>Ga0105104_10001145_pt1 | contig 20105 bp, 24 predicted proteins | sample PPLLaktember2015_3_FD_87034 | JGI IMG/M metagenome (GOLD analysis project Ga0105104, IMG submission 87034) | Freshwater sediment microbial communities from Prairie Pothole Lake near Jamestown, North Dakota, USA - PPLs Lake P7 Core (6) Depth... | ecosystem: Environmental > Aquatic > Freshwater >... | reverse complement strand
GACGTGCGGCACCGCCGTTGGGTGAGGGGCTAGATGACCAGGCGCAGATGGCATTCGACGCGGAGCCATCCGGCGGTTGAAACCGATGCGAACAAGTTCGCCGCAACCAAGGGCACGAAGCGGAGCTTCGGACCGAAACCCGGCTTTGCAGACTTTGCCGCACCTTCTCCCCACCTGCACTCCGGCGGTTGGAAACCGCAGCTACTGAGAGCGCAAAACCCGGCCTGCGCCGGGTTCTGCTGCAAAGCATGGGTCACGAAATCAGACTGTCAGGGTGGAGCCCCACGGAGGTGGGGCTTTGTGCTTTACGTAGGTGCAGCTTGAGCTGCTTCTTCCCCCTCTAAAAATTGACCGCACTCTCCCCTCCCAGACATATCGCCCTCATAATCAACTACGGAACACGAAATGAGGTAAAATTTGTTTATTGGGGCGGATGTGGCGGCGAAGCCGCAGGCGGTACACAGGACAGCCGCCCTCCCTCATAAACCAGCTTAATTACAAGGAGAGGCTCTGATGACTGCTTGGAAAATTCTGCTCACAGACGGTCTGGAGGAGAACGGACAGACCATCTTGCGCCAATCAGCTGATGTTGTGGATCAGGGAGGGATCTCGGCAGATGCGCTGCTGCAGGTGATTGGTGAGTACGACGCCCTCATCGTACGAGGACGGACCAAGGTGACGCAAGGCGTTTTTGCGGCGGGGCCGCGTCTCAAAGTAGTTGGGCGTGCGGGGGTCGGGGTCGATAATATTGACCTGCCGGCGGCGAAGGAGCGCAAGGTCACGGTCGTCAATTCGCCTATTGCCACCTCCATGGCCGTTGCCGAGCTGACCTTTGGGTTAATGCTGTCCCTGGCGCGCGAAATTACGCGTGCCGACTCCGCCATGAAAGCCAATAAGTGGCTCAAGAAGGAGCTCGAAGGCATCGAGCTGTGTGGGAAAACCCTCGGCGTGATCGGTTTTGGCCGCATCGGGGCGCTGGTAGGCCAGCGGGCGGCTGCCTTTGGCATGCAGGTCATCGCCTACGATCCGCTGCTCACCCCCCAGATGATCCACGATCGCGGCGGTGAACCGGTAACGCTGGATGACCTCCTCAGCCGCTCCGACATGATCTCCTTGCATATTCCCCTCACTGGAGACACACGCGGTATCCTCAACACCGGTGCATTTTCGAAGATGAAAGACGGCGTGCGCATCGTCTGTGCAGCGCGCGGCGGGGTGATCGATGAGGCTGCCCTGCTCGAGGCTCTTGAGAGCGGAAAAGTTGCCGGCGCCGGATTAGACGTTTTCGCTGCCGAACCCCCCGGCCCAACCCCCCTGGTCAACCATCCACGGGTAATTGCTACCCCGCATATCGGGGCGCAAACCGTGGAAGCGCAGCAGCGGGCCGCTGCTGACATCGCCATGGAAGTTTTGGCTGCGCTGAAAGGCGATCCCCTCCGCTGGAAGGTCGCATAAAGCCTATCCAAAAATAGCCTTATGGTGTGGGTGCGGCGAAGCGGCCGCACCCACACCATAAGGTCGATTGAATAGGTATTCGGTCGAATATTCAGGACCCTGTATGGAGCAGAAACTCAATACCCTAAAAGAACGATTGGCTGATGTCCTCCGTGTGAATCAGGCTGTCGCCGTCCTCAGTTGGGACCAGCAGACCTACATGCCCGAAGGTGGGACCCAGGACCGCGGCGACCATCTGGCGACGCTGAGCAAACTGGCGCACGAGATGTTCACTTCGGATGATGTCGGCAGGCTGTTCGATGACCTCAAGCCGTATGCGGAGCAGTTGGAACCGGATAGTGATGATGCCCGATTGATTGCGGTTACGGATCGCCGCTACCGCAAACAGACGCGCGTCCCCTCCAAATGGGTGGCGGAGTATGCCCAGGCAACGGCTGTAGCCCATCAGGCCTGGGTGGAAGCGCGTCACGATTCGAACTTCGCCCACTTCCAGCCCAACCTGGAACGCATCATCGAGCTCAGACGCCAGTATGCCGACATGTTTGCACCGTACGAGCATGTCTACGATCCGCTGCTGGATGATTTTGAACCGGGCATGAAAACCACCGAAGTTCAACAGATCTTTGGTGCGCTGCGTCCCCAGCAGGTCGCCCTGATCCAGGCGATTTCTCAGCGCCCGCAGATCGACGATGGGTTCCTCCTGGTCCATTACGACGAGCAAAAGCAGTGGGATTTCGGGGTGGAAGTCGTCACCCGCTACGGGTATGACTGGAAGCGCGGCCGGCAGGATCGTTCCCCACATCCTTTCACCACCAGCTTCGGTATCGGCGACGTGCGCATCACCACCCGGTTCGACCCCCTGCGCATCCATACAGCCCTGTTTGGGACCATGCACGAGGCGGGTCATGCCATGTACGAACAGGGGATCGACCCCGCCTTGGGCCGTACCCCGCTTGCAGACGGCGCCTCCCTGGGCGTCCACGAGTCGCAGTCGCGCATGTGGGAGAACCTGGTTGGCCGCTCGCGGGAGTTCTGGAGCTACTTCTTCCCCCGGTTCAAGGAGTACTTCCCCGGACAGGTCGGGAACGTCGACCTGGAGACCTTCTACCGGGCGATTAACAAGGTCGAACCCTCCCTGATCCGGGTCGAAGCCGACGAAGCCACCTACAACCTGCACATCATGCTTCGCCTCGAGCTCGAGATCGCTCTGATGGAGGGCAGCCTGCAAGCCAGCCAGCTGCCTGAAGCCTGGAATACCCGCTTCCAGGAGTACCTGGGGATCACCCCGCCCAACGATGCCCTGGGTGTCCTGCAGGACATCCACTGGTCCGAGGGATTGTTCGGGTATTTCCCCACCTATGCCCTGGGAAACCTGATCTCCCTCCAGCTTTGGGAAAAGATCAACCAGGATATCCCCGACCTGCCTGACCAGATCTGCCGCGGTGAATTTGGGGCGCTGCTCGGGTGGCTGCGCGAGAACATCCACCGGCACGGGGCCAAGTACGAGCCCCAGGATCTCGTCCAGCGGGTTACAGGATCAAAGATCAATCCCGAACCATACGTCCGCTATCTGCGCAGCAAGTTCAGCGAAATTTACGGACTATAACCAACCGGGCATCGGCCCGAACCGAATACCGTTAGGGTTTGGGGCGGCGGTTGAAACGCCGCCCCAAACGACGAAAATAATATATGGCGCGCATACTCTTTATCGATGACGACACGGTCACCTTGCAGATCCTCGGAAAAGCCGCTCAAGTCCTGGGGCACCAACCGATTCTGATCAACGAAGCTCGTCCTGCGATTGGCATCGCCGCCCAAGAGATTCCGGATCTGATCATGATGGACATGATGATGCCGGATATGGACGGGATCAACGTCTTAACCGAGCTGCGAAAACAGCCGGAGACCACTTCAATTCCGGTCGTGATCCTGTCCGCGGGAGCCGGGTGGGACGACCTTGAGCGGGTCAAAGAAGCCGGTGCCCAGGATTACCTCAACAAACCGGTCAGCCTCGCCACTCTGCTGGAGATTATTAAGAAATATACAAACCAGAGATGACCCGCCTGCCGAGAATCACCGCAGCCCTGGCAAACCTGGTGGGGTGGATCTGCCTTGCTGCCCTGGTCTCGGGCTGTTATCTCCCTACCACGATTGAACCCAATACCCTGACCCCGGCTCAAGCGAGCGCCTCTCGTACCCCGGCGCTTGCCCAGGTGGAGCAGCAGCCTGCCAGCGCAACCCCGGTCATTTCAACCCTGGGCTTTTCATCCCCCTCCCCAACCAGAGGCCTGTCTGTAAGCTCCACATCCGGAGCGAACACCCCCGCCGCGACCTCCACTGCGACCGCTACCCCGAACGCCACACCCACCGCGGGCTCCTCCACGGGTGCTGCGGCGCCAGCCTCCCCAACCGCGAACGCAGCGCCCAGCGCGACCCCGACCCCCACATCCACCCCATCTCTCACACTCCGCAACCCGGCATCGCCATCCCCCACGCGTAGACCCACCCGAACGCCGACACCTACGCGCACCCCCCGGATCGGTTATGCCCGCATCGGCATTCAAAAACCAGGCCCTCTCTCACGCCTGGTCTCCCCGATCCAGGCTGTGGTGTCCCTGATTCCAGGTATCGGTGGGACGGTCCGGATAGAACTCTTGGGAGAAGACGGGAGATTGCTGTACCGGGAGGAAATGACCTATGGGTCCAGCGGTGACAACCGTAACGTGATGACCCGCTCGATCGATTTTGAGATCCCTGCTGTTGCAGAAACCGGCCGCCTCACGGTGGCGGTCGAAGATCCGGACGGCCTGGTGATCGCCCTGACCTCCGTGGATGTCATCCTGCTTTCGATGGGGGAGAATGATCCCAATCCTTCCGGTGACTTGCTGGAACCGTTTTTCATCCAGAGACCCTGGTCGCAGCAGCGGATCAATGATGGAACGTTAACCACCGTGGGATTAATCCGGCCGGTGAGTGAGCAACCGGTGTACTTTGAGATCATTTCCTCCACCGGGGAGACGCTCGGTGCACGCCAGATGCAGCCGGATCCGGATCTTCTAGAGGAAGCCGCCGGCGGGTACATCCCATTCGAAATCGACATTCCGTTCACCATCTCCAAAGCCACCTGGGCGCGCCTGGTCATCCGGCAGGTTGGCGCCCGCCTCACCGGGAACATTGCCCTGAACAGCATCCAGGTCTATCTGGCACCGTGAGAAGTACAGCTGTTAGCCATTAGCTTACAGATGTTAATCATAGGTGCTACCCTTAAGAAGAGATACCATGGAAATGAAATATCAATTTTTCAACGATTACTCGGAAGGAGCTCACCCGAGTATCTTAAAGACTTTGGAGAAAACGAATCTCTGTCAAGAGATCGGTTACGGCGAGGATCGCTACTGCAAGCAAGCGGCTGAACTCATAAAAGCAAAAATCGAAAACCAGAATGCTTCCGTTCATTTCGTCTCCGGAGGCACACAGGCAAATTTGATCGTTTTGGCTTCCATGCTGAAACCGTACGAATCGGTCATTGCCCCTCAAAGCGCGCATATCGCGGTCCACGAAGCCGGCGCGATCGAATCCACCGGTCACAAAGTTATTGTTGTCCCCTCGAGTGACGGGAAAATTAAACCAGGGCAGGTTGCGGAGGTGTGCGACGAGCACACGGATGAACACATGGTCCGGCCCAGAGCCGTTTTTTTATCCCACTCAACAGAAATAGGTACGGTCTATTCAAAATCCGAGCTCGAAGGACTGGCGGAAATTTGCAGGCGAAAGGGCCTATACCTGTATTTAGACGGGGCTCGGCTTGGTTCCGCTCTGACATCCACAGAATCAAATTTGTCTCTACCGGATTTGTCCAGACTCGTGGATGCTTTTTATGTCGGGGGAACCAAAAACGGTGCGCTTCTCGGAGAGGCTGTTGTCATCAACAGAGTGGAACTGCAGCCGGATTTTCGATACCATATAAAGCAAAGAGGGGGGCTGCTTGCCAAAGGAAGATTAATCGGTATCCAGTTCTTGGAGCTGTTTCGCGAGAATTTGTATTTTGACCTCGGGATGCATGCGAATGATATGGCATGCCGTCTGGCTCGTGGAATTGGCATGCTGGGATATACCTTCCTGTCCCGGTCTTCTACCAATCAGATTTTTCCCATCCTTCCGGATTCGATCATCGCAGATCTTCAGCAAATGTATGGTTTTTATGTCTGGCGAAAGGTGGATGGCCAAAATTCTGCGATCCGGCTTGTCACTTCATGGGCTACGAAAGAAGAAGCTGTGAATGAGTTTTTGGTTGATCTCGTATCCTTAATTCCAAAGACTGACTGACAGCCAGCCACTCGCATTATGCTAACGGCTAACAGCTAAAAGCTAACCGCTATGTCCTTTTACCTGCAAGGCATCCTCCTCGGTTTCGCCATCGCCGCGCCGGTTGGGCCGATCGGTGTCCTGTGCATCCGCAGGACGCTGGCGGATGGACGGGAGATCGGCCTGGTGTCCGGGCTCGGTGCGGCAACCGCCGATGCCTTCTACGGTTTCGTGGCCGGCTTCGGGCTCACCTTTGTGTCCAGCTTCCTGATCGAGCAGCAGGCCGCCTTCCGCCTGGTGGGTGGTTTCTTCTTGCTCTATTTGGGGGTCAGGACCTTTCTTGCCAGGCCGGTCGTCCAGCCAGGGATCTCCCCCTCCTCAGCTTCCGGGTTTCAGCCCACACCGGTGCAAAATTACCTGTCCGCCTATGCTTCTACTCTGCTCCTGACCCTCTCCAACCCTGCCACAATTCTTTCGTTTGCCGCAGTATTCGCCGGGGCAGGCCTGGCTGCCGGTTCCCGGGACTATGGTTTGGCTCTAAGTCTGGTATTGGGGGTCTTTAGCGGGTCTGCCCTGTGGTGGCTGGTGCTCAGCAGCCTGGTATCCATCTTCCGCACGCGGCTCAGCGGACATGGGCTGGTGTGGGTCAACCGTTTCTCGGGGGTCTTGATAGCAGGGTTCGGGTTGGCCGCCCTGGGAAGCCTGCTCCTGTAGAGTCCTAATCAGCAGCCTCACTATGCGGCGATGCCGGACCCACCCTGCGGGATCGAACCACCCAGCCCCACAAAACCAGCCCGGCCAATCCAAAGGCCAGGGCCATGCTGACGTAAGCCACCGTGTTGTACCCCAGCTGCGAGAACACCAAACCGCTCGCCAGGCTGCCGATGGCAGACACCGTTCCGATCAGCAGGTCGTTGAACCCCTGGGTCCGGCTCCGTTCCGCCGGGGCCAGCTGGTCGGCCAGGAAAGAAGATCCCCCCACGTAGCAGAAATTCCACCCCAATCCCAGGAAGAAAAGACCGACCGCCAGAGGCAGCACCTCCGGCGAGAGGGTCACCAGGAAGGCTGCCATTCCGAGCACCCCCGCGCCGGTCAGGATGACCGGCAGGCGCCCCCAGGAGTCGGCCAGCCGGCCCGAAATGATCGAGAAAGCAAACATGCCAAACGTGTGGGATGAAATGACCAGCGCAACGCTGCTCAACGCATGCTGGTGACCGCGCATGTGCAGCGCGGTGATGACCATCAGCATCACCATCACCACCTGGCTGAGCACCATAGTTCCGATGGCCAGCAGCACCCGCGGCTGCCGTAAAATTTCCCCCAGCCGGCGAGCCGCCGCGACCTGGGGAGCCGCGTCAGGATAGCGCCGGGCTATCTCCAGGGCCAGACTGCGGGGATCCGGCCGCAGCCCAACCAGGACCAGCACCCAGCATACGATAAACAGCCCAAACGTAGCCGGGAACGGTCCAACCAGCTCGTCGAACCCCGCCTGTTCGGCCAGCCTTCCCATGGGACCCACCAGCAGAGGCCCCAGGATCGAGCCAACCGCCCCGCCCATCACGACACTGGAAATCGCCCTGCCGCGCTGCTGCGGAGGATGCACTTCCGCGGCGGTGAAACGGGCTAACTGCAGCGAGGATGACCCCGCACCGATCATCGCCATGCCAACCAGATAGGGAGCCAGCGCTCCCGCAACAACCGACCACCCCGCCAGGGCTGCCCCCGCAACTCCGAGCACCAGGCAGACCGCCAGGCCAAGACGTCTTCCCAGGACGTCCATCAAGGCCCCGCACAAGTATGCCCCGGCGGCTCCACCCAGCAGGAACATGGCCGACGGGACGCCTGCCCAGTTGGATGATCCGCCCAACTCCGCCGCCACAATCGGGTTTATCGTGGCTGCGGCAATGACCCCCGCGCTCCCCGCCGACTGCGCCAAAAAAAGGGTGCGCGTTATTCGCCGCGCCGCACGTTCGAGATCCTCATCGCCTAACGGACCGTTCTCCCCTTGCTCCACGGATAGCACCGCAGCATCCATCTCCCGTGGGACCGCTTCCCGCGGCGGGACTGTGTCCGGCCGGACTGTGTCACCAGGCGGCTCGGATGCATGGGTACCAGGCGAGGGGAGGTGGGGTTTTTCCCCTGCTCCTCCCGAAGGGTCGGCGCTCTGCGCATGGGGTGTGGGGAAAGACGCCTCCGCGCCATTGGAAGCGGAAACGCCGTGTGCCCGGGATAAAGGGGATGCCTTCGGTGTTTGCTGGGATGGATCTGTCATAAATCCCGCCACACCGTATAGGGAGCCAGCGCGTTAATCCATCCGGTCGCCTCCAAAAACCAGCGCGGCGCCCGCGATAGTAGTCTGCCAGCGCGGTCAGCCACCGGTTTGCGCCGTATGCTCCCGGGTTTGCCAGGCCTGCACACCAGCATCGGAGAGGAATGGCAGTTAACCGGATCCTCACAGACTTGAAAACAATACAGGCAGACATACAATGATTCTTGCATTTCTTGCGGATCCTGCGCCGCTTGCGGTTCCATCACTGCACCTCCATAGGCAGGGTTTTGAGCGGGTCAAACTCACGCTGGCGAATACCCTGCACGAACCAGGTCTTCATCAACCCTTTCCCTTTGACCAGGATTTCTCCGCGCGGCTCACAATCGAACTCATCTTTGATGAGCTCGTAGGTGCTGGTGGTGATCTGGATTCTTCCTGGCTCACCCTGGCTTTCCATCCGGCTGGCCAGGTTAACCGTGTCCCCCCACACATCATAGGCGAATTTCTTTTGGCCAACCACCCCGGCAACGACGGGCCCGGAATTAATCCCGATGCGGAAAACGAGCCGCCTCCCATTGACGGGCGGCAGGGTCGACACATACGTACAAAATTCAATGGCCAGGCGGGTTAACGCCGAAGCGTGGTCCTCCCGTGGCGTTGGAATTCCCGCGGCTGCCATATAATTATCACCGATCAGGCGGATCTTTTCAATGCCGTACCGGTCTACCAGCCTATCGATATCGGTGAACACCTGGTTGAGCAAGGCTACCGTCTCGACCGGCTCCATTTCCGTGGACAGCGGTGTAAATCCAACCATATCCGCAAACAGGATGCTGGCCTGGTCATAATGGTCCGCGATAATCTGCTCCCCCCCTTTCAATCGCCCGGCCACCGAGGTGGGCAGTACGTTCAACAGCAGTCGTTCTGACCGGTCCTGCTCAAAGCTTAACAGCGTGTAGGCTTGATTTTTCTCCCGGACGAAGTAGTACACCACGCTGAACACAATAATCGACACACCGCCAAGATTTAATGCGTAAAAAGCGATCCTTGTCGATGGCGCAAGCGTATTCGCGGTCCTGCCAAATGGGTCGAACACCACACCGGCGACCAGCAGACCCAGGTAAGCCAGCAGCCAATACGGCGCCCGGCGTGGCTCCGCAAACAGCATGGCGCCCAGCGGACAGATGAGCGACCACAAAATCACCGCACTGGAATTGGCGTACCCACCCAGGGCGATCATCAATAAAAACGGCAAAATCAGGATCAGGAAAAGCTGGCTGGTGCGGAATAAGCGCTCTTTCCGTGTGAGACAAAACAAAACCAGGCTGATGAACGACACACACGAATATCCGAGAGGGATCCATCCCGCCAGCGGTTCGCCCAGAAGAAAATACGCCCCTCCCCAAAGTATCCCTGCCGCGATGAACATCAGGCTGCTGCGCACCAGGATATATTTCTGCAGGCGAAGTTCGCCGGTGTCAGCAGGGTCAACGCCGACGAGCTTCAGTTGATCGATCAGGTTGCACAATCGCGAGATCATCGTCCAGGAACCCCCATTGATTTGTCCAGATGAGGTGGAGAAATAATGGAGATAAATATGATTTATTATATCGGAATATAGGATATCTCAGAACGGATAAAAATACAACCCCGACCCTGAAACCTTGAATGAGCCTGAGGTATGATATAATTTCACACCTGGAGAGGTCGCATAGTTTGGCCTAGTGCGCTCGCTTGGAGAGCGAGTACGGTAACCCCGTCGTGGGTTCGAATCCCACCCTCTCCGCAGGTTATAAGATTCCCCCAAGACAGCGTAAGCTGCACTTACTGCCGGACTTAATCAATCTGGTTGTACGACTGTCAAAGTGCAAGGGATCTGCGGCCGAGATCGCTCAGTTCACGCTGGGCGATCTCACTTTTTAATCGCCTATCCCTCATTGTATATACTCCTCGTATATACTCCTCGGCGCTTGTCAAGGTATTGTGGGACACCGGGCAGGCGATTTTGACTTCCATCCCTTCCTGTCCCAAGTCTTCCCATATATCACAAGTATTCACATGTGTCTCTGGATATACGCTCCAGAAGCGTTGATATTCATCAACCTGTAAGTGGTCAATAAGTTGAAAAAGAAGATCATAGTCCGGTAGTAGGTGCGACCTCTCTTTGGGATTGGGATCCGGAGTTCTCGTTTACAACAAGCACAATCGCCAAACCTGCAGCAGATAAATGCGGATGGTTTTCCGTTGAGTCCTCACATGAACCCGCCAGCTGGTGCGCGCTCTCTGACAGCGCTGCCAAAGCCCTTCGCTCACTCTCGGCTCATGCTGCCCGACAGCCATCCTGAGCTGTGTAGACCGGAAACTCACCCCTTTCAGGCGCACTACCCTCGGGACATTTTGACGGGGGCTATCCTGGGCAGCGCCTGGGGACTTCTGGGAGTGCTTGACGACGGTTATGTGATGAACAGGATTGGGTGAACCACATCGAACCGCAAGGAACAGCCTTCTTATCTTGATCTCCCCCGACTGGCGTATTCAAAGTTCACCCGATTGGTGGATTTGACCGGTAGCGTTTGGTATAGAATGAATTTGAGGCAGTGTTTTTGATAATATCCCTGGCTCATCCAGGCTGGTTTTGGTTTTCAGGAGAAGAAGCGGTTTGGAAACTGGCGCACTACGCTGCCCGGAGCGCCGGCATAAACAGCAGGGGCAGCTTATCCGAAGGATTGAAAGGATCACATCATGAATAAGGATATTTTCGAAGGTAAGTGGAAAGAAATGCGCGGCCAGGTCAAAGAGTGGTGGGGCAAGCTCACCGACGATGAGCTGGAACAGGCAAACGGCAATGCCGAACAAATTGTGGGCTTGCTCCAACAGAAGTACGGCTACACCCGCGAGGCTGCCGAAGAGGAATTCAACCGGCGGATAGCGGATGTTAAAGAGGCAGTTTCATAAAGTCGGAGGCTCGCCTGCATAACTTATGGCGAAAACCAGAAAGGAAATAGCTGATGGATGATAAGGCATTTGAAAACAAAGTTAACCGGGACATTGACAAAGCGAAAGAGGATGTGGCTACGTTGGGAGAGGATGGCGTCACAGGGTTGAGCAGAAAATTCGAACAATTGACTGACGAAACAAAGGTAATGGTAACTGACGCAGTTAAGTCCTTGAATCAGGAAGTTGGTCATGGATTGAGCACATACAATGCGAAAGTTCAGGATGTTGCAGACAGACTTCCAGGTGACTTCGGCAAGAAGGCTGCCAGATTCCCCTGGGTGACGATCACGATGTCCCTGGCTACTGGTCTCCTGCTAGGTGTATTACTCAAACCTCGCCGGTAGCCTGTCGGTTAGTTCCAGCCTGGCAACAGCAGCTCCAAAGAAGAGTTGTAGATCTCTCTTTGTTTTGAAACGGTCATGTGAAGGGTGTAGACCCTTCACATGACCCCGACCGAAAAACCTGATAAATAGAGGAGAAATCTCATGTTGTGGACTATTATCGTGATTCTAGTAATCCTGTGGCTGCTCGGCTTTTTTGGTTCGAACATAAGCCCAAGATTTCCGAAAACCGGCAGTTGGATCCATGTTCTGATCGTCATCGCCGTCATACTCATCATATTGCAGCTCCTTGGGGTGGTCAATCTCTAGCGTACAGTCGATCAACACACGCTGGTAGTGTGTCAAGCGATTGTACCCTGCTCGAGAGCCTACACCGTGTTGTTCCAATAGGAGTCGCGAAATAAGGAGAAAATAACAAAAGGCAAATGCGCAGCAGCTTGCGTTGGGTGCTGGTGACGCTGTTAGCCTTTGGGCTGGGTGCGCTGTTCATCGCCTTCGCGCTTTATATCCCCACCCGGCAGAAGCTCGACATAGCCAACGCAGACCTGGAGCACACCAACGCGACGATCACCGGCAATACCGATCAGATCACAACGTTGCAGACGGGTAACGAAGCCCTGTTTGAGAACCTGGATTCAGCCACGCTGAGAAGGATGTCCCTATAGGTTCGGGAGGGTGTTAATGGGTAGTTTTCAAGGTGAAGATTACGATAATCTCGCCGTGCGTGTAAATTAAGGCGTAAATATGTGAGCAGTATTCCCAATAGCTGTTTCATGAGATATAAGGAGATGTATTGTGAATACTACATATATTATCATCATTGTTCTAGTATTGGTGATACTGGGTGCGGTATTAGGCTTGGTTATTGCTCGCCGTAGACGTTCTGAGCAGCTCCATGATAAGTTCGGACCTGAGTATGATCACACTGTGCAGACCATGGGTGACGAGAAGAAAGCACAAACAGAGCTTAATGAACGGCAAAAGCATGTTGAGGCTTTGGATATTCATCCACTTTCTGTTAGCGAGCGCGAGCGTTATCTGGCTGATTGGACTGCTGTCCAATCCAAATTTGTCGACGATCCGAGACAGGCGATCGTCGATGCCGACCGCCTGATCATAGAAGTCATGCAGCTTCGTGCCTATCCAGTATCCGATTTTGAACAGCGGGCGGCTGATCTCTCGGTCAATTATCCCGATTTGGTGAGTAATTACCGCGCCGCGCGAGAGATCGCCATCAAAAACAAGCAAAACCTGGCAGATACTGAAGAATTAAGGCAGGCAATGGTTTATTACCGGTCTCTGTTCGACGAACTCCTCGGAACAGAGACAGTCGTTGGAAAGGAGAAATAGAGATGAATGAACAGTTCAATACCTCAGATTTCGTTGAGAGAACCGATCAGGACATGAACAACCCGGCAGTAAATTCGGACACTTTTGCCGAAAAAATCCCGGTAGACGTGGCTCCTGTCCAGGAGACGCCGATGGGTGGGACTGTTGGGGTCGTTGTCCCGACGGACGAGCCGATCCCTTATATACCCCCGATGAGTGAAACGGTTGCTAACGAGTTCGTGGTGAGTAAGTCGATCCCCTACCAGGCTCCTGTGAGCGAGACAATTACCCACAAAGCCCCTATTAGCACGAATGCCGGATCATCGGCAGCCCTACTTAGCCGGGAGGAATCAGAGCATTATCGCACGCGCTGGAATGAGATCCAGGGCAAGTTTGTGGACGAACCCCGTTCTGCTGTCCAGCAGGCGGATGCACTGGTGTCTGAGGTGATCGAGCAAATTACCCAGATGTTTGGCAACGAACATAGCTCGCTGGAGGGCCAGTGGAACCAGGGCAATGATGTCTCTACTGAAGATCTCCGCAAGGCCTTGCAGCACTACCGCTCCTTCTTCAACCGACTGGTGGTTTGAAAGCAGGCTAATTAAATAAAAACCCAAAAAATCCGCCATTACATAGTGACCTGACCTGCAATACCAGGGGCCAGGTCATCCTATGCGAATAAAATTCAAGATGCCTGTGCGAAAAAAGGAGAATTCTTATGAAGAAATGTAATGAAGTGATGACGAAAAACCCCGTTTGCTGCCGGCCAGATGACATGGTGGTAAAAGTAGCGCAATTGATGCAGAGCGAGAACATCGGTTCGATCCCTGTTATTGAAAACGATCAAACCCAAAAGTTGGTCGGTATCGTAACCGATCGTGACCTGGCTTTGAAGATAGTAGCCAAAGGGCAGGATGCCAAATCCACGAAAGTGGAGGCGGTGATGACGCGCCAGATAGTGACCTGCCGGACTGGGGATGACTTACAGATGGCGCTAGATGCGATGGCTGAGCATCAATTACGCCGCATTCCTATCGTGGACGACGACGATAAGATTGTAGGGATCATTGCCCAGGCAGATGTGGCAACGCGCGTGAACCTGCCGGAGAAAACTGCAGCAATGGTTAAGGAAATTTCACAATCTAACGCGAAATAAAAAATCTGATTACATCCAAAGAGCGCCATGCGATAAACGGGCATTACCATCCTATCTGCTGCCTGGTCGTTTACCCAGGCAGCAGATTACCCGGGGTTTTCTCGATTGCCCAACGAACAAAGCTTTGCCAAGAATTTACGATTTTCGAGATGAAGGTAGCCGTGGATCATAACAATGTCCGGCGGGGAATCACGCTAATTGTTGTGGGTGTCACAGTGGTTATGGTGTTGGTGTTCAGCCTTTCGGCCCATTTCACCCAGGCCAGCGCTGGCGCAACTTTTGCCGCGTCCCTGTGCGGCGACGGCTCCGCTCCGGATTACGGCTTCACCTACGATCTGCAACAGGCTCATTGGACAGTGGACTGGCAAGACTATGTCTCAGAGAAGGCGGTCACCGAGGTGGACGCGGTTCTCGACCGGTTGAATGAAGATTCCATCGCACAGACGATGATCCTCATCAAGTTGCAGGCCCAGGTCGGCAACCGGGTCAACTGCGCCGTGCATTTCCTGCGTTACATGAAGCTCGGCCAGCCGGCAGGCGAGCGCAAGGATAACGGCTTTGTCTTTTTGATCGTTGTTGAACCCACCCGCATTGATGTGCATTACGGTGTGGGGCTGGGTCTGCCGGCGCTCACCGCTCCCGAACTGACAGCCATTAACCGCGCCGCCGAGGATGCTTACCAATCTACTCACAGCATGGATCAGGCGCTGTTGACCCTGGTGCAGGGGTTCGACACGGTCGGGCGCAGCAAATATGCACCTCTAATTATCCCCACGCCGACCCCGGAGACAATTAACCTACCGCCGCTACCTTCAGGACCTCTGGGTATTTTATCCATCTGCTGTCTGATGTGTATGGGCATCTTCGTTCTGCTGTTTCTGTTGTGGGGGTTCAACCAGTTGGCCCGCAGGGGGATCACCTTCGATCTCTCTGGTTTGGGTTCCAGGGGAATGGGATTTCCTTCCAGCGGGGGCAGGAACAGTCCGCCAACGCGTGGTGGCAGCGGCAGCGGTCGCTCCGGGCGCGGCAATTAAAAAGAATAGGGAGATTAAGACATGAAACACTTTATTAAGAATATTATTTCCATGTTTGTGGTAGGTGCCGTGTTCGTCGGGCTGACCGGCTGTAGCGTCGTGAGTTCGGGCACTACGGAATACAACGAGCTGGTTGCGTTGGTGCAGGGTGTGCAGTCCGCAGCGGCCAATTTTCAGCTGGTGACGGATACACAGTATGCCAAAATCCAGGCAAAAACGCAGATCACCAAAGATTATTACGACGCGGTCAGCACCAGCGGTGAGGTATGGACCGGTAACTTCCGTTCGCAAGCGGATGCGCTGACCAACCTGCTGAATAATTACCGCGACGAAAATGGCCAGCCGTTGGATCCGACCAAGCTGAACTTGAACGAGCTGCAAGGCAAGGGTGCACTACCCGACGGCCTGGGCCAGGGCTTTACGCTCTATGTCAATGCCATCACCCAGGCCCCTCCTCCCGTGCCAGACGCTCAAGTGACGCTGGCGCTTGGTGATACTATTGATGAGGCGATGAATACCATTCAATTGGGTGGCACCGATTGGAATGACGCCGTAAAAGCCTTCAACACCCGCCGGGCGCAGATCAAGGGCGAGATTGTAGCGCGCGTTTCCGAGTATTTCGGTTTTGACCTACCGGTGACTTTCCCCTATTATCAGGGTGGTAATGCCGGCCAGCCCGTCCAGAATCCGCTGGCGACGTCAAAGCCATAGGCGGCTTGGTTTTTACTATGGGAATTGTCGATGACCAGCCTTTACTGCGTGGACAAGGACGGCGTGGGTAAGATTGGGCGCATTATCGTGGTGTATCAGTTGGAAGAACTCCCGCCGGCGACTGGCAAGGTCGTCATTTGCCATTACCCGCCCGGTAACCCGGGGAACCGACATACCATCGAGGTTGGCCAACCAGCGGTATCGGCGCACATGGCGCATGGCGATAAATTGGGGCCTTGTCCCAGCGAAAAACTCGACAAGAAATCCAAGAAAGACCAGTAAGAATCACTCAGATCAGGAGCAGCATGGCTGCCCGACTTTAGCACCGTGCGCGGGGTGACTTATGATCAGGCAGCCTTCCATAGATAAGACTCGTGTTAAACGCGGAAGGGCATCTTATGAATTTGAATCACCAACACCACCGTAGTATTTTACAAAACATTGCTCATCGAGCAATGCTCGAGCGAGGTTTTCTCCCCGATTTTTCTACCGCAGCGCTTGCTGAACTAAGCAGGATTCAGACGCCAGCAATGAAGAAAGATGCACCAATTGTTACAGCGCACATGGTTCGTGACATGCGGGATCTTTTGTGGGTTTCCATTGACAACGATGACTCGCGGGATCTGGATCAGTTGACGGTTGCTGAGGCAATGCCCGCCGACAAGGTGAAAATTCTGGTTGCAATCGCGGATGTGGACGAGGTGGTTAAAAATGGTTCGGCGATTGACCAACATGCGCGCCATAACACCACTTCGGTTTATACCGCGGCCGAGATTTTCCCGATGCTGCCCGAAAAAATTTCGACCGATGTCACATCCTTGAATTTCAACGGAGAGCGGCTTGCCATTGTCATCGAAATGGTGGTTGGCGCAGACGGGGTCCTGCAGGATTCGGGTATCTGCCGGGCATGGGTCTGCAACCACGCCAAACTTGCATATAACAGCCTGGCTGCCTGGCTGGAAGGGGATGGAGTGATTCCAGAGGCTGTCACTGCCGTAAACGGATTGGAAGCGAATCTACGCCTGCAAGACAAAGTAACCCAAAGGATGAAGAATTTTCGGCACATTCACGGAGCGCTTAGCCTGGAAACTATCGAGGCCAAACCTGTATTCGATGGCGACCAAATCCGTGCGCTTGAAATCGAGGAAAAGAACCGTGCTAAGGAGATTATCGAGGATTTTATGATCGCAGCGAACGGAGTGACTGCCCGGTATCTCTCCTCTAGAAAATTCCCTTCGATCCGCCGCGTCGTACGCACGCCTAAACGGTGGGAGCGGATTGCCGAGATTGCTAACGAACATGGGAGCAAGCTTCCTGGAAAGCCAGATTCAAAAGCGTTGGAGAAGTTTCTCATCCATGAGAAAGCCGCCGATCCCCTGCGTTTCCCTGACTTATCCCTGGCAGTGATCAAACTTCTAGGAAACGGTGAATATATCGCAGAACCCCCTGAAGGGAATGCCCCGGGACACTTTGGCCTCGCAGTCAAAGATTATGGCCACTCAACAGCTCCTAATCGGCGCTATCCCGACCTGCTCACGCAACGTTTGCTGAAAGCAGCTTTAGAAGGTGAGTCAGTGCCCTACAAAATAGATGAATTAGATGTTCTGGCAGCTCATTGCACCGCAGCAGAGGATGCCGCCACCAAAGTTGAACGCCAGGTCGAAAAATCTGCGGCTGCGCTGCTGCTCGAATCGAGGATCGGAGAGAGGTTCGATGCCATTGTCACGGGCGCTTCCGAGAAAGGGACCTGGGTGCGGATTCTCAAACTGCCGATTGAAGGCAAGCTGGTTCAGGGGTTTGAAGCTATCGATATTGGTGACCGGCTGCGGGTGCAATTAATCGATACAAATGTTGAGCGGGGATATATTGATTTTAAGAAAGATTAGGGAAAGGGGTCTAAGCTCTCCCATCACCGAGTATCGGGTCCAGATGAAGGTAACGTATATTCTCGAAGACTGAACCGACAATACACATATTGCACACGGTTTCAGGGTTATTATTATGGAGCAAATGGATTGCTGAAAGGGTACATCTATTTGCCCCTCAAAGCAACCAATTTCAGGATGACCCCTAGTCGTCAGGCCGCTGAAGTTAGCTGCACTATTGGAATATAATTTATATATGCGACATTGGGAGGAATAAAATGAAACTATCCGCACCGAAGCAGATTACCTGGTTCATCGCTCTAGCGCTTGCTGTACTCGCACTGCTCGGTCAGACAAGTACTATCGCTGCACTCACCCCTTATGATTTCTGGTTCGCCCTCATTTCTGCAGCACTCTTGCTTTTAGCAACCATAGTTAAAGATCTATAATTCGTACCCAATCACGGGGCTGCTTCACGTTTATGACATGGAACGAGACAGCGCCGTAGTTTATGGGGAGATGTCTATTTATTTAACCGGCATGGAACTTTAAGAATAAACCTGGTCAGGGTTCGCGCAGAATCCCCAGTGGGGCGTCCTACGGGCACTGATCCATGTTCTGGATATCTGCCTGGATCTGCAGGATGCGGTTGCCGGGATCGGGGTGGGTGCTGAGGAATTCGGGCGGGCTCTGTTCCTGGCTGAGTGAATCCAGGATCTGCATGACCTTGACCATGTCCTGGGGGTCGTAGCCGCTGTCGTTCATGAAGCAGACGCCCAGCCAGTCGGCTTCGGTTTCATCAGCTCGACTGTATTTCATGCCTATGAGCTGGCCGACGATGGCGGCCATTTGCGAGGCGGCGACGCAGCCGTTGGGGTTGTCGGGGTTGCAGGCAGCAATGACGGCAGCGCCGGTGAGGCCCTCGGTGAGCTGGGCTTTGGCGATCTGCTCAGCGGAGTGGCGGGCGACTACGTGCCCGGTTTCGTGACCAAGGATGCTGGCCAGTTCGCCGTCAGTCTGCAGCTGGTCGTAGAGGGCGCGGGTGATGAAGACCTGCCCGCCGGGTAGGGCGAAGGCATTGACGGTCTGCGGGTCGGCAAGCAGGTGGTAGGCGTACTGGTAGGGAGTGGTGCTGGCGGGGGAGTCCTGGCAAATGCGCTGCCCGCTCTCTTGGACACGTTGCTGGTCAGACTGGTTGGGGTCGAGACCGCCGAACTGGTCGGCCAATTCGGGAGCAGCTTGCAGCCCCATGGCGATCTCCTGATCTGTGCTCATACTGATGTGCTGGACGTCTTGGGTGACGGGGTTTGTGGACTGCGAGCCGAAATAGGTGATGAGAGAAATGACGACGAGGACGGCGCCCATCAAGAGCCTTCCACTGATACCGCTGCCACGCCCGCGGGATACTCCTCTAGAAACCATACATTTCCTTCTTAAATTACTCGAAATTATGCCGCAAGCCGGTCAGGCTGGAGGACGATCCAGATAAGCGCCAGGCCGGTGATGGCGCCGGCGACCAGGCCGGTGACGCCAACGGTGACGAGCACGCTGGTGAATGTGGTAGGCACTACATTTTGGAAGAAATCACCGGCCGCCAGCTGGCCGAGGTAGGCGCCGAGCGTCCAGCCGATGACGTTGGCAAGGATCCAGGTGACCAGGTGGGGGATTTCACGGCGAAGGACGGGATATTGGAAGAGGGCGACAATCAATCCGAAGGACATGAAACCGACAAGCATCCCGATTGGGGTTTTGGATAGCAGCTGCACGAAGAACAAACCGAGGGTAAAGCCGACAACCCATCCGACGGCATGGTTAAGAATCCAGTCATAGGATTTCGAGATATAAGGGCGCAGCACCAGCCATTGGGCCAGGCCGAGAAATATGCCGGAGATGATGGGGACGATGACGCGAGCGACACCCAGGTCGAGCGAACCGACCAGGAAAGCGAGGGGCAGGTAGCCAATGAGCACACCGAGCGCAGTGGCGAGAGTCCAAGCGAGCCAGAGACCGAATTCGTTCCGTTTACTTTGGTTTCATCGATATCGATGGTCATTTGTTTGATTATGCCAGAAGATTGGCGCAGAGGCAAGTAGGCTTAGTCTTAGATTGTTTAAAACCTACTGATGATGTGACAAACACCTCGGCGATCAACTGGACCGAGTCGGTAGCACCCTGTCCTGGCTACTTACATCATTCGCTGGTCTTTATAAGATTTAAAGCCAATCTCGTCAGACTCTGGATCTTTTCTGTCAATAGCCATACCAGTGAACGATTAATAAAAGGTACTTAACACTCCCGGGACTCATATCAAAATGCCTGTACTCGTCCAAATGTAGGACAGATACAGGCTTTTGTTCAAACATTATACGCACCGTGGAGAGGCGGCCCACCCTCTCCGCCAGATCGAAAAAGCTCCCGAGAAGCGGACCCGCTTCTGAGGAGCTTTTCTCAATAGACCGGCCTACACCAGGATAATCTGGATCCCCAATTTGGATATTTCCAGCCGCGTGCTGGGCGGCAGCGCGTCATCGGTGATCAGTTTATGGACCACGGTCAGCGGCGCCACCTGGATCACCGCTTCGGCTCCGAACGCGGTGTGATCGGCCAGCAGGATCACCTCTCGCGCCGAGCGGATCATGGCTT
>Ga0105104_10001143_pt1 | contig 20132 bp, 20 predicted proteins | sample PPLLaktember2015_3_FD_87034 | JGI IMG/M metagenome (GOLD analysis project Ga0105104, IMG submission 87034) | Freshwater sediment microbial communities from Prairie Pothole Lake near Jamestown, North Dakota, USA - PPLs Lake P7 Core (6) Depth... | ecosystem: Environmental > Aquatic > Freshwater >... | reverse complement strand
TAGCCGCGCTGACTCACCACGTCGAGGAAGGTCGTGGTGCGGCGCGTGGCGAGGACCCAGAGGCAGCGGAACACGCAGCGGGTGCCGAACTCCCGGTAGATGAGCCCGAGGTGGCGAACCACGTCTCGATTGGTGATGACCCCGCGCATCTGTCCGGGCACCTCCGGAAACCGACCATTGCTTCTACGAAGCAATCGGCGGGCCAGATTTCAAAGTCCGGGGTTCCGCGGGGTTCGCTTCGGCGAGCAGGCCGTCCTGACCAAGGGTGTCCGGAACGGCGGGTCCGTTTCACCCATCGCTGCCGGGGAATGACCCAGTGGTCACAGGGATCCGCCAGTGTTCAGAGGTGGCCGGTGTTCAGAGGTAGCCGTGCGTCTGTAAGTTCTTCTGGATGCGGGCCTCGACGTCGCCGGCGACCGGCGTCAACGGCGTGCCGGTGATCTCCGCATAGGCCCGCAGGTACAGCTCCGACGTCTGAACCCGGACGTCTTCGGGGATGACCGGCAACGCTCCGTGCCCGCTGAAGCCCCGCTCGCGGATCAGCCACTGCCGGACGTTCTCCTTGTCCAGCATGACCTGGTCCGCCTGGGCCGCGAGCCGCTCCTCGTAGTCGGCTGCCCGCCAGAACCGGGAGCTGTCGGGGGTGTGCATCTCGTCGATGACGTAGAGCGCGTCGCCCACTGCCCCGAACTCGTACTTGGTGTCCACCAGAAGGAGGCCCCGGGTGTGGCACCACGTCTGTCCGGCGCGGAACAGCGCCAGAGCCGCCTCGCGGATGCGGCCCCAGTCGCGTGCCGAGGCGATGCCGCGGCGGACCACCTCGGCCTCGGGGAGCGGCTCGTCATGCTCGCCCACCGGAGCCTTCGTCGAGGGAGTGAGGATGGGCTCGGGAAACGCCGCGTCCTTCTTCATGTCCCCCGGGATACTCAGGCCGTAGGCGGTGTGCGTGCCCTTCTGGAAATCCCGCCACAGGCTCCCCGTCAGGTAGCCGCGGACCACCACCTCGACGGGGAAGGGCTTCGTGGCCCGGGCGACGGTGACGTTCGGGTCCGGAGTGTCGAGCACGTGGTTGGGGACCACGTCCTGCGTCTTCTCGAACCAGAACTGCGCGATCCGGTTCAGCACCTCGCCCTTGAACGGAATCGTGGTGAGCACCCGGTCGAAGGCGCTCAGCCGGTCGGTCGCGACGAGGAAGAGCCGGTCGCGCTGCCGGTAGACGTCGCGCACCTTGCCCCGGTATCGCTCTCCGAGCGCGTCGAGGTGAGTCTCGGCGAGGGTGTGGTCGAGCTGCCGGGAGAGGACCGGGTCCGACACCGTCGGATGCCTCAGCGCGCGTCGGCCGGAGCCGCTGCCAGGTAGAGGAGGGCGGGGTTCAGGCGGAGCACGCCTTCCGCGTAGGCCGCCGCGTACGGAGCGCCGGTAGCGCGCTCGACCCGGAGCGCCGCGCGGGGTCGGAGCCCCCAGCGAGCAGCCAGGGAGCGGGCGACGAGCTCCGCGGCCTCGCGCTCGCTGAGCCCCTGGAGGGCTTCCCGACGCTCGAGCGGCCACCGCTCGGCGAGCGCCGCGTCCAGATTCAGCACCAGCGGCTCCCCCCCATCGGACACGTCCAGGAGGTCCAGCCGGCCGTCGATGGCAGGCGCGGCGCGGACCGCGCCGTCCTGCACCATCGGGAAGAGGGCCAGGAGGCCGTCGGCCGTGCCCGCACCGCTCGCCCGGAGGAGGGAGCGGAACAGCTCGGCCCGGGCCTGGGCGGGCAGCGCCTCGACCTGCTCCGGCGGTTCGAGCAGCACCTGACGCACCGAGGGCTGGCTCGGGGCGGGCGCACCCATGCCCACATCGCCGCAGGCGGCGAGCAGCAGCACCGGGAGGAGCAAGGGGAGACGTCTCATCGGGGAAAGCGACCAACCACCTTACCAACGTGGCGATTGGGGGGGAAAGTCACGAGTGGAGGGCGCCACCAGCATGTTGCTCCGTCGGCAGCTCTGCGTCGTGCTGCATCAGGTCCAATCCGCCGAGAATCTCGGGGCGGTGGCCCGTCTGGTGGCGAACTTCGACGTGGCGAGGCTCCGGCTGTCGGACCTACAGCTGGAGGACATCGACGCGGCGCACCGGACGGCGGTGCACGCCGGGCACGTGCTTGCGGCCGCGGAGAGAATGTCCCGTCTGGAGGACGCGGTCGCCGACGCCATCTACGTCCTTGGAACCAGTGGCCGGGATGCGTTGCGCGGGCGGACGCCGGTGAGTCCGGAGGAGGGCGTGGACCGTCTCCGCACGGCCGCGGCCCGCGGTCCGGTGGCGCTGGTGCTCGGCGGAGAGCGGCGCGGGCTCTCCGACGAGGAGCTCGCGCTCTGCCAGGACGTGGCCTGCATCCCGGCGCCCGGATTCCAGCCGTCGCTCAACGTGGCGCAGGCCGCGGCGGTGCTGCTCTACCTCGCCTCCCGGGTGGACGAACTTCCGACGCGCGCGGTCCCGGCCGACCCGGGGGCGCCCCAGGCGCTCCGCGAGGTGCTGCGGCGCCGGATGGAGCGGGCCCTCCGCGCGGCCGACGGGCTCAACCCCCAGTCGCCGCTTCCCGTCCTGGACGAGATGCTGCGGGCGCTCGACCGTGCGCAGCTCTCGCGGCGCGAGGCCGAGCTGTGGGCCGCGGCCTGGAAACAGCTGGCCCGGGCCGCGGGAGCGCCCGGCGACTGACCGGGGCGAGGCTCAGCGCCAGCCGCGCCGGAAGCGCCGCGCCGCGAAGACCAGCAGCAGGGCGCCGCCGACCACCGACCAGAACAACAGGAAAGACACCGTCGCCCCATCCATGCTCGCCACCCCCGACCGCCATCGCCGATGGCGCAGATCTGGCAACGCGACGGGCCGCCGGCAAGCGGGGCGCGGAGCTCGTCAGGCCCTGCGTCGCGGCGGTTCCCGGCGGGGACGCGACGGCGTCGCTCGGAAAGATGGCCTCCTCGACCGTCTCAGGGAGAACCTCCGCGAGGAGGAGCGCCATCGAGGCGTCCACCTCGAGGATCCGCAGCCGAGCCAGCGCGCGCCCCGGGATCTGGATGTTCGAGGACAGTCGGGCCTCCTGGCCCACCAGCCCTCGCGCCGCGGTGGCGTCCTGGGCTGCGAAGCCCAGCGTGACGTACCGGCCCTGCCTGCTCCGGGACGACGACGGCCGGAGGTCACCCCACACAGGCGCCGAGACCGGAATCTCCTTGCCACCGGCGCCTCAGGACGTAGTCGGCGAGCCGTCGCATGACGCTACCCCGCGGTCATTCCGGTCCAGGAGGGTGGATCGCTGGCCGGGAACGACTCCCACGACGCCTCGTCGACCCACCACGGGGAAGGCGGCGGAGCAGGCACGGGTCCACTCTTCGGCAGCTCGGGCTCCGGCAGCGGAGGTGCCGGGGCACGGGCTGCTGGCGTGACGGACGCGTGGGATGCGTCGTCCCTCGCTGCGCGGTTCCTCTCGGCCTCGTCCATGGCGAGCATCAGCGTTGCGCGGGGACGTCCCCGGAGAGAAGCCGGTCCCCGGCGGCGTCGGGTGGATAGACGACAGAGACGACCCGGATCGTCCGCGTCCGACCTCCCGGCACTGGCCAGGAGATGGGCTGGCCAGTCGAGAGGCCGAGCAGCGCCGTCCCGATCGGGGCGAGCACGGAGATCCAGGAGCGCCGGACGTCCGCCTCCTCGGGGTACACCAGCACGACCTCGCGCCGCTCGCCCGTGTCCACGTCCTCGTAGAGCACCCGGGCGTGCATGCCGACGACCTCCCGCGGCGCGTCGTTCTCGGGCACGACCTGGGCGCGGTCGAGCTCGGCCTCCAGCATCTCCGCGGCCGCGTCCTGGACGCCCCCCGCATGCCGCTCGACCACTGCGCGGAGCCGGTCCATGTCTCCGACCGTGATCTGGATCGGGGCGTCACGGACGAGCCTCCGGGAGCCCGATGGGTCCGCGCCGGGGGTGAGGGTCGAATTCTTGGGATCGAGAACGCGCATTGGAGTGCTCCGCTCAGAGGGAGAAGGTTTCGCGTCCGACCCCGGGAGCAGGCCCCGGGGCCGGAATGCGAGAGGTGTGGACGGTGTCGCCGCGAGCACGGGCCGGCGAGGGCGAGAAGTCAGCGGGTCAGCGCTGCAGCGACGAGGGGTTCGCCGCAGCGCCCGTGGCCGGGCAGGCCGTGGCCCGGCTCCTGAGCTCGGACACACGCGGCACGTCCGCCTCGCGGGCGTTCGCGTCGAGCTGTGGGTTCGAGATCACGTCGAATGGCTCCTGAAGGGACTGCATCACGACCGAGGTCGGTGTAACGGCGCGGTCCGGCGGGGGCAACCGACGGCCGCGCGGTCAATTCCCCCGGCCCCCGGTGACCAAAGGCCGAGCTGGGCTTGGCACGCCCGGGCGGCGTCGCTGGCGGGTGCGACCGCTCGAGCGAGCGGGCGTGTACCCCCGGACGGACAGCGGCGACCTTTGCGCGGGATCTCAGCCGACGACGCCCGCGCGGTCGAACTCCGGTCGGAGCAACCCGAACAGGAGCAGGTCCTCGCGGCTTCCGTCGGCGTTGAGGGTCCGCTCGCGGAGCGCTCCCTCCGGCTTGAAGCCGAGCCGCTCGATCAGCTTGATCGAGGCGACGTTCCCCGGGTCGATGCGCGCCTCCATGCGGTGCAGCCCGAGCACCTCGAAGCCGTGGCGCACCAGCACCGGCAACACCTCACGCATCAGCCCCTGGCCCCAGCGGGCCGGGGCGACCACGTACCCCAGCTCGGCGGACTGGTGCGGGGGGTCCCAGCGGAAGAAGCCCAGGTATGCGAACGCGCGATCGGCATCCGGATCGGTCATGACCCAGAACGCCGCCTCGCCACGCTCGATGTCCTCGCGCATCCGCTGCAGCCGCGTCTGAACCTGCTCGAGCGTCTGAGGCGGCCGGCCGAGATACCGCACTCCCTCCGGATGGCCGTAGATGTCCAGCAGCGCCTCGGCATCGTCGGGGCGAACCTCGCGGAGCCGTGCGCGAGGCGTGTGCAGCTCTTGGACGGACGTGGTCAGGCGGCCGACTCGCCGCCCTTGGCCCCGCGGGCCTCGGCCTCGTGCTTCTCGCACAGGCCGTGGCGCACCGCCTTCTGCCGGCACTCGGGCTTGCTGCAGGTCCGGTAGCGGCCGTGAGGCAGCTCGCCCTGCCGCCACTTCTTGAAGTGGAAGTAGCAGTAGCCCTTCGCACGGTAGGGGCGCTTGCAGCCCTCGACGGCGCAGGCGTTCTCCGGGCTGCCCTTGGCGCGGCGGGCCCAGCTCTTCTTCTGGGGGGTGGTGTCAGGCATCGGCCGCTCCATAGCGGGACGGCGGCTCCTCCTGCAAGCGAAGGGTCGTTCCGAAGGGGTTGACACCGCCGGGCTGGGACGACACATCCGCCGCCTCGCCAGCGATGCCGGTCGATGCACATGCAGCCCTCGCCGAGGAGGAGGCCCTCCTCGAGCGGGTGCGGACGGCGCTCGGTTCGGCGCACACGCGGCGTGCCCGCGCCACGGGACCGAGCCGTGAGACGCTCCAGACGCTGCGCGAGGACGCCGCCAGCGCCCGCGAGGAGGATGCCGCCCCGCTGTTGCACGAGCTCGCCGTGCAGCACCAGCTCGGCGGCCGCGCTCCGGCCCCGTTGCCGGATCCCGCCTCTCCCTATGTCGCGCACCTCGCCATCCGCGAGGGCGGCCGCCGCCGGGACTACCTCCTGGGCCATGCCACCTTCGTCGATGCCGAGGCCGACGTGTGGGTCGTCGACTGGCGTTTCGCTCCCGTCGCGCAGCTCTTCTACCGCTACCGCGAGGGAGACCCGTTCGAGGAGTCGTTCCCCGGCCGCGAGGCGAGCGGGGTGATCGAGGTTCGCCGGGTGGTCGTCATCCACCGGGGGCGGCTGCTCCAGGTCCTGGGCGAGGGATTCCAGGCCCGGCGGAGCCCGGACGGCAGCTGGGCCATCGGCGGGAGCGACTCCCTCGCCGCCGGAGGTGCCGGAACCGCGCCCCGCGCCGGACACCTGGGGCTCGGCGTGGGGGCCGAGGAGCGCGGCACGCGCGCGGACGTGACCGCGCTCCTGGATGCCGACCAGTACGCCGCGGTCCGTGCGCCGGCCGACGAGCCGCTGGTGGTCCTCGGAAGCGCGGGAAGCGGGAAGACCACCGTCGCCCTGCACCGACTGGCGCGCCTCGCCGCCGCCGAGCCCGAGCGGGTGCCGCTGTCGCGAGCCCGGGTGGTGGTTCCGGAGGAAGGGCTCTCGCGGCTCGCGGCCCGGCTGCTGGCGCCGCTCGGCGGGGGCGCGGCGCGAGTGCAGACGCTCGACGCGGCGTTCCTCGAGCTGGGGCGCCGGGTCTTCGGACCGCTCCCCCGCATCGTCGACGACCCGCCGGCCCTGGTCACGGCTGTGAAGCGCCACCCGGCGCTGTACGACGCGCTCCGGCTCCGGCTCGGTAACCGGCGCGGGAGCGGCGCCCCGAGCTGGAAGCGGCTCCGCCGGGAGCTGGCCGTCCCGCTCACCGACCGCGGGTTCCTCGACGGGGTGGTGCAGCGTGCCCGGGGGAGCCTGCCGCGCACCGTGGTGGAGGAGACGGTGCGCCACACGATGCGGCAGCTCGCGGATCCCGCGAGCAGGTTCCTGGCGTCCATCACCGACGAGACGCGGAAGGAGGCGGTGGACGGCCGCCCCGTCGACGAGGGCACCGAGGACGCCCTGGCCGGAACGCTGGACCTGGAGGACCTGCCGCTGCTGCTCGCCCTCGCTGCCTGGCGGGGGCAGCTCTCGCTACCCGCGGCCTCGCACCTGGTGCTCGACGAGGCGGAGGACTTTTCGCTCTTCGACCTCGAGACCCTGGCCAGGCTGCTCCGGGGCACCCGCTCGGTCACCGTCGCCGGCGACGAGGCGCAGCAGACCTCTCCGAGCTTCGCCGGGTGGGACCGCGTGCTGGACACGCTCGGCGCCGCGGGCGCGGCCCGGGTGCGGCTCCCGGTCTCCTACCGCTGTCCGAGGCCCATCGCCGAGCTGGCTCGCGCCATTCTCGGGCCGCTCGCCCCGGCCCAGCCGGCGCGCGCCGCGCGCGAGGGAGCGCCGGTGGGACGCTTCTCCTTCCCCGGAGAGCCGCAGGCGCATCTCTTCCTCGCCGGGGCCTTGCGGGAGCTACTCGAGTCCGAGCCCCACGCCGCGGTGGCGGTCATCTGCCATGACCCGGGAACGGCGCGGCGCCTCGCGGCCGTGCTGGCCGAGCTGCCCGCGAGCCGCCTGGTCCTCGACGGCCGGTTCACCTTCGAGCCCGGGCTGGACGTGACCGACGTGGACAGCGTGAAGGGGCTGGAGTGGGACTACGTCGTCGTCCCCGACGCGGTGGAATCGGCGTGGCCGCTCTCGGACGACGGGCGCCGCCGGCTGCACGTCGCCGTGACCCGCGCCTCCTGGCAGCTGTGGCTCGTGTCCCCGGGCACGCCCACCCGGCTCCTGTCCGGGGATCCTCCGGCTGCGTCCGGCAGATAGGGGAGCGCCGGCGGAGCGTTCCTCAGGGCGTGGAGGTCTGGTCGGGCCCGCTGCCGCCCGTCCCCGCCTCGGAGCTCCGGTCCGCCGCGGCCTCCGGGCCGGTGGGTGGAATCACTCCGTGCGGCGACAGCGGAAGCGCACGGCGTGGCGACCTCGCGACCATCGCCGGCATGGCGACCGGGACGATCGCGACCAGCGCCGGATGACCGGCGCGGTTGATGCGCACCCGCAGCGGGCTCCCCGGCCCGGTCTGCGCCACCTTCCAGCGCAGCGCCTGGGCTCGCTGCACCGGCGTCCGGTCCACCTCGAGGATGATGTCCCCGGCGCGGAGCCCGGCCTGCTGCGCGGGGCTGCCGGTGATCACCTCCGACACGACCACTCCGCTGTAGCTCGGCCGCCCGAAGCTGCGGGCCACGTCCGGGGTGAGATCCACCACCGACAGGCCGAGCCAGCCGCGGCGCACCGCTCCGTACCGCCGGAGATCATCGACCACGGCCCGCGCGACGTCCACCGGGATGGCGAAGCCGATGCCCTGGCCGGTGGTGTTCACCGCGTTGGCGATGCCCACCACCTTCCCGTCGAGGCCGAGCATCGGACCGCCGGAGTTGCCGGGATTGATGGCCGCGTCGGTCTGGATGAAGTCGACGAAGCTGGTCCGTGAGCCGGGAATGATGTCCGTGCGTCCCTTGGCGCTCACCACGCCGACCGAGACCGAGCGGTCGAGCCCGTACGGGCTGCCGATGACCACCACCCAGTCGGCGATGTCCACGTCGAGCGCGCTTCCCAGGACGAGGCTGGGGAGCTTCCGGGCCACCTTCAGCTTCAGCAGGGCGCAGTCGGTGAGGGGGTCGGAGCCCACCAGCGTCGCCGGAACCTCCTCCGGCCAGCCGCGCGCATCGAGGAGCGGGGCGTGGAAGCTCTCCTCGTCATCCACCACGTGCTCGGCAGTGAGCACGTAGCCGTCGGGCGAGATGATGAAACCCGAGCCGATGCCCTTCTGCGGCTCGCCGGCGGCGTCGGGCTTCTCCTGCGTGGTGATGGAGACCACCGCGGGCAGAGCGGCCCGCGCGACCTGGACCAGCGCGGAGCGCTCCGCCGAGACCCGCCGCTCCTTCGCCTCATGCGCGGGCGCCCGCGCGAACGCCGGTGCCGCCACCAGCCCGCACGCGGTCACCCACGCCGCCCACGCCCGTCCCATCGCCGCCCCCGACCGCCAACCTCGCGGCGAAATTAGGGGTGAGGAGCGGCCGGCGGTAGCCCCGATGTTCAGCGGGAGCGCTTGGCGATGATCCGGTCGAGCGCGGCGCGGTCCTCCTCGCTGTGGCGCTCGCGGGGCTTCTGCGGCTCGCCCAGCGCGCCCCGGGCCCGGTCCATCGCATCGTCGGCGTGGTCCCGCAGCCAGTCGCCCGCCTCGCTGGTCCGCCAGGCCGTCCGAGCGTGCTGGAGCGGTGTCTTGCCGCCCACCTCCACCGTCGCCAGAGCGACGCCCAGGCTCACCGCCATCAGCGTCCACACGCAGGTCCGGATGAAGCCCATGAGACCTCCCTCCGTGTGTCTTACATTGACATACCCAGGCCCACAAAGAACCTGACACCCGACGCTCCCCAGAGGTGGGACCCCCCCCGAGGGAGCCCTTCGACTCCTTGGATCGAAGGGGGATCGAAGGTGTTTGACACCTTCAATCTCCTCGGGAATCCAGGCACTTGGGCGGAGGTCCCTGCCGGGCCAGGCGCCCGGCCCTTTCCCGCCGCCGTCGAATCGGGCAGTGACAGAGCGCTCGTGACCCCGGACCAGGCCTTCGCCGCAGCGCTGGAACGGGCCCGAACCCTGGGCCCGCCGCCGCCCGGCCCCGGGCCCCTCGACGCGTTCCGGAGCGAGACGACCGAGTGGCTGGCCCGCGTCCCCGAGCCACCGCTCTATCCGCGGGCGGACGATCCGGCGCGCGCCCGTGCTGCGGAGCTGCTCGCCGAGGGCATCGGGCTCCTCGGGCGGGGCTGGGCGCTCCAGCAGGCCGCGCGGCTCGAGGACGCCGACCTGCCCCTGGTCCGCGCCGTCCAGGCCCACGCCGAGGCGCTGGCTGCCACCACCGAGGGCCGCATCGTGCAGGCCGAGGAGGCGTGGGCCCGCGCCAGCCTGCTCGAGCGAGACAGCCGCACCCGCCGCCGGGCGTGGGTCCGCGAGGACGAGCTCGAGCGCCCGGTGTGGGACGCGAAGCGCCGGCTGTCCCGGTACGACCCGCGGCCGGCGCCCACCGTCCGGGCTCGCATCGCCTGCGCCCACCCGGGCTGCCGGGCCGAGCAGGAGGTCAGCTTCCCGCCGACGTATGCGCTGCACGGGTTCACCTGCGTCCGGTGCCGGCAGCCCTTCTCCGCCTACCTCGCCGAGTCGCGGGAGGTGCGCTCCCTCTCCGCGTCGTTCGGACGCCGGCTGTCGTTCCGGCTCGAGCCGCTGGGTGGGGGAGCCTCGCGGGTCGAGTTCGACAACGGCTCGCCCGAGTCGTTCCACGCCGCGCGCGGCGATCTGCTCGCCTTCCTCTACACGGAGGGTCCGGTGCTCCGGGGAGTCACCAACCTGTCCTCGGCCCGGACTCTCTGGAGGAGGCGCAGCGGTCCGTGCTGGATCGCCACCCAGGCCTATGGTGAGGCGGCCCCGGAGCTGGACGTCCTCCGGACGTGGCGCGACGACGTGCTGCTGCCAACGAGGATGGGCCGGGTGGCTGTCGCGTGTTACGACCGTTGCTCGCCGACGATGGTGCGGTGGCTCGAGCACCGCCCCCGGACCCGGGCCTGGGTGCGGCGAGGGCTGGACGCCCTGGTGCGGAGGATCGCGTGACGACGGATGGCGGAACCGAGGAGGCGGCGGGCGAGGTGGCGGAGGCTCCGCCCCGCTTTCCGCTGCTCCCGGTGGCCCTGCTCGCCCTGGGCATTGCCGGACTCCTCTGGTCGGGCATCCAGGAGGCGCGGACCTCGCGTCCGGCGGAGAAGGGCCAGCGCCTCGCGCCGGCCTTCGACCTGGAGAAGTTCGGCGGCGGCTCCATCCGCTCCTCCGAGCTCCGGGGCAAGGTGGTGATGCTCGACTTCTGGGCGACCTGGTGCGGGCCCTGCATCGCCGAGATGCCGATCCTCCTCAAGCTGGCCAGCGAGTACGAGCCCCGCGGGGTGGTGTTCCTCGCCGCGAGCCGCGACGATCCGGGCGTCGCCAAGGTGCAGGTGGGGATGTTCATCGACCAGCGGGCCCCGAACCTCGCCCGCCACGCCGCCTTCGCCGACGACGAGACGGCCGACGCGTACGCCGTGTCGGCCATTCCCACGATGGCGCTCATCGACCGGAAGGGGCAGCTGCACGCCACGTACCTCGGCGCGGCGAGCGAGCGCACCTGGCGCGCGCGGATCGAGGAGGTCCTCGCCCGGGACTGAGCGCGGTCCTCGCCCGGGACTGAGCGCGGGTTCGGGATGGCCGAGCCCTACCGGAGGGACACCTGCGTCCCTCCGGTGATCATCTGCTGCATCTCCGGCTCGAAGAAGTGGTACGGGTGCACCGTCTCCGGCCGGGTGACCTCGTCCAGCTTCTTCCGGAGCGGCTCGGGCAGCTCGAAGGAGAGGGCCGCCAGGTTGTCGTCGAGCTGCGAGGGCTTCGTCGCCCCGATGATGGTGGAGGCGACGCCCGGGCGGCGCGCGACCCAGGCCAGCGCCACCTGCGCCGGGGAGCGCCCCACCTCCTTCGCGACCGACACGAGCGCGTCGACGATCTGCCAGTTCCGCTCGGTGAAGAGCTTGAGGAAGCCCGGGTTCGCCGACTGCTGGATCGCACCCAGCCGGCCCTGTCCCTCGAGCGAGCGGTCGCGGCGGTACTTCCCGGACAGCATGCCGCTGGCCAGCGGGCTCCAGGGGCAGATGCCCATGCCGAGGGCGAGCGCGGCGGGGACGTGCTCGCGCTCGATGTTGCGCTCCACCAGCGAGTACTCGAGCTGCAGCGCGCAGATCGGCTCCCAGCCGCGGAACTCGGCGATGGTCTGGGCGCGGGCGAGGTACCAGGCCGGCACGTCGGAGAAGCCCACCGCGCGGATCTTCCCCGCCCGCACCAGGGCATCGAGCGTGGACAGCACCTCCTCCACCGGGGTGAGCCCGTCCCAGGCGTGCAGCCAGTACAGGTCCACATAGTCCGTCTGCAGTCGCCGCAGCGAGCCTTCCAGCGCGCGGTGGATGTTCTTCCGCCCGTTGCCGCCGGAATTGGGGTTTCCCGGCTCGGCGGCGAAGGTGAACTTGGTGGCCAGCACCACCCGGTTCCGGTTTCCCCGGTCGCGGATGAACTTCCCCACCAGCGTCTCGCTGCTCCCGCCGGTGTACCCGTCCGCGGTGTCGACGAAGTTGCCGCCGGCGTCGAGGTAGCGGTCGAACATCTCGCGGGCGGCGGACTCCGCCGAGCCCCAGCCCCACTCGGTGCCGAAGGTCATCGTCCCCAGACAGAGCCGGGAGACGCGAAGGCCACTGCGGCCGAGGAGCACGTAGTCCTGGAGGCGAGGCGGGGTGTCGGGCATGGGCGAACCCTCCGAGGCGAGGCGGACGAGATAACGCCCCTCCGGCCCGGTGCCGCATCACTTCTGTGGCTTGCCGCCCTTGTCGTCCTCGAGTAACCGGAACTCGACGCGGCGGTTCTTCGCCCGTCCCAGCGCGGTGGCGTTGTCGGCGATGGGCCGCTCGAAGCCGTACCCCGCGCTGACCAGCCGGCTCCGGGCGATGCCGTGCTGGACGAGGTACTCCACCACGGCGGCGGCGCGCCGGCGCGAGAGATCCAGGTTGTAGGCCGCGGTGCCCTTGTTGTCGGTGTGCCCCTCGACCCGCACGTGCTTCAGCTGCGGGTTCTTGGAGAGAACGCTCACCACCTCGTCGAGGAGCGGGAAGGACTCGGGCTTGATGACCGCCTTGTCGTAGTCGAAGTGGACGCTGCCCCGGAGGCGAACGCGGTCGGACTCCAGCGTCACCAGGGGACCCGTGACCGGACAGCCGTCGTTCTCCGCCGGGCCGGGCTCGTCCGGGCACTTGTCCTCGGGATCGGGGATGGCGTCCTTGTCCCGGTCGGGGCAGCCGTCGAGCTCCATGGTGCCGGGCTCGCGCGGGCACCGGTCGTCGACGTTCGGGATGCCGTCCTTGTCCCAGTCGAGGTCGGGGCAGCCGTCGGGCCCGTCCCCGGGCTCGTCGGGGCAGCGGTCGCGCTCGTCGGGCACGCCGTCGTGATCCCGGTCCTTCACTGGCGCCGCGGGCTCGGGCTCGAACTCGTAGCGGATCCCGGCGAGCATCCGGAACGCCTCGCGGCCGTAGCCGGCGTTGCTCGAGAATCCACGGCCCACCGCGAACGTCGCTCCCCAGTGCTTCCCGAAGAGGGTGCGCGCGCCGACGAGAAACTCCCAGGGCGTGGTGGCCGAGGCGCTGCTCGTCCCGATGTTGCTCGCGAAGGGCTGCGAGAGCGGGGTGGAGAAGGTGGTCTCGGCGATGAGCTCGGGTCGCCGGAAGACGCTGCCGGTGGGAAGGGTCCAGACGACGGCGCCGCCGCCGGTGAGCTCGTTCTCCACGATGAGCTGGAGGAAGCGGCCCGTGCTCCGGTACCGGAGACCGACGTTCAGAAGCAGCCGGACCGGGCCGAACGCGCGCTCGACGTTCAGCCGTGGGGCGAAGATGACGCCGTTGCCGCCGAGGAAGCTCTCGGCGCTGCCGGTGGGAAGGCGAAGCTCGGGGACCAGCGCGAGGTCCACCGGGAGCTTCCAGCTCGCCGGGCTGAAGAGGCGTGGGACCAGCCGGAGGTCGCCGAGCCCGCCGGACACGCCGGTGTTGAACGGAGGGAAGCCCCCGGCGATCTCCTCGAAGTTGTCGCCCTGGGCAAAGGTGACCGGCAGGTCTCCGGCAATCTCGAGGAAGGGCAGCACCGTCCACGCGCCGAGCAGATGGCCGTCCACTCGCCAGGGGATGAAGTTGCCGGTCTTCTGATCGCCGTTCCGGGCGGCGAGGATCTGAACGTTCCAGTCGAAGAGCAGCTCGCCGTGCCAGCTGCCGGGCGGAGCAGCGCGCGCTCCCTCCACCACGAAGGCCGAGGACGAGAGCGGCGTCGCCTTCTGCGGGACGGCGTCGAATCCGCGAGCGTTCGCGTCCGGAAGCTGGGCGGCCGCCGGCACCGCTGCCAGCGCGGCGGCGAGTCCGGCCGTGAGCGCGGCGCCCCTCATCCAGAGCAAGGGTTACCGCAACTCGGCCCATTTCCCGAAAAAACGGCCACTTGCATGGTGGGCGTCACACCCACCTCCGGTTGACCCGGGCGGGGCAGCGGTTAGTGTTGCCGGTGCTGAAGGGGGCGCCCTGGTTTCGACGGGGGCATAGAAGCCCTTGGACGCGTGCCGAGTGGGCCTGACACTCGTAAATCACGAAGGCAACGACACAAAAGCCAACGACAACGTTGAGCTCGCGCTGGCTGCTTAAACAGTCTTAGCGCGCGGTCACCCGGGTCTCGGCCCGTGGGCTCGGGAGTGACCGTCAGAATGCGGGCTGGCCGTCCGGGAGGGCCCGGACCCTGGACGGCGAGACTGTTCCGGGATGGGGTGGAGGAGAGGGCGTCCGTGCCCGCTCGCCGCCCGACTCCAAATCGCGGACTACGCACGTAGTGTCTCGGGGTGGAAGGCTTCCGGACGCGGGTTCGATTCCCGCCGCCTCCACAATGAAGTCGAGCGGTTGCCGCATCTTTCGGCGGCAACCGCTCTCCATTCGCTACGCAGCACGAACGCCGTCAGCGCGCCAGCTCCTCACGGATTTCTTCGCGAAGGGCAGCGATTCTGTCCGCCATCCCGTTGATGGCGATGACGCTTCCCGCGTCCTCGATCTCCCGCATCTGCTGCGCCGCGATGTGGAGCCGATTCGCGATGCCGAGGAGCATGTCCCGGCCGAGCCGCTCAGAGGGCGGAGCCCCTTCCCGCTCAATCCCTTCGGCGATGATGTCGTTGCACAGACTGATGCACTCGTCGCAGATGTAGACCGTCGGCCCGGCGATGAGCTTCTTCACCTTGTGCTGCGACTTCCCGCAGAACGAGCAGCACAGCGTCTGGTTGGGCTTCTCCACGTTCTTCCCTGCCATCGAAGCCCTCCGCGGGATGAGCCTCCCCAGTGCTCGCCTCGGGCGCTAGTCAGCGCTCTCGGGAGGGCAGCGATTGCAGTCGCTCTCCACCACGCCACCAGCGGAGCGGGAACGAGCACACCGGGGTCCGCCGTCAGCAGGAGCCTGGGAATTGAGGTCGAGAGCGATGCAGCGGCCGAGCGGCCCGCGGTACGGACGGATGTTGCGCCAGACGTAGGAGGACGTCGGGTGCCGTGGAGGAGGAGGATCGGCGCACCGGCCCCGCGATCTACGTACGCCATTCGGGACCCGAGGACCTCGACCTGCTGCAGCGGTTGCTGCTGCTCGACTCGAGCGCCGGCGGTGCTCATGCATTCACCTCCGGCGTCCCGAGGCGGCGGAGCTGGAGCCGCACCGCCTCCACCAGGCCTCTCCGGCTTCGAGGCGATGGATCGCTCGGGAAGAACGCGGTGACCCGGTGTGCCTCCCCGATCGCCGCGAGGTGCTCACGTACCTCCGGCAAGCCTCCTTCGCTCAGCTCGAGCCGGCCGGGCACCACCCGCCCGAGCTCGAGGGCCCGAGAGAGACGCCGCTGACACCGGCAGGGCGCCGCGGGGTTGTAGACCCCGCACTCGCTCCACCTGTGACCGAGGCCCTCAGGTCGGGTTCCGGACGAGCCGGAGCGCGTGCTCGACGGCTTCCGCCGCGGTCGCCGCCCGCACGATGTCCCGACGTGGGATGCCCGACCTCGACAGCTCCCAGGTGTCGAGACCGACGACCGGCTTCCCCGTCTTCAGCGCGAGGGCGATCTCCGACAGGGTTCCATACTCCCCTCCGACGGCGATGAGCACGTCCGCGGCCCGGACGACGAGCGCGTTCCGGGCCTCGCCGAGTCCGGTGGGGATCGCCACGTCCACCCAGGGGTTCGCGTCACTGCGATCGGTCCCGGGGAGAATGCCGACCGTCCCGCCGCCCTCCGACTTTGCCCCGCGGCAGGCGGCCTCCATCACTCCGCCAAGCCCACCACAGACGACGACCGCTCCACTCCTCGCGAGAAGCCGTCCGACTTCCTCGGCGAGGGCGGCGACCCGGGTATCCGGCGCACCCGCTCCCACGACCGCAACGTGACGTCGCCCAGCCATCGGGAGCAATCATGCACCGGGGGCGTGGCCGAAGATCGAGCGTCGAGAGCACGCCGGTGCTAGTTCTGGGCCGATGCCCGTCATCGTGCTCGAATCGACCCTGAGGTGTCCGGTGTGCCGCCACCTCAGGCGCGAGACGATGCCCACCAACGCATGCCAGTGGTTCTACGAGTGCCAGCGCTGCCAAACCGTCCTCGAGCCGAAGGCGGGTGACTGCTGCGTCTACTGCTCGTACGGTTCGGTGCCTTGCCCACCGATCCAGGAGCGCGGCAAGGCCGCCGGCTCCACGAGCTGACGACCCGAGTCTCGAGAAAAAGCGCGGCTACGGCCGCTACGCCGCGATGCTCGGTCCGGCCGGCGGGGCGACGGGTCGGGCCTGCATCCGCTGCCTGTACTCCTCGGCCGGGACGAGGAACTCCGGGTCGCCCGCGTGCAGCCTGGCCGCTTCCCTCGGACCGCGGGGCCGGAGCACTGCCTTCGGTTGGAACCTCCGGAAGGCGAACGCCTGCTGGACCACGATGTTCTGCGGCCACTCGACGTCGAGGCCGTAGCTCTCAGGCTTCCGGTCAGGCAGGTACGCCGTCCCCAGCAGCCAGTCCCAGAACGAGAACTTCGTGGCGAAGTTGACGTCGTGGATCTCCCGGGCATGGTGCCAGCGGTGCATGTACGGACCGTTGATCACCCACTTCAGCGGTCCCATGTCCCAGTCGATGTTGCTGTGGATCCACATCCCCCAGCAGGCGTCGATGACCGACTTGATGGCCGCCACCTCGGGGGACATGAACAGGATGATCGGCGCCAGCTCCGCCGTACCGGTGATGGTGTTCTCGATGACGTGTCCGCGCGATCCGCCCACCCAGTCGACATCCGGTGTCGAGTGATGGGCCTCGTGGATGCGCCACAGGTACGGGTTCACGTGCATCCAACGGTGGAACAGGTAGATGAACAGGTCGTGGGAAAACAGGGAAATCAGGACCTGGAGCGCCAAGGGCCACTCGCGGATGCCCCGGGTCTGGCTCCAGCCAGTGAGGTGGTCGATGCCGGGGATGACGAACTTGGCCGCCAGGAGCCCCATCAGTACCGAGAAGACGGTGCTGAACCAGACCAGGTCCGTCCAGAACTCGCGGCGCAGAAACGGCTGTCGCTCGTACGGGAACCGACGCTCGAGGGCGATCATCAGGAACGCCCAGAGGACGATGAGGGCCGTGGGGAACAAACCACCAGGAGTTATCAACGCGAGACGGGGTGCGCAGCAAATTTCTCACCCCCGGTCCAGCCCCCCTGGACGTCGACTTGACGTGGGGCTTGTTGCCGGTGAAAGGGATGGGGACTTTCTGCGATGACCGCCCCGTTTCTCCTACTCGCAGCGCTCGCCGGTTCGGTGGCTGTCGCGGCCTGGCTCCGTACCCCGGAATACGACCGTTCGCGCATCTACCCCCGCGAGCCCGAGCGCTGGGCGGGGATGACCGGAAAGCCCGCACCGCTCCGCCATGCGCTGGGGACACTGCTCTTCTGGGCGGTGGCCGTGTTTGGACTGGGCCTCGGCAGCGCGGTCACCTCCGCGGGTGCCCCCGGTGAGACAGGGCTCGCGCTGGCGGTCGGGCTCGCGGCCGGGGCGGTGCTCGCGCTCGTCGCCGCGCGGCGAATGCTGCGGGCGGGCCCGGGCGCGATGCGGATGACGCCCCGGCCGCGCAAGGCGCCGGTGGGTCGGGTGCCGCGGGTTCTGTTCGTCTGCGGCTCGCCCAACCAGACCGGCCAGATGGTGCAGATCGCTCGCGCCCTGCCAGAGGTCGAGGCCTGGTTCACGCCGTACTACTCGGATTGGACCCACCACACGGCGATTCTCAAGCTCGGTCTCTTCGAGCCGGCGATTCACGGGCACAAGCGCCGCGGCATCTGCGCCGACGAGCTGAATCGGCGTGGGCTGCGCATCGACTTGGGTGCCGAACGGAACGACTACGACCTCTGGGTCTGTCCCAACGATGCGATCATTCCGGCCGGGCTCTCCTGCACCCCCTGGGTCCTGGTCCAGGAAGGCATCATGGAGCAGCCCAACTGGCGGACCTGGGTGTGGCGCAAGACCCGGCTGATGCCCCGGGGCATCGCGACCACCGCGGTGTTCGGGCTCACCAAGCAGTACGAGAAGTTCTGCGTCGCCAGCGAGGGTTACCGGAAGCAGTTCCTCGCCGAGGGCATCTCGCCGGACAAGCTGGTCGTGACCGGGATCCCGAATTTCGACGACTTCGCCCGGTTCAGAGACAACGATTTCCCGCATCACGGCTACGTGCTGGTCTGCACCAGCGACGGGCGGGAGACGATGATGAAGGTCGACCGCCCGGCCCTGCTGCAGAGGTCGCTGGAGATCGCCGCCGGTCGCCAGCTCGTCTTCAAGCTCCACCCCAACGAGAACGTGGAGCGGGCCACCCGCGAGATCCTCGCCCTCGCGCCCGGCGCGCTGGTCTTCGCCGACGGCAACGCCGAGGAGATGGTGGCCAACTGCGACGTGCTCATCACCGAGCACAGCTCGCTCACCTTCTGCGGACTGGCCCTGGGCAAGGAGGTCCACACCAACCTCCCGCTGGAACAGGTGGAGGCGCTCACGCCGGTACAGAACCGCCGCGCCGGCCAGGAGATCGCGGACGTGATACGCGAAGTCCTGCGCGCTCGGGGTCGGGGACTCCTCGAGAGAACGGACGCGCAGCGAATCGCCTCCTGACGGAGAGAAAGAGCACGATGGGCATCGAGGATTTCAAGAACGGCACCGGACAGCGGCTGTACGCGCGGGCGAAGCAGATTCTCCCCGGAGGCGCACAGCTCCTCGGCAAGCGGGCCGAGATGTACCTGCCGGAGCTGTGGCCCGCCTACTACTCGCGCGCCTCGGGCTCCGAGGTGTGGGACCTGGACGGCCGCCGCTACCTGGACTTCACCATGGTGGGCATCGGAGCCCAGACGCTGGGCTACGCCGACCCGGACGTGGAGAAGGCGGTCATCGACGCGGTGAAGTCCACGCCGATGTGCACCCTCAACCCGCCCGAGGACGTCGGCCTGGCCGAGCTGCTGCTCGAGCTCCACCCCTGGGCGGACATGGTGAGCTACTCCCGCACCGGCGGCGAGGTGATGGCCAAGGCGGTGCGCATCGCCCGCGCCGCCACCGGCCGGGACGAGATCGCCTTCTGCGGCTACCACGGCTGGCATGACTGGTACCTCTCGGTGAACCTGGCAGGGGGCGACGACCTCAAGGGGCACCTGCTGCCCGGACTCGATCCACTCGGCGTTCCTCGCGGGCTCACCGGCACCACCCACCCCTTCGCCTACGGGGACCTGGACGCGCTCCGGAAGGTCGTCGAGGCCCGGGGCAACAAGCTCGCGGCCATCGTGATGGAGCCGGTGCGCGGGGCGGGGCGCATCCCCGGCTTCCTCGAAGGCGCTCGGGAGATCGCGACGAAGAACGGCTCGGTCCTGCTCTTCGACGAGATCACCGCCGGGTTCCGGATGAACACCGGCGGTGCGCATCTGGTCTACGGCGTCGATCCGGACATCGCCACCTACGCCAAGGCCCTCTCCAACGGCTTCGCGATGGCGGCCATCGTCGGGCGCAAGTCGGTCATGGAGGCGGTGCAGAAGACCTTCATCTCCAGCGCCTACTTCACCGAGCGGGTCGGCCCCGCCGCGGCGCTCGCCACGATCACCAAGCACCGGAAGCTCGACGCCGGCAAGACGCTCACCGAGATCGGCACCCGGGTGCAGGCCGGCTGGAAGAAGGCCGCCGAGCGCACCGGCGTTCCCCTCACCGTCACCGGCATCCCGGCGCTGGCCGGCTTCGGCTTCCAGGACCCCGACGCCCCGGCCCTGATGACCCTCTTCATCCAGGAGATGCTGGGCCGCGGCTTCCTCGCCTCCGACCGCTTCTACCCGACGGTGCGGCACGAGGAGCAGCACGTCTCGGCGTACCTCGACGCGGTCGAGGCGGCATTCGGGAAGGTCGCGGACGCCCGGGCCAAGGGTGACGTGCGCTCGCGGCTGCTCGGGCCGGTGAAGCACACCGGCTTCGCGCGGCTAGCTTAGTGCTCCGACCGGGTGTGCTCATCGCTGCGGCGGCCAATCCTCTCGCTGCGACGCGCAGCCTCGTCGCTACGCTGCTCGACGTGCCGCAAGGCACGCCTCCGCTGCTCGCTCCTCGGCTGCGCCGTCTCGCTTCGGTCTCGGCCACCTCGCTGTGCTCACCGCACCCCGGTCGGAGCACTGGACGGTCTACTTGGTGGGCGCCTTGCGCTCGTGCTCCGGAATCCGGGTGCGCGAGGCGTCCACGGTCTTCAGCTCGCCCAGGTGGTGCCGGTACCAGTTCACCCCCGCGAACTTCTGGTTGAGCGCGAAGACGTCGGGGTGGGCGTCCAGGTAGTCCAGGATGGCCT
>Ga0105104_10001142_pt1 | contig 20138 bp, 13 predicted proteins | sample PPLLaktember2015_3_FD_87034 | JGI IMG/M metagenome (GOLD analysis project Ga0105104, IMG submission 87034) | Freshwater sediment microbial communities from Prairie Pothole Lake near Jamestown, North Dakota, USA - PPLs Lake P7 Core (6) Depth... | ecosystem: Environmental > Aquatic > Freshwater >... | reverse complement strand
GGCGAGACCTCGCTTATTGGCTGGTCGTCGCCGGCGTTTACATATATCTACTAAGTTTTATTGTTTCTTGTTTGCATTGCCTTTTATTTTCCGAGCCGCTCCATTGCAGCCGTTATTCTTTCTTTAAGCGGTTTGGCAATGCCTTCTCCGCCCGCATCCAGGGCCTGTTGATAAGCGGCTCTGGCTTGCGTCAGCTCGCCAAGCTTTTCCTGTGATTGTCCCAAATGCTCGTAAACTTCGACCGGCGTCTGCTGCTGGCGCGACTCGTACTGTTGTATTGCCGCCTGCGCATATTGCGTTGCCTCGGCGTATTTGCCGTTCTTGTAACACACAAAAGCATAGGTATCGAGGTACATCGGCTCATCCGATTTTGTATCGCAAGCGCGTTTGGCGTATTCCATCGCCTTATTAAGGTCCTGATTGTTCTCGGCAAGCAGATAAGCAACGTTGTTGAGGACATAGGTGTTATTCGGCACTTTTGCCAGCAGACTTTCGTATTGTTCCATAGCCCTTTTGAGGTAGTTATTATCGGATGTTTTTTGGTATATCAAAATCAGCGACTCTGCCTTTTGCAAGGTGCATTCGAGCCCCTTGTCCGATTCCAGATCGACTTTGCTCAGACATTTATCAATATACTCGACTGCCTTGTTATAATCTTCCTTGAACTTTGCGAAGTTGAACATAGCCCAGTTTGAAGCGAACGCGTCCGGCTGGGCCGTCAGCATCTGTCTGCATAATTCCTCCGTCTGCTGCTGCCCGAGCAGCGAATAGGCATTTTGCAGGACCTGTGTTACCATCATGGTGTTGTCGCCTGCCTTTTCAAGTCCGTTAGAACAGTACTTAATAGCGGTGGCCCTGTCGCCGAGTTTCATCTTGCCTTCTGCCATTCTTAAATACGCCACTGGAGCCAGGTTGCCGTCAATATATTTTGCTCCCTCTTCGAAGAGCTTGTCCATTTTCCCGTTGACCATAAGCGCCCTGAGATACCCCCCGAGAGCGTCGGGACTTTCCTGTCCCTGTTCTTTGCATTTACCAAGTGCAAGGTCATACAACTGCTCTGATTTAGCCCAATCTCCCGTTACCGAAGCAAATCCCGCGGCGCGACTTTGCCATGGTATGCTTTCAGGCAGCGCCGTCATAACTTTGGCATAAAAATCGTCAAGGGCTTCTTTGCGCTTGTCCCGCATGTATATTCGTTCAAGCAGGGTCCTTACTTCATCGGGCGCCTGCGGGTCCTCAAAAGCGCTCTTTAATTCCGTAATGGCGTCTTCAGAGCGTCCTGTTTTCAGATATGTTTTGGCCAGCAGCAGCCGCGTTAATGCTGAATCTAGCGAGGTCTTGCTGCGTTTGAGGTCCATTATCGACTGGTCATATTCGGCCATCATAAAATTTATCTGCCCGCGCAGTTGCCAGGCCGTCGCGTCGTTCTGATCTGTTGCAAGCCGCTTGTTTATAAGCTCCAGAGCTTCCTTCGTATGTCCCTGTTTCATTGAGAGCCATGCTCCCAGCAAAAGCCCGCGGCCATCCGTCGGATACCTCTCCTGGAAACTTGCCAGCTTTTGCTCGGCTTCTTTGACAAGGCCTGTGTTGAGATACGTCTGCACCAGCAAAAGATGATTCTCGGCCGTTTGTTCGACGGATAACAGTTGTTCTGCGTATTTTATCACGTCGTTCCTGTTGCCCGATTTTTCCGCCAGGAATAAAAGTCCCCTGATGGTATCAGTGTCTTTAGGATTTGCCTCGTATGCCTTGTCGAGGGTCTTTTTCGCCTCTTCCAGCCGGCCGCTTTTTACATAATGACGCCACAATAGCCGGGTCTGGGAGTCCTTTGAAGCGCTGAGCATCTGTTCGACCTTTTCATTCTGGCCCGTCTGGCGATAAAAGTCGGCGTAGCTTTCGAGCACCGCGGGATTTTGCGGGTCGATGCGTTTCGCCTGCTCCAGGGCGGCGGCCGCCATTCCAAACAACGCCTGACGCTTTTGTGTATCGGTGCTGTCGAGGCCCAGTCGCATCGCAAGCCGGGCCAGCAGCAGGGCATTTTGCATGCTCGGCGCATTTTCCTGCAAACTCTGTCGAAGCGCCAGCGCCATTTGGGGCTCAGCGTCGCTGATGTACTCCGCGTAGAAGTTGATTAACTGTGCGTCTCCCGGATTCAGCGCCATAGCCCAGTCAAGAGTACCTCTGGCTTCGGCTAACTGGGCTGATGAAACGTTGTCGGCGAGTTTTTTGTTACGCTGATACAACTGGCTGGCCCGCTCTCTCGCTATGACTTTATCTATTGGATTAAGATTTGCCGCCGTTTGAATGTCGGCTATGGCGGAACCTTCCTTGCCTAACGCCGTATTGATGCGGGACCGCAGCAGATACCCGTACCCGAAGACCGGTCTCTGAACAAGAGCGCTTTCTATGCTCGCAAGCGCCGTATCGTATTGTTCACGGGCAAGGGCAATCCTCGCGGCAAAAAAGTCGCCTGAGCAGTCGTCGAGGTTTTTCTGCCTGGCCATCTGCATAATTTTGTCCGCAGCATCCCAGTCCTGCTTGTTCAAGGCAATGTCAAACAGGGACGCTGCCGCCCGGCGCTGTGTATTTTCATCCGCCTGCAGCGTCTCGGCGCCGGGTAATATGCCGACAACCTTTTTGAATTGGACTTCTGCCTTGTTTGGCTCGTTGTTTATCTGATAAAAGATGCCGAGATTCAGAGCTCGTTTGACAGGGTCGGCTATCCCTGATATAACCTCTTCACGAATCTGCAGGATTTTCTCTACGGGAACTTTCGCCGGGTCCGGCTCGGCGAGCAGACGCTTGTAAACCAGCATCGTCAGGTTATCCGGCTGATATTTCATGAACTTGTCCACTATCTGTTTTGCCGTCTCCGTCTGTCCGGCTGCGATGGCGTCTTCGTAAAGCGACGACACCGTGCTCGTGCTGACTGAGTTGGGGTCCTTTTCGAGCAGTTTATCCATATATCCGAGAAAGGCCGATAAATGGTCTTTTATTTGGGACTCAAGCTGTTCTTTTGAACGCTGGTCAACCGCTTCCTGCTGCCGCTGGGTGAGTATTTCCAGCAAAACCGTGGATGTTCGCGGTTTCTCAGCTTTGCGCTGAATAAGGTTGCGTATCTGCCTGCTCTGACTTTCCAGAATGGAAACCTTTGACATCATCCAGTTGGGGTCATGTTGAGACATCTGCTCCAGATACTGTTCGGCCTCTGCAAACTCCCTGGCGCCTATATGTGATGTAATCTTCAGCAGCCGGCTCCTTTCGTTGGCGCCGCATCTTTCCTCGTATAAAGCAACGTTGGCCAAGGCGAAATTCCACCTTCCCATAGAGGCCAAAAACTCGGCGAAGTTTAAACGTACTTCCGGCACAAACTCTTCTATCCCGCTTTCCAGCGCACCTGCGAGAAACTCGCCGTAAGCGCCGTTTTCACTGCTGTTGGCGAAGGTTCTGGCGAGCCGGTAGCAAAGATACGCATCCGCCCTGCCGGACGCTGACGACGCCTTCATCTGTGTATATGTTTTATACAGCTTTCGGACGGCGGCGCCGGCATCGCCCTTGCTGAGAGTAGCTGCCGCAAGCTCGACGGTGCCTTGCCATTTAATTACCTGCGGGTCGTCGCCGCTTCCGTAAATCTGCTCAATCTGGCGAACCGCCTGCTGTGCCTCGGAAAGCATCTGTTGACCCTCTGATTGCCTCTGTGACTCAGGCAGGGCAAAAATCTGGTCCATATAGATGTTTGCGAGAAAGCCGTTTAATTGTACTTGATATACCCTGGCCGCTGAAGACCGAGGCCCGGTTAAATTCTGTACATCGGGCAGCATAATCGCCTTTTTGGCAATCTCAATGGCTTTTTCCATATCCTGTTTCTGTTTGCGGATGCTGTACCGCCTGTAGTACAAATTAGCGGCCTTTATCGAGTACTCCGCGTTATTGGCGTCCAGTGCAAGCGTCTTCTCAGAGGCCTCGATGGCCTTGTCGAGATAAATCGCCCCCAGATAATAGTCCGAGTAAAAGTCAGATATGGCGGCAAATATTTCGGGACTTGAACTGAATTTTTCTCCTATCGCGATATACTCCGGCTCCAGTTCAAGAATATGGTTTTTCTGGTTTACATCCATATTGACCCGGGCGATTGCATGCTTCATTGTCATGAGATTTATGTATGCCCCTTGGTTATGGTTTGACGCCTCAATTCCTTCCTTAAGAATCTCAACTCCCTTGTTATAGCCGTTCATTTTTGCTTCCATTGAACCAGTGGCGGCATCAAATGTTCCTTTTAACGCCTCAGCCCGTGCCAGGTAAAAATAAACCTCTACGTTTTCTTTCTCTAATTGTCTTACTTTTTCAAGGTCCTCAACTGCCGCGGCGAGCGCCTGTTGCTTGTTTGGAACAAGGCCGAGTTCTGCGGCGGTGAGATTCGCCCTTCCTCGTATTAAGTGTAAATAAGGCAATAATCTGTGACTTGTTTCGTCCCTTTGAAGCAATGCGTCAACTTCCCACTTTTCTGTGTCTGCCTGTGCTAATTCCGTCTGTCCGCCGGGCTTTTCAACCATATCTATGAATTCCGAGGCCTGCGATACCACTTCCTGCCAGATCGAGCCGGCCGACGTCTGTGCGATTACATAAAAGTACTTCAGCCGGCCGTATCTGGCCTTTACGTCTTTTGCATCGAGCCGCACTATTTGTGTCCAGCATCCAAGCGCGTCTCTCCATTTTTCATTCGCTATCAAATTATCCGCCAGCCGGTATAGTGCCACGATTTTAAGCTCGTCGGTCTTTGCCTGGCTGAACGCCTTTTTATAGTTGCGTTCCGCCTCCTTGTAAAGATCTTCACGCTGCTGTGGGTCCGTTGCCTGCTGGGCCGCCTTCATCGCGTTGTCGCCGTATTGCAAAAACTTATGCGGGTCACGACCAAGATACAAAAATAACACTATGACTAAAACCGCCAAAAGCAGAAAAACGAAAGACCCGATCAACGCTACTTTCCTGTTCAGTTTTTTCTTTGCCATTCCTTTTTGCTCCTTTTTTGTTTTGAAGCGCCCTTGTATGTGGTTTCGGTAAACGTCTCCCCGATGTTCTCAGGATTGTTTACCATAGGCCGCTCGGCCAATGCTCCTGTTCAAGGACAGGCAAAACCACTGCCAATAGTTTTTCGCTGGCCTCCAGTGCTTCTTGTTTATTCGGATAAACCAGATGTCCTAATTTGTTGTTATAAAATTTCCATTCAACTTTCGAGAAATAAGAATATTTACCGAGCAAATTCCTGTTCATAATCAGCCGGACGTCTTCTCGACCTGCCCCGTACTCGCCATTGACGCTGAAAGTATAGAGAATTGGAAATGACGTCTCAATCAGCCAGTCGGAGGAGCGGGTGCCGGTAAATACAAGATAGCGCGTTGAAATTTGCCGGTCTGATGCGGTTTTTTTGATTTTTAAATCAACCTTCTCGGAGCTTACTCGCTTAAGACCGCCCCCGGTGTAACATTCCTCCGGGACGTGCGGCACCTTGTCAGGCAGCGAATAGTAGGTTACAAAAAGCATGCAAAACCGCGTATTACTGGTTTCGGCAACGCTTGTGTCTTCCAGCGTCCACTGAATGTAATCCTCCGTGCCAAGTGTTTCTACTTCATCCAGATTTGTTATCCGGCCTTTGGCTGCCACCTTGTAGGGCGCCAGATTCGAGCTGTCAAGATTGTCGAGAGTTTTTTTCAACAGACACGGTTCTTTTACCAGGTATGCTCCCGTGAGCTTGAGCACCGCCGACATAACGCTGCCGGTTATCACAAGTACCGCTGCGCATATCAGAAAAGCCGGCTGAAAATAGTTGGCTTGAACTGTCTGTCGTATGTCTTTGGTTGTCATTATTGTTAGTTCCTTAGCGGCGTCGAACCACAACATCAGAAGCCACGGTCTCAGAACCGTCCACAAAGAGGTTCGACATAAACCATGCCAGTGCCCCATAAAGTCCGAATGCCAGAGGCAGCATCAACATGCCAAGCATATCGTGATAAAACCCTTGTGCGTACCTCGGATCGATTAATACATAAATAAAACCGGTGATAACGACCCTTATGATATTGCATAGTATGGCTATGGGAATAGTGCTGGCCAGCAACACCAGCCGCTGCCATATCGGTCTGTAATGAAGATACGCCATTGCGACACCCAGGGCTAAAAACGCCATCAGAAGCCGCATTCCGCTACAGGCCTCAGCGACGTCCAGGCCCGGCTCTAAAGGTTGACCTTTATATATGATTTCTACGATGACGCCGCTGTTTGTTGCCTCGAGCTTCGGGACCAGATTCAGCATTATGGTAGCCGCCGACGCGGCCCATAGACGCATTGGTATTGTGATACTGACGTAAAACCTTTCGGGCAAAGGAATTGCAAAAAGCAGGTACGTGACGGGAAGCCATGTGAATTTCAGAATGGTCCAGCCGCCTAAAAACAGCACTACCGAACCTAACGCAGCCACTATGGCTATCTGTCTGAAATAGGCGTAACCCGCGGGGCTGACTATATTGAAAATATAGAAAAGTATCGCAAAAATGAGCAAAAACAAGCCGATATAGTTCGGTTTTGCTGTTGCGTTAAGAACGTCCTGTTTGGCTTGATGAAGGAAATACAAGCTGAAAAGCGGGATCAGCAGGCCGTGAGACCAGCTTGGGTCGATCAGCCACCGGTTGACAATATCCCAGATATCATTGTGAAACAAAAACAAAAAGCACGCGGCGATTATCGAAATGCGGATATAGGCGTGCGTGCCGAGTTGACTCCAAAACTGTTTTGGCGTCTGGTCTGCCGGCTGTGAATGGGTTGTGGTTGTAATAACGTTGTCAGCCATAATTATACCGAATTTTACCCCACGCAGGGCTTAACGCTCTCGGCACTTACGCCGGAAGCGATTCCATTAAAAGAACCCGAAGAGGTTGAAGGGCCTGGCTGTGCCAAAGTCGCGGTCGGCGAAGTTGCGGTTATAAAGGAAGCCAAAGCCGTAAGTCGCGCTAAAGGCGTTCCGCATCTCCGCACGAAACCTGGAAGTCGGGTGCGTACCGACGTTAATCAGGTCGTTTGGTTTGATAAAGAAATCGGGCTGGTCGCCCGCAGCAATCTTGTCGAGGTCCACCATCACAATTTCTTCGCGTTTTTTGCCAATCCTTCTGACTACCTCACATCTTTTGGGCCAGGCCAGGGGTCCCAGGCCGCCTGCGGCCGCTATCGCCATTTTAAGCGTCATAGGCCTGCCTGTTATATTGATAAATCCCTGTGCGTTAACGTTGCCCATAATACAAAATTCACCGATAATATCAACCGGCACGTGAATATTATCTCCCGGCTGAATCACGATATTATAACGGGGGTCGCCGCTTAATAATTTGTCCGCTGCTACCCTTATTACTCGCCTCTGTACGCCTCCGGGGCCTATCTGGTCCCAGGCGGCGCTTTCGCGGGCCGGCGGCGTTATTTTGGCCGGAACCTTCGATTCGGGCGATTTGACCTCCTCGACAGGGGGCCTGCCAACCTGAACCGGCGCCCATCGGCCGTCCTGGAATATCCACTCAATTCTTCCTTCGTCCGGGGGATAATTCAATATATTTTTTACGACCTGCGGTTTGTTCTGGTTCACGGAAAGCAGAAACTCTTCAGGCGAATCGGCCACGGCAAGCTCGTCGGCGGTTGCCAATTCGGTGGAGCTGACTACGTATTGATTGCCTGTTTTGGCTTTGGCCATCGGGGCGATTACCTCTAACATATCTTCCCGGAGAGGGGGCGTTGCGGCGGGGGCCTCGAGCGGTGTTTCCTGCGGTTGCTGCGAGGGCGCCAGTTCTTCCTGGCCCGTAATCGATCTCGATATGAAAACATAGCTTATGTTGAACTGGCTTATACCCCCGGCGGTCGCCAGGGCGTCTGCCAGCCGGTAATCGTAACGCGGGATATCGTATCGGCCGGGCCTCGGAACGCCGTTACCGAGTATCGAATAACGCCTGCTTAGTGATTGCAAAAGCAATACGCTGACCGACGGCGTTTTGAGAATATTGGGAGCAAGAATCTGCTTTATTTCCTCAACCAATTGCGATTCGGTCAGGCCGGCAGCGTTAACCACGCCGACGTCTGGAATCAATATCTTTCCGGTCTCGGTTACTATGAACTGATTCGAAAACATTGTGCCTTCGTTGAAAAGCTCGAAGATGTTTATCTGGACAATATCACCGGGACCCAAAACGTAATCGGTTTCGTATGCGACGACGTCGGCTGGAACCGGGTCCTCGCCGGTATCCCAGGAAGACGGGGTTTCCTCGGCGACGCCTAAGGAATCGAGAATAACGTTGACTGCGGGAACCGGTCTGAAGCGGCCGACCTGTGCGGGGTCCCAGAATTTAACGCCGCAGCCGGTAAGCGCGAAAGTAAGGGCAAGCAGCGCAAAATAAAGCGCTGTGGTCCGAAGGCCGGACCAAAAATGGTTTCCGTGTCTTGAGCTTTCAAGCTGCGATATCTTCATATTCATTGAATTATCGGCTTTGGACGCAAGCCGCTTAACCTCTCATTTTAGCCACAGGCAAACTTTTAATTATCAAATAATCATTAAAATATCGGACCTTCCTTATCAACAGGCGGCCATAAGCAAACAAAAAGACAACAGTATCTCTAATGCCTGCTGTAATAAGGAGTTACGTGTACTCACCCCCAAGTCCCACTGGACGAGATGACATCCCTGACACTTGTCCGCCAATTCGTTTGGCGAACTTGCCCGCCTAATTCCTACTAAAAACGCGGACTTAAAATCGGCCTTGCTCTCTCACTTTCTTCAATGAGGGCTTATTAAAGACCGCTCCTCACTAACAAACACCCGTCTATACTGGCAAAAAGTTGCCCTTGTTCGGCAGATTAAATTGAATTTTCCGCCTTCGAGATGGGTTTTACGTCCGGTAATAAAAAGGTTATCAATATAGCGGGCAAATAAGGTCTGTCAAGGCAAAAAGAGAGAAAAGGCCAAATTATCAAATCCTCTTTATGAGGATTGAAAACGCCAGAAAAGCTAAGTTATTGAGTAAGCAATTTTTAAGGTAATGAATTATGGGCCTTGTATTAGATTTTTGCCCATTGTCATCGCATCTTCAATGCCCATAAATCTCTCAAAACCGATTACGGGCGATCTGTGACTTATAGCAATATCGGTAAGAGCCGTTCCCTTTGGAACAAGTATCTGAAAATCGGATTCGTTAAAAATTTCTCCGAACCGGACTGATTCAACATTATAAATTTCTTCTTTATCTAACTGCCCGTTAACAAATCTGCGGTATTTATAAAAGAAAGGATAGGGAATCCCGTTGATGTCTCTATAATCGCCCGCGGTAATTTCCGTAGAATATTCTCCTTTAGAATTTTTCCATACAGCGTTTATAAATCGATACTGATATTTGGGGTCGCATTGTATTATACCATGTGAATATTCGATCGAAACATCAATCTGTATTAATTTTTGGCCACCCGCCGTAATCTCCATTATTTGAGGATTATTTTTTTCATCTAAGAGATTGGCATCTATAATCCCAAAATATGGATAATTTAATATATTTATTGCATTTCCCGATTTATTTGAGAGAAACATGACCGCGTTATTCGGACCATTACAATCTGTAGGTGGAGAATATGACATTTCATAATCATTTTTGATAAGCAATGTATAATTCGACGGAATCCTTATGCTGGTACAGAGTGGAAGATTATATTCTTTTCTTATTTCATTTATATCGCGCATGTCGGTATAGATGGATTTGGCTTTTTGTTTATCGCAGTCAATGATGGTATCAATTTCGTGAATTATATATTTTCTGTTCAGTTCAGTTATTTTACGAGTTGCCCAATCAAGGTTTGCATCTTTTTCATTGGGAAACTCGTTGAAATATTTACGTTCCATAAAAAATACAATATGGGCAGATGAAATTTGATCTATAACGGTTTTAGACGATTCTCTTATCTCGTCGAGCGTTGTCGCAGAAGACAACGAACAAAAGATCGCAAATAATGTTGCAATGAAAGAAAATGTTAATAGCTTATTCATAAGAAAATCCTTTAATATTAAGGCCATAATTCACATTTACATCTTGTGCGAACAGGACCATATTGATCAAATTCAATCAAGATTGTTCCAAAACAAGCGCCGGGTTTACATGTTGTCGTAGAAAAACGGCCATTTCCCGAACACTGTTCAGTGATTTGAGTTTTGCGTTGTATAGTTCCACTAGTTGAATCAGGTTTACATACTTGCCAGAAATGATCACAGCTATCGTGGCATCTATAAGTATAATTTGTTACTCTTGTTCCGGAGCAAGGGCAATCAGGAGGATCGCCCGTATTACATTGATGAATTACACTGCTATCTGCTTCCGGGGCTCCGCAATATTCCGGGGCGGAAGCAAATACCAAAGTGCTCACGGCTACAGAGGTGATAAGAAGCGCTAAAGGAAATATTGTATCGTATTTATTGCAGCGATTACCGTAAATTTGTATCGGTCTCATTCTGACACCCTTTACAAATAAATTTACTTGAATGCAATATTATGTTCACAAACGGCTAATTCAGTTTCAGCTTTGGTTATAAATTTATAATCCGGCCATTCAAGAATGACCCGTTTTAGAAAAGGAATCGCATCTTCGCACATCCCTAAGCGGGAATATTTTTCGCCGATAAAATATAATGATTCTGGAGTAGATGACGAATTCTGTGGAAGCTTGTCAACAATTGTTTTCCATATTCTTATTGCCCTTTCGAAATGTTTTACAGCTTTTTCTTTTTGATTCAAATGCTCTAATTCTTCGCCATCAATATAAGCGCCTCTGGCTAAACTTTTAAGACAAGGGCCTGAATAAGGGTTCGTATTGAAATCGCGAATAAAATTGTCCAAAAGCAGATCGGCTTGGCCATCATTATCTGCCTTATAAAGAATATCTATGTCTATTCGCCGTATATCGAGAACGGCGTTATCGGCTTCCTGCGTCCCGGGACAATCTCTTTTTATTCTTTCAAAGATTTCTCTGGCCTTAGTCATTGATTTCTGATTTTCCTGATACCAGATAGCGACCCAGAGAAGCTCACCGGCTAATTCAGATTTACCGGAAATTTCAGAAGCCATATTATTAATTGCCGAATCGATTTCATTCTGATTGCCGTTTTTCATTAAATTGAATATTTTTATCCGGTGCGACAGCCGTTTTTGGTCCAAAACTGCTTCCTGCCCAAAAGGACTGTTTGCGGAAATCTGAATTAACTTTTGATAAACGCTGTTCGGCGCATCGTACAAGTTAGTCCTGTCTTCGCGGGCTCCCTTGGCCCACTCGAATTCTTTGCTTATCCGGTAAATCGCCTCAGGCAAGCCGGGGTTTTCATTGAAGTCGTTTATCATTTTATCTATCTCGGCTACGGCTTGTTCGTCTTTGGCCTGCCAGATAAGAGCGCAGACGTTGACTCGAGCCAGCCATAATTTCATTTCCTTCGAGGCGGAGCTTTCGGGAAACAATTGAATGCCTTTATTGAATGCCTCACCGGCTTCAAAAAATCTTCTTTGCCAGCAGAATTCCTGGCCTATTTGAAACAGGGTTGCCGAAAGGTCCGGTTCATTCTTATAATTAACAATAATCGAATCGACCTTCTCCTGTGCGGAGGAAAATTTCTTTTGGCCGATAAGCACGAGAATATCCTGTCTTGCCAGACCAAGACCTGCTTTATTTTTTATGGAGTTATCCGCGGATTTCTCCTGAACATATTTATACAGCCGAACTGCCTGAGTAAACAACCTTCTCCAGGTCAAACTGTCGGCAATTGTCAAAAGATTGGGATCAAGCCCCGTATTTCCGGCATAATCCGTTATGAATTTATCGATTGCTTCATTTGCTTCCGCTAATTTTCCAGAGTCGGCAAGCGAGATAATCTGCGACCTTGCCAAATCAATATTAAGCGTTTGTTCAGCTTTTGCCTTTTCCGCTAATAAAAAAGCGACGGTTAGAAGAGAAACACAAACGGTAAAAGAGAAGATAGTGATTATTTGCTAATTCATAGAATTGCCCTCCGAAACGAACCTGCTATGATGCTGCTGTATTTGAGGTTTTTCCTGCCGAACGCCAACTAAATTTTGGGAGAATCTTGCGTTCATAATATTTCTCGCTATACCTTAACGAGGATTACTATACATACTTTAAATCGGTTCCGTCAAGCGGAAAAATATAAATATATTTCCGAAATGTACGTAAGTCCTTATGGGGGGGGGCTTAGAGCAAAAAATATTTTTTATTTTTTCTATTATTTGCTTTCCGGCCATATTTTCTCGCGGATATTTCAGATTTTTCCCCATATCACCATTTGTGGTTCGACATGCTCACCACGAGAAGGTTTTTTGCCAGGCGGATTTTAGGGTATTGATGTCGGCGGTGATGGCGGGGCGGGATTTTTGGTCTTTTATGATGAGCTGCCCGGAATCCGTAACTTTGGCGATTTGGCCGAAGGGTAAATTTAGCATCAGTTTAGCGAAGGCGTCGTAATATTTTGGTTCGACCTCGACGATATAACGCGAGGTTGATTCGCTGAAAAGCTGACTCGCTATTGATTCGCAGTCCTTGCTTTTGGGCAGGCCTCGCAAGTCGGCCTCAATGCCGAGACCGCCGGCAAATGCCATTTCGGCAAGCGCCACTGCTATTCCGCCTTCGGAGCAGTCGTGACAGCTTGCGACAAGGCCCTTTGCGATTGCTTCTGAGATTCGCATAGCGATTTTTGGGGCTAATTTGAGGTCAACCTGCGGGACATTCCAGAGTTTTAAGTTTTGAGTTTTAAGTTTTAAGTTATCGTAATGGGAACCACCTAATTCGTTTTTGGTCTGGCCTACTATGAAAAGGAGGTTGCCGGGTTTTTTGGCGTCCATTGTTACGCATTTGTTTACGTCGTCGATTAGGGAAATCGCGCTTATCAAAAGCGTCGCGGGGATACTTATTCGTGTGCCGTCTTCCTGTCTGAATTCGTTATTGAGAGAGTCCTTGCCTGATATGAATGGCGAATCGAAGGCGATGGCGCCGTCGTAGCAGGCCTGGGCGGCGCGCACTAATGCGCCTAAGGTTTCGGGTTTAGTGCAGTCGCCCCAGCAGAAATTATCCAATAGCGCTATGCGGTCGAAACGCGCGCCTACGCAGATGATATTTCTTATTGCCTCATCGATACCCGCCAGCGCCATCCAGTAGGGGTCTATATCGCCATAACAGGGATTCATTCCGCAGCTTATTGCAAGGCCGCGGTCGGAATCGTATTTAGGCCTGATGACCGCCGCGTCGCTAGGGCCGTCGTTTGCAACGCCGGTTAATGGCTTGATAACCGAAGCCGCCTGCACCTCATGGTCGTATTGTCGGATTACCCATTCCTTGCTCGCGACGTTATAAGAGCCGAGAATCGCAAGCAACTCATCGTTGTAATTTTCCTTTTCGATTCTCGATTCTCGATACTCGATGCTCGATGATGAACGAGAAGTCCATATTGCTTTTCGTGAGTATTTCGGCACGCCGCCGTGGAGGAATTCCATATCCAGTTCGCCGACCAGGGTTGCGTTGTATCGCAGGCGCAGTTTTTTATCGTCTGTGAATTTGCCGATGACGGTGGCATCGACGTTTTCGCCGGCGAAGATTTTCATTATCGCGTCTAAATTTTCCGGCTTGACGGCGATGACCATTCGCTCCTGCGCCTCGCTAATCCAAATCTCGGTATAATTAAGTCCCGCGTATTTGAGCGGGACTTTTTCGAGGTCAACTTCGGCGCCTAAATTCTCGCCCATTTCGCCTACAGCGCTGCTTAAGCCGCCTGCGCCGCAGTCGGTGATTGCCTCATACAGGCCCTGTTCGTTTGCCTGCACGAGGACGTCTAACATTTTCTTTTCCGTGATGGCGTTACCGATTTGCACGGCGTGGGAGAAAATGGTCTCGTGCTCGTGGGTCATTTCGCCCGATGAGAAAGTCGCGCCGTGAATGCCGTCTCTGCCCGTTCTGCCGCCTGTGACTATGATGAGGTTGCCTGTCTGCGGATGCTTGAAGCATTTATTTTTATCCATTATGCCAATATCGCCGCAGAAGACCAGGGGATTGGCCATATATCTGTCGTCGAAATATATTGCGCCGTTGACGGTGGGGATTCCCATCCTGTTGCCGTAATCGCGGACGCCGGCGACGACGCCTTTCATAACGCGCCGCGGATGCAGGACGCCTTTGGGCAGGTCTTCGAGCTTCATATTCGGGTCGCCGAAGCAGAAAATATCTGTGTTGGCGATTGGCCGAGCGCCTAAACCTGTGCCCATAGGGTCACGGATTACGCCGCCGATGCCGGTAGCAGCTCCGCCGTATGGGTCGAGGGCTGAGGGATGATTGTGCGTTTCGACTTTGAAGCAGACCGCTGAATCGTCGTCGAATTCGATGACGCCCGCGTTATCGGAAAAAACGCTTATGCACCAGGGCTTGTTGAGGTCTTTGGTCGCCTTGAAAACGGTTTCTTTGAGAAGGTTATCGAAATGAACCTGCTGACCATCAAAATCCATATCGATTTGGCTTCTGAAGGTTTTGTGGACGCAGTGCTCGCTCCATGTTTGCGCGATTGATTCAAGCTCGATATCCGTCGGGTCTCTGTCGAGGGCGGTGAAATAATTCTGGATGGTCTTCATTTCTATGGCGTTAAGGAACAGGTCTTTTTCTTTGCTTAAACCAACCAGCCCTTCCTCATCGAGATTCCTTATCGGCCAGTGAATTAAATTCAGCTCGTAGGGTTTAATATGCGGGCTTGGGGGTTCTGCCTCATTACCGATAACGCAAACCTCAATGCAGTCGTTGGACAGGGCTTTACGGGCTATCGCGTCGATTTGCTTACTGCCTAATTCCCCTAACAGGACATATTTGCGGGCGGTGCGAACGCTCGATGGTTTTGCCCCCATATCGGTCATTGCGCTTGTTACAGATTCTGCCGCCGGGTCGGTAACACCGCTTTTGAGATGAACCTCGATGAGCGTCGCCTTGGCCAGACCCGCCGGAGCCGAGCTTCTGCCGATGTAATAATCCTCGCATACCGGGTCGGCGAGAAGCTCTTTGCCTAAGCGCTCGGCGAAATCCCTTTCGAAATCCGACTCTATAAGATAAACGCGAGCAAACTGCACCGCCTCAACCGTGCTTATGCCGAGTTCCTTTATATCGCCCAGAACGCTTGAACCCTGGACATCCGCAAATCCCGGCTTATTAAAAACCTCAAATCGCCATTGCTTCATTAAATCAATCCTTAATAATTAATCGGGGAGTTATGATATGAGGGCATTATAGGGTTTGTCTGCAACATCATCAAGATTAGAAAGGTAGGACGGGTTTTACCCCGCAAAATTCTTTGATACTCGGCGGGGCAAGCCCCGCCCTACGGCTCAACTCTCGACGCAGTGCGTCGAGAGTTGGGAAAGTAAGGTAAAATTTGCGCATGTTCCATGAATTACTGGGGTCAAACCCTTTGCCAAAATCCATAGTCAGCTTTTCGGAAAGATTCTCCAGCAGTTTCTGGCCGTAATGCGCCTTTTTCCTGCCCTTCTGTTCTTCTTCCACAATCCGCCTGCCGACGTTCCAGTAAGCGTCAACCATAACAGAGTTAACTGCCCTAAACGCCCTACTGCGGGCATTGGACAGAATGGCCTTTATGTCCGAATAAAAATCTCCTTTTTTAATTTCTTTTTTCATTCCTCATATCACCTAAGATTCCGTCCACCCCCGAAAGTTTTGTAGGGTGTGCTCTGCACACCCTTTTACGGTCTCCGCAATGAATCTTTCAGCGAATTATAGGGCAGGTCAAGTGGGTCGTCAAGAAATGTACAATATCAGTTGGAAATCCTACTGTTTTGCTCAGGATGCAGTTACCATACAATATGTGGAATTAAGGGTTTTGTATGGTAACTGCTCAATTCGGCGGGACAAGTCCCGCCCTACGATTTACATCTTCAATGTCCGGAAGAATTCCGTCTCTATTTTCAAGAGGGCCTCCGGTTTCCCATGCTTGAAATCCTTTAATGGTTCATAGAAGCGAAATACTTTCGCCCGACGAAACGGTCGGAAAATTACGGCCATTGGGTTGTATTCCCGATAGCCGCCGCCGAAATGATAGAACACTATCTTGGCGAGACTCAGGTTTTTCCATTGACTTCTCTCAGACCAGTTTAGAACCACCTTTCTTTCTGGAAGATTGGGAAGAATTTCTTTCTCGATATGCTCCTGCCAATTAGGGCTATTGGAGTATACATAAAGAAGCCGTATATCGCGTGTGTTCCATACAAGCCAAACTGTTAGATAAATCAGAATGGTGGCGATAAGGTAAACAATTCCGAGACAGAGCAAGAGAGGAGTAAGAATGGGGAGCAAAATAATCAGCATCAGCAGTCCTGGCCACGATGCCGGTTTTTTCTTGTTCTCCTTCATATCCATTTGCCTTGACAGAGATGGACAATTTTTATACAGCTTTTAGATGAAAAAAAGAACAACGTTTTCTTTGCAATTCTCGGTCTAAATAAGCTCTTTCCTTGACATTTTATATTCGACGAGTTTGCTGCGCTTGGCGCGGGCGGTGTCTAAGAGTTTTTCGATTTTTTTTCTGTCGCCTGAGCTAATCGCTTTTTTGAGTTTCGTAAGTTCAGATATTAGCCGGTCGATTCCTTTTGTGATGTTTTGGACGTTTGTAAGCAGGACGTCGGCCCATATATTGGCGGGGCCTGAGGCGATACGGGTGCTGTCCAAGAAGCCCTTGCCGGCGAATTTAAGCTCTTTTGCGTCGCTGGCGTTAACGAGGGCAGCAGCGGCGATATGGGGAAGATGGCTGACATTGGCGAATAGCCGGTCGTGTTGAGCGGGAGGCATAACTTTGACGTAGCAGCCAAGCATGGACCAGAATTTACTGAGCGCTTTCATTGCTTTCGGGTTGGTCGTTTTCGTGGGGGTGAGGATGCAAAGCGCCTTATCGAAAAGGTCGTCCCTGGCGAACTCGACGCCTCTTTGCTCTGAGCCGGCTATCGGATGCGAGCCGACATAATGAACGCCTTTGGGCAGACATTTGGCGGCCCAGCGGAGGGGTATCAATTTAGTAGAGCCGACGTCAGTTACGATGCAGCCGGGCTTTAGCGAACCGGCGATTTCGCGGAATATCGGCTCAAAGTTGCAAATAGGAGTCGAGAGGATGACGATATCGGCGTCGGCGACGCTTTGGCGGATGTCGTCGAAAACCTCATCGACGACTTTGAGCCGGCGTGCTTTTGCCCGTGTGACAGCCCGATGCGCAAAGCCGGCGGTCCTTACGCCGCTTATAGCCCGCGATACCGCAAGGCATATCGACGCCCCCAGTAATCCCAGCCCGATGACCGTAACTTTTCTTAAGTGCTGCATATATAAGACCTTACGACAAAACAGCGATTTTTTTATGCCGTTAAAAGCTATAACAAAGCCGGTGCAAAGTCAATTTTTTTCTTTGATTTGAGCCGGATTAATGTTATTATATCATTTCACTCGATATCAAATAATAAGCTTGGACACAAACCATAAGTCGATAATGGTGTGTCCCGGCGGTAACGCAATTTATGGCGGCAGAGAAAAAAAATAACGGTAAAAATGGCAACGGCCAGACCCGGTTGGTAAAACGCGAATCGGGCGAGGCGGTCAACTACCTCGACTTCGAGCATCAGGTAGCGGACCTCGACTGCCAGATAAACGAGCTTCATCGGCTCATCTCGACCAAGGGTATCGATTACACAGCCGAGATTCGCCGGCTTCAGGATGAGCAGGTCGCCCATCTTAAGCAGATATACTCGGGATTGAACGCCTGGCAGACGGTGCAGGTGGCGCGGCATCCGAAACGGCCTTTGCTGACCGATTACATCGGCTCGATGGTCAAGGATTTCCGTGAGCTGCACGGCGACAGGTGCTTTGGCAACGACAGGGCGATGATTACGGGCCTGGGCCAGATTGGAAGAGAAAAGGTATTGATTGTAGGCCAGAACAAGGGCCGCAATCTCAAGGAAAAAGTCGCGTGCAATTTCGGCTGCGCCAATCCGGAGGGCTATCGCAAGGCGCTTGCCAAAATGAAATTCGCCGCGAAATTCGGGATTCCAGTCGTAACGCTAATCGACACGCCGGGAGCATATCCCGGTATCGGCGCAGAGGAGCGCGGCCAGGCGCACGCGATAGCGATAAATCTTTTCGAAATGTCGCGATTGCCCGTGCCTGTAATTTGTATCTGTATCGGCGAGGGCGGCTCGGGCGGGGCGCTTGGTATCGGCGTCGGCGACCGGCTGGCGATGCTGGAATTTGCGTATTATTCCGTCATTTCACCAGAGGGTTGCGCCGGCATCCTTTGGCGTGACGGCTCGCAGGCCCCTGATGCCGCTGAAGCGCTTAAGCTGACAAGCAAAGATTTGTTGAAATTAAAACTCATCGATGAGGTCATACCCGAACCGTTGGGCGGCGCTCATCGCAATATTCACGACACTGTTTATAACGTCGAGCAATATATCATCAGGACGCTTGCGGCCCTGAAGCGCACAAATATCAATACACTTCTCGAAAACAGATACCGCAAACTCAGGTCAATCGGCAGCTTCGTACCGGCGACGCCGGAAAAAATCGAAATGCCGAAAATGCGGACCGTTGAAATTGCTTCTCCCAAGTCCAAATCCAAAACCGCTAAAGTGTAGTTTTGAGTTTTTAGTGTTTAGTTTTAAGTATTTTCGTTTAACTCAAAACTCAAAATGCTTTGTAGAATAGATCCATATTTGTCATTCTGAGCGAAGCGAAGAATCTCAATTCAACTCTCAAGCCAGATGTTTCGCTTCGCTCAACATGACAAAATTCAAGAGTTCTACAAAGCAAACAAAAAACTTAAAACTATTATTCCTGCTTTTGCATCAGCTCGATTATCTCTGCCTTAGCGGGCATTGCGTCAACGGAGCCGAATTTCGTGCAGGCCAGCGCCCCTGCTGCTGAGGCGAATTTGACGGCCTTACGCAAATCGTCGCCGACGGCAAGCGACGCGGCCAATGCGCCGGCAAAGGCGTCTCCTGTGCCTGTGTGGTCAACGAGGTCGATGGTATAAGCGGGAATATGGTCGGCGTTGTCTCTATCGACGACCATACAGCCGTTTCGACCCATCGTTATAACCGCCGCGGCTGCTCCCCTGGCGACCAGGTCTGAGCCGATCATTTTAGCCGTGCGAATATTGGCGCTTGAGCGCTCGCTTATCAGGGCTGCCTCGTACAGATTCGGTATCAGTACGTCAACCGTGAAATATTCGGGCGGCAGCGACGTATCTTCACCGCTCAAAGCTCCCGCCGGGTCGAGGATTACTTTTTTGCCGTGGGTTTTTGCCATGATGATTGCTTTGACGACCGCTTCTTTAGGCAGCCGCGCGTGAATCAGGCATACGTCGGCCTCGGCAATCGCGCTATCAGCCGACTCGATATCCTGCACAACAAGGGCGCCATTGGCTCCCTCGAACTGAACACACGAATTTTCACCCTCGGTATCGACTAACGTCAGGATTACGCCCGTGTTTTTGGCGCTGGCGGTGAAAACAAAATCTGTGTTTACTTTGAACTGCTTCAATACGGATTTTATCGTTGAGCCGAAGGGGCAATTGCCTATTTTGCTTATCAAACGCACGTCGCAGCCGCAAAGCGCCGCCTCGATTGCCTGATTTACCCCGGGCCCGGTCGCTGTATATGATAATGCCGTTCCCGTAGAGGTCTGCCCCGGGACAGGCGCCTTTGCGCACTTGGCCGCCATATCCACATATGCGCTTGCGACCACGACAACTTTTGGATTCCTTCCGGTCATTTGCATCCTCAATAATAGCTATTATATCGTGAGTATAGCGGTAAAATCAGTAATTAGTACTGCTGCTGACCTGCTGTGTTGGGTTCTCTTACGCGTCTTTGCGGGCGTTCCCGCGGGGGCCTCTCTGAGCCCGGCTCGCCGGCGCCTGCCCTGGGGGTCCTTCTTTCACGCCGCTCGGGGGCCTGCTGCTGGCGCTGCTCGCGCAGCTCATCCTGAAGTTTGGTTGTCAGCTTGTTTAACCGGTCCTGTCTTTGCTTTAAAACGAGGTCTAT
>Ga0105104_10001141_pt1 | contig 20142 bp, 18 predicted proteins | sample PPLLaktember2015_3_FD_87034 | JGI IMG/M metagenome (GOLD analysis project Ga0105104, IMG submission 87034) | Freshwater sediment microbial communities from Prairie Pothole Lake near Jamestown, North Dakota, USA - PPLs Lake P7 Core (6) Depth... | ecosystem: Environmental > Aquatic > Freshwater >... | reverse complement strand
TAGGGTTCGACGTCCTCGACGCCGGGCACCTCCCGGATGCTAAGAATAACATCTTCGTCAACGTAGCGTGCCAGACCCACATCGATATGAGTGGGCAGGACGGCACGGTGGGACTTGTTCATGTTCGTCACAAGCAGTTCGCTCATGCCGAAGATCGCGCCCACAGCGAACACACCGGCTGCGATGCTCAGCACCGCCAGCAGTGTACGCGTCTTGTTGTGCCACAGGTCGAACCAGATCTTGTACCAGATCACGCCCATCTCAAACCTTTTCTTCCCGCCATTCGCTGTTTTCCTGCTGATGCCGTTCGGCAGCCTGACTCAGCGCCTCCCGCGTGACCTCGGACTCTTTCAGCAACTCGTTGAGCTGGTCATAGTGGATTGCCAGCACTTCGACAGGACTGCTCTCTGAAGCGCGGACCGAAGCATTGCTCTTACTATTATGGAAGAAAGCAATTTCGCCAAAGTACTTGCCTGGACCAAGTTGCAGAATGACCACGTCAGATTGATTGGGGCGCGGCAGTATGACTTCCACCGTGCCTTTGGACACGATATAAAACTTGTTGTTATCCCTGCCTTCTGTAAGGATCATTGCCCCTGCCTCATATTGGCGTGAATTGACCTTGTGGGTGGCAGCGAGCAGTTGAGCAGGGGTGAGGGTGGGTAGTGCTTTTGCCACGTACTCGTTGACAATCTCGCCATCTGCGATGAGCGCAGTGCGATGGGTGCGTTTCGCCAGACCGCTATCGTGTGTCACAATGATGACGGTCTTGCCCTGGGCGACAAGGTCATTGAAGAGCGAAAAGACCGATTCGGCTGTCTTGGAATCCAGGTTGCCCGTGGGTTCGTCGGCGATGAGGACCGGCGGATCATTGGCGAGGGCGCGTGCGACTGCGGCGCGCTGCTGCTGTCCGCCGGAGATCATACTTGGCAGCTTGTGCTGATGCTCGCTGAGTCCTACTAATTCCAGGAGATGCTCGGCGCGCTGGCGTCTTTCACGCGGCGAATATTTCCCGGCCAGTTCCATTGGCAGGATTACATTTTGCAGAAGATTGAGAGCGGGTAACAACTGAAAAAATTGGAAAATAATGCCCAGGTTTGTGCCGCGCCAGATTGCCATCTGGTTCTCATTCATTTTATGCACCGCGGTACCGTTGACCCAGACCTCACCTGTCGTGGGGCGGTCGATCCCGGCGATCATGTTCAGCAACGTGGATTTACCACTGCCCGATTTGCCAATGATGCTGACGAACTCGCCAGCCTGGATGCCCAGGTCAATGCTCTTGAGGGCGTGATAATCCCCTGCGGCGCTTTGATAGTACTTATCCACGCTGCGCAAATCAATCATCTGCGTGTTGTCGTTGGCGCCATTTTTTGGTTCATTGTTTTTAAAGAATGGAAGGGTGAACATAATATCCCTTGGCATCCCCTCCTTTCCATCCATCGCCTTTTATCCTTCCAGGTAAGTGGCGATGGATGGAGTAAAGAGGAGAAGAATTATTCTTCGAACTTGACTTCAGCCGTCATGCCCCAGCGCATGGCCGGATCGATGTCGGTCAACAGGACCGTCACCTCATAGACCACATCCCCCTGGTTCTCCGCGAACGTCTGCCCGATGGATTCGATCGTGCCTTTCAGTTGCACATCCGGAATGGCATCCAGGGTCACCACAACCGGACCGCCTTCCGCCAGTGCCACCACATCGATCTCGGTCAGGTCGGTGGTGTTGATGATCCAATGGGAGAAATCCGCCACCGTCACAGCAACCTCCCCGGCGTTGATCGACCCGCCGGTCTTGGCATTCAGGTTCGCCACCACGCCATCGAAGGGAGCCGTGACCGAGAAGGCTGCGACCCCGGCTTTGGCAGCATTCAGGCGTGCTTCCAGCACCGCCAACTGATCGGCATCCACGCCGCCCTTCAGGCGATCATAAGCGCGCTGGGCGGAGTCCAGCTCGGCCTTTCTCAGTGCCAGGTCGTTCTCGGCTTCGATGATCCAGTCTGCAGGGGCAGGGCCCTTGATGCTTTTGGTCTTGATCCGGTACTCATAGCCTTTCCAGGTTTGGACCAGGAACCGGCGCGTTTCGGTCTGAGGGACCTTATTTTCATTCCGGAGGTAGTGCAAGTAGTCATCAGCCTCGTTGTACTCTTCCTGGGCTTCCTTCAGGTCAATGACTGACTGCGCCAGGTCGGTGCCAGCCGTATTTTGCAGATCGTTCAACGCCTGCTCGGCGCTGACCAGCTCAAGCTGGGCGGCGGCGTAGTTGGTGTCCGATTCGTCACCCAGGCGGATGAGGGATTCGCCCTTTTTCACGGCTTGCCCTTCCTGCACCAGCACCTCGCTGACGACGCCGCTGGCGTTGAAGGCGATCTCGGCATAGCGGATCGGCTCCACGCGCCCTTCGGCGATGATGGTGCTGTCTGCGATGACGGTGGGGATCGCTTCTGGTGTTTCTGTGGCTGCCTTGCCTGCAGTTGAACAGGCGGTGAAGAGCAAGCTCAGACCCATAAGTGTGACAAGCGCAGCAGTCCTGTGGATAAGTAATTTATGTTTCATGATAGTTTACCTCCGTGGTCTTTCTCTACCCATCGTACAACGTTTAGGGAAAAAATTCCCTCGTCGATGGGAGAGTTTTTAGCCTAGCCGATTGGACAGGCAGTTAATCTTCATTAGTGTACGTTGTTTAGCGCAGAGAGTTGCAAAATTGTTAGTTTTTTCCCCTCCCAGTGGTGGTTGGAGTTCCGCGCGGGTTCCTGGTCACTCACGATAGTTTGGCTGAAAAGAAACTCTCTGTGGAAATGGGTCTTTTTATCTTGCTCCTTTTTGCGGGAGGGTTAAGCCTTCTGCTGTAATTTGTTTTTCTTACCTCGTTTGACAGGCGAGTGAGGAAAAAGTTTCAATCGGACCCTGGACCATGGACAACAGACCGTTGCTTATCGTCCATAGTCCATTCCTATCTGCACGATAGGAGCAGCTTTACTGCCTCGGGTAATGGAGGTAACCAATACGCAAGAAATGCACAGAGATTGAACTTCGACCCATTAAGAATGCCTCTTCCTCTTCCGAATTTTACCAGTGCTTCCGATTCAAAAAAAACTGCGTGCTGACATGGCTTCGTTCAGTGTCAGCCAATTGGAATGCCGGATATACATTTTGCCACGAAACTTTAAGATAATCCCTCTTGACGATGGATGAGAAGGTGGGAGTAAAATAGAACATGCGTTCTAATTAACTAAAGGAGGACGTATGTCCACGAATCGTCAATTCTCTTTGGCTCTGCAGGCCTTGACGGAACTGAAGACCGAAACGTCAACGTCTCTTCCCAAGCCGACTATGGCTGCCGTGCCGACCTTGAATAAGGTCCTGGCTGAGATCGGATCCCTCCCCTCTGAAGCCCTGCTGCTTGGCGTTGCCTCGGATGGTTTACCGGTGCTGTTGAATTTACATGACCCCCATCCCGGCCCCATGCTGATTGCCGGAGATGCAGGTTCAGGCAAGACGGCTTTCCTGCAAACCATTGCACATTCGGTCGCACAAACCCATGACGCAAACGATGTAAAGTTTGGAGTCATTACCAACTATCCGGATGAGTGGGAAAGTGTCAAAGCATTTCCTCAGCATGCCGGAGTTTTTGCGGTTGGACATAGGAGTGCGCAGGAATTCATCCATTCCCTTGCTTCATGGGCGCATTCCAACAAGAACACGCAGCAGTGTATATTGTTATTGGTTGATGACCTTGAGTCGGTTGCGAGTCTGGACCTTCAGACTGTGCAGGATTTTCGCTGGCTTTTGCTGCGTGGCCCCGCCAGGCGCGTCTGGCCCATTGTAACGTTGAACGCCCCGCGTTATGGACAAGTGATCTCGTGGCTGCAAAATTTCCGGACGCGGATCTTCGGTCATGTTGCAAACCGACACGTTGCGGAGGCACTTGGCGGAGACAAAGCCTCAGTGTTGAGTCAGCTTGAGGCGCGGATTCAGTTTTCCCTGCGCGAGAAAGACCAGCGAAGCAGTCCTGCGGAGAATTGGCTCCGCTTCTGGCTGCCGAGTTTATAGCAAGTCCAGCCCTCTTGTGCTACAATCGAATTGTTAGTTGCATCGATGAATGGTGGTCCGGCAATCAGAGGGAATTCTCGCTTCTTGGCACCTGGGTGTCTGTGATCGCTGGGAGTCATGCACATTGGATCCGTTTTGCCGCAAGAGATGCTTCACTTTTGCGGCCCACACTCAGGAGAAGAGTACTGCTATGGAAGCAAAACTGTATGTAGGCAATTTGCCGTACACCACTGTTGATGCCGACCTGGAGAGTTTATTTTCACAGGCGGGCACAGTGAAATCCGCTCAGGTCATCCGGGACCGTGCCAGCGGACGCTCAAAGGGCTTCGGCTTTGTGGAGATGTCCTCAGATGAGGAAGCTCAGGGCGCCATTACCATGTTCCATGGGAAAGACTTCAGCGGACGTCCTCTCACCGTAAACCTTGCACGTCCACGCGAAGAGCGCCCTGCCGGCGGCGGCGGTGGTTTTCGCGGAGGTGGCGGACGCAGACCAGGTGGTGGCGGTGACCGAGAACGCAGACGCGATTATTAGATCACCGTAGACTGTCATAGTTTTGAGCCAAATGGGCGGTGCCAACCATTTGGCTCAATTTTTTTCCCAGCATGCCTGAAAATATTTTTATTCGTGATTACCGTCCGGAAGATTTCGACGTGCTGACCATCCTATGGAGAATTGCACGCGAGAAGTCCCTGCCTGAATTTCAACGCGCCAAAGGTCATTTCTTTTATGAAGACCGGGATTACTTTCGTGACCATGTTTTGAAGGAGAATCAAGTTTGGGTGGTTGAAATGGACGGGCAGCCTGTTGCATTCATCGCAATGAAGAATGAGTTCATCGATCACTTGTATGTTCATCCTGACTATCAAAACCGCGGAATTGGCAAAGCTTTGCTTGAACACGCCCGTTGGATTTCTCCCGAGCATTTGTGGTTGTATACTTTGCAGGTCAACCTGAACGCCCGCGTCTTTTACGAAAAGAATGGGTTTACCGCTGAAAAATTTGGGATCAGTCCATCGCCCGAAGACGAACCGGATGTCCAATATCATTGGAGAAAGAAGTAATTCCTTTCAAATAAATATGAGACCCACCTACCTCGAAGTCAACCTCTCTCAACTTGGAAGAAATATCGAAGCTATACGCGCACAGGTGGCGCCGGTAAAAATCATGCCGATGGTCAAAGCGAATGCCTATGGTCATGGCGTGGATGGAGTCGTACCGTTCATCGAGCCGTATGTGGATTACATTGGGGTTGCGCTTGTGGAGGAGGGCATTCATCTGCGTGAATTGGGAATCAGGAAACCGATCCTGGTTGCCGGGGGGACCCTGCCAGAGCAAGTCCCGTTGTTTGCAGAGTATGACTTAATCCTGACCGGTTCTTCTTCTGAACTGCTTAATATTGCCGAGGAAGTTTCTCGTGCGACAGGCAAGCGTATCAAGACTCACCTCAAAATTGATACGGGTATGGAGAGGGTGGGCATCCGGGAGTATGAAGCGGAATCTTTTATCCTGAAATCTTCTGCGTATAGGCATATTGATGTCGATGGGATTTATACTCATTTTGCAAACTCCGAATTAGCGGATAGGACCTACTCGTTCAGGCAGTTGGAACGTTTTCAGGAAGTTCTGGATCTTTACAATAAACATAGCTTGCCTGTCCCGGCATTGCGGCATACGTGTAATTCCGGCGGGATTTTGAATCTGCCCGAAGCCTATTTTGACATGGTTCGTCCGGGCGTCTTACTTTATGGTGTCTATCCCGGTGATGAAGTGGATCGAATCGTCGATGTCAAACCCGCGTTGACGTGGCGTTCGCAGGTCGTCTACACCAAGCGGACGCGGCCCGAGCGGCCCGTGAGCTATGGGTCGCTGTGGCAGGCTGAGGTGGAGACAGGGATCGTCACCGTCCCGTGCGGCTATGCAGATGGCTATTTCCGCCGCATGACGAATCGCGCCCAGGTCCTCATCCATCAAAAGAAGTATCCGCAGGTCGGAAGGATTTGCATGGACCAGTTTCTGGTCAATGTCGGTGATGACGATATCAAAGTAGGTGATGAGGTGATTTTGCTGGGAGAGGCAATCAGAGCAGAAGACCTTGCGGAATGGATGGGCACCAACGAATACGAAGTGATGACGAACATCAGTGCGCGCGTGCCGCGCGTATATGTGAACGAGTGACCCCGCTCGTTTCTTTTGAAATCCCTGATGCGAGCGGGGTGATGGTAGAATGGGGCGATTTCTTTTTGAGGTGAAATGTGAAGAAAACAATTAAAAATTACTGGGCTATATTTACGATCGCGGTTGTCATTGTCGCGCTCGATCAATGGACGAAATGGTGGGTGCGTACGAATATCCCTGCGGGGGAGAGCTGGCTGCCTGATTCACTACAGTGGCTGAGCCCCTATGCGCGCATTGTGCATTGGTACAACCGCGGCGCGGCCTTCGGTATGTTCCAGGAGGGGAATATGGTCTTTACCGTGCTGGCTTTCATCGTGATCGCGGCGATCATTTATTATTATCCTCAGATTTCCAGCGTTGACTGGCCGTTGCGTCTTGCCATGAGCATGCAGATGGGCGGCGCCATCGGCAACTTGATTGACCGCCTTAGCATTGGACATGTGACAGATTTCATTTCCATTGGCACATTCCCTGTATTCAATGTAGCTGATTCAAGTATCAGTGTCGGTTGTGTGGTCCTATTGCTGGGCGTCTGGTGGCAGGAACGCCTGGCGAAGAAGGCAAAAGTGCAGGCAGGCGCACCAGATCAACCAAGTGAAGTAGCCAGTGAATGAATGAACGTGTCCTGACCTTCCGGTTTGACAAAGAGACTCCTGAGCGGCTCGACAAATTTTTGGTCGGGCTGTTGCAGGAGTTTTCGCGCTCGCGCATCCAGGCGTTGATCGCCGAAGGTCTGGTGGATGTAGATGGTCGCGCCGCGAAAAAGGCAGGTCAAACCCTGGAAAACGGCACCCATGTGACGGTTCGGATTCCGCCACCCGCACCGACAACCCTGGTTGCTGAAGAGATCCCGCTTGATATTGTTTTCGAGAACGATGATCTGATCGTGGTCAACAAGCCGGCCGGCATGGTTGTCCACCCTGCGGCCGGACATCCTTCCGGGACGTTGGTGAACGCGATGTTGGGATATGACCCGGATATCGAGGGCATCGGCGGTGAAGAGCGACCAGGGGTTGTCCACCGGCTGGACAAGGAAACATCCGGCTTGATCCTGCTCGCCAAGAATGAGCGCGCTCATCGCTGGCTGCAGGACCAGTTCCGATTGAGAAAGGTTGAGAAAACCTACCTGGCAGTGGTGGATGGAAAACCACCGACCGCCTCCGGCCGCGTCGAAACATACATCGGCCGCGATCCGAGCCATCGCAAGCGCATGGCGGTCGTGCCGGAGAGCAGAGGACGTGAGGCAATCTCAGAATACAAAACCGTTGAAAGTTTTCGCAATCACACGTTGTTGGAGTTCCATCCTTTGACGGGACGAACTCATCAGATCAGGTTGCACTGTGCGTTTTTGGGCTGTCCGATTGTGGGTGATGAGGTGTATGGAAAAAAGAAACACTCTGTGGAAATTGAACGGCATTTTCTCCATGCGTATCGTTTGAAGATTATCTTACCCAATGAAAAAGAAACAAGGCTTTTTGAGGCACCGTTACCTGATGAGTTGACAGTGGTGCTGAATAATTTGAGGAGTGAAAGGTGAGAAGGCAAAAGTAAGAAGTGAAAAGTAAAAGGTCATAAGCAAGAAGGGAGAATTAAAAAACATGCCTGAACAGAGTTTTGAGAAATTGACAACATGGAAGAAAGCTCACCAGCTCATGCTGGATGTTCACAAAAAGCTAATTCCATTGTTTCCCAAGGAAGAAAAGTTCGGTTTGGCAGATCAAATAAGACGTTCATCCAAAAGTGTTCCGGCTAATATTGCTGAGGGTTCTGGTAGATTTTATTACATGGACAATGTCCGTTTTTGCTATAACGCAAGAGGTTCATTGGATGAAACATTGAGTCACTTAATTGCAGCACGCGATCTCGAATATTGTCCCATTTCTTTATATGAGGATTTGCGCAGTCAAATCGAAGAGATTCGGCGCTTACTTAATGGGTATATCACGTGGCTCAAAGCGAAGAAGGTTGGAGAAAATGAGCCGGGCGCAAAGTTGGTTATCCATGAGGTTTCTCCCGAGTATCTTGCTGATGAAGAATAATTCGACAGCTTTGTAATGTTCTTTTTAATTATTTCTTTCTACTTCTAATTTTCCCAAGGAGGACGCTATGGAATACATTGACCTTCGTTCCGATACCGTGACCCAACCAACGCCTGAAATGCGCGAGGCAATGGCGGAAGCCGAAGTTGGGGATGATGTCTACCGCGATGATCCCACGGTTAACAGACTTGAGGAACTGGCTGCAGGAATGCTAGGCAAGGAAGCGGCTCTGTTCGTTCCCTCAGGGACGATGGGCAACCTGATCGCGTTGCTGGTCCATTGCCAGCGGGGGGAAGAAGTCATTGTCGGGAATCAGTCTCACATTTATTTGAACGAGGCGGGTGGCATGTCCGCGTTGGGTGGGATTCAGCCATGTCCCGTTCAGAATCAAGCGGATGGGACACTCGCACCAGAGGATATCCTCGCTTCCATTCGAACTGAAGACGTGCACCATCCTATCACGCGTTTGGTCTGCCTCGAGAATACGCAGAACATCTGTGGTGGCGTTCCACTTACCTCTGCCTACACGCGTCAGGTTGGCGACCTGGCTCATGGCAAGGATCTCTTTTTGCATATTGACGGCGCGCGCATCTTCAATGCGGCGGTCGCTCAGAATGTATCCGTCAGGGAATTGGTCCAGCCGGCTGATTCGGTTATGTTCTGTCTGAGTAAAGGGCTGGCTGCACCCCTCGGTTCCATGCTGGCTGGCACAAACAAGTTCATTGTCCGGGCACGTCATATCCGCAAGATGCTGGGCGGTGGAATGCGTCAGGTCGGGGTGGTGGCTGCGGCAGGCATCATCTCACTGGAAAAGATGACAAAGCGACTGGCTGAGGATCATGCTCGGGCGAAGAAAATGGCGGATGGCTTGAGACAGGTCAGAGGCCTGATTGTTGATGCGGGATCTCCGTACACCAATATGGTTTATTTGAATCTGTCTGAAGATGTTGCAGTCAACGCCCAACAGATTGCAGAAAAAATGAAAAATTCCGGTGTCCTGGTGGATCCGGAAAATGCAAAGCGTTTCCGTTTGGTCACGCATTACTGGATCGATGATAATGCAGTGGAGAAAACAGTATCCGCATTTGCGAAATCCTTAAATTATCACCCGCCTCATTAATTTCTAACCCTCCTGGAATTCCCGGTTTGAAATTCAAGATTAGAGACCCGTGCTAAATATATGTGCGGTACTTCGTGAGCAAAAAGAGCAGGTTGGCTGCTCTTTTTATTTTTTGAAATTTTCCCAATGACTTTTATCGGGTTCGACCTGATTGCGTCCGCGTTCCTTGGCAAGGTAAAGACGACGATCTGCCAGATCGATAAGACGGTAGATCTCATCTGCCTCCAGCGGGTAGGTTGCTATGCCCTGGCTGACGGTAGGAACCGGAATTGTCCTCTGCTCCCGGTCTTGAATCTGTAAAGTCGCCATCGTTTGACCAATCCGTTCGGCCACTTGCATGGCTTCCATACCGCTGGCTCCCGGCAGGGAAATAATAAATTCCTCGCCCCCCCATCGTCCAACTGTATCTGACTGTTTAATATAGTGCTTGATGGCTGTGCAAAGAGTTTTGAGAATGCGGTCACCAACCAAATGTCCATACCTGTCGTTATATCGCTTGAAGAAATCAATGTCCAGCATGATCAGACTGAGCGGCAGATTGTTGCTGGATGACTCCTCAGCTTGTTTGGCAAGTTTTTTCAGAAAGTATCCGTGGTTATACACGCCTGTCAGACTGTCGAGCTGTGCCTGCTGCTCCACATGTGTATGGCGGATCGTGTTATCCAGTGCAACTGTAATGTGCTGTGCGAGATTGGATAGAAGTTCCATATCTGCGCTGTCAAATGCATTCGGCTGATAAGAGCCAAGCGCGATGACCCCTGTGACATTTTCGGCTTTGAGCGGTACACCTATCCATGACAGACTCGTTTTTTCCTTGCCTATTACAAAGTTCCTGACGCCCTCCAATTCCACTTCATGGCGGAGGTCAGGCAGGAACAACTCCTTTTGATTCTTGATTACCCAACCTGACAGGGTCCCTTCCATCGGAATCTTTGTTCCATTGAAATATTCACCCCCATCATAGAACAGCTCCAGATGGATCTCATTCTCTTTAAGAATACCGATGAAATAAGTATCGGCCTCCAGCGCATCCTGAATTGTGGCGCTCAAGAGTGAAATGGTTTTTTTTGTTTCCAGCGATAGCATGATCTGTCGGCTGACCTTATTAATGGTCTCAAGGCGATGGATATGTTGTTGGGTTGTATCCTTGATGCTCAGGACTGCTTCCATCGCGACCAGAGAGACGGCATAGGGTACTCCGAAATCCAGCACCTTGTCCGATACTCCAAGCACACCAAAGACATGCGGCAGGTCCATGAGGAAAATTATGAGGAGTGTTAGGTAGCCATACACGCGCCCCGAAACGATAATTATGGCGATCACTGCCAAGGGGACCAGGATGTGAGATAACTCCCTCACCTCAGCAGGCAAGATATAGGGGAGCAGACCCAAACCAACCCCGCTCAGGATTACGTTCGGCCATCCATAGGACTCATGAAAATTAACGGTACGCACAATGACAGCATGGGTGATCAATGTCCCTGCGATGACGACGCACCCATAGACCACCAGCACTACATTGAGAGAGGAGCTAATCATTAAATTCCATGCAATCAAGCCAACCATGATCGCGATGGAGGTCAGCGTGATCGGCAGGATAAAGCGCTGGACCTCGTGTGGCGCGAAAGACCCTGAAGGTTTTCTTGGCGTCATGCGATGATCTTTTCCCCTTCTGTGAGACCCTGATAAGGTACTCTCGTCAATGCCTGGACAATAAGCGGATCAAATAGAACACCTGATTGCTCTTTTAAATATTGAATAGCTTCCTCTGCGCTGGACTTGTTCCGATAGGTTCTTTTGCTTGTTAATGCGTCGAACACATCTGCAATGGCAAAGATACGTGCCTGGATGGGGATTTCGTTATTCTTCAAGCCGAGGGGATATCCGCTTCCATCCCAGCGTTCGTGATGGTAACGGATGACGGGCAGAGTATCCTGCAGAAAGGGGATCCCTTCGACGATCCGTGCGCCGATATCAGGGTGGATTCTCATGATCTTCCATTCCTCATCGGTCAGCTTGCCTGGCTTGTGAAGGATCTCATCCTTGATCCCGATCTTGCCGATATCGTGGAGGAGCGCGCCTCTTTCCAATGCCTTGAGTTGGTGAACGCTTAGCCCAATTTCTTCTCCAAGCAGGCATGTCAGCCGACTCACTCTCACACTATGACCCTCTGTCTCCCGATCGCGCGCATCCAGGGCGGAACTGAGCGCCGTCAACGTGCGGTCATAGGTAATCTCAAGTTCTGCATAGGCGGCTTCGAGTTGTTTTGCCTGCTGGCGCGACTCGGATAAAAGGATCGATCGCTCCAGCGCGATTGCAGCCTGATTCGCCAGTGTTTGCAGGTTCGCAAAATTTTGACCGCGGCTTTCAGGGATGTTCATCCACAATGCACCGTACGTACGGCCGCGCGTCAACAGCGGATAGCAAACCAGCGAGCCATTCTCCACGGAAACGATAATGCTTTGACCGGTCTGAACAGCCTGGTCGATGGTCTCGCTGGGGTGCTCACGCCGAGTGTGCAGGCCGTTTGCGTCGATCTCCACTTCCGCTTCTATCCGTCCATCACGTGTCATCAACACAATGCCTGTCTCTTTTGAATTGGTTACCTTGTGAGCGACCTGCGAGATCAATTCAGCTGCCAGACTCAGTTCTTCGGTTTGGATCACGTCCACGCTCAATTGATACAGCATGGAGGTGATATTTAAGGTGTTCCGTAATTCCTGGTATAGCCACGAGCTCTCAATGGAGGCAGCCGCCTGGGAGGAAAGCAGATCGGCCAGCGATTCATCGTTTTCGGAAAAGAAGATCCCCTCCTGTTTCCCAAAGGCAAGTATGGTGCCAATGCTTAAGCGATGCAAACGGATCGGGATGGCAAGTACGCTGCGCAAACTGGGGTGGTCGATTTCAACTTTCTTTGTATTGGAATATTTTCGCAGGTCGCGGATACGGAAGGGTTCTGTGGCGTTAAGCGCCGCGTGCATAATTGGTTCATCAATCGGGTTCGCATTGAGAGCACCCAGTAATTTTGGCGCCTCACCTGCAAAAGCTGTGCGCGAAAAATTTCCCTGCTGGTCAAGCAGTGTCACGAAAACAAACCGCGCTTCAAGGGTTTGGCGTGCAATGACCGCCACCTCCTGCACCGCGGCTTGCGGATCGAGCAAAGTCGTGAGCGAAATACCGGCCTGGATCAGTTCAGTCAATCGTTGACGATAACTTGAGCGCTCCCAGGCGCGCATTAACTCCGAAGCGACGCCCTCGGCAATTGATACATCCATACTGCTAAAGGCATATTTCTTCTCCGAGCAGATTTCAAGGATGCTTTTTACATGTCCATGTTTGAGGATGGGTACACTCACGATCGAAAGAGTGTTTTCGTCGTGCAGGGGTATGAAATCAGGGTCCAGTTCTGTATCATTTACCAGTTGTGTTTTCTTAACTCTGTTTGTCCGTCCGATCAGCCCGCTGCTTGCATTCTGCCTGTATCCGGGCGGGATGATGCTGGTCGTCTTCCCCGCCGATGCAAGGACAACATACTCTTGTTCATCATTCTCAGGCGCCATCAGAGCCACGAAGGAACAATCCATGGCGCGTTCAAGTGTATTGACAGCTAATTGCGCCGCGACAGGCGGGTCAAGTTCAGTCTCCAGTTGCTGGCTTAATTCATTGAGCAGCGTCAGTTGCGTATTGCGATGTTTTTCGGCAGTTAGCTGGTGCGTAAGTGATTCGATCTGCTCTTTGAGCGCATTTACATCTGCATTGGGATCAAAGCTGAAATTTGGCGGGAGATTCCTGGGTGCCTCAAGCAATTGAGGGGCAGACTCTTTTATAGAAGTGACACGGATAAGGATACCGTAGGTTGTGACGGTGGTGACGAGCCCGCTTAAAAGGAATCCGGCGCCTCGTTCACTCGCGGAGAAGCCATCCAGCAGGAAATAGATTCCAAGTACGGCAAATATCTGGGTTGCCAGCAGGATGCTGCTCACGCGGCGCCTCTGCCTGTCTGTTGCAGATTGAGAGCCGATGATGACAAACAACCCAACCGCGAGCGCGAAAAGCACTGCTCCGCTCGTAAAGCTAATCCATGCGCTGTTTAGGGACTCTGAAAAGAGACCCAGCGCCGTTGGGATGAACAAAATGCCTTGTGCGAGAAGCGACAAGGTTCCGGCTGCAATAAGAATGATCTTTCTGAACGAGGACTGTAACATAATTTGCAAAAGGATAGCACAAAAAGGCTTTTTTTGTGGTGATATTTATACATGACAAGCTGACCTTCTTTAGGTTACTTTCAGAACTGAAATTTATCAGATGAATATCTGATATAATTTTTTATACTGAAGGGACAATACAATAGGGAAGGGACCCTTATCCTTTACTTCAAGAAGAAATAATTATGACTACATTTGTTACGCTCGAGCAAATTGACCAGGCGGCAGACGCAATACGGAAGCGGACCTCCCATCGTCCGCGTGTGGGGCTGATCCTCGGCTCCGGGTTGAACAGCCTGGCTGATTCCGTTAAAAAGGCGGATCTTATTCCCTATAGTGAGTTGCCCAACTGGCCCATTTCGACTGTTCAGGGCCACGCGGGCCGGTTGGTGATCGGCGAACTCGAGGGACAGACTGTCTTTGTTATGCAGGGCCGCATTCATTTTTACGAAGGTTATAGCATGTCTCAGATCACACTGCCTGTACGCGTGATGCTGCGCCTGGGTCTGGAGATGATGTTTGTTACCAACGCGGCCGGCGCCGTGCATCCTGACTTTGTGCCGGGCGATGTGATGTTGATCACCGATCACTTAAATCTGGTAGGTATGACAGGCGCCAACCCTCTGATGGGTCCAAATATTGATGAGCTGGGTCCCCGTTTCCCGGATATGAGTCAGGCGTACGACCGCAAATTGATGGAGACGGCGCGCCAGGTGGCGGCGAACGAAAATGTTCTGTTGCGTGAGGGCGTCTATTGTGCTTTGAGCGGACCTTCCTTTGAGGGACCCGCGGATCTTCGTTTCCTGCGTATGGCCGGCGCGGACGCGGTGGGTATGTCCACCGTGCCCGAGGTGATCGTCGCACGGCATGGCGGGTTGCGCGTGCTGGGTTTTTCAGGAATCAGCAATAAAGCCAACCTCGACGGCTCGACTGCCACAACCCATGAAGAGGTCATTGAAGCTGGCACGATCATTACGCCGAAGATTGAAAAAATCATCCGTGGTGTATTGCGTGCCTTGTAACACAGTATCAGTATGGGTCCTCTTTATCGTACTCTGGCGAACTATGAGCCGCTGATTTACATCGCGCTCGCAATTGGGGCAATGTTTGCTTTTCGACGGATGTGGCGGGCATGGCGCGAATGGCGTGATTCTGTTTATGGGCTGGAACGCGAATTTGCTCTGCGGAGATTGGGACAGGCAACCGCCGCCGCATTTCTTATCCTTGCCCTCATATTTGCGGAGTTCTTTATTGCGACATTCATCGCGCCGTCGCTGCCGGCTTCCGATATTTTAGCCACCCCCACGCTGGATTTGCTTCTCACACCCCCCGGGACCCTGTCTCCTGCCGACGCGACGCAAGCCGCGCTCTCGCCGGTCACCCAGGAAGTTCCCAGCGGCATGAGCGGTTGCATCCCCGATCAGATCATGATCCTATCTCCCGAACCGGGGGAGATAATCAGCGGAACAGTTGGAATCACAGGGACTGCCAATGTTCCCAATTTCGCTTTTTATAAATACGAAATTGCCCGTCTCGGCACGCAGGAGTGGGCAACGATTTCAGCAGACCGTGACCCCAAGCAAAACGAAGAACTGGGGGAATGGAATACAACCTCGCTGACCAATGGCGAGTATTTTCTGCGTCTTGTGATTACAGACAATGTCGGTGTAGCGCTTGAGCCTTGTGTGATTGCGGTACGCGTGGCGAATCAATAATGGAGGAATCGTGACTTCTTTTGAAACTCGGCCTGCCAATGCAAACGACATCTCTCACTTGATGACGCTGGACCACTCTTGTTTGAGTGATTACGTCTGGCAATTGGAATTACGGCGCGACCCTGGGCAGGTAACCGCAAATTTTCGTGAAGTGCGACTGCCGCGCTCCGTGGAGGTAAAGTATCCGCGCAATCCTTTTGCATTGGCAAATGAATGGATGCGCCGGGACCTGGTGCTGGTGGCTGTTCACGAAGGTGTCCCGATTGGCTATACCTGTACAATGATGGAAAACGCTTCTGCGGTGGCCTGGGTGACCGATCTTGCTGTCGCTCCGGAACACAGGCGGAAAGGGGCGGCTTCCGCTCTTTTAACGGCGGCCCAGGCTTGGGCGTTGGAAAGAGGCGTACGTCGCCTCATCCTGGAAATGCAGTCAAAAAACCAGGCTTACATTCGCCTTGCACAAAAATTCGGATATGATTTCTGCGGGTATAATGACCAGTATTACCCAACCCAGGATGTGGCGCTGTTCTTTGGGAGAGCAGTAAAATAAACGTTGGAAGGTTTGCATGTTTAACGGTTGGCTCGATGGCTTACTGGTGGGGATCAAAACGATCAACAATATTTTAACGGCTGGCATTGCGATCACAGCTTTTCCGCTGTTCTTGTATGCCTTGTCGTTTAATTTGCGTGACCGGGTTGCCCGTTCTTTTGCCATCATCCTTTTATGTGTCGTTGTTGTCTTCACCACCGAAGCCCTGCAAAATAAGTCCATTCCGGACTGGGGGATCGATTTACTTTTGCGCCTGCAATGGGTGGGAATCGTCTTTTTGCCTGCGTCTTATTTACATCTTTCCGACGCATTGCTTGTGACTGCGGGCCGGCCCTCGCGCGGACGCAGGCGGCTGGCAGTGCGTCTCGTCTATGTGGTTTCGCTGGCTTTCCTGTCTCTGCTGATCGCGGGAATGCTTGTCGGTCCGCTGGTGTCGAATGGTCGACCTGCACCGCATTTGCAGCGCACCGCCTGGACTGATTTTTTCACTGTCTATTACATGGGGATCATGGTGTGGGCGGGCTATAACTTTATCCGCGCCTTTGCGCGCATGTTGACCCGTTCGGGCCAGCGCAGGATGTTGTACCTGATGGCGGGCGCGACCGCCCCGGCGCTTGGCTCGTATCCGTACCTCCTGTTCGGTTCCGACATTGCCGCGCAGTATCCGCTTTTCTTCTGGAGCACGGCTTTAATCATTAATATGCTGGTCGCGATTCTAGTCATCATCATGGCGTATGCGGTCGCGTTCTTTGGCGTTTCGTGGCCCGACCGTGTGGTCAAGAGCCGCCTGTTCAAGTGGCTGCTGCGTGGACCTGTGACCGCTTCCCTGGCACTGGCGCTGATGACGATTGTGCGCCGTGCCGGTGTATTATTTGATGGGCAGGAGTATTCCGCATTCGTTCCGCTGACTGTTGTGGTGACCGTTTTGCTGTTTGAGCATGCGGTCACTTTGTTTTCTCCGATTTGGGAAAAGCTGTTGTTCTTCGGGCGCGACCACGCTGAACTTCAGCTACTTCAAAACATTGAAGAACGACTCCTGACGCGCGGTGACTTGCAGCAGTTCCTCGAAACCGTGCTTGCTGCACTACGCGATCACTTGCAGTCTCCCTGTGCGTTTGTGGCTGCCTTGGATGGGGATGAATTGACTTTGAGTGTTGTGGCGGGAAATCGGGCTTTGCTGGAAAAGGAAGACCTCGATGAGGCTCTCGAATTGGTTAACCACAATGGCGAAAATGGCCGGCATGAGTTTACCTGGGGCAGCTTCTGGATATTGCCTCTTCACCAGCGCAGAGTGAACGGTGATCGCGACGAAGTGCGCCCGCTTTTAGGTTTGCTGGGTGTGGCTCGCAAAGGGCATCGACCGATGGATAAGGATCAGCACGATGCAGTCTGGCTGTTGGCGGATCGTGCCGCGCTGGCATTGGAAGACCGCCAGTTGCAGCAGCGTGTGTTCCGCTCCCTGGAAGACCTGCAGCCGCAAATTGACATGCTTCAACGCATGCGTGCGGCCAGTCGATACGATAGCCATGCCAGCGTTTTAATGGCGCCGCTTCCGGGCGAATCAGATCTGGTGGATTGGGTGAAGGATGCTCTCGCTCATTATTGGGGTGGACCAAAATTAACAAACAGCCCTTTAATGAAACTAAAGGTTGTTCAACTGCTGGCGGAGGAGCATGAGGGCAATGCTTCCAACGCGCTGCGCGCCTTGTTGCGCAAAGCAGTCGACCAGGTCAGGCCCGAGGGCGAACGCAGATTTACAAGCGAATGGATTCTTTACAATATTTTGGAAATGAAATTTATCGAGGGCCGCAAAGTGCGCGAGGTGGCGGGCCGGCTGGCCATGTCTGAAGCTGATCTTTACCGCAAGCAACGCGTGGCCGTCGAGGCTGTGGCGCGCGCGATCCTCGATATGGAACAAAATGAAGTATTACAGTAAGGAGAATCTCATGGAAGCCAGTAACAGCAACGCAAAACGGAAGTACGAAAATCCAATGCCCGTCACCGACGAAGGCTGGTGGCAATCGGTATTGGCAGAAGAACGCCAATATGCGCCCCCACGCCCAGCGCAGGGAGCAATGAAGCCCAAACCTGCTCCCCAGGTAAAAGCCGAGCCGCAGTCTGCGGTCCCGGCCGTGCAAACCGATTGGAATGCGGTCAAGGATCTGTATTCAAACGATCGTATCGTTGAAATGAAGGTGTCCGGTCACAATCGCGGCGGCCTGCTGGTGGAGAAAGATGGAGTAGCAGGATTTGTTCCATTTTCACATCTGATCGATTTGGCGGGCAGGGAGCAGGAAACCGATCGCGATGTAAGCCTGGAAGCCTATGTTGGCAAACTATTGAAAGTCAAAGTCATCGAGTGTGTACCGGAGGAAGGACGGGTTGTCTTTTCTGAGCGGGCCGCACTCGCTGAACCGGGCAAGCGAGCCGAACTGTTTCATCAGCTTCAGGCCGGCTCGCATGTAAAAGGCACTGTTACCAACATCACGGATTTTGGCGTCTTCGTTGACCTCGGAGGGGTGGAGGGGCTGATCCACATCTCGGAATTGTCGTGGGGACGTGTTTCGCATCCAAATCAAATTGTGAGACTGGGTGAGGAAATAAGTGTCCAGGTGCTGGATGTTTCTGCAGAGAGATGTAGAGTTGCGCTTAGTTTGAAGCGTATCATCTCGAACCCATGGGAGCGCGCCTCCACTGAATTTCCTGTGGGTACGATTCATAACGCTGTCATCACCAGCGTCATGTCCTATGGCGCGTTTGCCCGCATCGAAGCCGGTGTCGAAGGACTGATCCATGCTTCTGAAATGGCGCTTGAACCGAATCAGACGCCGCGTGAAATTCTTTTTGAGGGCCAGGAGCTTAAGGTTCGCATTTTGCATGTCGACGCGGCCCATCAGCGTATGGGATTGAGTTTGCTGTTACAGAGCAACCCCTAAGTCACGAATGGCAAAAAGTTCCAAACCACAAAACATCTACGAGTCAGAAGTCCGCGAAGATTGGCTCGACCGCCTTGCGCGTTTCAACCAGCATTTTGGGCGTTTCGCCCGCGACGCAGTTGGCGTATTGCTACTCGCGATCGCGCTCATGACCCTGCTCGCCTTGACCGGATATACGGAAGGCATATTGTTGACTCCCCTGGCAGAGCTGCTTTCGCTGTGGTTTGGATGGGGTGCCTATCTGATTGTCGTTGCGATCGGATATAGCGGATACGCGTTCCTGCGTCATAGCCCGACTCCCTTACCCTGGAGCCGACTTTTTGCCCTTGAGCTGGCTGCCTTCCTGAGCCTGGCGCTGCTTGCCGCTCGAGGAGGCAATTCCCTCCTTCGAGCAGAATCAGGCATGGATGGCGGACGTGTGGGTTGGGGATTGGTTACGCTGTTTTGGCAGGTAGGAACAGTGCCGGGAACACTTTTCTTGTTTATCTCCTGGCTTCTCGTGCTGATGGTCGGATTTAATCTGTGGGCATTGCTTGAGCGTTCGCTGATGAAGCTCGCAGGGGAGGCACCGCCGGTCGAAGCCCGCGACAGCGCCCCGCCAGAGGCCGAGAAGGAGGCGCCGGCCGAGGAGAAAAAGGAAAAACAGCCGCGCAAGAAGTCCACGCCGCTGCCGCCCGAATTCCGAAAGTCCTTGAAAGTCTCAGAACATCAGGATAAAAAGCCTGCCGCGCCGCGTGAGCGTGATGAGCACCTGCCCTCGCTTAATATTTTGCTGACAGATCAAAATACGCGCCCAGACGAACGGACGATCAACCAGACCGCGGGGATGATCGAAAAGACGCTGGCTGAATTTGGGATCGTCGCCACCGTGATCGGTTTTCGCATCGGCCCGACCGTGACGCAATTTGCCGTGCAGCCCGGTTTTATGAAGCGGGCGGGTAGTGCGACCACGACAGAAGAGGAAGCCCAGCAGATCAAGGTGCGTGTGGCGCAGATCGCTTCCCTGCAAAAGGATTTGGCGCTCGCCCTCTCTGCGGAGCGTTTGCGGATAGAAGCGCCAGTACCCGGCAAACCGTACATTGGCATAGAAGTGCCGAACTCACATACCTCGCTGGTTCGGATGCGTTCCATTCTGGAAACGGACGCGTTTCATAAAATCGGCACACCGCTGGCAATGGCGTTGGGGCGCGATGTCTCGGGTCAGCCCGTGGTGGCAGATCTGGCGCGTATGCCGCATTTGTTGATCGCGGGCGCGACAGGTTCCGGTAAATCTGTGTGTATCACGGCTCTTGCGTCCTGCCTGGCAATGAACAATCCGCCCGAAGATCTGCGCATGGTCATGATCGATT
>Ga0105104_10001139_pt1 | contig 20157 bp, 22 predicted proteins | sample PPLLaktember2015_3_FD_87034 | JGI IMG/M metagenome (GOLD analysis project Ga0105104, IMG submission 87034) | Freshwater sediment microbial communities from Prairie Pothole Lake near Jamestown, North Dakota, USA - PPLs Lake P7 Core (6) Depth... | ecosystem: Environmental > Aquatic > Freshwater >... | reverse complement strand
GTCATGGAAGTTCTGAGGTATTTTGCAAATTGCGTGGTTTGAGTCGTCGTCTCGCGGCGGGATTTTCTTCTCTTGATCATTTTCGCCCCCTGGTTATCCCCCTCCTCTGTCCTCCCCCGTTAGCCAAAAACCAAGTGCGGCTAACGGGGGAGGTTTTTTACCTCGAGGGGGCTATTTCCCTTTTAATATCTGATCCGCGATCGCATCCAACTCTTCGTCGGAGTAATAATACAGCAGCACCAGACCGCCGCGTTTGCCGCGTTTGATCGTCACCCGTGTGCCCAGCGACTCTTCAAATTTTTTCTCGAGCGCGCGCAGGTCCGGGGGAAGGCGCGGCGGAGCGGGCTTGGGCGCCCGTTTGCCGGTCATCCGGCGCGCGAGTTCCTCGGTCTGGCGGACGCTCAGGTCGCGCTTAAGGACGGTATCGACCGCCGCCAGCTGCGCCTGGACGGTCGGGAGGGCCAGGATGGCGCGCGCGTGACCCTCGGAAATCTGTCCGCCGCCCAGCGCCTGGCGCACGCGCTCCGGTAATTTCAACAGGCGCAGGGTGTTCGAGACCGAGACGCGGCTCTTCCCCACCCGCTTCGCGACTTCCTCATGCGAGAGCCCGAAATCCTCATGCAGATGCCGGTAAGCTTCGGCCGTCTCGAGCGGGGAGAGATCCTCGCGCTGGAGGTTTTCGATCAGCGCCAGTTCCAGGCGCTGTTGGTCGGACGCATCGCGGACCAGGACCGGCACGCGTTCCAGCCCGGCCAGCTTCGAGGCTTCCAGCCGCCGCTCGCCGGCGATCAGGATGTACTCTTCCGGAGCCGTGCCGCGGCTGACGATCAGCGGCTGGATCACGCCGTGCTCGCGGATCGACGCCGCCAGGTCCTCAAGCTCAGCGGGGTCGATCGTCGACCGCGGCTGGCGCGGGTTGCGGCGGATCTTCTCCACCGCCACCAGCATCGTGTCCGCGGGGGAAGCGTCGACTGGGAGGAGGGCATCCAAACCGCGCCCGAGTCCGTGTTTTTTTGCGCTCATCGGTTCATCCCTTAGCGTGGATCCGGGCCCCGTCGGATTTGAGAATTTCCTCCGCCAGTTCCTGGTAGGCGAGCGCGCCGATGGAGGAGGGGGCGTAAACGGAAATCGGAATTCCGTGGGACGGCGCTTCCGCCAGCCGGATGCTGCGCGGGATGACGCTCGAGAAGACCTTCCCCGGAAAATGCCTGCGGACTTCGTCGATCACCTGGTTGCCGAGATTCGTCCGCCCGTCGAACATCGTCATCACGACCCCGCGGATCTCGAGGTGCGGATGGAAGGACGCGCGCACGCGCCCGATCGTCTGGGTCAGCTGGGAGAGCCCTTCCAGCGCGAGGTATTCGCACTGGACGGGGATGACCGCCCCGTCGGCGGCGGCGACCAGCGCGTTCAGGGTGAGGATGCCTAGCGACGGCGGGGAATCGATCAGGATGTAATCGTACGAAGCATGGATTTCCTGGAGCGCATCCCGCAGCCGGACCTCGCGCCTTTCTTCAGTAATAAGCTCCACTTCCGCGCCGGTCAAATCCGGGGTGGAGGGGATCAGGCTCAGGCCGAGCTGTTCATTCTGCAATATGGCCGCGGTGGGGGCGCAGGAGCCGATCAGCACCTCGTAGGTCCCGTCGCGGACGTTGCGCTTATCGACGCCCAGGCAGGAGGTCGCATTGGCCTGCGGATCGAGGTCGACCATCAGGACCCGCTGGCCCATCCGCGCGAAACACGAGGCCAGGCTGATGGTGGTGGTCGTCTTGCCGACCCCGCCCTTCTGGTTGACGAACGCGTAGATTTTGGTCACGCCGCGATCCCTGTCCGTTTCGCTTCGAGGATTTCCTCGCGAGTCGGAACTCCCGCCAGCCCGGGCCGGGTCACCGAGAGCGAGGCGAGCGCGGTCGCCATGCGTCCGGCTTCCCACGCGTCGCCGGTTTCTTTCAGCCGCAGGAAGAAAACCGCGGCGAAAATATCACCCGCGCCGGTCGGATCCACGACGGTCACCTTCGGGGCCGGAAGGACGCGCGCCTCGCCCCGCCGGGAGACCCGGCACCCGCGTTCTCCGTCGGTCACCGCGCAAACCGGGGTGAGCGCGGCCAGGCCGGCGGCCAGCGCTTCGTCGCCGCCGACGTCGTCCATGCTGAATACCGAAACATGCGCGTTCCGCGCCGCCTCTTCCGCATCCGGGCTGAGGATATGCCGCACCCGGCTGTCGGCATCCCAGTCGCGCATCCAGCCCTGCAGCGTCACGCAGCACAGGGATTTGGTGAACAGGTCCATCAGCCCGGGTTTGACTTCCCCGACCACCGGGGCGAGGTGGACGATATCGGGCGCAAGCCAGGTCTGGGGGATGTGGACCGGCCCGAGCGGCTCGGCGACCGCGCGCACCCATTGTTCCCGCGCGCTCCCGTTGTACCGGTTCTCAAAAGTCGTCATCCGGCCCGAAAGCACTTTGTGGATCAACACGCCGTCCAGCGGCGAGAGGTTGCAGTCGAGCGAGCAGGAAGTGACCAGCGTAGTGGATGCGCCGTAGGCAAGGGCGGTCAGGCCGGCGTAGGCGGCCGTGCCGCCCAACCGATCGCCTTCGGGGGCGATATCTTTGGTGACGTGGCCGATGATCAGATATTGGGGTTCGCGGTCGTCGGTGGTTGGCGGCACGGGAAGAATTATACTATCCACCTCACCCCCTACCCCGTCCCCCGCAGGGGTGCAGCGTCGCTGCGCCCCTGCGGGGGACGGGGTAGGGGGTGAGGAAGGATGACATGCCCGAACTGCCCGAAGTGGAAACGATCGCGCGCAGGTTGCGCACCGGATGCGGCGGGGAACCCGCGCTCGCAGGGCGGGAAATTCTCTCGGTCGATATCCACCATCCCAAACCGATCGCCCGCCCCGGACCGGAGCAGGCGCGCACGCAGATGCGCGGCCAGCGCTTCATCGACATCTCGCGCCGGGGGAAGTTCCTGGTTTGCCGGCTGACGCGGGACTACCTGCTGGTGCATTTGCGGATGAGCGGGGATTTGCAACTGTTCCCCGGCGGCGAACCGCTGCGCAAGCACGATCATGTCGTGTGGCATTTGGACGGCGGGTGGGATCTGCGCTACCACGACCCGCGCCGGTTCGGCCGGATTTGGGTGGTCGAATCGCCCGAGAGGATTCTGAGCCCGCTTGGGCCCGAGCCGCTCGCACCCGAATTCACCCCGATTCAGCTGGAAGCGATGCTGCGCGGCAGGAAACGCCAGCTCAAGCCGCTTCTATTGGACCAAACCTTCATCGCCGGGATCGGCAACATTTACGCCGACGAGGCGCTGCACCGCGCGCGATTGCATCCTCTGCGCCGCAGCGACACCCTGCGCCGGGAAGAGGCGGCCCGATTGTGGCGCGGGATCCGCGCCGCGTTGCGGGCGGGGATCGCGCAGGACGGGGCCAGCATCGACTGGGTCTACCGCGGAGGGGATTTCCAAAATCACTTCCGGGCCTACGGCCGCGAAGGAGAACCATGCCTGAAATGCGGCGCCAAGATCCGGCATATCACCGTCGGGCAGCGATCGACGTATTATTGCCCGCGATGCCAGAGGAAAAACTGAAAAGACAGCCCGGGATAAGGGATCGCGATTCCCGCGGATTGAAAAAAGATTTTTAGCGCGGATTTGCGCGGGTCCTTCGCCCTTGACCCGCAAAGCCCCGCCAGGCGGGAGTAAACCGGGAGGCGGATTGCGAATGACGCGGGATTTATTAAGGGGAGGAGAAGAATGGGTGAAAAGGCAGACTGAAAGCAAATGGCATGGCAAATGATAAAAAAAAGGAATACACTCTACAGACAACAATTCGGCGGGAAGAGCCATCCAAGGAGCGCCAAATGAAACGAGGAATTATTCCGGCAGCAGCCATGCTCTCCCTGGCAATCCTGGCCTGTGAATTCGGTCAGGTTGGCACAATCCCCACGCTGAAAACTTCACCCTACGATTTGGGACGCACGGTTTATGGTTTCTTCCCCTCGCCGCCGGAAGCCACCACGCAAAGCGTCATAGATACGTATTCGGCGATGGGCCGGCACGGGGATGTTGCCCTTGTCCAGCAGAATATCCCATGGGCGGATTTCGTTTCCGGGCCCGATAAGGGAGAGAACATCATCAAGGACCTCCGCAACCAATATATTCTGGCGCATCAGAACGGATTGGAGGTCATCTTCGTGGTGGATCCCCTTAACGGCCTGAACCGGCGCGAGTTCGCCGGCTTGCCCGCAGGCTGGGAGGCCAGTTTCGCCAATCCACAGGTGCGGTCCGCATTTACAAATTACACCCTGCGGGTTGTGCGGGAATTCCACCCCCGTTACCTTGGTTTGGCCTCCGAGATCAACACGTATGCCGACACCCATCCCGACGACTATCCGAATTATTTCAGCCTCTACCTGGAAGTATATGACGCGGTCAAATCCGAGGCGCCGGAAACTCAGGTTTTCGTCACCTTCCAGTGGGAGGAACTGAACAATTTGATGCCGAGCGTGGCCCAGGGGGAACCGCACGATGTGAACTGGGATCAGATCGAGCAGTACGAACCAAAACTGGATCTGTGGGTCATCTCGTCCTATCCTTTTGCGATCTTCCCCTCGGGAGCGGACATTCCCGCCGATTATTATTCACCGCTCCGGGAGCGGACCTCGAAACCGCTGGCCGTGGCCGAGGGCGGATATTCGTCCGAACCGGTCGGCTCGTTCTCTGGCACGCCCCAGGATCAGGTGGATTATCTGAACGCCATCCATTCGCAAATCGGAGGCAAGCGGCTGGTTTTCTGGATCTATCTGCTTCTGAGCGACTTTAATCTCGAATCGTACGCGAAAATAATGAATCAACAGGGCAAAGGCGGCGATGTTGCGACCCTGGGGATGTTTGCGTCAGTCGGCTTGCGCAAATCCGACGGGACTCCCAAACCGGCATTGGAAGTTTGGGATTCATACCGGAATGGCGGGTAGGGGCGGGTCGCGGCCGGAGGATCGTTTTTTGGCGAAATTAACTTGTAACTGCTCAGCCCAGTGCAACCAGTACGCGGATTACCCCGTGCGTGCTGCGCACTTCCGGGGCGGGCGCGCAATGTGCGGATTTCGCGGATAATTACTTGAAAAATTTTTTCCTCCGCATGTCTATTTTTCGCGTAATCTGCGTTTTCAGCGAAATCCGCAAACAATTTCATTGAAAATCTGGTCAGCCTTGAGCAGGCACATTTTTTATTTTGGAGGAATATGGCAGTTGAATGGAAGCACCCCGGTAGAATTTTCGGCATAACGCTTTTCTTCTTTTTCACAACCGGCTGCAGCGCGGCCGGTGAAACCGCAGCCCGGGCCGGGTGCGTCTACGATGAGTGGACGGTGGTCCGCAGCATGCATTTCGGGCAGTCGACGCTCTCGGTGATGTTTGGTGACGAAAATTTTGGTATTGCGGGCGACCTGACAGGAAAAATCTACTACACCGAGGATGGAGGCACGACCTGGACCGGGACCATCGAGGCCGGGGCTTCGCGCGCGGCGCTGGAGATCCTGGAAGGCGACCGGAAGATGTGGTATCTCGGGGTCGGCGGGGATTTGGAGTTCTCCACCGACCGCGGGCATACCTGGGAATCGGCCGGGCCTTTCCCGTGGACCAGGCATAGCGAATACATCAGCTTTGCGGACGAACTCACCGGCTGGGGGATGACAACCGAACAGCCCGATTTTTATGCGACGGCCGACGGCGGAAGAACCTGGAATGCCCTGCCGTTTCCGGAAGGGATGGGCGCGCCCGCCGCGCTGCATCTACGCACTCCGCGCGACGGATACATCCTCGACACCGCGGGCAGCCTGTTTGTCAGCGCGGATGGGGGAGTGACCTGGCAGGCGCATTCACTCGGGCTGGAAGCGGGCGTGAATATTCCCAGTCTCAATCATTCCGCGGTCGTTCGTTTTTCCGACGCGATGCACGGGGTGGCCGCGATGACCACGATCGGCGGCGGGACGGGGCGGACCCGGGCTTTGCGCACATCCGACGGCGGCGCAACCTGGATCGAAGAATCCCTTCCGGTGCCGATCGGGATGTTCCATCTTTCGCGCGACGGGGTATACCTCACGCATGTCGATCTTTACGACCATGGAAAAATCACCCTGTTGTGTTCGGCGAGGGCGCTTATCCCGTAATGGGAACCGGTCAATCGCTCCGGCCCAAGGAGGCATAGCCATGGAAGGGGAAGGCAGGGTTCGAATCGAATCGCGCCGCCACGGGATGCTCGCGGCGCTGCGGCGGAAGCAGTGGTGGTCGTTCGAAGGGTTGGACGAGGAACAAAAATTTTATTTTGTCCTGCTGGCCCTGGAAAGCTTCCCGAGCAGCTACGTTTCGCTCCTGGCCGTCAATTACGGAAGCGGTGAACGACTGGAGGAACAGCACTTGGGAGGATTCCGGGCGGCGGAAGGTGATGCCGTCGATGTTGAGGCCCGTGGCGGGTGGGGGCACGTCCGGTTCCGCGGCCGGGCCGAGGACGGGTGGGAGATCGATGCGCGCACCGCACAGCTTGAAATTCATTGCCGGCAGAATCCGCGCACCCCGGCCCATGCCAACCGGCTGCTGGCGCGTCCGATCGATTACCACATCCTGCAATTCCCCATGAATACGGCGGAAGGAAAAATCAATCTGAAGGGCCGCGAAATTCCGTTCAAGGGATCCGGTTATTGCGAGCACAACTGGGGTGTCCAGCCGCGCCACTCGACCGCGAACTGGCTGCACTTCTGGGCGCCGCAAACGGCCGGGATTGTAATGGACTGCCTGTATGAATCCGGGATTCCGCACCATTACACATGCCTGTGGCACGCGGGCGCATGGCAGTATCTGGCTTCGCCGGCGCACTTCGCTTTCACTCCGGACGCTGTCGACCGCCCCTGGCAGATCCGGTCGCCGGATCTCGACCTGACAGTCAGCCCGGTATATTCCCATCGTTCGCGGATGCGCATGCCGCCGGTTTTTCCGTATATCGATATCGATTATTACGAGGTGCTGGCCAGGGTGGAGGGGATGGCGTAGAGCCGCGGGGAACGGATCGGGTTCCGGGGAATGGGAAAGTACGATCATAATTTTAATCTCTGGTGAAGCGGTTGGAACAAAACCGCCGATACCTTCTATGGAGGACAGCATGAGCAAGCAATTGGCAGGGAAAACAGTTTTGATCACCGGCGCCAGTTCCGGGATCGGCGCGGCGGTCGCGCGTGCGCTCGCGGCGGAAGGCGCGGACATCGTCCTCACCGCCCGGCGCCGGGAGCGGCTCGAAGCGCTGGCCGGGGAGATCCGGAAAAGCGGATCGCGGGCGGAGATCGTTGCCGGGGATGCCCGCGAGGAAGAGACGGCGCGCCGGGCGGTCGACGCCGCGGTAAAAGCCTTCGGGCGGCTGGATATCCTCGTCAACAACGCCGGCGTCGGCAATTACAAGAACCTGATCGACACAGACTCGGACGAGTATGACGAGATGATGGACAGCAATATGCGCTCGACGTTCCTCTTCACCCGCCAGGCCGTCCCGCTGATGATCCGGCAGAAATCCGGAATGCTGCTGATGATTTCCTCCATGGCCGGGATCTACGGATTCGCGGGCGAGGCGGTGTATTGCGCGACCAAATTCGCTCAGGTCGGATTCGCACAGGGGCTCGATAAAGAACTGCGGCCGCACGGAATTAAAGTCGGCGTGATCTGCCCCGGCGGCGTGAAAACCGAATTTGCGATCGGGAAGGGCCGGACGGAGGAAGGAGTCGCCCGGTCGGGGATGCTCGAACCCGAGGATGTGGCCAGCGCGGTGCTTCTGGCGTGCACCCAGTCCGCCCAGGCGCGGATTATTGAAATCCAGATGCGGACGATGGCTGAACCGCTGGCATAAAGGCGGAGTGAAAAGCGACCGCCCGCCGGAATCCTCCTGCGGGAATTGCTTATAATGGAAATGCCATCGCCCTACGGCGGATGGACAAGGTTCACCCGGAATTTCGTGAGCGGATGCCCTGTGCGGATCATGCCGTTCAAAAAGGAGACGAAATGGCCAAACGAACAACTCACCGCAGCCGATCGGGAACCAAACTGTATGCCGTCCGGGATAAGAAGGGCCGGTTCGTGGATATCCAAACCTACAAGCGGGCGCACGGGGCGGATATAAAAAGGAAAAGCAAAAAGGAAAAATAAAAGCACCGCCGGGCAATTCCAGGATCCTGCTGAACAACAAATGCAACGGAAGCCGCCTTAATAAAAAACCTCAGGCGGTCCGTTGCGTCTTTTTCCGGGTCGGGTATTCCGTCTCCATCCCCGTTCCGGAAAACCAGGTCCGGGCTTGGGCGCCCGATTTCGGCGGCGAAAGGAATTGATATGGAACCGATTTTGACCCGGTGTGGCTACCGTTGCGACCTCTGCCTGGCATATAAACCAAATATTGAAACCACTCCCTCGAATCGCAAAAAACTCAGCGACGGCTGGTTTAAGTATTTCGGTTTCCGGATTCCGGAGGAAGGGATCTATTGCGAAGGCTGCCGGGAAGCGAACCCCAAGCTGATAGATGCGAATTGCCCCGTCCGGCCGTGCGTGACGGCGAAAGGGCTGGAAAACTGCTCGGAGTGCGGGGAGTATATCTGCGAACGGCTGAAGGAACGCATTGTCACCCTGCAGGATCTCCAGAAAAAAACCGGTGCGGCGATCCCCGAAGACGATTATCAATCGTTCATCCAACCGTATGAAAATCTGGCGCGGCTGGAAGCATTGCGGAAGCGCGCCAAACCGCGGTGACAATCTGAATTTGTCGAACCGCTTACCGGTCTGTTCGCGCGATTTCTTCTTTAATCGATTGAGCCACGCCGGCCACGGACAAGCTTACATCGGCGCCGGTCGTGGTGGAATTGGAGACCGATATCCGCAGCATGGTTTTCCCCTGCCACCGGGTGGTGCCGATCCAGCATATGCCGGCTTGTTGAATGCGGGATGCCAGCGAGGCGTTGAAGGAGTCGAGATCGGCGATACCCGCCGGCTCGATCCGGCACAACACCTGGTTGAGAACGACAGCGTTGATTATCCGCGCATCCGGAATTTGGGCGAGTTGGGAGGCAAAGGATTTTGCCAGGCCGCAGCAACGCTCGACGATATCCGCCACGCCTCGTCGGCCAAGGTTCCTGAGCGCGGCATAAAGCACAAAACCCCGGGCGCGGCGCGAATTTTCCGGCGCCCATTGCGAACCGTCCCGGCCCGCCGCATGGGCTGGGCCGGCGTAGGCGCAACGCGCTGTTTTAAAACCGAGGTGCGCTTCGGATTTGCGGATAATCGCAATCCCGGAATCGTACGGGACATTCAGCCATTTATGCGCATCCGTCGCCCATGAATCGGCCTGATCAACCCCTGCCACCAGGTGGGAAAACCGCGGTGAGGCCGCCGCCCAAAGCCCGAAAGCGCCGTCCACGTGCACCCAGGCCCCGCGGTTTTTTGACGGCGTGATGATTTCCCCGATCGGGTCAAACGCGCCGGTGTTGACATTGCCGGCCTGAACGCAAACGATGGTCGGATCGGTATTTGCTTCCAACTCCCGCCGGAAGGCATCCAGCCGCATGCGCCCTTCTCCATCAGACGGGATCTCCCGGATATTCCCGGCTCCAAGACCCATCATCGAAACGGCCGTATGGATCGTGGCGTGACAGCAATCGCCGCACAGGATCCGGATATGCGGAGCGCCCTGCAAGCCGTCGGAGTCCACATCCCATCCGCGATCGCGCAACACGGAATTCCTCGCCACGGAAAGCGCGGTGAGGTGGGCCATCTGCGTGCCTGTCGTAAAACCCACGCCGGCGGTCGCCGGCAGGCCCAACAGCTCCAGTATCCAGCGGGCGACGACTTCCTCGACAATCGATGCGGCCGGAGAGCTCGCGTACACCTGCGCGTTTTGATCCCAAGCGGAAGTAAGCCAGTCCGCGGCGACGCTTGCCGGAGAGGATCCCCCGACCACAAATCCGAAGTAGCGCGGACCGGTGCTGTGGATCAATCCCTGCTCCACGCCCGCCATCAGCTTCCGGACGGCCGTCTCCGGGGATTCCCCATCCTCCGGGAGAACGGCGTCCAGGAGCGATTTCAATTCGTCATACGATGCGCGAACTCCGACCGGCCGGTCCGGGAGGGATTTTCGATAACGAACCGCCGACTGGACAATCGATTGAAATAAATCTTCCATGGCAGACTCCTGTTTGGTTTTCATCGGGGGATACCCTGATCGCAGAAAAAAGGAATATCCGAACGAGGCGCTTTCCCGATGGAAACGCCGATGGCAAGCGGGGATTGTCGGAAAACGTCTGGATGCGGGCTGAAAAGGTTACCCCACCCCGTCCCAGCAATACGTGCAAACCTTTTCTTTGGGGAGATCGATCGCTTCGACCATGTCCGAAAGCGTCTGGTAGCGCAGGGTGGTCAGGTTCAAGCGGGTGCGGATCCGGTCGATCATCGCCCGCTGCTTGGCGGAATCGGTCGCCGCGTATTCGGCGAGGTCCACATCCTCCTGGCCCTCGAGTTCGCGGATCGCCTGCCGTCCGGCCAGGTCGAAATCCGAACGGGAGCGGGAGAAGTTGAGGAACCGGCAGCCGTAAACGAGCGGCGGGCAGGCCGGGCGCATGTGGACTTCCTTGGCGCCGTAATCGTAGAGCCGGTCGATCGTTTCGCGCAGCTGGGTGCCGCGCACGATCGAATCCTCGCACAGGAGCAGGCGCTTGCCCTGGATCAGTTCGAACACCGGGATCAGCTTCATCCGCGCCACGAGATTCCGGATGTGCTGGTCCTGCGGCATGAAACTGCGCGGCCAGGTGGGCGTGTACTTGACAAAGGGGCGGCTGTAAGGGATCTGCGACTGGTTGGCGTACCCGATCGCGTGGCCGATCCCGGAATCGGGGACGCCCGCCACCAGATCGACCGAGACGCTGTCGCGGCGGGCGAGGGCGGCGCCGCTGCGGTTGCGCATCACTTCCACGTTGATACCTTCGTATGTGGAGGCCGGGTAGCCGTAGTACACCCACAGAAAGGCGCAAATTCGCAGTGAGTTTCCGGGAGGGGATAGTTTTTGAACACCGTCCGGGGTGATCAGGACGATCTCACCCGGGCCGAGTTCGGAATGAATGCGGAAATCCAGATTTGGAAGGGCGCAGCTCTCCATCGTGACGCAGTAAGCGCCATCCTTCTCGCCGAGGATGACGGGGGTGCGGCCGAATCGGTCGCGCGCGGCGTAAATGCCCTCGGCCGTCAGGAGCAGCATGGAGCATGAGCCGTCGACGGTCTGCTGCGCCCGGCGGATTCCGTCGATGATCGAAGATCCCTGGTCGATGAGCGAGGCCACCAGTTCGGTGGGATTAAGTTCGCTGCCGCTCATTTCGAGGAAGTGCGCGGTGTGGTCGGTGTAGGCCTGTTTGGCGATGGGCTCGATGTTGTTGATCCGCCCGACGGTGGAAAGCGTGTAATGCCCCAGGTGGGAGCGGATGATCAGCGGCTGCGCCTCGGTATCGCTGATGCACCCGATGCCCATGGTGCCGTCCATTTTCCCCAGGTCGGCTTCGAATTTGGAACGGAACTGGGAGTTTTCAATGTTGTGGATCGCGCGTTCAAAACCCCTCTTCCCCAATACCACCATTCCGCCCCGGCTGGTTCCCAAATGCGAGTGGTAATCGGTTCCGTAGAACAGATCGTTAATGCAATCTTCCTTGGAGACAACGCCAAAAAAACCGCCCATAGGTTGGGATCCTTTTCCGGGGTGGGATTGAACGGTGCAAGTTTATCGCTTCTCATGCATTCTGACTATGGGGTAAAAATTGAATTTGCTTCCGATTGGGAGGAATCCATCCTGCGCAGGCGACGATCGGTAGCATTCCTCCCGCGGAAGGGCATCCCGGGCGACGGAAATGGAGACCGGCCGGATTATCCGGCCGGGGGCGGTCGCTTCCGAAAATCGGATAAGTGATTCTTTGATAGAATAAATCCATCGTGTTGCGGGCGGCCAGGTGCCTCGCGCGCCGGCCGCCGTCAAACCGCCGGGCGGCTGCCGCTTCGTCCGACACGGGTATCAGGGAGCTGAGAACCTATGACCCTCCTAAAGACGATCTACATCCTCGGGGGATTGCTCCTGATCCTGTTGTCCATCCCATTAATCCTGCGGAAGATCCCCCCCAATCCCTGGTATGGATTCCGGATCCGATGGACCTTGGAGGACCCGGAGCTGTGGTACTCCGTAAACGCCTACAGCGGAAAATGGCTGGTGTTCGTCGGGCTTTGCGCCATTCTCGGTGCGATCGGCCTCGCCCTCATCCCCGGGATCTCCCTGGACCTCTATGCATTTGGAAATCTGGGGATTTTCGTTGCTTCGTTCATCCTGGCCATCATTCAATCCATGCGGTTTTTACGAATTCAAGACAGTCAAAAGTAATAATTCCATCGCCGGATCCGCCCTGCACGAACCGGAAACGCGGATGCATTTCCGGAATATGCAAGGCATCCTCCAGTGAAAATCCGTTGAAAAGGGAGCTGGGATGATTCAACCCGCCTGGCACTACGATGAACTGCGGCATCCGGGTGTGGATTACAACGACCCCTCTCAGGTTGCCGTGTACGATGAGCGCCACAGGCGTTTCCGCGATTACCGCAGGGATGCGGAGGCCGTGATCGAACGGCTGGGCGTAAAGCCTGAAGATACCATCCTGGATATGGGCGCCGGCACGGGAGCCTTCGTCCTGCACGCCGCGCCGTTGTGCCGGACGGTCTACGCCGTGGACGTCTCGCGCGCGATGCTGGATTACTGCCGCGGGCAGGCCGCCGCGCGAAAAATAGAAAACATCGTTTTCCAACAGGGCGGATTCCTCACCTACGAGCACAGGGCGGATCCGGTGGATTTCATCGTCTCCAGCGCCGCGCTGCATCACCTCCCGGATTTCTGGAAGTTCCTCGGGCTGCAGCGGCTGGCCCGGATCCTCAAGCCCGGCGGCCGGCTGTACCTGTTTGATATCGTCTTCCCGGGAAAGGATCCGGCCATCCGCGGGCAGATCGAGGTTTGGATAAACCAGATGAAGGAAAAAGTGGGGGCGGAATTCGCCGCCGAGGTGGAAACGCACATCCGCGACGAACACAGCACCTATGACTGGATCATGGAGGGGATGCTGGCGCGGGCGGGCTTCCGGATCGACAAGGCGGATTACGGAAGCGGATTCGGGGCGACGTATCTTTGCACCAATAATGGATGATGCCGCAGGCGATGCCATGGATGTTGTGCTTTCGACCCGCCGGCTGATTCTCCGCCCGCTGCAGGCGGCAGACGCCGAAATCATGTTCCGGTACCGGTCGCGGCCGGACGTCTCGCGCTACCAGGTTTGGCGGCCGGCGGACATATCCGAAGTGCGTACGTTCATCGAAAAGCAAAACGGGTTGGTCCCGGGCGCCCGCGGCACCTGGTTATCCCTGGCGATGACTCTGCGGGAGAACGGGATGATGATCGGCGACGTCGGTCTGCATTTTTCCGAGACCGAATCCACCCAATTGGAAATCGGGATCACCCTCTCGCCCGCGTTCCGGCGCCGGGGGCTGGCCGCCGAGGTGCTCATGGAGGTCTGCCGCTTTGCCTTCGATACGCTTGGAAAGGATCGGGTGTACGCCAGCGTCGATCCGCGCAACAAAGCCTCGATCCGCCTGTTGGAACGGGTGGGCATGAGAAAGGAAGCGTATTTTCCCGCGAGCATGGTAATCCGCGGCGAGCTGGTCGACGATCTCGTTTATGCCGTTAAAAAGGCGGAGTTTCGGCCGGAGGGCGGCGGTCGGAGCTGATATTCCCCCTTTGCATTTTTCGGAATGTCCTTATACTTTTTCATATATTTGTTGAACGCCGCGCCACGGCTGTTGATTTTCCGTTGAATTGCGAAAGGATGTAATATGCCCATGGATAAAAAAGAAATCCAAAATACCGCGATGTGGCTATTGGAGAAAGAGGATCCTGGGGTACGCTACCTTGCGCTCCGGGATATTTATCTGGACCGCGGGGCGGCGTTGAAGGAGCAGAAAAAAGCGCATGCCGACGGACCGATCGGAGTCATCCTGGGGAAGATGAAGCCCGAGGGGTATTGGTCGGAGCCCGGCCCGGGATACAACCCGAAATACTTCTCGACGGTGTGGTCGCTCATCCAGCTGGCGGAGCTGGGCGGTTCCATCCAGGCGGATAAGCGGATCGGGCTTGCGTGCAAGTATTTCCTTGAGCACGGACTCGCGGAGGGCGGCCAGGTCACCACTTCGGGGGCGCCTTCCGGAACGGCGGACTGCGTGCAGGGGAATCTGTGCTGGGCGCTGACCGTGCTCGGCTGCGAAGATGATAGGCTGCGCGCGGCGTATGACTGGATGGCTCGCAGCGTCACCGGCGAGGGGATTGCCCCGCTGAAAGAGAAGGACGCCGCCGTCCGGTATTACGCCGGGAAATGCGGGCCGGATTTCGCCTGCGGTTCGAACAATAAACTTTCCTGCGCCTGGGGGGCGGTTAAAGTGATGCGCGCCTTCAGCGTCCTTCCGGAAAAGCAACAGAATCCGGTCGTCAAGCGGGCGATCGACCGGGGAATGAAATTTCTTTTCAGCGCGGATCCCGCAACGGCCGGCTACCCTTGCGGCTGGGCAACCAAGCCCAGCCAAAGCTGGTTCAAATTCGGTTTTCCTGTTTTTTACATCACGGATGTGCTGCAGATTCTCGAGGTTCTGACCGCAATGGGATTCGGGAAGGACCGCCGGTCGAAAAATCTCGTCGACCTGGTGGAGGGAAAACGGACAAAGGACGGGAAATGGCTGCTGGAATATGACTACGCCGGCAAAACCTGGGTGAACTACGGGGCCAAAAAGAAACCGAATAAATGGGTGACGCTTCGGGCGCTGCGCGCGTTGGGAGTGCGCGGGTAAATCGGCAGGCTTCCTGATATTATTGAAATGAGGATCGACGAATGGCCGCGTGCATTTTCTGCCAGATTATAAAAAAGGAGTCTCCGGCAAGCCTGGTATTTGAAGATACGGTTTCCCTGGCCTTCATGGACATCCAGCCGGTTAATCCCGGGCATGTTCTGGTCATCCCTAAAAAGCACGCCGTTTCCCTCTCCGATATGGACGCGGATGAATGTGCCCGCCTCTTTTCGGCGGCGCACAAACTGGCCGCCGCGGTGAGGGCGTCCGGAGTGCGGTGCGAGGGCGTCAACCTGCTGCTGGCCGACGGGGAAGCGGCGGGGCAGGAAGTATTCCACGTGCATGTGCATGTCTTCCCGCGGTTTGCCGGGGACGGATTCGGTTTTAGATTCGGGCCGCGATATGCGATCCTGCCGGAGCGCCGGGAATTGGATGCGCAGGCGCGCCGTATCCGCTCCGCATGGACGCCGGCCGCCGATCCCTAAAGCGTCCTTCACGGGCATTGGATGAATTCCACATTTACTCGTTTTTGGTATTCGATCCTTTATTGGTTCCATCCGCCGTGGGATACCGGCATCCCGGCGCCCGAACTGGTCCGGACGATTGCCGGCCTTCCCCCCGGCCGGGCCCTCGACCTCGGGTGCGGGACTGGAACGAACCTGCTGTATCTGGCGCAACACGGCTGGGAAGTCACCGGGGTCGATTTTATCGGTCGTGCGGTTGAGGCAGCCAGGCGAAAACTTGGACCCCTCCCGGCGGTACTGGTGCAGGCGGATGTGACCAACCTGGAGCAATTGAAAATACCGGGACCGTATGATCTGGCGCTGGATATGGGCTGTTTCCACAGTCTGGACCGCGCCGGTCGTGCGCGATACGCCCGCGGCCTGGGGAGTTGGCTTAAACCGGAAGGTTTGTTCCTCCTATATGCGTGGCAGCCGGAATATCCCGGCGATTCCCGCGGCGTATCGCGGGAGGATGCCGTCCATGGCTTCGCACAGGATTTTCAGCTTTATCAATACGAGCAGGGGACGGGTCATCCTTCCGCCTGGTATTATTTCAAACGCAGGAAGAATCCGGCCCGGTAAATATTTTTGGATACGCATTCGTTTGGGGCTGCCGGCGCGTCATCCGCTGATTATCCATGAGAGAGGTGATCCCGATGGTGCAGGTTCGAACCCATAATTCCGCGCAGGAATTTCTGCTTGCCGTGGGCGCCGAACTGGAGGCCCGCGAGGCCGCCAACAGCCTGATCCTCGGAGTGTGCGGCCAGCTGGCGGAGCACCCGGAACGCTTCCAGATGCCGGTGTGTTTGAAGACCGTCGAAGAAAAGGGCGCGCTGCGGCTCGCGGTAACGATGACGCCCCCGCACAACCTGCTCCTGACCGGGCATCCGGAGCGCGCGAAAGAATGTGCGGAGGAGCTGGCGGCGTCGCTTGCCCGGGAGGGATGGAAAATCCCCGGCGTGTTCGGGCCGGTGGAACTTGCGCGAATCGTTGTGGAACAACTGGCTTTATTCCTGAAGCAGCCGTTCCACCTGGATCAGAGTCTGCGCATGTACGACCTCACCCGGGTCGAGCTTTCCGCACCCGAAGGCGGCCGGCTGCGAAAAGCCGGCCCGGCGGATCTCGAACGGATCACCCGCTGGTGGCATGCCGCCCGGCTGGAGATGATGGGTCGCGCCGATCCGGAGGAATGCAAAAAAACTGCGGCGTACAAACTGACCGACGGAGATGTTTTTATTTGGGATACGGGAGAGCCGGTTTCAATGGCCTGCAAAACCCGCCCGACCAAACGGGGGATCTCGGTTGGGATGGTATACACGCCGCCGGAACTGCGAAGACGGGGGTTTGCCACGGCGTGCGTAAGCGAATTAAGCCGGCTGCTGTTGCGGGAAGGGAGGGCTTATTGCACGCTGTATGCGGATCTGGCGAATCCCATCTCCAACAGCATTTATCAGAAAATCGGTTACCGGCCGATCGGGGATTTTGAGGAGTATGGGTTTAAATGATTCCACGAAGCACACGAAGAAAAACCTGAAGGGCACGAAGATTTTTTATTATCAGGATGTTGAAAAAAGCTGGTCGAGTAGCCCGTGTTCTTTACGGGCGTATCGAGACCGCGCCAAATAACTGGTGGTCTCGATACGTAAAAACCGCTACTCGACCACCTTCAATGCCTTTATCTTCATGTTCTTCGGGTTTTACTTCGTGTCCTTCGTGGATCAAAAATCCGGCCAGGGGATTGGGATCCAGTAGGTGTAACCGTGTTTTTCGGCGGCGTACAACCGGCCGCCGGATAGTTGGGAACATCCCGGTTCATCCGGGATCAGGACCGCCGGGTTGGCGACGTTGACACCGACATAGCCGACCGGTGTGAAATACAGCTGGCCGCCGTGGCACACCCAGGCTTCGATAAGATAGCCGCGGTAATCATCCTCGGTCATCCAGATCGACCTCCACATCACCGTTACCATATTCCCGTCCCGCCAGGCTTCGACAGCCTTGGGGGCCTTGTACAGTTCGGAGGCGGGGAGCGTCGCATAATAGACCGGGGCGTCGAAGATATCGCCGCGCACCACGTCGACCAGATTGGCGTTGACCCAGCAGATATTGACGCCGCCGACCGCGCGGACATACAGCCAGACGCTGGGTTGCCAGGTCCCGTCCTTCTGTTGCGCGAGGATCTCCCGCCAGCCGATCACTTCCATCAGGTTGCCGTCGAACAAATCGTATTCATACAGATAGCCCACGCCCGGGCCGTAGCGGCAAGCCGACCACATCTTCACGCGGATTCTCGGCGGGGAATAGGTCGGGGTGGATGTGGGATCGGGCGTTTGCGTCGGCGTATCGGTGATGGTGGGTGTGCTGCTCGGGGTCGGGCTCTCATCGGGCGTCGGGGTGAGGGTGACTGTCACGGGTACTTCCACAAGGCGGGTCACTTCGACGGTATGGATCACCGTCTGAAAAACAGTTACAGGGGCATTCGCCGGCACCGTGCCGGAGGCGGGCAATTGTTGGCAGGCTGCCGTTGCCAGAATGACGGCGAATCCCCCTGAACAAAAAAGCATCAAACGAGGGCTGAAATTCAAATGTTTTGCGTTCATTTTCGCCTCACGATTAATTCTACCATTCCCGATGAAATTTGTTTAGTTAATTCAAAGGAATGATCTTTACCGGTGGGGGGAAGATTCCGGTCCTCGGCCGAGTGATATCCGTGCTGCCCGGCAATCGTCCGAGAAAAAAACTGCCCCGCCGATGTTGAACCCGGCGGAGCGATCCGTGCTTTTCCATACCGGTGCGGACAGGATGGATTTGCCGTCCTATGATAAACTTATCCGCATCCTCTTTGTTCCCCGACCGGGGGACTCAAGCTGGCGTCATTGGAGAAGCGATGGAATCGAAACTGTATGTTGGCAATCTGGCTTATTCCACCACGGAGGAAGAGCTGCGGACCATGTTCGCCCAGGCCGGCACCGTAAAATCCGTGGCAATCATCAAAGACCGGGATACCGGCCGCTCCAAAGGCTTTGGGTTTGTGGAAATGGAAACAGATGCCGAAGCCCAGGCTGCGATCACCATGTTCAAGGAAACCAAAATGCAGGATCGCATCCTGACCGTCAACCTGGCCAAGCCGCGGGAAGAGGGCGGGCGGGGCGGTGGCGGGCGCGGCGGACGGGGCGGCGGCGGGGGCAATCGTCGAGACTGGTAAGCGGAGGCCCTCCCCGAGCTTGATGGACGTAAAGGCTTGCCGACAATTCAGCGCCTTCCCGGTCGATAGCCGGTGAGGCGCTTTCTTTTCCGGTTCGAGTAATGCCGGAAGGCCTTTGCGCGTAAACGGGTATACGCATTCAGTCCGGTTGATAATCCCATCGGAGATCACCATGCTGCCGCTTATTCTGGTTCTTGGCGCCGTCATCCTCTGTATTGGATTGTTTTTATTCCGTCCGATCCCGGCGATTGCTCCCGGCTCCCGGCCAAATCCCGCCGGCGACTATAAGGAAGCCGCGCGCAGGATTTCCGCCATCCGCGATCGGGAAGTGGAGCGGATTATCCCGGACGCCCGGCTGCAATTCATGACCCACGGCGAACGAACCGATCAGGCGATTGTTTTTGTGCATGGCTACACCAATTGCTCGCGGCAGTTCGTCCAACTTGGGGAAACGTTTTACCAGCGCGGGTACAACGTCTTGATCGCGAATCTTCCCCGCCATGGGCTGCCGGATCGGATGAACGACGTCCAATCGGGGCTGACGGCGGAGGAGCTGGCAGCATACGCCGATGAGACGGCGGACATCGCCCAGGGGCTCGGCCGGCGGGTGACCTTCGCGGGTATTTCCTGCGGCGGTGTGGTCAGCGCCTGGGCCTGGGCAAATCGCGCGGACGTATCGGCGGCCGTGCTCATGGCACCCGCCTTCGGGTTCCGGATGATCCCCTGGAGGCTGACTATCCCGATCCTCAATTTGTTTTTCATGCTTCCGAACATTTATGGATGGTGGGATGCGGTAAAGAAAGACCTGGGCGAGCCGAAACACACATACCCACGTTATTCCCTGCGCGCGCTCCGGCAAATTCTGCGCCTGGCATATGCCGTGCGGAGCCGGGTGAAAAAAGAGCCCCCCGCGGGGAAGGAAATGATCGTCGTCACCAACCCGAGTGATCGGGCGGTGAGCAACGTCATGATCGAGAGGGTTCTCCGCGAGTGGCGGCAACTCGGCATCCCGGTCGCGCACCGGCAATTCGAGGCTTCCTGGAAATTGGATCACGATTTTATCGAGCCGGCCCAGCCCAATCAGCAGAACGGGCGCACCTACCCGCTGTTGTTGGAATGGATCACCGGAAAAAAATAAATATTCCTGACGTTATTGCGAGCGACCCCTTCGCTCCCCCCACTCTCGAATTCTTCGCATCGGAAAATCACCGATGCTCATCGCTCGGGGGGCGAGGCACCCAGGGGCAGGCTCCGGGAGCGAAGCAATCTCCTTTTTCCAGGGATAATCAGGAAATTGCTTCGCCTGCCCCGGTTAGCCCGGGGTCGCTTCGCTCCCCCCGCTTCGCAATCAAAACTGCTCATGGAGCAAAGGCGAGCAGTCTTGCTCCACGGGGGCAGGCTCGCAATCACACGTAAATGCCCACACCGATAAAAAAGCCGCGATCATCATGAACTGCACCCCGTAGGGTAGACACGAAAAGAAAGACCCCCGGGGCAAATTAGAGAGACGGACACC
>Ga0105104_10001138_pt1 | contig 20160 bp, 14 predicted proteins | sample PPLLaktember2015_3_FD_87034 | JGI IMG/M metagenome (GOLD analysis project Ga0105104, IMG submission 87034) | Freshwater sediment microbial communities from Prairie Pothole Lake near Jamestown, North Dakota, USA - PPLs Lake P7 Core (6) Depth... | ecosystem: Environmental > Aquatic > Freshwater >... | reverse complement strand
CTGCCATTCCATCCCCGATTCGGTGGGCCTGGGCATCACAACCCCGGCCGGACTGGTCGTTCACATGAGCGATTTCAAGTTCGCCCACACCCCTGTGGATGGCTGGCCCACAGACTACGCCAAGCTGGCGGAGTTCTCGCAGCGCGGCGTGGATCTGCTGCTCTCTGATTCGACCAATGCCGAACGCCCCGGCTGGACCCCCTCCGAGATGGTGATCGGACCCGCCTTCGACAAGGTTTTTGCCGAGGCGCCGGGACGCGTCATCGTCGCAACGTTCGCGTCGTTGATCTCGCGCATTCAGCAGGTGGCGGAAGCCACCGCCAAGCATAAGCGCAAGATGGCGCTGGCAGGCACCAGCATGGTGGACAACGTCAAGATCGCCCGCAAGCTTGGTTATTTGAATATCCCCGATGAGATCATCGTGCCGCTCGACCAGGCGCTGCAGATGCAGGACCATAAGGTCGTGCTGATGTGCACCGGCTCACAGGGCGAACCCTCATCCATTGTGGGACGCCTGTCCGCCGGGACCAACCGCCAGTTCGACCTGAAACCGAACGACACGGTGGTCTTGTCCTCTCACCCGATCCCGGGCAACGAGGAGAGCATCAGCAAGACGATCAATCGTCTGCTGCGACGCGGCGCAAATGTGATCTATGACGCGATGGCGCCCATTCATGTGTCTGGTCACGCCAGCCAGGAAGAGCAAAAGCTGTTGCTGAACATTGTCAGGCCGAAACACTTCCTGCCCATTCACGGCGAGCTGCGCCAGTTGCGGGCTCATGCCGGGCTGGCGATGGATGTGGGCATCGACGAAAAGGATGTGACCGTGGTCGAGAACGGACAGGTCGTTGAGCTTTCCGGCGGTAAGATCAAACTCGGCGAGCGCATCCCCGGCGGCTACGTCTTTGTGGACGGCCAATCGATTGGCGACGTGGATTATGACATCATGCGCGAACGTGGGAAACTTGCCCGCAACGGCATCTTCCTGATCGACGTCAGCGTGGATAAGTTGAGTGGTCGTTTGCTGCACGATCCTGAAATTATCACGCGCGGCTTCGTCTCGCCTGAAGACGCTGAGGAGATGATCCCCGAGGTTCGCCAGCGGATCATGCAAGTGGTCAACGGCGGCGGCTGGGACAACGAAAAGGACATCGTCAACGCAGTCAAGTCCTATCTTTACGAAGAGACCAAACGCAGACCGATGGTGCTTGTGACATTGAGTAAAGGATAAATTCGGTTCCCGTTGTTGCTTTGCCTCTGGCTCGCAATGACAAAAAATATTTAGTAAGAGCCCGACCATTTGTGGTCGGGCTTCATTATTTATTTTGCGATCATCCTGGCGATCTGCCGGTCAATTCTCCCCATTGGGTAGGCAATCAAGTCTTTCAATGGAACCCACTTCAAATTCGAGGCTTTGGACATTGAAATCAACTCACACCGAAACACATGAGTTGTGACGCTGAAGTGTGAATAGCCATGCTGGACGATACCAAGTAATTCCTGGTTATACGCGGTTCGTCGCTGTTCGCCTTTTGGCTCACTCCGCTCTGCGCGACGGATCGCTTTCAGCTTGAGGTTGTAGCCCGTTTTCAACGCCTTGGCCAACTCCTTTGCGGGGTCGCCATTAACACGTCCATTTGGGAATTCCCACATACCGCCAAGCAATCCCTGCGATGGGCGCTGCGCCAGCAAGACTCGGCCCCTCTTGATGATCACCCCGGCCGCATGGACATAATGCGGCACATCTTTTTTCGGCTTCGTCACGGGGCGCTGGTTTTGCGTCCCGTTCTGGCGTGCCTGACAAAACTCCATCACCGGGCAGATCAAGCAACGCGGATTCTTCGGCACGCAGATCGTCGCGCCCAAATCCATGAGCGCCTGGTTGTAGTCGCCGGCGTGTCCCTTTGGCAGGTTTTCGTCCGCCAGTTGCCACAGGATCGTTTCGCCCGCAGGCGCATCGACTGGTTCGGTCACATCGAAGATGCGCGCGTAGACCCGCTTGATATTCCCATCCAATGCCGAGACATCCATGCCGAACGCGATCGACCCGATCGCGCCGAGAGTATAGCGACCGATGCCCGGGAGCTTGCGCAGCTCATCCAGGTCGCGCGGGAGCTCACCCTTGTATTGTTCTGCTACGATCCTTGCGGCTTTGTACAAGTTGCGGGCGCGGCTGTAATAGCCAAGCCCCTCCCAGGCATTCAGCACATCCTGTTCCGAGGCGTTCGCCAGCGACTGTACATCCGGAAACAAGCGCATCCATTTTTCGAAATAGGGAATGACTGTTTCCACGCGCGTCTGCTGCAGCATGATCTCGGACACCCACACCGCATACACAGATGGGTGCCCGCGCCAGGGAGGCGTCCGCTTGTGGGTACGGTACCAAGCCAGCAGCTTGGAAGAGAGGCGATTCATTTTTATCCGATGATGAGGAATGGAGCCGTTGGACTCCGGGAGGTCAAACAAAAACACGGAGTGTTCGCTCCGTGCCTTGTCTAGAATTGAAATCCGCCGCGTGCGGGAACGACCTTGTACGAGAAATTCTTGACGTAATCAAACAGCTTATCCTGCAGAACAGTCCAGTCACTGGAATCGAGGACCTGTCGGGCTTGTGCGAGATCATTGGCAACCAACCCGACCTGGATCTGCGGGTACGAGCCGTAGATCGTTGCCCACGCTTCCGCGGGCTGCAAGCCCAGCTTCTGCACGCCGGGGATGAATTCGCCGATAATGAACTCGAAATATTCCTGATCACGTTCACTGGCGATATCCCATGTCATTAAAACTTTTACAGCCATTTTGTCCTTATTGGTAAAACCTCTTTTGTGTCACTCTGAGGGAGAGCACCAGAAGCGCCACGACCGAAGAGTCTCGCTCGCCGTATGGGAGATTCTTCCCTAAGAATGATATGATCAACTCTTCTGATACTCCAACACCACGACGCGGGTCTCGTCGGGGAGGCCGCTACGCGTCACCTTCAGGGACGGCTGGGTCTCGGCCTTCGAGAGTCCCATCTCTTTGACAAATTTGTTCAACGAGTCGAGCGAAACCTTGGCAGCCGGCGTGGCATAGTGCATCGGGATGACGAGATTCGGCTCGATCACGCTGATGATCTCGGCGGCCTTGGCGGCGTTCAGCGCTCCCCCGCCACCGACCGGGACCAGCGCAACGTTGATCGTACCCAAGGCTTCGATCTCCGATTGGGTGGGAACCTCTTTTAGATCGCCCAGGTGTGCAACGGTAATGCCGTCGTAATCGAACACATAGATCGTGTTTTGCGCGCCTTTCTCTTTATCCTTTTTCTTCTTGCCTGAGCCGCCGTCCGTCTGGACGCCCGTGATGAAGACCCCACCGATCTCGAATTCGCCCGCGCCATCAATCACATGCGAGGTGCCTTTGACCGCGTCCGTGTTGTTGTGACCGGGCGCGTCGTGACTGACGGTGACGATATCTGACCTGAGCTTAATTGCATCATAACCAACGGATTTATTATCAAATGGATCCGTCACCACCGTCGCATAATTGCGCTCGGTGAGACGAAAACAGGAATGTCCATACCAGGTAATTTCCATGAAAGCGTAACCTCCGAAGACCAATTATACACGGTGTTTTGTTGTCGTTCTCGCTTGGCATGAACTAAATCGCAAGAGTCAAGAATCCAAAGTTTTCAACTTCGGCTTCTTTTATATTCCAGACATCCGGTCAATGTGCGTCAGGGTCAGCCTATATCCCCTAAAGGGACCTTCGGCAGGGTGCTCCGCAAAAACCCGCGCCGAACTGGGACACCGTCGAACCTGAGCAGAACATTTTTGCTGGGTACTCAGTTATCACGTTGGATGTCTATCTCTAATTGCCCGTGAAATAAAAAAGAAGACTATGGCTCCAAGTGAAATAAGACTTCCTATCAACAAGTCTTCTGGAAAAGGCGCCATAAATATTCCTACAACAAATCCAATTGCTGCTGCGGAACTTAGCGATAACCACCATACAAATCTCGGAATATTTTTGCCAAAAAGGCTATGGGCATTAGACAGCAACAACAATAATACTAGAACATAGATTAAGGCTTGTTCATCCATTTTTTGCTCCCTTCTATTCATCTCCAAGTTGGAGAGCAACCAGATTTGCCACTAAAGAGAGAAATCCTGGTACCAGCAATACCAAACCTAGGTCGCTGAGGAAGTACTCTTCCTTAGGGAGAAGGGGTATGCATCCCGGTGCATCAAGAAATCTCCATCCTTCCATTTACCAGATCATCCACAAATTGCCAGCGTTTGGTTTTGGTGTAGTCTCCGTTTTCAGGGTAAAAACACCTGGCATAATCCATCCAGTTGTCGATCACATGGAATGGATCCTTCTCCCCGTTCTGTAACTGATAACGAATAATCCGATTGCGGGCATGTGGGGAAAGATCGTTGCCCCTCTCCCAGCCCATGTACATTGCGACAGATTCAGCAAAATCTTCCAGGCGGTTAAAGCTCCAATTCGAGCCACTGGGACGGTCACCATAGAAGTACCCCGCCCTGTTACAGCCGGAGCGTCTGCCATAGCGACCCGGTTTCTTCTCGGGGTTGAAAAGGCCGGAATCAGATAAGCGAACCAGTCGTTTCATCAAAGAGAGAGCTGGGTTCGTAAACCCGCCTGTATATCTTTCCAGCCGACGAGACAGCTGCCAGCCATAATTGGCATCCCAGGCATGTGCAAACTCGTGCACAACTGTCCACGAGGAAAACGTTCCTTTGGTGGAAAAACTGACGCGATGTGATAATGCTTCGCCGGCATGGGAACCGATATCTGATTTCTTGACTGTCACGCCACCGAGATTGCGAACAAATTTTTCGTTGCCACCCAGGATGCCTACCATGAGACAAATTGCATTATGCAATCTGTCCAACTCAGCCCTTGTCCAGGTTCCGGGCTTCCAATCATTGGGATCAGGATTTCCCTGGCCCCAATCTGCAAGGACCTCAACTTGATAGTCCGTTTTGAGCTGCGCTACCATTGCCTGTGCATACTGATAATCAGTTTGTTCCATTGGAGGCTCTCCTCTCTTGTTACCGTTAAACTTATACAAAGTTTACGACAAACGTTGAATGAAGTCAAAACCAGTAAGTACTATGCATGCCACCGTCTCGCGCGAAGCGCGCCGCGCAGCAGTGCCGGCGCGTGGAGCGTGATTCGAAAGCCTTATAATTGCCAAACCTTTTCTTCGAGGCATCCTCTTGTCCAATTCGAAACTTTTTACCTACATCGAGGCACTCTTCGCCGTGATCGTTTGGGGAGCATCGTTCATCGCCACCAAAGTCGTGTTACAGGATATTTCACCGACCACAATTGTCTGGCTAAGATTCCTTATGGGTGTGGTGATCCTTGGGGTGGCCGTGATCCTGCGCAGACAATTCGCCCTGCCCGACAAAAAGGAATGGACCTATTTTGCCCTGCTCGGTTTTCTTGGCATCACATTCCATCAATGGCTGCAATCGAACGGACTGCAAACGTCTGAAGCAGGCACCAGCGCATGGATCGTAGCTACGACGCCGGTCTTTATGGCACTACTCGGTTGGTTCCTCTTGAAAGAACGACTCGGCTGGGCAAAAAACCTGGGAATCACCCTCGCCTTCTGCGGTGTCCTGGTGGTCGTGTCGAAAGGGGATCCTGGCTCTGTTTTCATCGGGCGATTCGGCACATTTGGCGATAAGTTGTTCTTAATCAGCGCGGTGAACTGGGCGGTGTTCTCCGCGCTCTCACGGCGCGGGCTGAAGTCGCATCCGGCCAGCTTGATGATGTTCTACGTGATGTCGTTTGGCTGGCTGTTCACTTCATTGATATTCCTCCCGACCAAAGGCTTCCTGGAAATTGGCAGCCTGACATTCAATGGCTGGATGGGGGTTGCCTTTCTTGGGATCTTTTGCTCCGGTCTGGCGTATATCGCCTGGTACGACGCGCTCCAAACATTGACCACTGCGCAAACAGGCGTCTTCCTTTATATCGAACCGCTTGTCGCAGTGGTGGTTGCATTCTTTATTTTAGGTGAGGCGATCACCGCCGCTTCACTGACCGGAGGAGCCGTTATCCTTTTCGGCGTATGGCTGGTGAATCGGAGTTGAATGTCCCTTTGCAGGCAGAAAGTGCCTCGAAAATGGGAGCCGGTCTGCGCTGAGTGCCGAAGGTCCCGCGGCAAGCGGGGCGAAGCCGTATCAAAGCCTTGTCTTGAGCGAAGGCGAGGGGTGGATATTCATCCCATAAAATTCATGTCAGTTCTCATTTGGTTTTCCAGGAAGTGGGAGTATAATTTCATCACCATATTCCCACGAAACGGAGGAAAGTATCATGGCAAGAGTATCATTTGAAAATGTCGTCAAAAAGTTTGGCGACGTCATCGCGGTCAACAACCTCAACATCGATGTTGCTGACAAAGAATTCCTTGTGCTCGTTGGTCCTTCCGGCTGCGGCAAGACGACCGCTCTGCGGTGTCTGGCTGGACTGGAAGAAATCACAGATGGGTCCATCAAGATTGGTGAGCGCGTGGTCAACGATATCGCCCCGAAAGATCGTGACATTGCCATGGTCTTTCAATCGTACGCTCTCTACCCTCATCTTTCCGTGTATGACAACATGGCATTTGGCTTGAAATTGCGGAAGGTGCCGAAAGATGAGATCAAGCGCCGTGTAGGAGAAGCAGCTGACATTCTCGGTATTCACGATCTGCTCGAACGCAAGCCACGCCAGCTTTCCGGCGGTCAGCGCCAGCGTGTGGCTGTGGGACGCGCCATCGTGCGCGAGCCGAAGGTCTTTTTGTTCGACGAGCCTCTCTCCAACCTGGACGCAAAACTACGCGTAGCAATGCGCGCCGAGATCAGCAAGCTGCATCAACGCCTGCAGACCACGTTCATCTATGTGACCCACGATCAGATGGAAGCCATGACCATGGCAAGCCGCATCGCGGTCATCAATAAAGGCCTGCTGCAGCAGCTCGATACCCCACAAAATCTGTATGACCACCCCAACAACCTTTTTGTGGCTGGCTTCATTGGCACCCCTGCCATGAACTTCTTCCCCGGCAAACTGCGCAAAGACGACGGCAAATTGGTAGTGGACACTGGTGATTTCGTGGTCCCGATCCCGGCCAAGAAAGCCAAGCCTTTTGAAACTCACGCGGGCAAAGACATCATCTTCGGCATTCGCCCCGAGAATATTCACGATGCGCAATTCGTGCCCACGAACATTGATTCGGAGAAGGTTGCTGTCAGAATCGATTTGACCGAGTTGATGGGTAACGAAATCTTCCTATATATGGTCAGCGGGAAGCACACGTTTGTTGCCCGTGTCGATCCACGCTCGCAGCTGCGCGTCGGCCAACAGGCTGATGTCGCGTTTGATATGGACAACTTCCACATCTTTGATGCTGCCACCGAAGAAGCCATCAAAGCATAACTTCGATCAGCAAACTATGACAGGCATGACTGAACAGTCATGCCTGTATTTTTTTAAACAGGAAAAACTTAACATTTAATTTGTTAAAACTCTTGACAAAGTCGAGATTTTTGCTATGATGGTACTACTGGATTACCCTGGCAGACTTTCAAAGGTGTACCCTGTCCGCATTCTACTGGCTTCCTGAAAATCAGAATGTTAGGAATTTTAACAAACATACGGCAGTGGACCTGATCCGCTTCGCGAATCGAGGTATATCCAGAGCAGACCTGGCTGAAAAAATGGGGCTTACGCGGGCTGCCGTTACCATAATTATCAATGATCTTATTTCCAATGGAATTATCGTAAACACAGAGAGTCGCTCCGCAGCCAGTGGTCGGCCACCGGTTGTATTGGAGATCAATCCCAATCAGGGCCTGGTCGCTGCAATTGATATGGGAGCCACGCATTTGAGTGTCGCGTTGGGGGATTTTTCTGCCCGGATTTTGGAGGAAGTTGAGGTGGCATTTCGGATTGATAGGGGACCGCAAGAATGTCTTCAAAAAGCAGATACCATCCTAAGAGAATTGTTACAAAAGCGAGACTTGTCAACCAATGATCTGTCGGCGGTTGGCGTCGGCGTGCCGGGTCCCGTCATTGCTGATCGAGGCATGGTCATGGCGCCTCCCATTATGCCAGGCTGGGATCGTTTCCCGATCCGTGCCACCCTTGAACAGAAATGGGGCACGGCGGTGACCTTGAATAACGATGCGGAACTGGGGGCCTTGGGAGAATGGGCTTACGGCGCGGGGCGAGGGGAAAAGAATCTTGCCTTCATCAAAGTGGGAAGTGGCATCGGCGCAGGCCTGATTATCAATCAACAAATTTATGGGGGAAACTCCGGCTCAGCGGGAGAGATTGGGCACCTGACGGTGGATGAGAACGGTCCGCTTTGCGCGTGTGGAAATCACGGCTGTCTCGAAGCGTTCGCAGGCGGACATGCCATCGCCTCGCAGGGCAGGAAACTGGTTGCTTCGGGCAAACGGACTTTGCTTTCGGAAAAAGGCCTGGACTCCCTCACTGCTCGCGATGTGGTCGAAGCTGCACGCCGAGGGGACCTGGCTGCCCAGGAAATCATCAAACGGTCGGGCACCTTTATTGGTATCGCCATTGCCGGATTGATCAATTTGATCAATCCAAGCACGGTCATCATTGGAGGCGGAGTTGCCCAGGTGGGCGATCTGCTAACCGGCCCCATACGACAGGCTGTTCGCGAAAGATCCCTACGGGCTTCCGAACACAGTGTGCGGATTACGACTGCGATGCTAGGCCGGCGCTCTTCGCTGATAGGCGCCCTCGTCCAGGCTATCCACGTTGCCATTCATGCTGCAATTGAGCGCAAGAGTCAGTTTTCAAAGAACACGAACAATTCCCTGGAAGTTGGACAGACAACGGGAACGAAGGTCTTATAAAGGGAGGTGATTGCATAGCGATAGTAAAAAAATATAATCAAACGAAGCCAAATTAAGAATATAAAAATCCATATTATCCTATCTAGGAGAAGAGACAAATGAAAATCAAATTACTATCACTCTTCGGTTTGTTGGTTGTCGCCAGCATGGTGCTCGCCGCCTGTGGTGGTGCCGCCGCAACCACTGAAGCCCCGCCTGCCACAGAGGCTCCTGCAACAGAAGCGCCGGCGACAGAAGCCCCTACTGGGGTTGCTGCCCCTGCAGGTAGCCTGCGCATCTGGGCTGATGACACCCGCGCCCCTGTCCTCCAGGACCTGGCGGACGAAGTTCTGGCTGCATACAACCTCGAACTGGTTGTCGAACTGAAATCCGCCATCCGCGACGACTTCCAGGTTGCAGCTCCGCTCGGCGAAGGTCCCGACATCATCGTGATCGCTCACGATCAGGCTGGCACGCTGGTTGCGAATGGCTTGCTGGCTCCGGTTGATCTGGGGGATAAGGAAGCTGACTTTGCTCCCCAGGCACTGGAAGCCTGCACTTTCGATGGCGTTCTGTACTGCCTGCCCTATGCCACTGAAAACCTTGGCTTCTTCTACAACACCGATCTGGTGCCAACCCCTCCCACCACCTGGGAAGAGGTGGTTTCCATGGGTGAGGCTCTGAAAGCCGAAGGCAAAGTGGACTACATTATGGCTGTGACAGGTACAACCTATGATGTTTACCCGCTCTTTACCTCCTTCGGCGGCTATATCTTCGGAAAAGATGATAACGGCAATTGGAACCCTGAAGACCTGGGTGTTGATAATCCGGGCATGATCGAAGCCTCCCAATGGCTGGCTGACAATGTTGCCAACGGCAACCTGCCCGCCGACTGGGATTGGGCAAACAACCATGCTTTGTTCGAGACCGGTAAGGCTCCTTTCATCATGGCGGGCCCATGGGCCTTGCAGCGCATTCGCGACTCAGGCGTGCCCTATGCCATTACGAAATTCCCCAGCGGTGGCTATCCGTTCGCCGGTACGCAGGGCTTCTTCGTCAATGCCCAAAGTGAGAATGTTCTCCTGGCGCAGGCCTTCCTGAATGAGTTCATCGCCACTGAAGACACGATGCTCAAGCTTTACGAAGTCGGTGGACGTCCACCCGCCTATCTCCCTGCTCTCGAGAAAATTGACGATGCCGATATCAAGGCATTCGCTGAGGCTGGCGAAAATGCCAATATGATGCCCGCCATCCCTGCGATGGGTGCCGTGTGGAACAGTTGGGATAACGCGGTACTCCTGGCCCGCGACGCGAAACAGGATCCGGAAACATCAATGGGCGAAGGTGCAGAAAAGATTCGCAACCTGATTGCCAACCCATTGACCGGCATGGTCAATGTCCCCGGCTCCTACCAGAACCAGGTTGGATGCGGAGAAGGTGACACAGGCAATTGGAAACCTGACTGCGCCGAGACCGCTATGACTCAGGGTGAGGATGGCAAATGGCACAGTGGTCCGTTCGAATTGACAGCCGGTGACTACGAAGCCAAAGTCGCCCTCGATGGTACCTGGACAACCAACTATGGCATAGATGGCAAACTCGAAGGCGATAATTACAAATTTACACTTGCCGCCGATGGCAGCGTGGAATTTACATTTGACCCCGAAACCAAACTACTTGAGATCGTTACCCAGTAAATAGCTGCTCGAATACGAAGGCTGAGGAACCCAATTGGGTTCCTCAGCCTTCCTGGCTTTTATCAAAACGTTATTGATAACTTCGCTTTTTTAATTTTGTCTCCCGCCGGGCACTCAAAATATTCCAATGAGGAGATTGTTATGAATGGAATCACAGTAGCCACTCCGCGTGCAAAGAGCGCACGCTCATCAGAAGAAACACCCCTATCGAAATTGATCCGTTTTATTCTGCTTGCACTATTCGACGTGGGCGCGATCTGGTTCATTCAAAGTACAGTCGTCCAGGGATTCGATCAACTAGCCATTATTATGGGCATTATTACACTCATGCTCAACCTGATTTTTCTTGTTCCGAGTGCCTATCCCTTCCGTTGGATGGCATTTGGATTAAGCTTCCTTACTCTGTTTGTCATCTACCCAATAGTGTTCACAGTCTACGTGGCATTTACAAACTATGGTGACGGGCATTTTCTCACCAAGGAACAGGCGATTCCGCTCATTCAAAAAGCAACCTATCTGGCAGAGGGAGGCAAGTCCTATTCATGGACCGCTTTCAAATCACCCTCAGGTGACTATGCTTTGTGGCTGGTCAACCCTGCAGGAGAAGCCTTCCTGGCAAAGCCTGGTGAAGAAATCGTACCCGCCCAGCCCGGCGACCCGGGCATCGGTGAGGCGGATTCAAAAGGAATCCCGACCACCCTTGAAGGGTATCAACGTCTGAATGGATTATTCGCTGCCACTGATAAGGAGCTGCCCAATATCAAATTTGGAGCGGAAGGGAGCCGCACGGTCCAGGTCCGCTCTCCAAGCGAAGCCGCTGAATTACAGATCCGCTACCTGTATGACGAAACCACAGACACAATGGTTGATCAGTCCAATGGTGACATTTACAATAATGTTGCCGGGACATTCACCACCAGGGATGGCAAAACCATTAAACCCGGCTTCCGAACCACGGTGGGGCTAAAGAATTTCAGGGATTTTGCCACCAGCCCAGCCTTGCGCGGACCCCTGGTGCAGATTGTCACTTGGAACTTTGTTTTTCCGACAGTGAGTGTCCTGTCGACCTTTGCCCTGGGGCTTGCCATTGCGATTATGTTCAATGACAGGGATTTTCCATTCAAAAAGCTCATCCGCTCACTTCTGTTAATTCCATATACCATTCCCGGGTTGATCAGCATCATTATGTGGCGCGGTATGTTGAACTCCGAGTTTGGCGTGGTCAACCGCATGCTGGAAGACTGGATCGGAGTAGCGCCGCGCTGGACCACGGAACCTTTCTGGGCACAAGCTGCCATATTGCTTGTTAACCTTTGGCTTGGCTATCCCTATTTCATGCTGGTCGCAAGCGGCGCGTTGCAATCGATTCCATCTGACATTTATGAGGCCGCTATGATCGACGGCGCCGGCAGCTGGCAAAGGTTCCGCCGCATTACATTGCCTTTGCTTTTGGTCGCCGTTGGACCCCTATTGATCGCTTCATATCTCTTCAACTTCAATAACTTCAACCTGATCTATCTCTTCATCCAGGGTGGGCCGCCGATTATCGGCACAACCACACAGGCGGGCCATACTGACATCCTGATCAGTTACGTATATAAACTCGCCTTCGAAAGTGGTGGGCGCGGTGTCCAATATGGTCTGGCAGCTGCAATCTCCATCGTTGTTTTCCTCATCGTGGGAGCAATTACTTTACTCCAGTATCGCTTCACAAATATGTGGGAGGAGGTTAGTGAAAATGTCTAATATCGCCCAATCCTATCAGGACCTGAGCTCGTCCCAAAAATTTCAGAAGCGCTTCAGCACCGGGATCAGACTGGTGATCGCGCTGCTCCTGATCTTCTTCTCGGTCTTTCCGGTACTGTGGATCATTTCTGCTTCTTTCAGCAGTTCACAGTCGCTGTCCACCCAAACCCTTATTCCATCCAGGGTAAGTTTCATTAATTATCAAAGGTTGTTTGGGCTTGACCCAACCTATACGTTTGGCGACCTGGTCTACCAAAAATGGATCTTCAATTCAGTGAAGATTTCCACCATCTCCACGATCCTGAGCCTTTCCATCACGGCGATGGCGGCGTATGCCTTCTCACGGATGCGATTTGCAGGACGTACCACGATCCTGAAAGCCATTTTGCTGATCCAGGTCTTTCCGACCCTGGTAACCATCGTGGCGGTCTATGTGCTGGTCTTCCAAATCGGAGAGATCATCCCAAGATTGGGCTTGAACACCCACGCGGGTCTGATCATGGTCTATCTCGGCGGCTCGATGGGAATAAACATCTGGCTGATGAAGGGATTTCTGGATACCATTCCGCGCGCCATCGACGAATCGGGCATGGTCGACGGAGCGACGCACTTCCAGATCTTCTGGCATCTGCTGCTCCCGCTCCTGCGACCCATTCTGGTGGTAATCGGTATATTATCCTTTATCGGTACCTATGGTGACTTTATCATGGCACGCATTTTGCTCAATGACGTCAACAAATATACCTTGATGGTCGGATTGCAGATCTTCACTGCGGGACAATTCGATCAGAAATGGGGCGTCTTTGCCGCGGGTGCGTTGCTGGGCGCTTTGCCGATCATGATCATCTACCTCGCTTTGCAGGATCAGATCGCCGGTGGTCTGACAGCCGGCGCAGTAAAAGGCTAGGGATGCGTCGCTCACGCGTTCGCGATATCCGATCACTTTGGGGGTGGCCCTGTTATTTTGACAGGGCTATCTTTATTTCAACTCATAAGAAGAACGAAGCATAAGATGAGATTACGAATCAAAACCACCGGCCTGTTCCTTTTAATTGTTATCCTTGGCGCTTGCGCACCAGCAACACAGCCAATTCCAACTGCCGGACCGACCCAAACACCGGAAGTTTCCGCGGGTACGGAGTCCTTCCCCTGGTGGAATGAGGCGGTTTTCTATGAGATCTTCGTCCGTTCGTTCCGCGACAGCAACGGCGATGGCATTGGCGATTTCAACGGCATTACTGAAAAGCTCGATTATTTACAGGGTTTGGGAATCAAAGGCATATGGTTGATGCCTATCAACCCATCCCCCTCCTATCACGGCTATGATGTGACCGATTATTACGCGGTCAACCCTGATTACGGCACGATGGCTGACTTCGAACGCCTGCTTGACGAGGCGCACAAGCATGACATCAAGATCATCATTGACCTGGTGTTCAACCATACCTCCAGCCAGCATCCGTGGTTCAAATCCGCGCTGACGCCGGAGGGCGAATATCACGACTGGTATAAGTGGAGCGAAACTGACCCCGGTACACCCGGTCCCTGGGGACAAAAAGCCTGGTATCAAGCCGGCAACGGTCAATACTATTACGCCATTTTCTGGGATCAAATGCCCGACTTGAATTATGACAACGACTCTGTGCAGGAGGAAGCCAAAAAGGTCACATCCTTCTGGTTGAAGGACGTGGGAATCGATGGCTTCCGCCTGGATGCGGTGCGCTATCTGGCAGAAGATCAGAAACTTGCCGATGCAGCCTCCAATCACGCATTTCTTGCAGAATGGGGTGAATATTATCGCTCCATCAATCCACAGGCATTTACCGTCGGCGAAGCCTGGACGGACAATGCCAATGCAAAGGAATACACCAATACCGACAGGGAGTTGGACTCAGCCTTTAACTTCGACCTTTCGGCCGCCACTCTCAGGGCGCTCAATGAAAGCAACAACACCTCGGTTCGTTTTCTCCTTCAGACGACAGTCAGAGATTTTCCCCAACAGGATAACTCCAACTTTCTGACCAACCACGATATGCCGCGGGTCATGAATCAGCTGGGTGAAAATAAAGAAGGCAAGGCAAAAGCCGCGGCCGGGATTTTACTGACCGCCCCCGGCATCCCATTCATTTACTACGGCGAAGAGATTGGGATGAGCGGGGCAAAACCCGATGAACTCATCCGCACTCCCATGCAATGGACAGGTGAAAAAGGCGCAGGCTTTACCGATGGTACACCGTGGGAAGCGATCAATTCAGACTTCACCACGATAAACGTCGCCAACCAAACAGGTGACGGCACCTCCCTGCTCGGGCATTATCGCGAACTTATCCAGCTCCGCAATGACCACTCTGCGTTACGCGTCGGCAAGACGTATGTGGCAGAGTCAAAATCCAATAAACTTCTGTCGTATCTGCGCGCCAACGAAGACGAAACCCTCCTGGTCGTGATTAACCTGGACGACGCACCCGTGACAGCCTACCAACTGAAACTTGGCAGAGGTCCGCTTGCCGGGAATTATGCTGCTTCCTCGCTGCTGGACGATTCAACGCTCAATCTGCTACAAGCTAATGAGTCTGGCGGTTTCGACGCTTATACTCCCCTGGCAGAAGTTCCTCCATACGCTGTCATTGTCATTCAACTCAAATCACAAAATTGATCCTGTAGGGCAGGCTTGAGGCCTGCCAAATGAAGACGCTCTTGGTATTGTCACGCTACAAGCGTGACCTACAGCAAAAGGAACATATGGAAGATTTTATCTTTGGAACGCTATCCACGGACGAGTCGCGCGTCGCTGCACTGAAGACGTACCGCGGCGGGGTCACGCATGCTCATCAGCGCTCTCCGCGTGACCCATTGCCTAATCAAGCCATCCGGGTCAACCTCAACGTTGGACCCTCTTACCCGTACAACCAGGCTTGGGTCTATTGGACAAACGATGGCAGCGACCCGGATGGAAAGAACGGAATTGCCATCAACGGTCATGTAACGCCGCTCGAACCATTCGCTTCAGAGTGGGACACATTCCTTTGGGGATACGTGCGCCGTTTTCGGGGCGAGATTCCCGGTCAGCGCGCCGGGACGGTGGTGCGGTATCGAATCGGTGCGGGAGGGGGCGGCGAGGAAACCCTGGCAGATCACGGAACCTACTACGGGTTCTATGTGGAGAACGATCCGCCGCCCGCCTGGGCACAGGAAGCGATCATCTATCAAATTTTCACAGACCGTTTTTTCAGCTCTTCCAATGACTTTCCAAAGGTAGAACCTAAGCCGTCGTTGAAGAGCAATGGAACTTTAGGCGGGGTCATTGAAAAGCTTGAATACATCGCTGACCTTGGCGTAAACTGCCTGTGGTTCACGCCGGTCTTTCCGAGCCCAAGCTATCATGGATACGACGCGACCAGTTTCTTCGAGATCAACCCGCGCCTGGGCACAAAGGAAGATTTCAAGGAATTGGTCGAGCAGGCACATGCGCGTGGCATCCGTATATTAATGGACTTTGTGCCTAATCACTGGTCAAGCCAGCATCCCAGTTTTATCGAAGCGACCCGGGATCGCAATAGTCAATACTTCAATTGGTACACCTTCGAGCATTGGCCCGACGGATACAAGTGTTTCTTCACTTCCAAGGGACTGCCGCAGATCAACCTGCGTTACGCGCCTGCGCGCCAGCACGTGCTCGACGCTGCAAAATACTGGCTGGACTTCGGCGTGGACGGTTACCGCGTGGACTATTGCATCGGGCCGACACCCGATTTTTACGCCGACTTCCGCCGCGTCACGCGGACCACTAAGCCTGAGGCGTGGACCTTCGGTGAAGCCGTGGACCCACCCGATTCCCAGCTCACGTTCGAGGGTGGCTTGGACGGCGCACTGGACTTCATGCTCCTGGAAGCCATGCGCAAGACGTTTGCCTTCGGCAAATGGGGTGCAAGACAATTTGGAGAGTTTCTCGACAGGCACGAAGCCTACTTTCCGGCGACATTCACACGCCCCTCGTTCCTCGACAACCACGATATGAACCGCTTCCTGTGGGTGGCAGGCGGCGACATGAGCAAGCTCAGACTCGCGGCGCTGTGCCAGTTCACGCTGGTCGGCGCGCCGGTCATTTACTACGGGTCCGAAGTGGGACTCTCACAACACAATGACGTGATGCAGAATGGACGCGCCATCCACGAAGAAGCGCGCCTGCCGATGATCTGGGGCACAGAGCAGGACCGTGATCTTCTTGCGTACTACAAGGGCTTAATCGCACTCCGCAATGCTCATTCAGCCCTGCGACGCGGTACTCGTACCAACATCCATGTGGACGATCAGGTACTGGCATATCGCCGCAGCGATGGCACAGAGAGTCTGGTCAGCGTGTTGAATCTCTCGGAGCGGGAAACATCACTCGAGCTGGAGTTAACGGAATCCGCTCCAGTGTTCGTCACAAGTTCCGAGTGCAAAGTGCAAGACAAGGGCCGCACGCAGCGAATCGTCCTGCCTCCATTTGGAGGGATGATCCTCAACTAGACAAGCGCATAAAACTTTCATTATCGTTTTTACCCGCTGGAATGAAATGAAGTAGAATTCTGCGCGGTGTAGGACAAGAGGATATCTTGTCCTACTTTAATCTTCTGTTGAGGTTTTTTTCAATGACTACTCCCGACTGGGTACAGGACGCAATTTTTTATCAAATCTTTCCTGATCGTTTTGCAAAGAGCGCGCGCAATCCCGCAGGCAGCCTGCCACTTGAGCCATGGAACTCCCCTCCCACGGTACATGGCTTCAAAGGCGGCGATTTGTACGGCATCGCTGAAAAACTGGATTATCTTAAAGACCTGGGGGTCACGGCTCTTTATCTCAACCCGATCTTTGCTTCGGCTTCCAATCATCGTTACCACGCCTATGACTATTATAAGATTGACCCGTTGCTCGGCGGCAATGACGCATTCCGGGAATTGCTCGAGAAGGCGCATCAGCGTGATATTCGTATCGTTCTCGATGGCGTGTTCAATCATGCCTCGCGCGGCTTCTGGCAGTTCCATCATGTCCTTGAGAACGGGATCGGATCACCATACAAGGATTGGTTTTACTTCGATACCGCCCGCCTGCATGGACGCCAACGCTGGGGGGCCTATCCAACGGACGAAGAGCTACAAGCTCTGCAAAATGGAGAGGACAGCCTGAAGGCGATTGGTTATCGCGGCTGGTGGAATTTGCCTGCCCTGCCCAAATTCAACACGAATACTCCAGTTGTGCGAAACTTCCTGTTGGATGTAGCAAAATATTGGGTCACACTCGGTATTGATGGCTGGCGGCTGGATGTCCCCACGGAAATTGATGATGACTCTTTCTGGCAGGAATTCCGTTACCGTGTAAGACAGGTAAACCCGGAAGCATACATCGTCGGCGAGATTTGGCACGAGTCACAGCGCTGGCTGCAAGGCGACCAGTTCGATGCCATCATGAATTACGATGTGACCAAGCCGGTACTGGGTTTCTTCCCGGGTAAACATCTCGATCTGAGAGTCTTGCACCAGCAATCCAACTATCACGGGATTCAACATCAGATGGATGCCCATGAATTTGCAGACCGTATCGATCACAATCTTCAACTCTACCCACGTGACATTACCTACGCTCAAATGAATTTACTGGATAGCCACGATACGCCGCGCTTCCTCTCCTGCGCAAGTGGAGACAAGAACGCGCTAAAACTGGCGTGGCTGTTCATGTTCTCGTATCCGGGCGCGCCTTGTATTTACTATGGCGATGAGATCGGCCTGGACGGAGAACACGATCCCGGCTGCCGCAAGTCCTTCTTATGGGAGGAAGGCCAGTGGGATACGAATTTGCTCTCTTATGTAAAAGAAGTTGTTGCGCTGCGTAAGCAGAATCCCGCCCTGCGGCGCGGCGACTTTACAAGGCTGTGGTCGGCAGATGGCACCTACGCGTTCTCGCGTTCGCTGGACGGCAATACACTCTTCATTGCGTTGAATACCTCAGAGTCGCCTCAGCAGGCGGAGGTCACGTATGGCGCGCAAAACCCTCCTCAAGCAGTATTTGGCAAGGCATCCGACATTTCGGTCAACGATGGCCGCCTGAGGTTCAAAATCCCTGCCAGAAGTGGCGTTGTGCTGAAATAGGGCTTTGACGAGTATCGGCGAGAAATTTCTCGCCGATATTCCTAAATACGGCGGTTTTTGGCAGTTAAATATCTGGTTTGGGCAGTTTTAGGTATGTAGAATGGGGATAGAAATGGATTGCTTATTGTATTCGCAACTGGAAAGTGCCATAATAGGCACAACATTGTCCACATTGTCAAAAAAAGGCGGCGGAGATGGAATGTCCAAACTGCAAACATGCCACCAGTGATACCGCTCTGCTTCAATGCTCGCACTGCGGCGAAAGTTTTGAGCGGGGTCCGCTGGAGGAGTATCAGCACCTTGCATACCTTGCAGATTGGCTGGTTGATCGCCCGGAAATTACTCAAAAACTCAAAGAGCAACTCCTTGATCTGGTGGGAAAGAAACGGGAAGCGCTCATCAAGCAGCTTCTTCCAAAAGTTATGGAGGAGACAAAGCCTGCACCTGTTGTGGAAGTTAAACCGCTAGAGGAAGTTCAGCAGGAAATCCCGGCGGCTCCGCCCAAACCTGTAATTGTTCCCGAACCCATTTCCGAGTCAGCTCCCGCACAGATCACACCAGCACCTCAAATGGTTGCAACACAAGCGGAAGCTGTTGCGCCGAAACCATCGCCTCTGCCACAGAGAGTCCCTGCAAAACCAGCCGCGCCTCTCAAACCCAGGCGCCCGCCCATTGACTGGCGCAAAGTGATCACCGAAGCTGCGACTTCCGGTGCACTATTACGCGCCTTGTTGTATCTTGGCGCATTCATGATCGTTGTTTCAGCAGCCGTGTTGGTGATCCGCTTCTGGAATCAATTCAACCCGGTCCTTCAACTTCTGTTCATTGCCTCCGTGCCGCTGACGTTCTACGCGGGTGGATGGGCAATACGGACACGTCTCAAGTTGACTCAGGCCGGCACTGTGCTCACCGGCATTGGAGCCATCCTGGTCGCGGTCGATTTCGCAGCGATCTATCAACTGGGCGGGATTGGAAGGAATAATGGCCCCATCTACTGGCTGGTCGTCACAATTTTCTGCACAGCGCTGTATGCATTCACAGCCTGGCGGTTGCAGGGCGAGTTCTTTGATTACCTGACCCTGCTCGGCGGAGCAAGTATTTTATTCACATTCACGCGTCTGCTTAATTTGCCAGCCGAATGGAGTGTGGTATCCGTCACAGGTTCAGGCGCATTGATGACAATAGCCGCGAGCCGCTTCGCGAAGGCAGGAGAAAGTTGGCGTGAATTCGGGCGCGCTGCACGCTATCTCTCACAGATTTTGATTCCGGCAAGTGTATTCTATGTGATGTTCTCGCCCGCAAGACCTCCCATCGGACACATGCTGGGTTTTCTGTTTGCCATGATGGGTTATTTCGTTCTTGCGTGGCAATTTCCCACAATCATATTTGTGTATGCCGCGCTTGGCGCTTCAATTGGAACAGTGGTCTATGCATTGCGGGTGGCTGATCTTCCCATTGAATGGTATTCAACAGTTGGTTCCGTTTTGGCTCTGGCATACATCCTCGTCGGTCAACGCGTGCAGCGCGCAAAGATCGAATCATCAGTAATTCAGAATTACGTCAAAGCCCTCAATACAACCGGACTGACCCTTATCAGTCTCACCGCGCTGAGTGGATTCGTCTTCGCTTTCGATAACAAAATCTGGGCTGGCGTTACAGCGATGACACTCGCCTCGCTCGACCTGGCAATCTGCGCCTATTTCTTTGCGCGTTCACGCTACACGT
>Ga0105104_10001137_pt1 | contig 20167 bp, 11 predicted proteins | sample PPLLaktember2015_3_FD_87034 | JGI IMG/M metagenome (GOLD analysis project Ga0105104, IMG submission 87034) | Freshwater sediment microbial communities from Prairie Pothole Lake near Jamestown, North Dakota, USA - PPLs Lake P7 Core (6) Depth... | ecosystem: Environmental > Aquatic > Freshwater >... | reverse complement strand
GTGGGTTTGGGGCGAATGTGGCCGTATTGTCGCCGGGCGGTTCGCGAGCCTGGCCACATGTCTGGATGGCGTCGCGCACGTCTATCTTACGGGCGCCGGTTCCTCGTTTCTGGTCGGGAAATCTCTTGAGACATGTCTTCGGGAGCGTCTGGGCATACGAGTTGTCGCCGTTGCCAGCACCGATCTGATCCTTGCTCCCGAGGCGCACCTGGAGCGGGGCGAACCGAGCCTCGTCATCTCGTTTTCACGGTCGGGTGGCAGTCCTGAAAGCTTTGAAGTCGCTCGCACCATCAGCCAGTTCCCGGAGTATCGGCAGCTGTTGATAACGTGCAACGGTTCGAGCCCACTGGCACAGATGTACAGTGACACGCCGAACAGCTCAGTCCTGGCTCTGCATCCTGCCTCGTGCGACCAGGGTCTCGCCATGACCAGCTCGTTTACCAGCATGGTCATTGCCGCCCAGGCATTGGGCTTTCTGGGTTCCCGGGATGCCTATTTGGAGCACGTTTCGATGCTTTGTGACCTCGGCTCACATCTGCTCGGGAGGGCCGTTCGGGCGTGCGAGGGGGTCGATTGGAACGACATCCATCGTGGCTGCCTGCTCGCAAACGGCGATTTGCAGGGCTCAGCCATGGAAGGTGCTCTCAAGATGCTTGAGATGACCGATGGACGGATCGCGACAATTTCCAACTCCTTCCTCGGGGTCCGCCACGGTCCGTTGAGCTTCCTCGATCCGCACACGCTGGTTCTCTATTTCATTTCGACCCAATCACGGTGGCGCCGGTACGAGCAGGATCTCATCAAGGAGGTACAGAACAAGGAGTTGGCCGGCTATCGAATCGCGATCGGCCCTGATCTGGCCGACTGCGAGGGCCTCGTCGAGGAAAGGATCGAGATCCCGGTGTCTCCGAACGGCTTGGCCGATGATCTGCGGCCTCCGCTCGACGTCCTTGTCCCCCAGGTGCTGGCCCTCAGGCTGGGCCTGGCGGCCGGGCTCAATCCGGACAACCCCAGCCGCAGGGGTGCGATCAGCCGTGTGGTTCAGGGAGTGACGATTCACGGGGTATCGGGCACGTAGTCGCCGACCTCCGAACGCCACAACCAAACGAGACGCGGTCGTGCAGGCAAGCGTTGCCCTTTCGGAGCCGCGCACTCCGCTGAGAAACGCTGCGAGGGTTGCATAAGCTCGGAGAAGTGCGTTCGGCCCACACAGCTATTGACGGCCTTGATATGGGCTGATGTCGTGCGGAGGGCGAGATCGCATGGAGCCGCGCACGAAAGAGGGCGTCGAATAAGTTCTTAAGGCCTGAAAGGCCGGCACATAATAGCCCAGGGCGAAGCGTGCTTTTCGCGTAGCCCTGGGTCAACGGTCTCGACCGCGAAGCCCTGTAAGGGCGTAAGATCCTGATAATTTGCCGTTCTTGCGCCCTTTCAGGGCTTGTCTCCGCCTCTACTACCTTAGACCCAGGGCTGCGCACAAAGCGCTTCGCCCTGGGCTAATATGTGCCGGCCTTTCAGGCCTTAAGAACTTTCTCGACACCCCCTAAAGCGAGCGAGAGTAAGCGGACCACCAATCATCCGCTAAGTATTTAAACACGAAGCAGTGGAGCGAGTCAGGTGGTCCGCTTACTCTCGCTCGCTTCGCTCGCTCTCGTGCGCGGCTCCATTCGATCTTGCATCCACGCGAGGCTCGCACTGTCCCACGGGCTTTTCACAGACACGTAGACATTCTCAACACGCTCGCTGCCGCGTGCGCGGCTCCATTCGATCTCGGCATCCGCCGGGGACTCGCCGTCTATCCGCCTAAGAGACGAGTCAATATTTTCGCGGTTGCGGCTCTGGTTTCTTCTACTGATGAGCTCCGGCCACGTCTATTTGTGCTTCGGTGATCGCCAGACGACGCACTTGAGGATCAAGGGTCATCGCCCGCTTGAGCTCCCGGCCTGAACCGGCCGCATCGCCTCGTTCGCCTAGGACCAGGGAAAGCAGATAGTGGCCGATTGCGCTCTTGCGCCCCCGATACTCGAATCCGCCCGAAGTATACAAACGGGCGCGCTTTTCCACCGCCGTCAACGAGGCCGTGTATTGCTGCCGTTGGCCCAGCATCTTGTGAGCCAAGGCCTGATAGAAGGTGCCAAGGTGCGCCTCGCTGTACTTTTCACTGGTGATGGCGGCCAGGTATTCCTTCGCCTTTTCGGGTTGCTTGAGCGCCTGGTGAGCGCGCGCGAGATTCCAATTGACGTGAGCCCTGAAATCCGGTGTCCTGGGAGCAACCTCCAGATTCTTCGGGTATTCACAGGCCTGCTGGTAGTAAGTGAGCGCTTGGTCCGCGTCGGCGGCGGTGAGGGCGAGGTCGCCGAGCTTCTGGTTCACCTCCACCCAGGCGTGGTGGATCCCGTAACTCCCTTCCCACGTGTGAAAGTGCCGGTCTTTCAATTGGCTGTGCGCGGTTCTCAGGCTATCCGGCCGCCCGTCAAGAAGGAGCAAGTCGACAAGACGCGCCACCAGGTCGTCGCGAGCAGCCACGGTAGTAGCGAGGCGCTGCAACCGAGCCAGGCGTGCGGCTGGCGTCTGGAGATTCTCGCCCACCTGGTCGAGCTCGAGAAGCGCCCGTGCATCCGCCGGATCAAGCTCGAGCACCCGTTCATACGCTTTCAGTGCCGTCTGCCAGTCGGGCTTTTCTTTCTGGCGTTCCGCGTAACCAAGATTGCGCCACGCCAGGGAAAGCGCCGGGTCGAGCTGGACCGCCCGTTGCCAGTGAGTCACGGCCTCCGGGTGTTGCCCAAGCTCGTAGTAAAGCAGGTTGCCGAGCAACAGATGGGCCCGGGCGTCGTCCGGTCCCAAGGCAAGTGCCGCCTCCAGGGCTGCTTTTTCTTCGAGTCGGTGAGGATTGGTGTATCGGACTGGTCCCTTTGCCGCCCGGGCATACAGCTCTTTGGCCGCGGCCGTATTGCCTTGCCGTTCGGAAAAGTAACCCCTTAAATAGCCGACCATCGGATACACTTCGGAATCCGGTTTGCCAGCCGCAATCCCGGCCAGCAGCCCATCGGCTTCCGGGTAGAGCCCAGCTTCGGCGTAATTACAGGCGAGCTCGAGGTAGTTCTGGGTAGATTCGCGCATGATGGCAACCCAGCCCGTTTCGGCTTCCTTGGAATCCTGCCCCGCAAGCCGCATCGCCTCCACGTTTTCCCGCCAGCCCATGAAATGCAGTGGGTCAAGCTGAATCGCGCGTTCAGCCTCCGCGCGTGCCTTCGCGGCGTCGCCCAGCCGTCGCCAGGCGACCGCCTTCAACGCGGGGATGTCCGCCAGTTTCGAATTGCCAGCCTCGGCCTCGGTCGCCTTTTCGATTGCCGCGCGGAAGTTCCCCCGCGCCATGTCAAGGCGGGCGAGATTCAGATAGGCGGCGGACCGAAAATCCTCGGTGTAGCTAGCCCGGAAGAATTCCGCCTCTGCGTTCGACAGGTCGTTGAGCCCGAGCCGCGCAAGACCTCTGCCGAAGTAGACACGAGAATTATCGTAGTCGCGCTTCTGAGCGGCATCGAGATACTTCAGAGCCTCATTCCAACGACCCTGTTTGAGCGCCAGGAACCCCATTTCGAGGTTCACCCTTGCGTCGCCCGGGTCCTTGCGGAGAGCGGCTTCATAGTAGGGGAGCGCATCTTCGGTACGGACGAATCTGTCCAGCCACTCTCCGGCGTGGAAAAGCTCATCCTGATTCAGTTTCCGCGGGTCTCCAGGGTCCTCCTGGCCGGCCGGGAGCTCGACCTTCTTGGGAGGCGTCCTCTGCGATTCGATGCGAAGCTCTCCTCCCGGACCGTAGACTGCGAGGTGCAGATCGTAAACCGTCGCACCCGCGTCGGCCGCCACTTCGACCGAGTACGGCTTGTCGGGCGAAATTGAGACGGTGGCGTCGGAAAGAGTCTTGCCGCGTCTGGTATCCTTGAGAACCACGCGGCAGCCGTCGAAGCGGCCGGTGGCGTCGACGCCGGCGAAGCCCTTCCCGTCGGCCAGATCGGTGTTGACCTCGAAATCAGCAGTTGCATTGTGGAAGCCCCTGGTGTCCCGAACCGGGTACCAGTAATCGAAAGCGGTGCGCACCTGGTGTGGCGCCATCCAGTGGTAGTCCGGTTGGTTGTCGCTCCAGGCGCCCGCCTGCGGCTCGAAATACGGCCCGCCCCCTTCGGTGAGGATGTCTTCCCAAATCCGGCCGGACGGCCCCGAACCCCACGTCCAGAGCTTTTTCCCCGGCATGAGGTGATGATTCGCCACGTGAACCAGGCCCCCCTGCGCCTTGTGGTCGAAGGTGCCGAACCAATCCGACGGGTTGTTGAAAGCAAAATAGCTGCTGGCATTGGGGGAGTTCTTCCACCAGGTCAGGTCAACGCCGTTGTGCACTGGCCAGTTCCAAAACTCATGTTTGCCGTGCCCTGTGACCATATCGCCCGGGTACTGAGCCTGCGACCACTCGTTGGCATGGGTGGCGGCGGTTGCCCAAAACTGGAATGGATGGCGGTGGTTGGTCGGGTTCATGAAAACGTAATCGCAGCGCAAATAGCTGCGGCCCGGGTACAATGTCATCCCCACCAGCCAGCGCATGCGGTAGACGGGCTCAGTCTCCCCAACCCAGACCGTCGCGCTGCCGTCCGGGTTCTTCACCAGACGGTAGTCAACCGGCATGAAGCCCGAGGGGCGATGACCGTGAGGGAAGTTCCATTCGATCCCGCCCGAAATCCAGGCGCCCGTCATGCTGATAAGGCCGGGTTTGATTGTCTTCTGCCAGTAAAGCCAGATGTAGCCGTTGCTCTTGTCCAGGGCGCCGTGGAGGCGGCCGCCGATCTCGGGCAGGACGAGGACTTTGACATACTCGTTCTCGAGGATTACGCCGCGATATGTCTTGTCCGTTTTTCGATCGGTCAGGATCTCGTTCAGAGTGTAAGGGTAAATGGGCCCCTTGGGATTGTCTGAGAGCGAGTGGAGGGCCGGAGGCCCGATCTCCCAGGTCGGGATAACGATCGGTTCCTCGCGAACCGACACCTGCCCGTTTGCTGTTGCCATGCAAAGGGCGACAACAGTGAACCCGGTGAACCAGCTATTCCATTCCATTTGCGTCTCCTGCGCTCGTGCGGACCGATCGAACACGTTTCTCCGTCCGGCAGCCAGCGAAAATTGAACCTCATGAGCTACCTGCTTTTTCTTCGGGACCAGCCTGAGGCCGCTCATTCGCCAGTATAGTCTGTCTGGGCCCTGCCTCGAAAACCGTGCTGCGAAGCGACGTGCTATAGTACCTCGGGCGGTTGTAAACCCTGCAAATGCAAAGCCAAGAACGCTTACGGCTGGTTGTCCGAGGTGCCGTACAAGGAGTCGGCTTCCGACCTTTTGTTTACCGGTTGGCTGTCGAGCTCCGCGTCCGGGGCTGGGTGGCGAACTCGGCTGGCGGAGTTATCATTGAGGTAGAGGGCCAAGCCGATCAACTGGAGGTCTTCCGGAATCGGCTCGAGCGCGAAAGGCCTCCCAACTCCTCGATTTACAGTCTGGAGGAGGTACACCTCGATCCGGTCGGTTACCCAGACTTCCAGATAGCCACCAGCACGAGCGGCCTCAAGACGACCATCATCCTTCCGGATATCGCCACCTGTCCCGACTGTCTGGCAGAGGTTTTCGACCCAGCCAACCGCCGGTTTCGGTATCCCTTCACTAACTGTACCAACTGCGGACCGCGCTTCAGCATCATCTTGAGTTTGCCGTACGACCGGCCCAATACCACCATGCGGGCTTTCGAGATGTGCGAGGCTTGCCGCGCCGAATATGAGGACCCCGCTGACCGGAGGTTTCACGCCCAGCCCAACGCCTGCCCGAAATGCGGGCCGTCGCTCCAGGCGTGGGACAGGACCGGCAAGCCCCTCGCTTCGGGTGAAGCCGGCCTTCAGGCTGTCGAGCAGTGCCTGAGAGCGGGACAAATAGCCGCTGTCAAAGGGCTGGGCGGCTTCCTCCTCATGCTCGACGCACGGAATCAGGAGGCGGTTGATCGTCTGCGACGATTCAAAAACCGTGAGGAGAAGCCGTTTGCATTGATGTACGGGTCGCCCGTGGAAATCGCTGCGGACCTCGAGGTTTCAGGCGCGGAGCGGCGTCTGCTCGGTTCGCCGGCGAGTCCAATCGTTCTCCTCGGTCGAAAGCGTGAGTCGGCCATTGCTCCGGGCGTTGCGCCGGGTAACCCGTATCTGGCCGCTATGCTTCCCTATACGCCGCTCCATCACCTTCTTCTTCGGGACTTGGCCTTTCCACTGGTCGCAACGAGCGGAAACCTGAAAGACGAGCCGATTTGCACGGACGAAGGCGAAGCTATCGACCGGCTCGGGTCCCTTGCAGACATTTTCCTGGTCCACAACCGTCCTATCGCCCGCCCAGTCGATGATTCCGTTGCGCGCATCATGCACGGCCGGGAGGCGATTCTTCGCCGAGCGCGCGGTTACGCTCCTCTGCCGGTTCCGGCTGGCTGTCAGCTACCCACAATCCTGGCACTCGGCGGGCACCTCAAGAGCACGGTCGCGCTCTCGGTTTCAGACCAGATTTTCGTCAGCCAGCACCTCGGGGATCTTGAAACGGAGGAGGCACTCGAGAATTTCAGGCACACGAGCAGAGATCTCGTCTCGCTTTACGATGCTGAGCCCGAGGTTATTGCCTGCGACATGCATCCGAGTTATCTCTCCACGCAGGAAGCCAACAAATCCGGACTACGGGTACTTCCAGTCCAGCACCATTACGCCCACGTGCTTGCCTGCATGGCCGAGTACGCTTTGGAGCCTCCTGTTCTCGGCATCTCCTGGGATGGCACCGGCTTCGGTCCGGATGGGACTATCTGGGGTGGCGAATTCCTGGAAATCCAACAACAGGGATTCCACCGGCTGGCTCACCTGCGCCCTTTTCGGCTTCCGGGCGGAGAAGCGGCCGTCAAGGAACCCCGCCGTTCGGCTCTTGGGCTTTTGTGGGAGATTCACGGGGGGGACCTCTTTGTCACGCCGGGTTCTGCGCGGTGTGCTCCACTGGAAGCTTTCAGCGGTCGGGAGCTTGACCTTCTGAAGACCGCGTTAACGAGGCAGATTAACTGCCCGATAACCTCGAGTGCCGGTCGACTCTTTGACGCGGTCGCGTCCCTGGTCGGGATCCGTCAGATCACGAGCTTCGAGGGACAGGCGGCCATGGAGCTGGAGTTCTGCGCATCGAGCGCGGATACGGACCGTCTCTACCCGTTTTGCCTGATCGAACCCGACGAGCGCCAACCGTCCTGGCGGCTCGACTGGGAAGGAATCGTAACTGGTATACTTTCAGACCTGCAGCATGGAGTGACCCGGGCGGTCATCGGACGGAGTTTTCACAATACGCTGTGCGCGATGATGAGGGACACCGCCCGAAAATCCGGTCACAGCAGGGTCGTCCTCAGTGGTGGCTGCTTTCAGAACCGGTTGCTCACCGAGACAGCAATTCGAGTCCTCACGGACGACGGCTTTCAGGTGTACTGGCACCAGCGGATCCCGCCCAACGACGGCGGTTTGGCGGTGGGTCAGTTAATGGCCGCCGCGCGGGAGATCGGATAACGGTCGCCTGACCAATGTGTATTCGGAGGTTTTATGTGTTTGGCTGTTCCAGGCCAAATTGAAAGCGTTATGGGTGATGAGCCGCTGAGCCGGGCGGGTAAAGTGAACTTCGGCGGAATTGTGAAGGAGGTCAACCTGTCCTGCGTGCCCGAAGCTGATATCGGCGACTACGTGCTTGTCCATGTAGGTTTCGCAATCAGCAAGATTGACGAGGCGGAGGCCCAGGAACTGCTCGATCTTCTCAGCCAGATGGAGGAGGACCCTGCCCGGTGAAGTACGTGGAGGAGTATAGGGATCCAGCGAAAGTCGAGCAACTGACCCGGAAGATCGGCGCGCTGGTGACGCGCGACTGGACAATCATGGAGGTCTGTGGCGGTCAGACCCACAGCATCATCAAGTTTGGCCTGGATGAGCTGCTGCCGCCGCGCATTCATCTGCTCCATGGGCCTGGGTGCCCCGTCTGCGTGACCCCGTCCGAGATACTTGATAAGGCCGTCTTTATCGCCGCTCAGCCGAACGTGCTCTTTTGTTCGTTCGGTGACATGCTGAGGGTCCCTGGCACGGTTGACGATCTGCTGACGGCGAAGTCGCGGGGTGCAGACGTGCGAATCGTCTATTCCCCGCTGGATGCGGTCAAGCTCGCACAAGCCAATCCCGACAAGCAGGTGGTCTTTCTCGCCGTTGGTTTTGAAACGACCGCGCCGGCGAATGCCCTCGCTGTCCACCAGGCTGCTTCCTTGAAACTCGAGAACTTCAGCGTGCTCGTCTCGCATGTCCTCGTGCCTCCGGCGATTGAAGCAATCCTGTCGGCGCCCGGCAATCGCGTCCAGGGCTTTCTTGCGGCCGGTCACGTCTGTTCCGTTATGGGATTTCACGAATACGAACCCGTCGTCGAGAAGTTCAAGGTGCCTATCGTGGTCACTGGATTCGAACCGCTTGACATACTCCAGGGCGTCTACATGTGTGTCCGGCAGCTTGAGGAAGGCCGGTCGGAGGTCGAGAATCAGTATGCTCGATCGGTCAAAAGAGAAGGCAACAGGCCGGCGCAGGAGCTGATTCGGAAGGTGTTCCAGGTTGTACCCCGGAAGTGGCGGGGAATTGGCGAGATTCCCGCCAGCGGACTGGGGTTACGAGAGGAATATCGGACATTTGACGCGGAGAACAGGTTCGTCGTGCCCGAAGTCGATTCATCAGCCGATTCGGAGTGCATCAGCGGGCTGATTCTGCAGGGTTTCAAGAAGCCGCCCGACTGTCCCGCCTTTGCTGTGAGATGTACTCCAGAGCGTCCGTTGGGAGCGACGATGGTTTCAACCGAAGGCGCCTGTGCCGCCTATTACCGCTACCGCTCGAGGAAGCAATGACTGCCGATTCCGACGACGACCGGTCCGTGCAGATCAGCTGCCCTTTGCCCGTCACCCAGTATGCAAATGTGCTGGTTGCGCACGGCGGCGGGGGACGCCTGATGCACGACCTGCTCCGCAAGGTGTTTCTCCCCGCGTTTGCCAATGACTTGCTGGGGCAGGGGCACGACGCAACTGTTTTCGGGGTTGCGGATGCGACGCGACTTGCTTTCACGACCGATTCCTACGTGGTCCGTCCCCTGTTCTTCCCGGGAGGCGATATCGGCCGGCTGGCGGTTTACGGAACGGTCAATGATCTGGCCATGGCTGGCGCCAGACCGCTGTACCTAAGCGCGGGTTTCATTCTGGAGGAGGGCCTGGCGATCGAGTCGCTATGGCGGATCGTCCAGTCGATGGCGTCAGCCGCCGCCCTGTGCGGTGTCCAGATCGTGACGGGCGACACCAAGGTCGTCGACCGGGGCAAGGGCGACGGCGTCTTCATCAACACGAGCGGGGTCGGAGTGGTTGAGCACCAGCTTCAGATTGGCCCGCGTTCGGTCAGGGAGGGGGATGTCGTAATCACGAACGGCGATATCGGCCGGCATGGCATCGCGATCCTCGCCGTCCGCGAAGGACTGGAGTTTGAAACGACTATCGAGTCTGACCTGATGCCACTGGCCCGACAGGTACTTGCCCTTCTGGAAGCGGGGATCGAAGTGCACTGCCTGCGTGACATGACCCGGGGAGGCATGGCTTCAGCATTGAACGAGATTGCGGAAAGCGCTCGGGTCGCCGTGACCGTCGAAGAGCGGTTAATCCCTTGCCGGGATGACGTCCGCGCGGCTTGCGAGATCCTCGGTTTCGATCCGTTGCACGTAGCCAACGAAGGGCGGTTTTTGGCCTTCGTCCCGGCCGCGCAGGCGGATCTCGCATTGTCGGTGCTGGCTCGCGAAATGAGCGATTCCGTTCCCGCGATTGTCGGCCGGGTCACCGGTTCCGGAGAAGCCGGTGTGGTGCTGAAGACCATCCTCGGCCCGAACCGTGTATTGGATATGCTCAGCGGCGAGCAATTGCCCCGAATCTGCTGAGAGGGAGCCTATATGACCCCAACGGGGTCACGTAGCAAAGCCCAGGGTTGCCCGCGTCTTGTGCGGGAAACCCTGGGTTTTGTGCAGCGAAACGCTCAACCCTGTAGGGGTTGCGTACCAAGCTTATGCGCAACCCCTACAGGGTTGGCGGCCTCACGGACTGCGCACCCAGGGTTTCCCGCAAAAGACGCGGGCAACCCTGGGCTCTGCTGCGTAACGCCTTCGGCGTAGAAAGCAGAAGTCCTCTGGCAACCAGGCGGTCTCTGAGTTCGTAATTCAACGTTTTCAACGCCCTCACGATTGCGCAACTCCCCGGTTTGTCATCACATTCCGCATTCGGAATTCCGCATTCCGCCTTAGCCAAACGCGACCCCGATCTCTTTTCCTTTCGAGAAGATGAATTCCCTGGCGCGATCGTACTCGGCCTCGTCTTTCAGGTGCTCGAGCATAAGCGGCGGCTGGTGAGGCAGGGCCACGTGACGCCTCAGGAACTTACCGTAGTCAATGGCACCCGTGCCCGGAATGACCTCCCGGAAGTGGACGTTCATCTCGATTTCCCAGGCAAGGTCCTTAGCGTGGCAGCTGACGATCCAGCGTCCCAGCTTGTCGTACGCATCGTCTATCAGGTCCGCGTTTCGGTAAAACCGGGATGGTGAATTGACGAGGTTGCACGGATCCAGGTGGACGGCGAACGCTTTTCGGTCCACTGCTTTGATCAACTCGAGGTAAGAGTCCGGGCTGTCCGGAATCGACCAACCCATCATTTCGTAGCAAAAGCTGGTCCGCCGCGGCTTGACCGCGTCTATGATTTTGCGCGCGTTTTCGACGGCTGCGTCAAAGAAGCGGCGGGACAGGTTGTCCGGGTGCGGCCCGAACCACGATTCCTCGTTAAAAGAGCCGGCGATATCCACGCAGCACTTGGCTCCGACGGCTTCGGCCAGGGCAAGACCGTCGGTTACCTTTTGAAGGTTTTCCTTGCGCCGCTCGGGATTTGCGTCCAAAAGATTCACCCAGCGTCCAACCTCAGCGATCACGACATCGTTCTTTTCGAAAGCTCTGGCAATCGCCTGGATCTTCGTCGAGTCTGCAAGGGACACGCTTGGACAATAGGCTGCCCTGTAACCGAGGTCCCGATGCTTCTTTGCCTGTTCCTCGGGGTCCTCGGATTTGAGGTAGATCGGGCCCCCCAGGCGAACGAAACGGGCACCGGACGATGATCCGGTCGAGCCCTGGTTTGACTGTCCACGGACTACGGTTCGGCCGACACCCATTCCTGCCGCTGCGGCGAGAGCAAAAGAACGGCGACTGATGACGTTAGCGATCACACGAACCTCCTTGGTCTGGCTCAATCGAACAGATTCCGGGTGACTCCTTCGGTGTCCTCCAAAGGATAAATCAGTACGCCCGAGCGCGGCACCGCAAAAGAAGTCACGGAGTGCTCCTGCACCTTCTCGGGCGACAGGATGTGCAGTACCTGGACCCCGTGCAGGGCGACCAGCGCATCCGAAACCAGCTGCCGGTGACAACGCCACGGGACCGCCTCCGCGCACATGATAGCGAGTTGCACCTGGGCGCCGCTCAGTTCCAGCAGGCGACTGAGTCCCTGCGAGAAGTCTGGGCTCAGCATGTAATCGGCATAGTTGCGAAAGGACTCGTTTTTCCAGCCACCGTTAGGAGAATCGGACAGGCTTGCCCGGCGAAGCCCACCGAGCTCCTTGAGGTGCGAGTACGCGATTCCGGCGGCAGGAAGCGCGCGCTCAAGCTGTTCGCGGTTGAATTGCGGGTAACGCCGAGAACCCGGGAAAGAACGGATGTCGACCAGGTGCCCGACCGACCAGGCGCGCAACATTGTGACGAAGTCCTCGAACGATCGTGTCGAGTGTCCTACCGTGTAGATGCGCATGGTTCAATTGGAGTCCGACTTGGAAGTCGGACCTACGGCAGCACCGCTAGAAAGCAGTTGCAGGAATCGACGGGCCAGCACGGGTGCTTTCTGGTCGTGTTTGAAATAGATGTAAACAGGCTTTCGCACGCCTGTCACCCAGGTGCCCCAATCCGCCAGTTCGTCATCGTGATAGTCAGTTTTTCTCAGTCTCAGATAAACAAAAGGCCCGATCAGCCCCGCTTTCCGGTCGGGCTTGTGGTCATCCGTCTCTGCCAGAACCAGGGCCAGGTGTTTATCGCCCAGCATCTTCCGGACGTCATCCGAATCCCAGGATTCATGGCGGAACTCGAATGCCATCGGAAACATGGTGGAATAGCGATCGGCGAAGTCGTTGAGCAGACCCAAATCCTTTCGAAAATACGGAGGCAACTGAACCAGCACACAGCCGAGCTTGCCCGCCAGTGGTTGGATGCCCTCCCGGAAGCGCTCCATTTCGCTATCCACGTCGGTCAGCCGCTTCTGGTGCGTAATTCTCCCCGTGAGTTTGACGGAGAAAAGGAAACTGTCCCCTACTCGAGAAGCCCAGCCCTCTGCCGCATCCGGGGAAGGAAGCCGGTAGAACGTGTTGTTGATTTCAGTGGTCGCAAATTCCCGAGCATAGAAGTCGAGATACTCGCGGGCAGGCAGCTTCGGAGGGTAAAAACTGCCCTTCCATTCCGCGTAGGAGTAACCCGATGTCCCGACGAAAACGTTGTTTTCGGTGCTGTTCATGCGGTACCTCTTCGGATCCCCGCGTCGTTGTTTTATGCGGCTGGATGGACTATTCTCCGCGTGAAAAGCGAGGACGCGATGTCTCAGGATGACAAGAAGTGGGCAGGTCTTTCAAGGCGAACCTTTCTCGGGACCGCCGCCGCCGCGGCCGGCACCCGACTGGCAGTTGGACAGCAGGCTCGGGATCGTGAATCGACGAAAAGCCGGACGATCGAAGCCGACATCGTCGTGGTCGGCGGGGGGCTATCCGGAGTATGCGCCGCCCTGGCCGCGGCCCGGGCGGGTTCGACTGTTGCACTCATCCAGGATCGTTCGGTGCTGGGCGGCAATTCTTCCAGCGAGGTCCGGATGCACATCGTCGGGGCGGATCACCACGGCGGCCGCACCGATACGGATTCCCGTGAATCCGGCATTATCGAAGAGCTGCGGCTCGATGATGCGGTCTGGAACCCACAACGGTCCGCCGCCTCATGGGATCTTCTTCTCTACGACAAGGTCCGCGCCGAATCGAACATCCGTCTCCTCCTGAATGCAAACTGCGTCGGTGTCAAACTCGGCCCGCGAAACGCCATCCGAGCGGTTATTGTGGACCGACCGGCCACGCACGACCGCTTCGAAGTAACTGGTCGGCTCTTCGTCGATGCGACCGGAGACGGCCGGGTCGGATTTGAGGCTGGCGCGGAGTTCCGAGTCGGCCGGGAGTCCCGGCGGGAATTCGGCGAATCGATGGCGCTCGAGGAGGCCGACGGCAAAGTACTCGGCAGCTCGATTCTCTTCACAACCCGAAAGCATTCGAGCCCGGTGGCTTTCCGGAAGCCCTCGTGGGCCAAAACCTATACCGCCTGCGAAGAACTGCCATACCGGGGCCACACGAGCAGCTGGGAATACGGATACTGGTGGGTCGAACTAGGCGGCGACCGGGACACGATCCGGGACGATGAAGCGATTCGTGACGAGCTTCTCGCGGCCGCATTGGGTGTCTGGGACCATATCAAAAACAGCGGCAGGCACCCGGAGAGCGAAAACTGGGCACTGGACTGGATCGGCTTCATTCCCGGAAAACGCGAGAGCCGGCGCCTGATTGGCGACTACATCATGCGCCAGCAGGACGTTGAGAAAGGCGAAACCTTCGAGGATGGAATCGCCTATGGCGGCTGGCCGCTTGACCTGCACCCGCCAGAGGGCATCTACAGCAAGGAAAAGCCCAATACCGCCGTCGCAGTCCCGCTTTACAACATCCCCTTCCGGAGCGTTTACTCGCGCAACATTCCGAACCTTTTCATGGCTGGGCGCAACATCAGCACCAGCCACGTCGCCTTCGGCAGTACGCGCGTCATGGCCACGTGCAGCGTCGTCGGGCAGGCGGTAGGTATTGCAGCAGCGCTTTGCGTGAAGAACGCCTGCATTCCCAAAGAACTGTGCCGCGGAATCACGGAATTGCAGCAACTCCTGCTCAGGGAGGACCTTTACCTGGTCGGCTCGGTCAACGGCGATTCTCTTGACCGGGCGCGGAATAGTGCCGTTACGGCTTCGTCAGAGAAATCCGGCTGCGAGGCAACCAACGTCATCAACGGGACAGCCCGCGCTGTTTATTCCAAAAGCAACCGATGGATGTCAGATCCGGAGGTACCGCTGCCTGCCTGGATCGAGCTGCGTTTGCCGGAGGCCCGGAGAATACGCGAAGTGCATCTCGTATTTGACACCGGCCTCAACCGTCAGCTGACCCTGACTCACAGCGACGCGCACAACTCGAAGATCATCCGGGCAGCACAGCCCGAAACCGTGCGGGACTATCGGCTGGAGGCGATTCACGGGGAAACAAGTACGACCGTGGCGGAAGTGACAGGAAACTACCAGCGTCGGAACGTCCACCGAATTCCGCCAGTTGAGATCAACGGAATCCGGCTTACCGTAACCGCGACCAACGGGGATAAGTCCGCTCGGGTGTTCGAGATGCGGTTGTACGAGTAGCACGGACAAACACGGAACAAAGCACGGACAGCCACAGACGCATTGAGTTTCGGGGACACAAAACTTAATTCCATTGCATGCGCATGAGAACGCTGGCTTTGTGGGAATTAAGTATTATGTCCCCGAAACTCCATCAGTCCCGCGAGCCGGGGGTGATCGCCAGCTTGATCTTCTCGGACCCGCGCTGAACGACAATCGTTGACGGTGTCCCGACCTTCAAGCCGGTCATCGCGAACTGGTAGTCATAGATATTGGCGACCGCTTTTCCGGCAAGCTCGACAATGACGTCGCCTGCCCGAACGCCTGCCAAATCGGCCGGTCCGCCTTTTTGCACACCCGAGAGTTTGACCCCGACCAAGTCGTCACCCTGCGAGAAATCGGGAATTGTCCCGAGGTATACGCGGCGGCCGCCGCCGCTCATGTTTCGGGGTTTCTCCATTTCCTTGTAGTCAGGGGCCTGATCCTTCTTGGCCAGGGATTCGGCGATCAGTCCCATCAGCCGCGCAATCCGCTCGGTTCCCTCATAGTTGATCTTGTCAGGGGTATCGCGAGGCGTATGGTAATCCTCGTGGGCGCCCGTAAACGCGCTGAGGATCGGCACTTTCTTGAGGTAGAACGCGGTGGCATCGGTCGGCAGGTAGCTCTCATTCTGGGTCACGACCGGCAGGCCGACGACCGCGTTTCGCTGCTCGATCTCGCTTGCCCAGACAGAGCTCGATCCGACGCCCTGGAGAATCAGCTTGTTCGTCAGGCGGCCGACCATGTCCAAGTTTAGGTACGCCGCCAGGTCCGGGCTCAATTCCTTGCGTTCGGCACCGTCACCGAAGACGCGAGTGAAGTGAGTCGACCCGATCAGACCCAGCTCCTCAGCCGACCAGGCACCGAACAGGAAATCGCGCTTGAAGGCCGTACCCGATTCTTTCCGTTTCTTTAGCTGCTGTGCCATTTCCAGCATCGCAGCGACGCCGGAAGCGTTGTCGTCAGCGCCGTAGTGTGGTTTACCCTTTTCGTCGTCGCGTGCGAGCGAGCTGGTGCCATCACCGACCCCGAGGTGATCGACGTGAGCACCGATAGCGACCGCTTCGTTACTGGACTCACTCGCGTCGAGCCTGGCAACTACGTTACGAGCCGTTTTCTTCTCCTGCTTGATGTCGATATCGGCCGAAACCTTGACACCCGGGATTGCGAAACCGGTGGCCGGCTTGCCTGTGTCCAGTTCGGTCTGAACCGCGACCAGGTCCCTTCCAGCCGATTGGATCATCTCGGCGGCGAGTGCGTCGTTGATCGAAAGACCGGCGATACTCGAGCCGGACATCGAAGCGTCGAAAGCCAGCTTAACCAGCTGTTCCTTGACCTTCGAGCGGGGCCCGCTGGCCACGATAATTCCCAGCGCTCCCTTTTCTCTGGCCGCCATTGCCTTGTAGCGGAGATTAGAGAAGCGGGAAAGATGCTGTCTGGTCTCCTCTTTGACGTCCTCGGGCAAAAACCGCAGCATCAGCACCCACTTACCCGCAACATCCAGATCCTGGTACGAGTTATAGCCTTCAAAGCCCTCCGTTTTGGGCGCATTGATACCGTAGCCGGCGAAGACCACGTCCGCCGGGCCGAACTGGCCCGTCTTGGACAAAGCCAGGGGACGCCAAGCTTCTTCGATCTTTGGTTTTGAAGAACCCTCTGACTTTGAAATCTCGAGCCGGTTGTTCGGGCCTGGCGAGACACCGGCAGTGAACTCGAATTCCTGGTAATAAGTGCCCTTATCCCCCTCCGGTTTAAGGCCCAGAGCGTTGAATACCGAGGCCACGTACTCGGTCGCCAACTCGGCGCCTTTGGTCCCGGCCATCCGTCCCTGCATCTCCTCGGACGCCAGACGCGTGATGTGGATTCGGAGATCGGCGGGCGTGATTTCTGGAGACGTCTTCGAAAGATCGAAATTTGGTGCCGCCCCTCCGGAGGCCGGCTTAGCAGGCGCGGGAGCGGACGGCGTCTCAGCCAGTCCCAGCTGGCGGCGCGCTTCGGAGTCATTCCATTCGGCGCTGAAGAGCTGGGCCGACTTGTCCGAGGTTCTCTGGGCGGTCCAGACCAGTCGCCGGCCGTCGGGTGAGAAAGCCGGCAGGCCATCAAAGCCGTCCGTGGAGGTGACACGGACGGTCGATTTACCGGCAGCGTCGACCAGGTACAGCTCGAAGTTCGAGAACCCGTGCTTGTTCGTGGCGAAGATCAGGTAGTCGCCGGAAGGATGGAAGAAAGGCGCCCACGACATGGCATCCAGGTGAGTCAGCTGCCGCTGGTCGGTCCCGTCGGCGTTCATGGTGAACACCTCGGCCTTAACCCCATCCGGCGTGAAGCGGCGCCAGCAGATCTTGCTTCCATCCCAACAGAAGAATGGCCCTCCGTCGTAGCCCTTGACGTCGGTCACCCGGCGGACATTCGATCCGTCGGCGTCCATCAGGTAGATGTCCATCATGTAGGACGGGTCCTTTTCGAAGATGCGCCGATCGCTGTCCTCCATTGGTGCGCTGTAGCCGAGGCGGTTGGAGGCGAACACGATCGTCTTCCCGTCGGGAGAGTAACAAGCCTCTGCGTCGTAACCGCGAACATCGGAGAGTGTCCGAAGCTGCTTGCCCTGGAGATCGGACTCGTAGATGTCGTAGAACTCGTCGAATTCCCAGCCGTATCGCTTGGCGGCCCCGGATGCCCGGTAGTCCAATTCATCTTTTTGTTTCTTAAGGGCATTGGGGTCCTCGTGGGTCGAGGAAAAAAGCAGTTTCTGGTTGGAGGGATGGATCCACGGACAAGTGGTCTTGCCAACGCCCGGAGAGACCCGATGCGTGTCGCCGCTGCTCATGTCCATCAGGTAAATCTGGAAGAACGGATTGGCCGGGTCGCGTTCGCTCATGAAAGCGAGCAGGGATCCATCCCGGTTGAAGTAGCCCTCTCCTGACCGCCGGCCCTCGAAGATCAGTTGCCGGACGTTCGAGATGAACCGAGACTCGCCCTGCTCCTTCTCGGTTGACCGGGCGGACTTACAATAAAGCCGGGCGGTTGACGAACCGAGAACCAGCAGGACGCACAACGCAAAAGGCAAGTGTTGCCGCAAAAGATGCATCCGAGCAAGTTAGAACATCGCCGAAGCGAAGGTCAAGTTCCGGGGGCGTCAGGCGCGGCTCCGACGAAGGTGACCGGAGCGGCCACAAACGGCTCAAACCACTGATTTTGGAAGCGCCGCATGCTATCATCCAATGAGGCACTCCATACAGGCGTGGGCTACTTCAGGCATTCAACATGGAGGTTTCATGAGTCAAGTCCGTAAGGCGGTCATCCCGGCAGCCGGAATGGGCACCCGGTTCCTGCCCGCAACCAAGGCGATCCCCAAGGAGATGTTGCCGATCGTCGACAAACCAACCATCCAGTATGTGGTCGAAGAGGCGGTGCAGTCCGGGTTCGAGGATATCGTTTTCGTCACCAGCCAGAATAAGTACGCGATCGAGGACCACTTCGATTACAACTTCGAGCTGGTCAAGTCTCTGGAGGATCAGAAGAAGACGGAGCTCCTGGATCTTGTCTGCCAGCTCTCCAGCATGATCGCCATCTCTTCCGTTCGACAGAAAAAGCCGTTGGGGCTCGGCCACGCGGTTCTGGTGACGGAGCCTTTTGTGGGCAACGAGCCCTTCGGCGTCTTCCTCGGCGACGACATCATCGACAGCGAGGTGCCCTGCATGAGGCAGCTGTTGGATGTTTACTCGAAGTACAAGGCGAGTGTCATCGCGGTTCTCGAAGTGCCGAAGGAGACTGTTCAAAACTATGGCGTCGTTTGCGTGGAGTCGCCCGAGCCGGGATCTGACAACCGGGTATTCAAGATCTGCGACCTGGTGGAGAAACCGAAGCCAGCGGACGCCCCCTCCAACCTGGCCATCATCGGCCGTTATATCCTCACTCCACGGATCTTTGAGGCATTGAAGGAAACGACTCCCGGTGCCGGCGGCGAAATTCAACTGACCGATGGTTTGCGCAACCTGCATCAAAAGGAACCGGTGTATGCTTACCGCTTCAAGGGCGAGCGCTACGACGCCGGAAACAAGCTCGAATATCTCATCGCAACGGTTGATTTCGCACTGAAGCGGGCTGACGTAGGACCGGGGCTCAGGGAATATCTCAAGAGTCTGAAGCTGTAGAAGCAACTGCGCACTGCGCACTGCCCACCGAGATCCCTAGGCTCCTGCCCGGTTCGGCTCTAAGTTGGCAGTGGGCAGTGGGCAGTGGGCAGTGGATCCAGGGGAGCGATCAGGTAACACATGCTTGACAGGAACTACATTCGGGAGAATGCGGCTTTCGTTGAGGAACGCCTCAAAACCAAGAACTTCACTTTCGATCGAGAGACCTTCGCGAAAATCGACGCCGAGGAACGCGCAACGAAGATCGAGTGGGAGGAGTTGCGCGCTCTCCGCAATCGGACGAGCGACGAGATCGCACAGCTGAAGAAGAAGGGACTAGACGCCAAAGAAAAGCTCGACGAGATGAAGCGCGTGTCGGCGCGGATCAAGGAGCTTGATGAGCGACTTGGACAATTCGAGCCGGCGATGAAGGAGTTGCTCTCCGTCGTTCCCAACATCCCGCATACATCCGTGCCGGTAGGGGACGATGCTTCCGCCAACGCGGTGGTCCGCGTTGTCGGCGATGTCCCGCAGTTCGACTTCCCGGTTCGCGACCATGTGGACCTGGGCACGTCGCTGCGAATTCTGGACCCTGACCGGGCCGGGAAGATCACGGGTGCCCGATTTACCAACTATTACGGCCAGGGCGCCCGATTGGAGCGCGCGCTGATCAATTTCATGCTCGATCTGCACACGCGTGAGCACGGTTACATGGAGGTGCTGCCTCCGTTCATGGCGAACCGAACGAGCTTTTTCGGGACAGGCAACCTGCCGAAATTCGAGGCCGACCTGTTTCACGTCGAAGGCACGGACTATTTTTTGGTACCTACCGCCGAGGTGCCTGTCACCAACATTTTTGCCCAGGAAATCCTGGAAGAAGCAGTGTTGCCGATCAGTTTCTGCGCGTATACGCCGTGTTTCAGGAGCGAGGCGGGTTCTTACGGGAAGGATACCCGGGGTTTGATCCGGCAGCACCAATTCAACAAAGTGGAGCTGGTCAAATTCAGCCACCCCGAGGATTCGTATAATCAGCTCGAACGCCTGACTGCCAACGCCGAGGAAGTCCTTAAACGGCTGGGGCTCGCGTACCGGGTTGTCGTCCTGTCGACCGGCGATATGAGTTTTCCGTCGGCGAAAACCTATGATCTGGAGGTCTGGATTCCCAGCCAGAACACCTATCGGGAGATCTCGTCCTGCAGCAATTTTGAGGACTTCCAGGCCAGGCGCGCCGACATCCGATATAGGCCAAGTGAGGGAAAGAGAACCAGGCTGGTCCACACCCCCAACGGCGCAGGGCTGGCGATCGGGCGAACCTGGGTCGCGATCGACGAAAACTTTAAGCAGCCGGATGGAGGCGTAGTCATAC
>Ga0105104_10001136_pt1 | contig 20175 bp, 15 predicted proteins | sample PPLLaktember2015_3_FD_87034 | JGI IMG/M metagenome (GOLD analysis project Ga0105104, IMG submission 87034) | Freshwater sediment microbial communities from Prairie Pothole Lake near Jamestown, North Dakota, USA - PPLs Lake P7 Core (6) Depth... | ecosystem: Environmental > Aquatic > Freshwater >... | reverse complement strand
TTTTCATTAGCCTTTCTTGACGCTAATGTAGAAAATTCCGGTTTGAGTATCCATTCAGTCCTGCCGATAACATTACAAAATGAACGCCATGCGGTGTCATCAAAGATACTGATTGTGCACCACCGGTCATCACCCTGGCATCTGAAGACTCCGTGCGGCGCGGCAAAATCACACGCATTACCCTTAGCTTTTTCTTCCGTTTTATTGCAGGTATAGTTAACTATCGCCGGGGATAGAAGCTGAAGGCCTACCTCGAATTGGGAAATATCGAGTAATTGGCCTTTGCCGGTCTTTTTCTTGTAATCAAGCGCGCCGATCAAGGCTGCAGCAGCAAAATGAGGCACCAGATAATCGCTATAAGCAACCATTAAAGAAATGGGCTCTTGTTCCGGCCAACCTACATAATTCACCATCCCGGCTAATCCATTAATATGATTGCCAAGCCCCGGATGGGTTGCAGCCGGCCCGGTGATGCCCTGGTTGGAATTACGTATCATAATAATATCAGGTTTTATTTTAGTAATGTCCTCATAGCCCAGTTTCCAACGCTCCATTACGCCCGGCCGATGGCTATCCGCAACAACATCTGCCCAGGCTACCAGTTTTCTCGCAATTTCCAGTCCTTCAGGTTTATTGAGGTTAAGGCTTATACTGTACTTATTGGCAGCAAAATACGCAAAATAACCAGCGCGGTCCACACCGGAAACTTCGTCTTTATATGGTGTGGCGGTACGCAGAAGGTCAGGACGCTGTGAAGACTCGATACATATTACCGTAGCGCCGTAATCAGCTAAATATTTCAGCGTTAAAGGCCCGGCAATTGCCCACCCGAAATCGATTACTTTTATACCTTCAAACACTTTATTAGACAATGTTAGCCTGTACCCTCTCTAAAACTATTGAAGTGACTATGTTTAGATGACTCCAGTATGCTTTAAGTTTTCCAATTCATAACTGGAAAATCCCAACTCGGTTTGGTAAATTTCCAGATTATGCTCGCCGATTAAGGGAGCACGCCGTTTAATTTGTATGGGTGTTTCAGACAGCCTGGCAAAAGCCCCGGGATATCTGACGCTGGTAGATAATTCCGGATGGCAGATATCTACCCAATACTGCCTGTCTTTTAGCTGGGTATTTCCGAGGATATCTTTACTGGTATTCACGGGGCATAACATTATTCCCCTTTTCAAGGCCTGTTCATAAAGCTCTTCCTTGGTAAATAACTTAAATAGATTCCCGATATAAATTTCAATCTGATCTTGCATTTCCTGGGTTTGAGCAGCCATATCAAAAGCATCCCAGTTAAAGTTCTTCAGATATTCAGGAGCTATGTTTTCTTCTTCCATCCATTTCACTATGGCGCGGTTGGTCTTAACTCCGAAAGCCCCCCCGAGAATATAAAACAGAACATGGCCGTTTTTACATTTCCATAACAAACGCTGCTTGGTACCGGTCCATCGGCCGGACATGTATGAACCCGCGCGCCTTAAAATATTTTTATTGAGTTCCCATAACGGCATAGTATTGGCGATTTCCCAGAGGACGCATTCCTGTGCGGAAACATCCACATGCTGCCCTTCGCCGCTGGTCTCCCGGTAATAGTGAGCAATCATTGAAGCAGCCGCTCCATGAGCCGAGGCAAGTAAAAATGACTGGGGCAGACTTATTCTTAAAGGCGGCTGGTCCGGATTTCCCGTAATGTACATCAGCCCCCCCATAGCCATGACATCTAAATCTGAAGCTTGATAGTGTTTACGCGGACCGGTTTGTCCGTATGGCGTTATTGAAGTCATAACGATGCGGGGATTTACTTTACTTAGTTCTGAATAACTCAAACCCAGATTATCTAAATACCCGGGGGTGAATGATTCAATAACAAAATCAGCTGTTTTTACCAGTTTAGTAAAAATCTGCTGTCCTTGTTTGTCTTCAATATTTAGAGTGATGCCTCTTTTATTCAGGTTGTAGGCAAACCAATACAAGCTTTTTTCAGGATCAGGAATATTATGATAAAACGGGCCCCGGTTGCGTATTTTATCACCGCCGGGTTTTTCTACTTTAATAACATCAGCTCCCAGATCAGCGAGTATTTTACCGCAAAGAAAACCTGTATCATCGGTCAAATCCAGTACCCGGTAAGAACTAAGAATTGCTTTTCCTGATTCCATTAATGTTAGTCACTTTCTTAAGTCGGGCTGTTATTCGTAGTTAGTGATCTTAAACCAAAATGATAATACTACGAATTATTTGATATGTTCGCCGGGATGGTTATTGTCTCTGTTTTGTAAACGTTGATTAAGATGTGAATTGTTATTGTCTTTTGAGGGTAGAGCAACAATTGCATAACCCGGCATTACATCTTCACCTCTTTGATTGATTGCATGGCGCTCTATTTCAACACAATAATCGCCTTCGTTATCGATGTATTTTTTCGTGATTTTACCATTTAACCGAACGACGTCTGACAGGTAAACGAACTTCCGGTATTCGGTATAGCTCCGTTTTAACCAGGCGTCATCTCCCATCCAGTTAGTAATGAGGTGAATACCCCAACAGTGCCTTTGAACGCCAACATCATAAGCTTGTGATACCCCCATGGCATTAGCCGCCTGGCGGTTATAATGCACGGCAAATATGGGCTCCAGGGCAAGAGTATTGGGGTCTCTGAACGCCCAAGCCGGGTGTTTGCGGTATTTTTCCAGGGCTACCCGATGGGCAGTCATACGCGGTATCGGTACGCCTCCCCCGATGATGTAAGCAATTTCGTCAGTAATCCCTAACGGCCCTTTTACAAGCGGGTCCAGTTCTTCATTTATCTTCGTGTCTTCCCAGTAACGTTTTTGACTGCCTCTTATTTTTTCCGCAAGCACTTCTTTTTCAATTTCAAGCAATTGTTCTTCCGTCCATGGGTGCGGGAGTTCTATTTTGTTACCGCCGGATTTTTCCCTGGCTTTAGTCCGGGCGAAATGCACTACCCACCAGTGGTATTTGGCGATTAAATCACCTTTCTGATTCCAGTACCGGTTATTAAAGTGGTCGATGATGGTTTCTTCGGCAAAGGCGCTTTTCTTGGGCCCGTCAAAACTCGTAAAAACACATTCAGCGGTCACTTTATCGCCAATATAAACAGGCTTCAAGAATTCCACGTCACAACCGGCATGGAAACCTCCCAGCCCACGCCATCCAAATTGCACTTGCGCAAAACATGCCCAGATAAATGAAGGAGGTGCCACAATGCCGCCAAAGGGGGACTTTTTAGCATAGGATTCATCCGACCAGAGAGGATTAGTATCACCGATACCATCCGCGAACTTCAAGATCGCCATCCTGGTGGCATATTCATTATGAATAGAATCATCAATACGGAGTTTTATTCCCAGTTTAGCCCGCATCTCATCTATCAATTCCCGGGTAATGCGGGTTTCAGTCATTTTGACTTCCCGATCCTTCATGATCTTGTCTTTCTTGTCTTAATATTTTTGATACCGTATAACCGGAATTGTGTAACTAACAAAGTACATAATTACCAAAAGTTAATACGTATACGTACATGTTTACGTTATAATATCTTATCTTTAAATAATTGTCAATTCGTTCAAGGAACGTGGAATAATTTGATTTTTTACGGCAGTTCATTTTACATTATATCAGGTGACAGTTTGTGTTATCATTAACACAAGGATGGTGCAGCTATGAGCAGAATAGAAGATAAAGAATACGATATTTGGATATTGCTGAGCCGTGTCTATCACCTTATTGCGATGCTTAGAAAACTCGAGCTATCCAAATTTGATATACTGCCGGTCCAATCATATATTTTGTTCGTGATAAAGGCGCTCGGAGACGACACCACACCATCCAGAGTTTCTGAATACGTCTACCAGCAAAGAAGCTCGATCTCCGACATCCTTAACAGGATGGTAAAACAAGGCCTTATTAAGAAAACCAGTACTTCCGGGAGTAAAAAACGCGTTATCGTTACGCTGACAGAAAAAGGCGAAAAAGCGCTGGCTCTTTCCAAGCAAAGAAAGTATCTCCATAGAGTGATGTCGGCAATACCTGATGAGAAAAAACAACTACTGGAATCAGGGCTGGAATTACTCCGGGATAGTGCGGTCAATGAACTGTCAATAACACAAAAGACAATTTTACGCCCTTCGCAAATTTCTAAATACTATCGCCAGAAAACCTTGTTATGACATACTTCGTTTAGCTTTATAAAGAGATTAATCCCGGATATCAATAAAGGTGTCTATTATTTAACGTTAAGCTTCTTGTTGAAGAAGTTTCTGTATTGAAACAGCCGCTATTGCGCCGTCATTGACTCCGGTCACAACCTGCCCTAACGAACCGCTTCTAACATCACCGGAAGCATATATATAAGGGACGCCGGTCTCCATTTTATCATTAACCAGAATGTGTCCGCGGGCATCCAGAGGTACAGTTGTTTTCAAAAAATCGGTATTCGGCTTCATCCCGATATCTACAAGCAAGCCATCTGTTTTTATAATATCCTTTTTTCCGGTTGTTCCATGCTCAATTTCTATTCCTTCGACATTGGTATTACCCAGGACTGAAGTTATTTTAGTATCGCAATATATTTCTATTTTTTTATTATCGCGTACTCTCTCCTGGATTATTGGGCTGGCTGTTAATGATTGTGTAGCTTCAAGTAAAATCACACCGGAAGCCAGTTTAGCCATATAAAGCGCCTCGGTCAGGCCGCTGTCCCCGCCCCCGCAAATAACCACTTTTTTACCGGTAAATTCACCCCCGTCGCAAAGAGCGCAGCTGAAAACTCCCTTGCCTTCAAATTCAGTCTCACCGGGAATTCCTAATTTCATCCTACGGCAGCCGCTAGCTATGAGGACCGCCTTTGCCGTAATGCTTTTTCCATCAGCCAATATAACGCACCTTGATCTGGAGTACAGTTCAAGGCCGGTAATTTCCCCCAGGTCGATATGTAAACCAAAGTACGTTGCCTGGGCCAGCATCTCTGAAGCAAGCTGCGGTCCGGCGATACCCCGGGAAAACCCCGGATAATTTTCAATCCATTCTACTTTGGTTATCTGTCCGCCGAGATTTTCTTTTTCAATCAGGATGGTATTGAATTTACCCCTGGTCAGATAAATACCGGCGGCTAATCCTGCAGGCCCTCCGCCGATAATAATGACGTCAAAATCATGCATGACAATTCCTTTTTATGAAACTGAATAATCAGGGCCGGTTATACGCACACGTAATATTTATGCTTAATATATTATAAGGTGCCTGCTGTGTCAAGGTAAAGTAATTTCGCTAATTATTCTTGACATCAGGAACAAAATGATATAAAGTGTAGCCAAAATATAGTACGTATACGTATATTCCCAGGGGGCAGTTTTAGTAACCCCGTGCTTCTTCATAGTCTATCATTTCAAACTAAACAATTCCGCAGTGCAGCCCGATTTATAATACGTGATATAGTAATAGAAAAATGTAAAAATAAGGTGTGTTCCCTGGTTAAACCAAATGTTCTTGACAAGAACCGGAGGGCAAGATGCCAAAAAGCAAAATTGAGTTAAAAGTGTTTAACCCCCGGGGTGAAGCCGAAAGCGATGTTATTATACCAGCCTCACCCCGTCTTAAAGACCTTAATGGTAAAAAGATAGGGATTATCGCTCTTAAAATGCCCGTGGGAGAAGCATTTTTCCCCCGTCTCGAAGCTGCGTTGAAAAACCGGGTCCCCGGGGCTGATTGGCGGGTTTGGGATGTACCGTTTACCGGAGGGCCGGAAGCAAGATTAGCAAAGCTTAAAGAAATAGCCGATAACAGCGATGGAGTGGTAATATCGCTAGCTATTTCAGGCGGCAGCACCACCAGGATATGTCCGGACGCCATCCAGATTGAGAAATTTGGCAAACCTTGTGTCCTGATATTAGCGAAGGCCTTCCAGCCAACGGCGAGATTTATCGCCAGAGGGCAGGGACTGGAAGACCTGGCATTAGCGGCTTTGGAATTTGATTATGTACCCCCCATCGAGGACTTAATAAAGTTCAATGTAGCCGAGAAAGTAGCCGGCGAGGTTATCAAAGGGCTGACAAAATGGAAGCCCCAGCCCCCGGTAATCCAGGAAGTGTCAGAAAAAAGTCTTTGCTTCTCCGGAGCGGATTACACGGAAGCCTGTGAAAGCATGGAGCGGTTTTTCCTGCAGCACGGCTGGAGTGACGGAATGCCTTTAGTTCCGCCGACAGAAGAGGCGGTAAAAAGGATACTTGAAGGCTGCGAATTACCAAGGGAGCATGTAGTTTCAGTATTCCCTCCCGGAATGGGAAAAGCAACGGTTGAGAAAATAGCCGTCAACGCCGCAATGGCAGGCTGTTTACCGCAATATATGCCGGTGATTATGGCAGCCGTGGAAACCGTAATCGATCCGGCTTTTGACCTGGTTGGGGCACAAAATACATCCGGCCAATTAGCGCCTCTTTTCATATTAAGCGGACAAAAACTAGCGGAGGAACTAAATGTAAACGGAAGTTTTTGCGCTGTCGGACCGGGCTGGAAAGCCAATACTACCATCGGCCGGGCGTTAAAACTAATCTTGATGAACATCGGCCTTTCCTGGCCGGGTGTAAATGACATGAAGGCATTTGGAAATCCTTTCAGATATGTAACGCTGATCGCCGAGAACGAACCGGCTTATTCCGGCGCCTGGGAACCTCTCCGGGTGGCGGAAGGTTTTGCCGCCGACCAGCCCACGATAAGCGTGATGCCGGCCATGTCCTGGCAGCCGGACCTGGTATTACCCACTCCACCGACTGTTGCCAGGATAATACACCATATCAGTTTACAGGCCAAAGTAAAATATGACCGGTATGCCAACAGCGTGGCGCATGACGGACTGGCACTTATCTCGCCGACAGCGTTCGATGCTATCCGCCGTGAAGGAATTTCAAGACAAGACCTCCAGAAGGTCCTTTATGAAACCATCCAACTACCCGGGAACCTGGTTTTCGATGGCCGTGAAAGGGGCGGCGGACTATTGCCCCGTTGGGAGAAAGAAAAACATAAGGCCGACCCGACAGCACCGGTCCCGATATTTTTTAAACCGGATGACTTAAAAATATGTGTTACCGGCGGCCCCGGGCCGGACATGATCGCCTATATCGGCACCTGGGGATACGGCCCCTGCCATTTCATTACCAAGCCGGTAAAACTGCCGAAAAACTGGAATAGTTTATTGAAAAAATATAACGGATGGACAAGCCCGACAATAAAGTAAGAAAAGTTCCGTTAAAGGAGACCAACCTTGCAAGAGCCATTGTACAAAGTGGTCTGGCCGTTGGGCAAGCTGACCTACCAGCCGGTTACTTTGAAACCCCGCCCTGCTGATTTGAACGGTATTACTGTCTGTGAGTTATCCGACTACGGCTTTAAAGCTGAAGAAGTCTTTCCCCTGGTCAGAAAATTACTTAAAAAGAGATACCCGGACATCAAATTTGTTGAATATTCCGTATTCGGTAATACGCACGGCTCCCAGGAAGATGAAGTTATCGGCAGTTTGCCGGAAAAACTAGCACAATACGGGTGCGGGGCGGTTATTTCCGGGGTCGGCGGCTGAGGCAGCTGTACACCCGCAGTTACGCGGGCAAGTGTAGCGGCCGAAAAAGCCGGATTCCCATCGGTCTCTATCGTTACCACCGGTTTCCTGGGGCAGGCACAAGCCGTAGGCCAGGCTTTGGGAATACAAAACCTCTCCGTGGCTGAATATCCCGGCGTAATTGCCATGGATAGTCTTGAAGATATCCAAAGGAAAGTCACGGATGTTTTGATCAATAATATTATTAAGGGATTAACCAAACAGGTAATTCAATCTCCAAGGCCGAAAGAACCGCAGCCTTCAGATATCGTGTTTGAAGGCACACTCGATGAAATTCAGGAGTTTTTTACCAGGCGGTTATGGGCTGACGGCCTTCCCATCATCCCCCCGACGCTCGATAGAATCGAGAAATTCCTTAAATTCACCAACCGGCCGCCTGATCAGTTAATAGGTAAGCTTCTCCCGGAAAACCGGGAGGCCACAGTCTGGAATATCGCCGTTAACGGAGTGATGGCCGGCTGCCGGCCGGAATATATGCCCGTATTATTGGCTGTTGTTGAGGCAATCGCAGATCCGGAGTTTCGTATTCAGGACGCCGGGAGCACACCGGGTTGGGAACCTTTGATTATCCTTAACGGGCCGATAATCAAAGAACTGGATTTCAATTATGAAGCAGGTGTTATGCGCGTAGGCAGACAAGCGAACACCAGCATAGGCCGCTTTTTAAGACTATATATGAGAAATATCGCGGGTTTACGGATACCCCCGATGTCAACCGATAAAGCCACCTTTGGGGATACTTTCAACCTGGTCCTGCCGGAAAATGAAGATGTGATTGCCGAGCTGGGCTGGGAACCATTAAGCGTTTCCCGCGGTTTTAAACGGGGCGAGAATGTTGTGACGGTGCAAAGCGTCGTTTATGCTTCACCCCCTATCGCCAGCGGCGGCGATAAAGCCAAAGATCACCTCGATACCTGGGTAGAGGTTATCGGCAGCACGGCATCCCACTGGACCCATATGGCTATCAATTGGTGGAAATACTATCCGGTTCTTGCTATCAGTCCAAGCATAGCCCGGGTAATAGCCCGGGAAGGCCTGACGAAAAAAGATATCGCCCAATATCTGTATGACAACGCCAAAGTCTCGGCGGAATCAGTGGAGAGATTGGCCTTGCAAGGCGGTTTTACCTCTTTCAATCTAAAAAAGATGGTGGCGGATAAACAAATACCCGATATCTACTATAAATATCCCGACCCGGCGCGCCTGGTACCGGTATTTATCAAACCGGAATGGATCGAGGTAGTAGTCAGCGGAGATGCAGGGCGCAACCGCAGCCGGGGTTATATACAGAACCACGAACAGGGACCGCCGGTCAGCAGGAAGATAGAACTGCCGGACACCTGGAGACAATTATTATCATCAAACCCGGGATAACTAAGATATATAAATCCTTGAATGTAAATGCAAAATCATATTATCTACCCTATCGCTTTATGTGAAGGGCCGCGGGATAATACGCACTTTGCGTACCGTTCCGAACGCCGCGATGTCTGTAATACCGCGTGCTATATCTGGTATATTGAAAGCCCTGACGCTAAAATAATCGTCGATGCGGGCGATAATGCCGCTGATTTTTTAGCGAAAGACGCACCCGAAACCGATATTATTTCTGTTGAAGACGGCCTCAGTAAATTCAGATTGAAACCGGATGATATCGATATTGTTATCGTTACTCATCTGCATTGTGACCATATTGCGCTCGCATATCTTTACAAAAAAGCCAGGTTCATCGTTCAAAAAAGAGAACTCGGATATGCGCAGAACCCCCACCCTATCGATGCTGTCTTGTATGACCGTAATACCTTCGATGGTTTGAACTGGGAAGTGATAGATGGGAATAAAGAAATTGTCCCCGGAATATCTGTCTTACTAACTCCCGGACACTCTCCCGGCGGTCAATCTGTGGAAGTTAGTACATCAGCCGGAAAGGCTGTTATCACCGGATTTTGTTCTACCCGGGATACTTTTTCTCCTACCAAGGCAATGAAACGCCGGGGGTGGGAAGCGACGATACCCCTGATACACCAGGATGCTTTGCAGACATATGATAGTGTGTTGGAAGTAAAACACCGCGCGGATATTATCATACCTTTACATGAACCGGGATATATTGGAAAAATAAGCATACCCTAACAGGGCGTCTTTACGGTAATCCAAACGCGGAGGCACTTTAAGGTTTAATCAATTTTATTACCATGTTGTTTATGCCGAATGTTGGAATAAAACTCGATTGCCTGCCGGCTCCGCCTAACACCATCACCTGAATATTTTCCGGCCTGGCAACAGGTATCGTTTCACTATTTATGAACTCTCCGTATCGTTCCGGCTGTTTAGACCGGTACCGGATATGGCCTTCGGATATTTTTTCCAGAGGCAGGCGGGCATGTTCGAACATGTAGTCCTTGATTTGCGCTTTGGAAAATCCGTCACCGGCAATAGCCGCGGCATGTTCCGGCCCAAGCATGAGAACCGGCTCGCCGCTAAAAAACATGAAATTATTGTTACCGGCGGTCGCCATGGTGGCGGCGATGGTCTTAAGTATGCCCCGCCCGGTAGTGCTATCATGGTCATTGATGTTATGAGGCCCTTCCGCTGCGAAAACAGTAATCGTACTATCTCCGGGCTGAAACCCTTTTTCCACATGGAACGGCTGCCAGGGATTTGCCGCTTCATTTTCAGCGACGCAATAGGTGTATTTGCACGGATTGCCCTGGGTCGATTTATCTATTTGGCCCGGAATACCGCCGCCGATATTTAGCAGAATTAAGCTTAATGCCCGCCCGATAGAGGCGTTGGCTTTGTTCCCCGGCCCAAAGGCGTTACCGCCGTTGTTTATCCCTAATTTGTTTACGATCGGACCGTTGACAACAATAAGGACTCCGCAAGGATGAGTGGTTGCCTGGACTCCCAGTAGCTTGAATTTTTCATCAGCTACAGCCTCAACCGCGGTGATGATCACCGGCATATATTCAGGCAGGCACCCGGCCATGACCGCATTGACAGCAATTTTTTCAACTGTCCCGGAACCCATTTTAGGAGGCAGAACAGCGATCACTTCTTGCGCATCGCGTTTACAGCCGGAAATCATCAGGCGGACCCGTTCCGCTGTCGGAGGGATAATCGGCAGCCCGTCCGTCCACCCGTTTTGATAGAACAGGTCATTCACTGCCTCGATAGAGTCAGCAGTCTTTATTGTCTTTGAAACCAGTTCCATTTCATCCGGCATGCTTAATCACTAGCTTTCTAACAGCAAAGGACTTATTCCAGGCCTAATAGTTTAGCCGGGTTAACCTTGACCATTAATTCGACTTCTTTTTGGGTTAAACCGTGATGCAGTAAAGTGGCAATGAATAACCTCATGCCCTCTACCGGCAGCGGGTTTTGGGGCTGGCCTAAATCCGTACTGATAATACAGTGTTCCGGGCCGATCGCCTTAATATATTTAACGATCAGGCGCGGGTCATGGCAAAATTCATTCGGCAGTATGCCGACGATAGTGAATTCACTATAAGCGCCCATGGTTGCCAGTTTCTGCAATTCTTCAATAGTACAGGTTTTTTCTAAAAATTCCGCATCCGTTGGATGGGTGAGTACCATCTTTTTTATCCCGATTTTTTGGGCTTCAGTGAAAAGGGCGAAATCTTCCGCCGGAGAAATATGTCCGGAAGCTAATACCATATCGAATTTTTTAACTAATTGCAGGATACGGCCGACCTCCGGAACCAGTTTTCCCGTTTCATCCAGCAGGGATATTCCATTACCTTCCAGCGGCAGCCCGAGCGCTCTCATCTTGTTGATGGAGTTTGAAGACGCAAACGTAGGCATCCACACCACTTTAGCGCCATACATGCCGGCATTTGATACCGCATTAGGATTCAACCCTCCTACTTCATAATTGAGGGTAACGCTGCCGAAAACCTTGATACCGGGAACCAGTTGACTAACCATGTTGGCAACAGCAACCCCGCCGGGATGACTCTTGAGGACAATTGCCTTCATACCGGCTTGCCGGGCCTGTCTGGCGGCTTCAGCAGCATCCAGGCGGCACATCGCTCCGGGGCCCGGGTGCATATGCATGTCTATGGCATCTTTTACCAGGTGGTCTAAATTTATAAAATCCATACCGGCGCACCTTTCAGGAGAGTATTTTTTATTACCCTCCTACAAGACATTGGATAATATTGTCTATTGCCTGGTCCGCTTTATCCCGGACCTGTTCAGCCGGGATACCGGCTATAGGATGAGGCACTACTACCAGGCGCAGGGAAGGCATCCCTCTCGATGCCGCGATGGTTTTAGCTAAATTGTTAAACGCATCGCTGCATATTGTGACGGTTGATTTACCCTTCTTTTCCAGTTCGGTTGAATCGTGGATACTCCACGTTGTACAGGACCCTCAATCGCAAATGCCGTTAAGCACAATATCGCAATTGGCGGCTATCTTTTCCATGTCCGCTGAATTCAATGCCGTCCCTGTGTCTTTTTCCTTCTTTTTAACATGAATAACACCGGCGAACTTGAACCTCCGGTTAAGCAATTCCATCAACCTGGCCAGGAAAATATCATAGTTCGGTTTACCGTTATCGATAAATCCTATGATTTTTCCGTTAAGATCCCCGATACCGCCAGAGGTTTGAACGTTCTTTTGCGCGGTTACACCGATAGGATCAAGTACCTCGATATAACTAGCCATATATTGCCGCCTTGAAAGTTTTTTTGATTTCCTTCAGTTAATAGTTACTCCTATTATAAACAATTATCGTTAAATACTACATTGATGAGCAACTGTTATCAACAACCGTGTTTTGCGGGCGCTGAATAACAAGTTTCTTTTCACGAAAATTCTCCGGCAGGTTTTGATACGAAAAGTGAGAAAACTTGACATTCATGCAAGTATATTATAATATTGGAAAACTAAAAATCAAGTACGTATACGTATCTTGGTACCGACAATAATCAACGTTTATCTATGAGTTTTACAGGTGGCAAAATAAGATAAAAACGGAAAAATCCCGGAAGAGGAGAAATGTATGGCTTTGGATTACACCAAAAAGGAAGCAAAAGCATGGGCCAAAAAGAACTTTAAAGGATTAGAGGCAGTTATTTTCCCATCGTTCACCCCGGACCTTTCAAAGCTGGATGAAGAAGGAATAAGGTGGGATGTCAACCACATTATCGCCAACGGTTTTATCTCCGCCATGTGTGCGGTAGAATCCTGCGGTTTAACGTTTGAAGAACGGAAACAATTCGTGCAGATAGTTTGTAATGAAGCCAGGGGTAAAATTCATACATCGTTGACGGTATTACAGGACACGGTCGAAGAAGACATTGAAATGCTGAAGTTCGCAGAAAAAGCCGGCTGCACACTCGCTACGGTCGGCCACCCTGTCCAGTATTACCCCCGCTCTGTTGCGGATATTGCCGCGGAATACAAATATGTGTGCGATTCTACCAACCTGGCGATCATATTTTTCCCGGGCAGGCTTCATGTCCATAAAATGCACCCGAGTTATTTCCCCCCGGAAGCCCTTAACAGGATTGCAGATATACCCAATGTCGTCGGCATGAAAGTCGGCGGCGGGAGCAACATGGCTATTTCCGTGATGGCTTTCCGGCTTGTCGGCGATAGGATACTGGTCAACGACCCCATGCCGGATAGATGGTTTGTCACCATTCCTGTTTACGGCCAGCAATGGGCCGGCGCAGCACCTTTCTATGCTATGCAGACCACGGAAAACAAACGCATGGTAAAAATATTCGACATGTTAATGAGCGGGGAAGTGGATAAAGCGCTATCCATGTATTGGGAAGGGCAGAAAGGGATGGGCGGCGGTGGTGGCGGCGGCAGTATGGATACCTATTTCCATTCCGGAATTGTTACCGCCATGAGCGATAAATACGCCCACTGGCTGGTTGGCGGCAACGGCGGTACCGTAAGACAACCCACCGGCCGGATATATGACTACCAGAAAGAAGCTATGAGGGCGGGTGTTAGAGCAATGGGCGTTACCCCGCGTGAGCCGGAAGAAGAATTCTATGTCGGCAGAGTCAATTACGCTAAAGGTGCCAGGCTAAAGAAATACGAGGCTTAAAAAGCCCACGAGTTTACCGGATACCCTTTATGCTGAAAGTGAAAAAAATAAGGAGCGGAAAATGAAAAGGTTATTCATCCTGTTAATCGCCATCCTCACCATTACCGTATCAATAATCGGTTGCGGTAACCCCGGTCAGAGTACAACATCCACTACTGCCGCTACCACCACTACTACTAAAGCGACTACAACAACCACCGCCGCCACGACTGCTACTACGACTCCTGCGGGAACTCCTAAATATGGCGGCACCCTTAAAATGGCACTGTGGGCAAGCCCATCGGGGACAGGCGGATTGCCGGCGGAATTGTTCGGTAATGATTTCCTGTCATCCCAACATATCATAGAACCCCTCCTCCATGTCGACGGTAAAAGCAACCTGGTCCCCTGCCTGGCCGAAACATGGAAGGTTGCCGATGACCTGACATCAATTACCTTTACCTTGAGAAAAGGCGTCAAGTTCCATGATGGGAGCGTTTTCAACGCCACGGCGGCCAAATGGAACCTGGAAAACGCCATTGCGTCCAAGCAAGTGCCTTCCTGGAAATCGGTGGATATTATCGATGATTACACAATTAAGCTCAATTTGAATTTCTGGACGAATACCATTATGACCAGTCTTGACAGCGCTTATTCATGGATGGTTTCGCCCACATCTTTTGCGGAAAAAGGGGCGGACTGGATGAGAAATAATCCGGTGGGTACCGGCCCGTTCAAATTCGTCAGTTTTGAACGGGATGTCAGTTACAAAGCAGTGAAAAATCCAGATTACTGGGACACAGGCAAACCCTATCTGGATGCCGTAGAAATCCTCTATGTAGCTGATCCGGTAACCCAGGCGGCCGTGCTGCAATCCGGAGATATAGATGTATTACAGATCGAGCCCGCAAAAATGGCGGCTGATCTTAAAGCTTTGGGATTCGAGCAAGCTGTAAACGTAACCTCCACCTTCTGCCTGCTGCCTGATACGGCTCATCCGGATTCACCTTTTGCCAACAAGAAAGTACGCGAGGCAGTAGAATATGCGCTTGACCGCGAGGCAATGGCCAAGGCATTTAGTTATGGTTACTGGTCGGCTGTTAATCAGATACCGGCCCCATCTACCAATGTCTACCAACCCAATTATTCACTGGCGCGTAAATATAACCTGGACAAAGCCAAGCAACTCATGACGGAGGCCGGATTCTCTGATGGCTTTAACGCTACCCTCCTGGTAATCCCGGTTGGTATCGATAGAAACATCGCGGTAGCAATACAAAGTAACCTGGCCGAGATAGGTATTACCCTGGAGATAAGTATTCCTGCCGCTATCCCCAAGTTCCTGGAGGATTCCAACACACTGCAAAATGTTCTAGTCCTAGAGCCTATCTTCAGCGGAGCGAACTGGAACGGCGCTTTAGCATTCGCCTTGAATCCCAACATGAAAATGATGAACTCTGTCTGGCAGAGAACTCCGGAATTTCTCGAACTGTATAACGCCACTACCACTTCACGCAATATGGATATAAGTCTGATCCAGGCTGCCATCAATTATCTGGCTCAAGAAGCCCAGGTAATCCCCGTTTTTAACGGCGGTACCGGTTATGCCTACTACTCTTATGTTAAGGACGCCGGATGGAACGACAGGGCAGGCGGTTGGATACCGGAGAATACCTGGAAAGATAAGTAAGCCGGTGTTAATAAAAAACCCGGTTACAAATTAAAGGAGTCACTTAATGGAGTTTACCAAATCAGAAGCAAAACAATGGGCCAAGAAGCATTACCATGGTTTATGCAGTACAATCAGCCCGTCCTTTACTCCGGACCTCAAAGAACTGGATGAACAAGGGATCAGGCACGATGTACGGCACAACATCCAGAAAGGCGCCTTCAGCGTTTTCTGCCAGCAGGAAATCTGCGATATGACTTTTGAAGAGCGCAAGAGATTCGTCCAGATTGCCTGTGAAGAAGCTAAGGGCAAGGCGCTCGTTTCCATGTATTCCGGTGATAATACCGTGGAGCAGGATATAGAGCTGCTCAAGCACTTCGAAAAAGTTGGCGGGACACATGTCCTCCTCGGCTGGCCGCTGATGTTCCGTCCTAAAAATGAAGATGATATTTATCGCGTTACCAAAAAAATATGCGATTCCACCAACCTCGCAATAGACCTCTGGCCCAAGCAGTTTTTCGATTTCGGGCGGTTCCACCCGAGCGCGTTCAACCCCGCCCTCGTTGAAAAGATAACGGAAATCCCGAATGTAGTCGCCTGCAAAGCCTACCTGGGCGATAGCATCGCCAAGTGGGCGGAAATCTCTTACCGGATAGGAGACAAGGTATTGTTCCAGGCGGCAGAACCTTCCGAGTGGCCGGTAACCGTCGGCAAATATAAGCAGCAGTACGCCGGCCCGGCCGATTACGTTATTTATGACGGGGCTGATGTAAAGAATACCCGTATCCTGAAGATGTTTAATGAATTCCTTACCGGCGATTTCATTAAGGCGATGAAATTATTCTGGGAACTTCACCCGATAATCCACCCCGCCCGCGATGTGGCATTCCAGACCGGCATGCTGGGTATGAAATATATACAGTGGCTGTGCGGCGGCAACGGCGGCATTTTCAGAAAGCCGTCAATGCCTATTGCCCAGCGGCAAAAAGACGCCATGAGAGCCGGTGTAAAAGCCGCCGGTATCACTCCGCCCGAGGATGAAGAAGAGTTCCTGGTCGGTAAAATAAACTACGCTAAAGGATTGAGGATAAAATATTAAACCAAAATAATCAACACTTTCCAGTTGGTAAAAACACGGTTCAACATCCTAAAAACACATTGGAGGAGGATTAATGAAAAGGTTATTCGTAATATTATTAGGCCTGATTGTTATCGCATCGCTGCTCATGGGATGCGGTGAAACAACAACGACGACGACTACATCTGCGCCGTCAACTACCCCGGTCAAAACTACCCCCGCACCTACTCCCACGGCAACCACGACCACACCGGCCCCGACTACTCCCGCAGTCAACAAATACGGCGGAACTTTAAAAATAATCATCATCGCCGGGCCGCAAAATGCCGGGGGCTTACCGGCGGAAGTCTTCGGCCCCGATGCCACTTCATTCCAGTTTGTCTATGACCCCCTGCTCCGCGGGGATGCCAATGGCGGTGTGATACCCTGGCTGGCGGAGACTTACCAACTTGCCGATGATCACATGTCTATCACCTTCAACTTGAGGAAAGACGTTAAATTCCATGACGGGACCGGCTTTAATGCCCAGGCCGCCAAATGGAATATAGATAATTACATTGCCAGTCCTTTTAACCAGTATTGGGCTTCATGTGAAGTTGTCAGCGATTATGTTATTAAGGTCAGCTTCCGCATGTGGGCGAATACGGTCCTCACTTCATTTACCGGTAACGGCGCCTGGATGATCTCCCCCGCGGCTTTTGAGAAAAACGGTGCTGACGTATCGAGAGAGCACCCGGTGAGTACCGGCCCGTTCATGTTCGAAAGTTTCCAGCGCGATGTCGGTTATAAAGTTGTAAGAAATCCGAACTACTGGCAGGAAGGCAAACCCTACCTCGATGCGATAGACATTGCTTATATTGCCGACCCGATGACGCAAAAAGCGGCTATCGAGGCCGGCGAGTATCACATGCTGCAGATCGAACCCAATAAAACAGCCAAGGATCTGGAGAGCAAGGGACTCGTAACCTACTTTAAGCTGGTAACTACTTACAGCTTTATGCCTGATACCGCTCATCCCGATTCTCCATACGCCAATCAGAAAGTCCGTGAAGCGATCGATTACGCTCTTGACCGTGTTTCCATAGCTAATGCCTTCAGTAATGGTTATTGGGAAGCCCAATATCAGATACCGTTCCCGGAGAACCCGGCGTTCAATGCTGATTTCCCCTATGCTAGAAAATACAGTGTTGAAAAAGCCAAGCAGTTATTAACTGAAGCAGGTTATGGGGAAGGCTTTACAACCACGATACTGGTAAATCCATCCATCGTGGACCGTAATATTTCTGTGGCTCTTCAAAGCAACCTGGCGGAAATAGGAATAACCGCAGAATTATCCTTCCCGGCCAACATGGGTAAATTCATCATGGATTCCAATACCTTAAATAATGTACTGGTTATCCAACCCGTGATGGGTTTTGCTAACTACAACTCTACCTGGATGTTCTTCCTGGGCAAAAATGCCATGTGGAACAATAACTGGCTTCCTTCACCGGAATTCGTAGCCCTTAAAGATGCCTCAACCACTGCACCGGCAGCCGACGCAGCGTTAATCAGGGCCGTAACCGACCAATTAAGTAAAGAAGCCTCGGTAATCCCCTTTATGTTGGCGGGCGCCGGCTGGGTGATGCAAACCAGTATCAAAGATGGAGGATTCGGCGATATGGGCTCCAGCGATGTGTTCGAAGCCGAAAACTTGTGGCTAAGCAAGAAATAGTTTTTTAGCAGTTAAAGATCATCAAGTTTAAGTACTTGTGTTCCCGGCAGGCCGTTTTACGTGAATAGGAAGGGAAGGTAATATCTCCCGCCTTCCCTCCCTATTCCATACCGTTAATGACTGAAACTTACAGATTTACGGCCGGTCATATAAGAGACTAATACCTGACGTTCCCCTTTCGTGAACTTGACAAGGTTAGCATAAATAACCGGCAAAACCTAAAAGGATCACATACTAACCAATCTGGATTACCAGCTTTAATGTGAGTATTGGTAAAGAAATCCCTTGACAAACTATCTCTTTCCGCCGTTTATAATAGTTATTAAGCGTGAGTATTCACGTTATTGATATGAGGGTAATATGTCAAACAATACCAGTTTAAAGGTACTTAATCCGAGAGGCAAAACAGAAAATACACCCCGTTTTCCCGCATCTCCACGCCTTAAGAACCTGGAGGGTAAAAAGATCGGGGTTTTAAAGTTCGGGGTCTGGGGGATTGCCGAGAAACTATGGCCGCCGGTTGAAGAGGCTTTAAAAAAACGGGTTGGTAACATCCAGTTCCGCGAATGGTCGTTTATGGCCGGCCCCGGTTCAAGAGAAGCCCGCCTTAAAGAAATGGTTGAATACTCTGACGGTGTTATTATCATGCTGGGACTCACCGGTACAAGTTCGGCCAGGACCGCCCTTGATGCAGTAGCAATAGAAAAGCTCGGCAAACCGGTAGCATTTGCTATTACCCGGCCCTTTGAAACTAACGCCAGGTTTGTCGCCGGGCGGGAAGGGCTTCCGGATATTTCGCTCGTCGTCGTTCCCCTGGACGCGCTGCCTCACCCGGGTGAAATAGAAGAACTGGGAATAGCTGATACAGTGGCCGAAAATATCGTCAAAGCCCTGACAACGACTCCCCTGATTAAAACGGAAGAACCGGCCGGGGATACACTTGCTTTTAGCGGCGTAACGCCTGTTAAAGCGATGGGCAATATGGAGAAATACTTCCTTCAGCATAGCTGGAGTGATGGGTTACCATTGATTCCTCCTACCAGGGAGGCCGTAGATGAAATGCTGGAAGGAATCGATTTATCGGCAGATCATATATTAGGGGTGGTGGAACCGGGGGGCGGGGAAGCTACGGTAGAAAAAATCGCTATCAATGCAGTAATGGCCGGTTGCCTGCCGCAATACATGCCGGCTGTAATCGCGGCTGTTGAAGCTATCATCGACCCGAAATTCGATTTACGGGAAGTCCAGTGCACGTCCTGTAATATGTCTCCATTCCTGATTGTCAGCGGGCAAAATTTGATTGAAGACCTCAATATCAACAACAGCTTTAGCACCATTGGCCCCGGATGGAGGGCAAATGCCACCATAGGCCGGGCGGTTAGATTGATTATGATCAACCTTGGCCACACCTGGCCTGGTGTGAATGATATGAAAACCCTGGGAAGCCCTTTTAAGTTTGTTACCCTGATGGCAGAAAATGAAGCGGCATATAAAGGGGCCTGGGAACCTCTCGGTGTCGCGGAGGGGTATCCCAAAGGCCAACCGACTATCAGCGTCATGCCGGCCATGTCCTGGCAGCCGGATATCGTGCAGCCGGAACCCCCAACGGTAAAAAGAATTATTGAATACATCAGTAAACAAGGTAGAGTAAAACATGATAGATTAGTGGGAAACTGGGGAATGGATAACCTGGTTCTCCTCTGCGCATCTACCTTTGATTGCATCAGGCGGGAAGGCTATTCAAGAATCGATTTTCAAAAGGCATTGGTCGATGCTATACAAATACCCGTATCGGAATTTCTTGGCGGGCATGATATTAAAGAATTTGCCCGCTTTGGACGCCTGCCGGAATGGTTGATGAAAAAATGTGAATCCGGCCCTGAAACGCTGGTACCGATTCTTGCCGGCCCGGAAAACATTAAAATTTGCGTATCAGGCGGCGCCGGCCCCTACGGGATAACCTATACGAGTACCTTTGGTTATGGAGCAGCCCATTTTGTGACT
>Ga0105104_10001135_pt1 | contig 20188 bp, 19 predicted proteins | sample PPLLaktember2015_3_FD_87034 | JGI IMG/M metagenome (GOLD analysis project Ga0105104, IMG submission 87034) | Freshwater sediment microbial communities from Prairie Pothole Lake near Jamestown, North Dakota, USA - PPLs Lake P7 Core (6) Depth... | ecosystem: Environmental > Aquatic > Freshwater >... | reverse complement strand
GACCCACTTCTTCCAGGACCTGGTAGAAGCCGATATTATTTACCTGCCGGTATTTCCGGATAAACATAATTCAGAATTTAATAACCGGTTCTTTACCCAATCGCCAAATACACTGACAGATATTTTTCCTGAATTTAGTGATTTTAAAGATATCGTCTGCGTAATCGACGTACCTGAAGCTTATCAACGCGCTCATATTCATATTATTGCCGATGCTAACACCAGAAAAGCCGTCTGTTTTTTGAAATAGGCCGGACCGGTATCGATTTATTTCCTGCCGCAACAATTACCCAGCTTCTTTCGATCACGGTTTACTTTCTACCTGATTTCTCCCAGTAAACAACTATAAGATATACGTAGAGATACGAAGTGTAAAGACGATATACCTAAGTTATCTTTTATATTGGGTGTTCGTAATATTCATCTTTTCGGATGCAAATGTTTCCGGCGAAGGAGGGCAAGGTGTCTCACAAAGAATTATTCCAGGAATTAAAGAAAGACCATGAATCAGTAAAAAGAATCATACAGCAAATGAAAAGCTTGCCGTCTAAGAAAGCGGGCGATATGCTGATGCTGTTAAAGAATGAACTATATCCGCACCAGGAAGCAGAAGAAAAAACATTCTATAAATCGCTCGAGGGAAAGCAGGATTCACGCCAACTGGCGCTTAAGGGTGAAGAGGAACACCACATAGCCGATATCGTTATAGAAGACCTGGAAAAAGCGCCGAAAGATGACCGGTGGATGGCCAAACTGGAAGTACTCGATGACCTGGTTAAAGAACACTTCGGGGAAGAGGAGGGCCGTGTTTTCAAAGCCGCCCGGTCGTTGGATGAGAGTGAGATAGATAATATTTTCCGAGATTTTCAAAGTACTAAACTCCAGATAAAGTCAGATATGAATGAACGATACTCAACTTACGCGGAAGCAAAATCAGGCAATCTGGCCGATGAAGACCTGGGCAGAATAGTTTAATACAGGGCACGAAAATATATGATTTAGAGAGATTATCTCGATGACGAATGAAACTAAAACAAACAGGCTGGCCCGGGAAAAAAGCCCATATCTTTTGCAGCACGCCAATAATCCCGTTGACTGGTATCCATGGGGAGAAGAAGCATTCGAAGCTGCCAGGAAACAGAACAAGCCTGTATTCCTTTCAATAGGTTATTCTACCTGCCACTGGTGCCATGTAATGGCCCATGAATCATTTGAAGACCCCTCAGCGGCAAGATTGCTCAATGAAACATTTATTCCTATAAAAGTTGACCGGGAAGAACGGCCTGATATCGACATGTTTTATATGAAAGTGTGCCAGGTGATGACGGGCAGCGGCGGGTGGCCTCTGACTATTTTGCTGACCCCGGACAAGCAGCCGTTTTTTGCCGCCACTTACATCCAGCGGGAAACAGCCTTTGGCAGGACCGGCCTGCTGGAACTGATACCTCGTATCAAAGAGCTCTGGGAAAAACATAATACCGAGGTATTAAGCTCGGCGAGCCAGATAACGGAAGCGCTTTACAATACCGGCCGACAGGAGCCGGGAAATGAATTGGGGATAAATGAACTGAATCTTGCTTATAAAGAACTCAAAGAAAACTTCGATAAATTTTATGCCGGCTTCGGGCCGGCGCCTAAGTTCCCGATGCCGCATTATTTGATGTTTTTGCTACGGTATTGGAAACGCAACGGCGATATTTACGCTTTAGAGATGGTTAAAAAAACGCTGGAAGCTATGAGGCGCGGCGGGATATATGACCACCTTGGATTTGGATTTCACCGTTATTCAACCGATCCTGCATGGCTGGTGCCGCACTTTGAGAAAATGCTCTATGACCAGGCGTTGATTACAATAGCGTATCTGGAGGCCTTCCAGGCGACCGGTATTGAAGAATTTGCCCGTACTGCCCGGGAAATTTTTACATACGTTCTGCGGGATATGACTTCTCCGGAGGGAGGATTTTATACCGCGGAGGATGCTGACAGTGAAGGTGTGGAAGGAAAGTACTACCTCTGGAATTGCGATGAAATAGATAGCATTCTCAAAGATGATGATTCCGCATTGTTCAGAAGTGTGTACCATATTGAAAGCGATGATACGCCTTTGCCGCCAAGCGGAAATACGACGGGAAGGCATATCCCCCACCTGGAAGAACCGTTAAAAGCTGTTGCATTTGAACTGGGTATTACGGAAGAAGCTTTGAGGGGCATGCTTGAAACAATGAGAAAAAAACTGCTGACGCAGCGTAAAAAACGCATACCCCCGCAAAAAGACGATAAAATCCTTTCGGATTGGAACGGTCTGATGATTGCGGCGCTGGCAAAAGGTGGTAGTGTCCTGAGAGAGCCAACTTATACTGCCGCAGCAAAAAAAGCCGTTGATTTTATCTTTAAGAATATGTTTTCTAAAGACGGGCAATTATTCCACCATTACCGCGACGGACAAGCCGGCCTGCCGGGCACCCTCGATGATTACGCTTTTATTATCTATGGCTTGATAGAGCTGTATGAAAATACTTTTGAAACTGATTACCTGAAGAAAGCGATGAATTTGAATGAGTATCTGGTAACACATTTTGAGGACCAGGTTAACGGGGGTTTCTTTTTCTCGGCGGATGGCCCGAGCGACCTTCTGATGCGTCAAAAAGAAATATATGACGGCGCCGTACCTTCGGGAAACTCGATAGCCATGTTTAACCTGCTCCGCCTGGCAAGAATTACAGGTAATGCGAAGTTGGAACTGCAGGCAGCCGGTATCAGCCGGGCGTTTTATAAATCAGTCAGCAAAGCACCCTCGAGCTATGCGCAATTAATATGCGCGGTGGATTTTGCACTCGGGCCTTCTTACGAGGTGCTGGTTACCGGAGATGCGAATGAAGATGAAACACTTAAGTTTCTTAATACGCTCAAGCGGGTTTTTATTCCAAACAAGGTAATGCTGCTGGTACCCGGACACGACGGTGATGAAATAAAACAGCTTGCCCCGTTTACTAAAAACTACCCTGCGGACAAAAACAAGGCAAAAATCTATATCTGCATCAACCACGAATGCAAATTGCCGGCATCCGATGTAAAACAGGCTTTGAATTGGCTCGCTTCAGGCGCAAAATAAACCTACGCCCAAAAAGTAAAACATCCGTTAACAGTTATATTCCTGTTTTCATCATTTCTTTGCCCATTTCACCGCCTATTCCGAGTCTTCGGCGGCCAGTATAGCGGCAAATCTCCCGGTAAGCGATTGCCGTCTATTTTTTAACCGACACGGGTAAGTCTTCCTGTTTTACTTTTAGAGGTGGCATCTTCAAACTTATCACCAATCTCATTCATTTCCCGTTCGGACAAAGTCTCGCGCGCCGCCTTGAATATCTTGTCCTCTTCCGTTTCCACATGATGCTCGATCATGTCCTTAAGAACAGAAGCCTTGGCATCCCAGCGTTTTCCCGATGGAGACATGCCTTCCAATTCTTTCAAGAATACTTTAGCGGCGTGGTGTTCCTCAAATCCGTGGAGAACATCTTCCTTAAATTCCTCTTTTTCTTCCAGGACAGAGTAAAAGAGCTTTTCTTCCCACTTAATATGAGGAACCAGGGCATTTCTTATTTCTGTAAACAGCTTTTCTTTTTCAGGTCTTTCTTCAGTTGCCTCCAGCTTCTCGAACATTTTTTTAACCATTTCATGCTGGGAATGCAGCGTGTCAAGTATATTTGCCATGTTATTTCTCCTTCAACGAACTATCCAAATATGATTTTGTCGATATTAAAGAGCGGTACCTGTTTGAATTCCGGCTATTATGGATTCAAGCACCCCGGGGAACGTAAGCTGGCCGGTACGCCCCCGGGGGCTAAAACCTTACTACATTATTTTCATGAATTCTTTTTCTACATCATCAGGAGCTTTGTATGTTTTTTCCGGAAGCTTATTCATAAGAGAAATAATATCATCCGGAGCGCGGTTTGACCGCGCAACATCAATCATATCCTGTTTCGCGGCAGGGTATTTTACACTATGCAGATATTGCTGGAATTTTGCCATTCCCCCCATGGTTCCGGCGTGCATTGAGCCCTCTTCATGAGCAGCCCTGCTTCCCGATCCCCATGATTCGCGGTTAGAGCCTTGATTTCCAGACTTATCATTTTCCTTCATCGAGCTTTCCATCCCCTTCTTATCCCATTGGCCAGCAGATTTCTCCATTCCGGATCCATGCATGCTGCCCCGGTCCTGGCTTTCATCCCTTCCTTCAATATTGTCATTTCCCATTTTGGATCTTCTCCTTTCATGTTTTTACGAACTTTGTTGCCCACTGACCGCCAGCATCGTGTGTGGGCATACTCTGATACTAGTAATCTCAACAAACGACGCTAATTGTTGTCTCCACCTATCTTTTCAGGCGTAATTGTCTAGCAACCACAAGCCAATAAATAGTTCAATTTGCGCTTTATCTTTATTTATGAAATAAGTAAATACGTTCTATCATTGTAATATTTACCTAGTTATAATTAGTTCATGACAGTACTGGTGGCGGTTAATACCAGGGATGCAATCATCCTCGCTTCAGACAGCCAGGGGACAGTAACCCGCCCTCTGGTCGATCCTAGAGAATTAACTGAATTCTTTGAAGCTGGGAATGACGGAAAACTGCGCACAGATTTGCAGGGGAAGCCTCTACTGGACACATGGTCCCATATTGAGTCTCATGCCATGGATTTACCTTTTAAAATCCACTATAACGTGGACAAAATTTTTGCATTAGACCCGTTAAAAATGGGCGTCATGGTAAGCGGAATGGCATCTATCGGGGATAGAACGATTAAAAGCCTGATGAATGAATTAAGGACAAGTGTAAAACTCACGGAACTCTGCCTGACCGATCACACCTTGAGAGATGCAGCAAAGACCGTACTTGATTTTTTGTCTCCTTATTATGAGAAGGAGTTTCCTTACGGTAGAAACCCGGAGATAGAACTAATGTTATGCGGATATGAAAAGAACCGGTTTACATCTGGAGTTATCCGCGTAAACGTACAAAAGAAAACGATTTCTGAACCGGATTATGACTTCTGTATTTTCTTTGGAGGGATAACCCGGGAAATCCAAAGGCTGCTTTTCGGGATTGATTCTGCCAACAAGTCCCGGTTAATGAAGCGCAGCCAAGAGTTGTTAGGGCAATATCATGAATATCTTGCACAACACTTAAAGAACAACAACATCAATATCGAACTACCGAAACCGGAAGAGTACGGCGGAGAATTATCCCTCTTTTACAACGTATCACTGGATAGCCTGCAAATGAATTGTGCAACCTACCCGGAGCAGGACGCTATAGAATGTGCTGAATTCCTGGTCAATATCATGATAAACACTCAAAGATTCAGCAACCAGGTACCCAGCACCGGAGGGAAAGTGCAATTAGCCATAATCAGGAAACAGTCCGGCCTTCATTTTATAAATCATAAATAGCCGTTGACCGGACTGCCCCGCGTACATTTCAAACTTATTTTACATGCTTTCGCTTTCTTTTTCTTCTGCTTTGCCCCTCATTTCAGCAATCCGGGACTTAGCCCGGTTAAATGTGTTGGTAGCACTATCTCCTATCTTCTTGGCTCTTTCTTTGATCATCGCCCTGGTTTCCGCACCGGATTTGGGAGCATATAGCATACTCACACCAGCGCCAACAGCCAACCCTACCAGCATACCTACCCAAAAATTGCCTGTACTCTTCTTGTACCCATTCTCATCCATTTGCCTTTCCCTCCTTTTTCTCTTTTTTATGAAACATCTCAAAACCCGGTGCAAATGTTTTGACTAAAAACGCTCCTACTTTAAAATACGGAGAGGTTATCATGTTTTCAATTTTATGAACTGTTTCTTTAATTTTATTAATAAGATTATTTACTTTACGATAAATGATAAATAACGAGATTAATAAACCAATGAGTAAGATAATCTCGAGGATCCCGACAATAATGATTACCCAATCTCTGGTTGACGCTACCACTATTAAGCCCCCCGAATTATCCTTTCTTATATGCTAGCTACTCAATGCATAATTACTGATTCGTATATCCACTTATTTTGAATTAAATTTTTACTTAGAACACATAATGAAAGCCGGGCGGGATATCTATCCCCGCCCGGCTTCTGGAGGGATTAGTAGTATGAACCTGATTACGGAGTTGATGATGTCGTGGTCGGCAACGTCGTTGTTATAACCGGTGTTGTGGTCGTAGCTGCAGGAGTTGTAGTAGCAGTTGCCGGAGTTGTGGTCGTAGCTGCCGGAGTTGTGGTAGCAGTTGCGGGTGGAGTTGTAGTTGCCGGAGCGGGAGTGGTTGTAGTAACGGCTGGAGCAGTAGTAACCCCTGGAGCGGACACCGGCACAACCAGCGCTACCGCAGCCATGCTGGGTGAAGTAAGAGGCTGCCCACCGGCATCTACCAGTTGCACCCAGAAAACATATGAACCGGGACTAAGATTGCTCCAGGTATAACTGGTGCCTGTAGAGGCAAATGACATAGCACTACCGTTTGGCCACATTACCGGCGCAGGTGTTGATGCCGGCGCCGTAGCGTTAGCGGTGGGCATCATCATGGCACCAGAAGGCAAGGGCGCCATGTAGTAGATGAAATACCCTGTGCTTTGGGCGCCGGCTGCCGCAGTACTTGTCGGTCCGATAGCGCTAACCACATTAAAGTTGGAAACCGATATGCTAATCATCACGTTCATACCGGTTTGCGCTGCAGCAGTGGCAGTAGCGACCGGGGTGGTAGTAGCCGTTGCCATTGGTGTAGTAGTGGCGGTAGCGGGCGGAGTGGTAGTGGCTGTGGCTATTGGTGTAGTAGTGGCTGTAGCCGGCGGAGTGGTAGTAGTAGCGGTTGTTGCCACTGCCGACGGAGTAGCAGTTGCCGTTTGTGGCACGTTAATAACCTGGGCGGTTATTGAATTGATCATCGGGCCGCCGGCAACACCCGGTGAAGCCGCGCAGCCTGCCAAGCCAACCAATAAAGCAATGATGACCGCGCATACAATGATAAATTTACTCATTTTATCCTCCTGATTTATTTTTTAGTAAACTGTTACCTACCCATTTTTCACGGTTCAGATTTACTCATTTAGTTACTCCCTCCCGGTACCCTCTATAAACTGAACTGAGAAGATTTCAAAGGTCCGGAAACATCCCAATACTGTTTTTGAAGCACGGAGGAATGATTGAAACAACATGAATTAGACCGCCGCTTCGACCCCCTCCGTGCGAATAATGGGGAAAATATTTCAAGGCCTGCCTGAGCAGAGCCGGGCCAATGTACGAATTTATTCTGCACCCTCCTTTAAATGACTTAATGATGATGCAGGGTAATTCTAGGCTCGGTGTGTCAGGCTTCCCATTCGTGACGGCACTTGAAATACGAATGGTTCTTACTTAACCAAATATTTTTACGTCTTAGAATCAGACTCCGCATGTACGGGCAAGCGAATTAGCACCTTTATTAGTTTGAACCGTAGTATAATAACGATTTAGTTCATTCCTATTTATCAGGAACAGGACTGTGAAAAGAATGGCTTATTTAGAGAAAATCTCTTGACATGAAGCACACTTCGTGGTAATCTAGTCCAGATATTTCGTTTTTCAACTTCATCACTTCTTGAGCCTGCAAAAAGGCCTCTGCATCTAGGCTCTTCTAAGAGCCCCACAATAATTAAAGAAATGTGGCACAACTATGCATGAGGCTAACTACGGTTCAAACAATGATTTTCATAGTTTTCAAGAAGCCGGTAGAGATACCTCCAAAATGTATCTTAAAGCCAGGCTGGCAGAAGAATTAGATCGCAAGAGATTGCTTGATCTTTTGCATCAAGGAATTATCCCCAAGTTAATCAGCCTTCACCTGAAAATGGAATCTACAAAATACTCCGATTCCGTGACCCCGGAAATTCAGCAGATGAAAGCATTGATCGATTCCGCTATTGAAAATGTGCATACATTGACGGATGAAATTGCCCCCCATGTGCTCTTCAGGGTGGGATTAAGAGCAGCCTTACACGAACTATTCAGCAAGTATGCCGACAATGATAAAATCCGCTATTACATTAACTTAGAGGCAGCTGAATTGTGCCTACTAGATGATTCGATAAATCTGCTGATTTATAATTTAGTTAAAAAGCTGGTGAATGGAGCCGTCCGGGCTTGTTCCGCAGACATGATAGGTATCAGCCTGCAAAAACGAGCTATTTCAGTTGATATAACAATCCAGGATAACGGTTCTTTTACCGGAAATATCCAGGAAATAGTAACGATCGGGCATACTGAAGAACAATCATTCCTGGTAGAAGCAGGCGAGCAGGTTATTTCCATGGGCGGTAAGTTCTGGATAGATAAAGCGGTAGGAATGAGAACGGTCTTTGCTTCCATACCGCTGAAACAACCTGACTTCAAATAATATATCTTTGATCCGGCACACATGGATTGTTGCCAGCCTGCATTTGACAGTTTCAAAAAAACCGATGAATTGCTGCGTTATTTTTACCAAATATTTTTTAATATTTTATTAAGTAATTACCTCAACAAAATCTTTCGTAAAGCTTATAACGGGCATACTTACGTATAATCAGGTATTTACGTATTTTCTTTGTCAGGAATAAGCATGCGTTGACACGTCAAATATCTATAGTTAGAATTAAACAAACGTTATTCCCTCGTAATTAACGAATAAAAAGGAGGGGAACCAGATATGAGCGACCAGGAACACCATGCACAAAAAATAAAATGTGATTGTTGCGGCAATGAGACCCTTGCCGAAATAAGAGATGACAAAATTGTTATTATAGATAAAAGGCACGGCAGAAGACATATTGCAATACTCAAAGTAACTGACCTGATGGCAATAATTCAAAAGGCTGCTGTTGATCCTATGTAAATAATCTGATTAGCAACCCGTTTACTACACCCACTATTTATCCTCGTTTTCCATTTTTTCAAACCATCATATCCCCCGGGTTGAGTTTTGCTACCAACACCGGGCTGATGCTTGGCGCCTCCTGCTATGTATTTTCCGCCTTTAATCCGGCCTTAATGTAGCCGGATACACACATTTTCCCCCGCGGGTATCTCATAAGTAATACTAAATAAACTATGCGGATTTCCCTAGCGGAGCCATCCGGTTTCCGTTAAACAGTTACGTGTATGCTCGGATATTTGGTTAAAAGAGATGAACTTATGATGGAGCTATGCAGTTACAATCTTCGAAACCGAGGTGTCAATAATGTGCGGCATAGTGGGGTATGTGGGGAAACAAAATGCACAACAAATATTGTTTTCTTCCTTAGCAAAATTAGAATACCGGGGTTATGACTCTTCCGGCATTGCAATCAGAGGCAGCGGCCTGGTAGTAAGCAAAGATTGCGTGAGAGTCCGACAGCTTGAATCAATGGCCGCTAAAACTAATGGTTCTATTGGTATAGGGCACACCCGATGGGCAACGCACGGCCGCCCTTCAGCTTTGAACAGTCATCCCCATCTTGATTGTACCGGGCGGATCGCGGTGGTACATAACGGAGTCATCAGTAATTATCAGCAATTACGCGAGATTCTTGCGGATGAGGGGCACCGTTTCACGTCAGAAACAGACACAGAGGTAATTCCTCACCTTATAGAAAAATATTACCGGGGAAATCTGGAGGAAGCGGTTAACCTGGCGACCAATGCGATTGAAGGTTCTTATGCTATCGCGGTCATTAATGAAGACGAGTCAAAAATAGTGGTCGCGCGAAGGGATAGCCCGCTGGTTATAGGTTTAGGAGAAAATGAGATCTTCGTAGCATCTGATGTGCCGGCGCTGCTCGACTTTACAAACAAGGTAATTTTCCTTGAAAACGGAGATATTGCCGTCTTGCAAAAAACCGGCATGCAAATTTGGAACAATGGTTCTTTAGTTAACCGGGATATTAAAACAATACAATGGACAAGCCGGGATATTCAAAAATACGGCTATGAACACTTTATGCTTAAAGAAATATATGAGCAGCCGCGTATCATGCGGGAGCATATAGCTATAAACGGTAACGGCGTGTGGCCGGACCTGAGTAATAGTAATGGTATTCTAATTGTTGCCTGCGGCAGTTCTTATCATGCCGGTTGCATAGGCGCTTATGTTCTAGAAGAACTGCTAAACATCAGATCTTCCGTTGTACTAGCTTCAGAATTCAACTATCGCCCGCACTTTCCTATTCCGGAAAAAGCTATCCTGATTACCCAATCCGGTGAAACGGCTGATGTTTTATTAGCGATGCAAAGACTGAAAGAACTGGGAAGCCGCTGTATCGTTATCACCAATGTGCCTAACAGTACGGCAAGCCGCGTGGCAGATGAAGTTGTTTATATGAACGCGGGACCGGAGATCAGCGTAGCAGCCACCAAGAGTTTTCTGACACAGGTAATGATAATGTACCGGCTGGCATTGCACTATCAACACAGCTACCTGTATGAAGACCTGCGTAGAGAAATGATCCTGATTCCGGAAAAAATGCAGTGCATTCTTGAAAACCGCGACCAGATAATTGCCTGCGCAGATAACCTGGCTAAAGCAAATCATGCGTTCTTTATCGGCAGAGGGCTTAACTATCCAATCGCCAAAGAAGGTGCTCTCAAGCTCAAGGAGATTTCCTATATACACGCCGAGGCTTGTGAAGCCGGCGAACTAAAACACGGGCCGCTGGCGTTGCTGGAGACCGATACCCCGGTGATAGCGGTAACTGCTCCGGACCAAACCAGCACGGCAATGTTGACAAGCATAAAAGAAGTCAAAGCAAGATCTGCCCATGTCATAGGATTAGGAAACAGGAGCAGCCGGGAAATCCTGCAACAATCCGATGAAGTAATTATAGTCCCTGACACGCATCCTCTCCTTTCCCCGATACTTAATACGGTTGCGTTACAGCTATTAGCTTACTACACTGCACGGAGAAGAAATTGTCCAATCGATTTTCCACGGAACCTGGCAAAAAGCGTTACTGTGGAGTAAACAAGGACGCTTTCAATTCGGAGGGCTGACTACAAAGTGAGGTAGAAAATTGGATAAGATTACTATCGTCCTTGCCGATGATCATGAGGTTGTAAGAAAAGGTGTCCGCTCCGCACTTGCTTCTGAAAGCAATTTAGATGTCGTGGCCGATACCGCGGATGGATTTGAGCTTACCAAAATAGTTGAAACATATCACCCGGATATCGTGGTGATGGATTTTGTGATGCCGCACGGCGGCACCAACTTAATAAAGGAACTCAGCACCAAATTTCCAGAAACCAGGATAATCGTGTTTTCCTTTTATGACAATGAGATTTATGTAGCCAGCTCATTAGAAAACGGCGCCAAAGCATATGTACTTAAAGAATCGAACATCGAAGAACTGATACGCGCCATCCGTGAAGTAAAAGAGGGGAGAAGATATCTCGATTTCAAAATTTCGCAGGTGGCTATAAATGCCTTTATCCAGAACGTCCAGCGCGAGCCTGACCGGTATAGTACCCTGACACCCAGAGAAAAAGAAATTCTCAAACTGGTAGCTAGCGGCATGTCAAACGCCGAGATCGCAGAGAAGCTATTTATTAGCAAACGCACGGTGGAGATCCACAGGGCTAACCTCATGCGTAAATTGGATCTGCGTCCTCAATATGTCCAGTTAATAGATTATGCCAGGGAACTCGGTATCCTTCATACATCGGCCAAAGATGAGAAAAATGATGGGGGCTCCAAAGAAAGCTAAAAGCGGATAGTAATCGTCCATTCGCAGCCGACTGAAAATACTACTATGTTGATAATTGATCCTTTAGGTCAATTGTAATGATAGAAAATGCTCCCCGCATAAACCAGCCTTACGTTTTTTCCGCCCACAAATACGTAGTTTTACGGATATTCCAGAATATTGAATATTTTCTAACATGGTTCTAGTTGTGACTTTGTAACAGTTTTCCGGCGTCAGAGGAAAAGGAGGCACCTGGTGGAGAATACATTAGCCTTGATAATGGCTGGGGGACACTGCAAGCGAATGGATATTTTTTGCCGGCATAAGGCGAAATCCGCTCTTTCCTTCGCGGGAGATAGAAGATTAATAGATATTCCATTAAGCAACAGTTTACATTCAAAATGCAAAAACACCGGCGTTCTTGTTGATTACCACCGGATAAGCCTGTCAATGTATCTTAACCGCTGGTTTAACACTTACGGCAGTTCACGGACCTTTCACATCCTTGAACCAAAATATGGAGCATATCAGGGCAACGCAGATTCCGTATATCAAAACATCGATTTTCTTAGAAAGAACCCGGCGGACCTGGTATTGGTTGTTTCAGGAGACACTATTTACAAAATGGATTACTCGAAAATGGTGGATTTTCACCGGAAGTCCGGGGCAGATGTTACGATCGGGGTTACCGCTGTACCCATAGAGGCTGCTCAACGTTTCGGCGTGGTAGCGGTGGATGACAACTTAAAAGTCATGAGCTTTTTTGAAAAACCGGAAATCCCTCAGAGTAATCTGATTTCCATGGGCATTTACGTTTTTAATAAACAATTACTTATCCGCCGCCTTGCTGAAGATGCTGCAATTACCAGTTCACCTCATGATTTCGGTCATGCGATATTGCCCCGTATGGTGCGGCAAAATAATGTTGCTGCTTTCATGTTCCGGGAATACTGGCGTGATACAAGTAATCCCCAGGTTTATTATGATACAAATATGGAATTGCTGCCGGAGACACCCTCTTTTGCTATAGACGGCTCCTGGCCGATACTTACTGAACCCAGCCCCCTGGAACCGCCTAGAGTAACTGTAAAAGGCAGTGTACAGAATAGTGTAATCAGCCCGGGTTGCGTAATTAAGGGGCAAGTCTTGAATTCAGTGCTTTCACCGGGCGTGTGGGTTGATGAGGAAGCGGTTGTAAGAGATTCTGTTATTATGTCAAATTCTTTTATCGGCTACCATAGCGTAGTTGACCATTGTATATTAAGCGAAGGGGTCAACGTGGGCAGACTATGCTATCTTGGCTTCGGGGGTTCCGTCACCCGGGGGGAAGGTGTGACGGTATTGGGTGATCAGGTGACGGTGCCCCCCCATACAGCCATCGGACGTAACTGTAAGTTATTACCTCATACCGGTCTTTCTGATTTTACGCGGAAGGTAATAACATCAGATAGCGTAATGTCTCCGTTGCCTTCCCGTAAGTCATTTGAAATGGATGAAATAGCAAGGAATGCCAATAGAAATCTGAGGGTATTCAGGACGGTTGATTAATCGTTGTTATAACACCGCCCTATTTTATCCCCGTGATCTTTAGACCCGGGAACCGTGAATAACACACGGCATGCTGTCTATTCAACCGTATTTCCAGATATTTCCTTTTGTATTTTTCGGATATCGGCATACTGTTATTCCATTTTACCAGTCATAGCCAGAGCACTAACGCCGAATACGTGATACTACTTATTACCAGTATTCAGATGCTGTAATACGCTGGTATCAGAACGCTTATTAGGAGGACATGTGTCTATCAATCAAGTATCTCCAATTTATATGGCCAAACCTGTAATTGGCGAAGAAGAAATCATGGAGGTGGAAGCGGTATTAAGATCAGGGCAATTAAGCGATGGTGAGATTGTCAGAAAATTTGAAAGAGAATTTGCAGCATTTACCGGTACGGAACATGCCGTAGCTGTTAATTCCGGCACCGCCGCAATTTATGTCGCTCTGCTGGCGCATGGGGTCGGCCCGGGCGATGAAGTCATCACCACACCATTTTCCTTTGTCGCTACCGCGAACGCAATCCTCCTGACCGGCGCACGTCCTGTTTTTGCTGACATCCATCCGGATACCTTTAATCTGGACCCCCGCGATGTCCGCAGAAAAGTTACTTCCAGCACCAAGGCTGTTATGCCGGTCCATCTTTACGGGCAGTCTGCCGATATGGACGGTATTACTAAAGTTGCTGAAGAATTTAACCTGGCATTGATAGAAGACGCCTGCCAGGCCCACGGCGCGGAATATCACGGGAAAAAGGTAGGCAGCTTCGGGACGGGATGCTTCTCTTTCTACCCAACTAAGAACATGACTACCGGAGAAGGCGGAATCATCACGACAAATGATCTCCAGATTGCTTCAGCAGCCAGGTTAGCTGTAAACCACGGGCAGACAAAACGGTACTATCATGAAGTGATCGGTTATAACTACCGCATGACGAACATTGCCGCTGCCCTTGGCCTATGCCAGTTGAAAAAACTTCCTGCTTTTAATGAAATACGCTTAAAAAACGCAAAAATATTAAACAACAGCCTGCAGGGGATCGAAGGGCTGATACTTCCAGAAATCAATAACCACAATTCCCGGCATGTCTTTCATCAATATACAGTCCGAATTACAGAAAGGTTCCCTATTTCCAGAGAACAATTCCGTGAAAAGTTGCGCAACTCCGGTATCGTGACAGAGGTATATTACCCAATCCCTATACACAAACAACCTCTTTATACGAAACTCGGTTACCGCACTCAATTACCGGCAGCGGAAAAATCTGCCCAGGAAGTAGTCTCTATCCCCGTACATCCCTCTTTAAGAGATGAAGACCTGCAGTACATTACAGAGTGTATCAGAGGTCTTGCTTAATGGTAACCCGCGGCTTCAAATTTTCAGTGAAATAAAGATCAAAGAGAAACATAATTAACGTGAATAAAGGCCGGGGTAGGAATATCATTCCAAAATGACGTTACGGAGGAAAAACCTTGTACAAGAATAAAACGATCGGGGTTGTAGTGCCTGCCTATAATGAAGAATTATTTGTAGGTGAAGTAATACAGACAATGCCGGCGTTTGTTGACCGGATCTATGTAGTAAATGATTGCAGTAGCGATAACACGTTAAAAATTTGCACCGGGATTTCCGAAAAACGTCTGACGGTTATTAGCCACGAAAAAAGACAAGGGCCTGGCGCCGCGATGCTCACCGGTTATAAAAAGGCTCTTGAAGAAAATATGGATATCACCGCTATCATGGCAGGCGACGGGCAAATGGACCCGGCAATCTTACATGAGATTATCGAGCCGGTATACCAGGGCGCCGCGGATTATACCAAAGGGGACCGTCTTAGCGTGCACGGCAACCGCCGCGGGATGCCGTTACTGCGCCTGATAGGTAATAATCTTTTAACTTATATAATCGGCGTAGCGTCAGGGTACCGGCAAGTAAGCGATCCTTTGAACGGATATACCGCCATAACCCGGGATGCCATGGCAAATTTAGACCTCGACCATATAGAACCCGGTTATGCCTTTGAGACCGATTTGTTAATCAAACTGGGTTTTATCAATGCAAAAGTAGTAAATGTGGGCATGCCCGCCAGGTACCGGAACGAAAAATCAAAAATCGTTTATCTGGGTTTTGTTTTACATACTAGTTGGGTAATTGCTAGAGATTATTTCTGGCGGTTACGTAAAATGAGGAAGCAAAGTAAAAAAAGCATCAAAATACGACCCGTTGAAGCTGATGTAAGGGAGAGTGAATCATGTTAAGGACCGGCGTCATCGGTACCGGCGCCATGGGGCAAAACCATGCAAGAGTCTATTCAGAACTGCCGGGAGTCAAACTGGTGGGGATTGCCGATATCGATGCTGATAAATGTGCGGCAGCTGGCCGCCGTTTTAACTGTACTCCTTATCAGGACTATCGTGAATTATTAAACCAGCACCTTGATGCCGTCAGCGTTGTGGTTCCCACATCTCTGCATAAAGAGGTGGCCCAAAACGTTGCCGCCGCCGGGGTCAATATCCTGGTGGAAAAACCTATTGCAGATTCGATCCCGTCCGCAAAGGAAATGGTGGAAATTTGCCGTTCCAATAACGTCAAATTAATGGTAGGACATGTCGAGAGATTCAACCCGGTGGTTACTGTTGTCCGCAATGATATTGATGCAGAAGATGTGAGCCTGGTAGAAATCACGCGCATAGGGCCGTTTCCGCCGAGGATAAAAGATGTAGGTATCGTTATCGACCTGGCTACTCATGATGTGGACCTGATCAGATACCTGACCGGCTCTGAATTTAAAAGGTCTTTCGGGCTGGTTTCAAGAAACCTCATCCAGCACGAAGATTTAGCAATACTGGCTTTTGAAATGGGTAACGGAACATTAGCCAGGGTAACAACCAATTGGTTAACGCCATTTAAAGTCCGTGAACTCACAATCGCTACCAAGAAAAAATATATTAAAGCTTCTCTGACGGATCAACGGGTAACGGAATACAGCCGCTATTCTGAAAATGAATCTTATCTGGTACGGGACATCAAAGTGCCTTACGGCGAGCCTTTGAAATTAGAGATAGAAGCTTTCCTTGATTGTATCAAGAAAGATATAGCGCCACCTATTACCGGGGACGACGGCCTGCGCGTTTTGGAAGTGATTGAAGCCTGTAACCTGGATTTGTGGTCCGACCGTGAAACAAGATATCCACCGAAAAAGGAAAAAGCAGGAATTGGAATATGAAAATATGTATTGTTACATCGTCCTTCCGCCGTTACGAAGGAGATTATGCCGGCCAACATGTATATGCCCAGGCATGCGGACTGGCCCGCCAACATGATGTTTATGTAATCTATCCCACTGACCGCGATAACCCGGACAAAGGGAGAGATCCCTTCCATCACCTGCCGTTCGAATATCCCTATAGAACCTACCCGATGGCCCAGGTACACGGCCTGGATATACTTAATTCTTTTAAACTGTTCTCTTTAATGCGGAAGGAAATTTTAAACGCGAAGAAGAAATATAATATAGACCTTTTTTATGCGTTTTGGACTATCCCGAATGCCTTAATATGTTCGATGGTTTGTGGAGATACGCCATACATTGTCAATGTAGCGGGGGCAGACGATAAGGTATTCGGGCGCGGGGGCATCGCCCGCCCCCTGGTCAAACGCGCGTTAAGTAAAGCATCCAGGGTGATATCACTTAGCCAGGACCTTAAAGCGGATGCAATATCAATGAATATCAAAAAAGAGAATATTTATGTTATCCCTTCCGGCATCAATATCGATTTATATAAACCACGCAATAAAGTCGAGATAAGAGAAGAACTGGGGCTCCCGGATAAATTTCTAATTGTTTATGTGGGCAGTCTGTTCAAGCTAAAAAGGATAGAGTGGCTTATTAGAATCAGTGCGGAACTGGGCCATACCCACAAATTCCATTCTTTAATCATCGGTGACGGTCCGGAAAAAGAAAAACTGCAAGCCCTTGCGGCAGAGCTAAAAGCAGATAATATTGAGTTCCTGGGCCACGTACCCTACCACAGAGTCCCCTACTATATTTCATCTTCGAATGCCCTCGTACTTTTTTCCGAAACCGAGGGTCTGCCGAGTGTCGTGCAGGAAGCACTTGCCTGCGGTATTCCCGTGGTAGCTACAGACGTAGGCGGAGTGAAAGATATCGTACACCAGGGGATGTCAGGATTTGTGGTTAAAACCCAGGAGGAAGCTAAAGATTGCCTGACCTATCTGATTGAATCGCCCCACCAGGTTGGCCACATGGGGCTAATTGCCAGAAAATATGCTGAAAGCCGCCTCTCACATGAGCAGGTTTTCAAACATGTAGATATGGTTTGCCGGGCGGCTTTAGTGTCTTCTAAAATCAACAAACACAAGACCATCACTGATCAAGAAAAGCAAAAATCCGCGGCAAGAAAACACAATATCGGTTTGATCTCTACATTTCCGTCAAATCTGATATCTTACCTCGTTGAAGTACAGGCGCCGTACGCGGATAAAATCCATGTTATCGCGCCGGAATTACACCGGGATGATGTCGTGCTTCATTCTTTGAAATATGACCTTAGCGGAAATGTTTTCAGCCAGACTCTTAAGCAAATCGGCGCACAGCTGCGTATGTCTTTTGAAATCGCAAGATTGGGTGACGCCGTCGATTTCTGGAACTTTTTCGGGGGAGATGTATTCATTTTACCCATACTAACCGCCAAGCTCATGGGAAAACCGGTGTTGTTATCGCTGCTCGGGAATCTAGAATATGAAACCACTGTTAAGAAAAATGCCCTGAATCCCCTGCAGCTGGCGATAAAGAAAATAAACTGTATGCTCGCCAACCGGATTATCGTATATTCGCAAAGCCTGGTGGAAAAGTGGCGTCTTAATCAATATGATTCTAAATTATTAGTCGCACAGAGCCAGTTTGTCGACCTTAAGAAATTCAATATCAAGAAACCGCTGGCCACAAGAAACAAACTAATCGGTTATGTGGGCCGGCTAAGTACGGAAAAAGGGATCTGGAACCTTATTAAGAGTATGCCGCTGGTCTTAAAACAGGATGCAGATGTCAGACTCATGATTATTGGCAATGGGCCGTTACATTCCACTATCCAGGAATTTCTGGAAAAGGACGGTCTGAAGGAAAAAGTATATCTTGCCGGTAAAGTACCTTTCGAACAGGTACCGGACTGGATGAACCAACTCCGTTTGCTGGTGATGCCCTCTTTCAGCGAAGGTTTACCGGCGACACTTTTAGAAGCGATGGCTTGCGGTACTCCCGTTTTAGCAACACCTGTGGGCGCGGTTGATGACGTTATCACAAGCGGCAAAACCGGGTTCCTTTTGGAAAACAACTCTCAAGAAGCAATCGCACAGGGAATAATGGACGCATTGAAAAACCCGCAAGGTGAGTCTATTGCTTGTGCCGCCCGGAAACTTATTGAAACAGAATTCTCATTACCGGCTGCCCGCCGTAATTATGAAAAGGTGATACTCGAAGGAAGTATTTTGAGCGACCGGCAAAACAAATAATTTGCTACGCTGTATCTTTCAATGCCTGATAGAGTTTTAAGAAAGGATTTCCTATGCGTGCGGCGGTACTCCTACTCGCCCTGGTAACTTTGATTACCGGCCTGCTGGCTTGTAACAAGCAAGAAACATCGTTAACAGTTGCGACTACCGGAGGCAGTACTTCATTTACACCTGCTGCAGCAACGACTTCTCTGCCGCCACCGACGATCCCCCATGTAACTATTATCCCGGGCAAGTCTTCAACAACCCCCGTTTATACAACGCCTCCGCTCATAACAACAACACTGCCTGCCACCACAACCGAAACGACGGCGCCAACGCCGTCTAACTTTAAAGTTGTCGGTTATATAACACACTGGCACCTGAACCGGCTCCCTGATCTTAAACTTCAGGGCTTGACGCACCTGATCTACCAGGGCATCGAGATTACGAACAGTGGAGACCCAACCCTGCAAGTTGCTAACAATGCCGGGTGGTGGCAAATATCGAATGTCGTTACCGCAGGCCATGCGGCAAACGCCAAAGTGCTTGTATCCTTAATCGGCCAATGGGACAATTCTTCGATGAATACGATCTGGATGTCCAAGGATAAAAGAAAACAACTGATTAATAATTTAAGAGAATTGACCGTTAATTATAATCTGGACGGTATCGATATCGATAATGAAAACTGGACAAGTGATAAAAGTATATATTCCACTTTCGTCAAAGAGCTGCATGATGCGCTGGCTCCGTTAAAAAAGATGATAACGATGGCAGGAAGCCCATACCAGGTCGGCATTAATCCGGAGGTATATTCATATCTTGATTTTGTCAACGTAATGACTTATGACATGAGCCTGGGCAAAGGTTATCCTTTCCACAGTACCTTTGAAGAGAGTGTGGCTGCCATTCAATTATGGGCTGATAAAGGAATGCCTAAGGATAAAATCCTGATCGGCGTTCCACTTTACGGCCGGGATGGAAATACTAGTTTTTACGAGTATAGGCGGCTAGTGGACCAATACAAACCAAAACCGGACCAGGACCAGGTTTCAGAAACCAACGCATCCGGCGGTATCATCTGGTGGAACGGCCCTGATTTAGCTAAAAAGAAAGCCCAATTTGTAAAGGAAAATGGTTTTGGAGGGGTAATGCTGTATGAATTGGGAACCGATACACTGGATAGTACTTCAATCCTTTTATCCGTTTATGAAGTCACAGCCAATCCATCTGTAACACAACCGGGCAGCACACCGGGGAATAATTCCCGGTTGGGTGTAATGGTTAACCAGAATTGATTACTGGCACAGGAGAAATAAATGAGCGCTGTCCGCCGTATCACTAAAAATGCAGTGCTGTTAAACGCCGCCCGGATAATCAGTACGCTTGG
>Ga0105104_10001133_pt1 | contig 20200 bp, 18 predicted proteins | sample PPLLaktember2015_3_FD_87034 | JGI IMG/M metagenome (GOLD analysis project Ga0105104, IMG submission 87034) | Freshwater sediment microbial communities from Prairie Pothole Lake near Jamestown, North Dakota, USA - PPLs Lake P7 Core (6) Depth... | ecosystem: Environmental > Aquatic > Freshwater >... | reverse complement strand
TCAAATTCCGGCTCGCTGACATAAGGGGGATTAGAAACAATCAGGTCGAACTTCGCGGGGCCAAGACCGGGGATGATTGGTTCGAACAGGTCGCCCTTCAGGAGCTGGATACGATTACCGAGGCCATGTTTTGTAACGTTGCGCTGTGCGATTTCGAGGGCGGCGTCGGAAATATCGGTGGCGATGATCCGGCAGGCGGCAAAATTCCGCGCTATCGCAACAGCGACACAGCCGCAGCCGGTGCACAGGTCGCAGATTAACTGTTCACCTTCCCGTTTTCGCAGCAATTCGATAGCGTGTTCGACGAGCAATTCTGTTTCGGGCCGGGGGATAAGGCAATCTTTTGTGATTTCAAATTCGAGGGAGTAGAATTCTTTTATGCCGGTAAGGTACGCGACGGGCTCGTGCTGGGACGCTCGTTTGACAAACTCGTGAAGTTTCTTTAATTGCTCCTCATCGACAACTCTGCCGAATTGGGTATAAAGTTCGATACGTTTTAAGCCGAGGACGTGCGAAAGCAGTAATTCTGCGTTGAGGCGGGGGGCGTCAACTTCTTTGCTTTTGAAATAATCAGTGACCCAGTTGAGCAGCTTCTGTATTGTCCAGGTTTCCATTTTTATCCGTTAGCGTTTTTCTTTGTTTGAATGGCCAAGGTTAGTATAATTATAATACTGTTTATAGAAAGAATATTTTTCGCAGGATAAGGGACTTTTGTGATGAAATGCCCGGGATGTAAAAGGCGTTTAATCAGCAGGACGATACGCACGTGCGAGGTGCAATGCTGTATGGAATGCGACGGGATATGGGTGAGCAAGGAGACATTCTGCAAACTGGGGAATCTTTTTTCGATGGATTTGCCGCAGGTTGAACATCACAAAGTTATGTTATTCAAGCCGAGGGACGTAAAAAAGACGGTGGGGCCGGTTTTAGTGAGGGTTTGTCCGCAGTGTGAGATTGGAATGAAGCAATTCAATTACGCGTATGATTCGAATATATTTCTGGATAAGTGTCCGGAGTGCGGCGGTATATGGGCCGACGCCGGGGAAATGATGCAGGTGGCGAAGCACTTGAAGCCCGATATAGACGAGAGAATAATAGGCGGTTTTCTGGCGGAAAATCCTCATTTGAGCCAGTTTGAAAGAGACGCGGAAAGGGCCGAGCAGGCTCTTAATACGGTTTTAACCGTAATAAGATTGATGGCGTAAAGACCACGGCTAAATATAGACCTTGTCCATCATGCGCGGGAAGGCGATGCACTGGCGGATGTGGGGTTGGCCTGTGAGCCAGGCGATGGTTCGTTCGACGCCGAGGCCGAAGCCGCCGTGGGGGACCGAGCCGAATTTTCGCAGGTCGAGATACCAGGAATAGTTTTCAGATTTCAAGCCCTTTTCCTCGATTCGCTTAAGGAGCATATCGTAATTGTCTTCGCGGACCGAGCCGCCGATGATTTCGCCGAAGCCCTTCGATGCGAGCAGGTCGAAATTCTGCACGACTTTGTTGTTATCAGTATCGGTCTTCATATAAAAGGCCTTTGCCTGTGCGGGGTAATTGGTAACGAAGACGGGTTTATCGTGCATTTGCGAGACAATGGTTTCGTCTGAGCCGCCGAGGTCTTTGCCCCAGCGGAATTCGGCTGCGGCCTGGGCGTGCTTGGGGTTATTTTCGATTCTGATATTGATTTCCTCCATGTCGCTGCGCAGGTCAATCAATTCGGCTGCGTTTTTATCCCGTTTCCACTGTTTAATCTGGCCCGCCTGCTCTTTTTCGATTTCGGCGATTCGTTTTTCAATCGTTTCTTTTTGTTGTTTTAACTGGTTAAGCTGCTCTGCCATAAAATTGGCGGTTTTTTCTCCAGTGAGGATTTCGACGGCCTGGGTATAAGTCAACCGGTAGAAGGGGGGTTTGATAATTTCGAGGGCGGGAATGTCGGCGCCCAAGGTTTCGAGCTGGGGTTTATTATCCTGCAGGACTCGTGCGACGATATATGAGACGAAATTTTCGGCAAGTTCCAAAAGGCCGGGTAAATCAATAAACGCGACTTCGGGTTCGACCATCCAGAATTCGGTGAGATGTCTTCGGGTTTTGCTTTTTTCGGCGCGAAACGTCGGGCCAAAGCAATAAACTTTTCCGAAACTGGCGGCGGCGCATTCGAGATGCAGTTGGCCCGTCTGTGTCAGGTACAAGGGCTCGCCGAAGTAATCGACCTCGAAAAGGGATTGCTCTTCCTCGCCTGCGGCTGCCATCAGGATGGGGGTATCGACGAGGGTGAAGCCGTTGTCGTTGAAGAACCGTCTTATGGCGTCAACGACGGTGTGGCGGATTTTTCCGATGCACCATTGCCTTTGCGAGCGAAGGTGAAGGTGCCTGTGCTTGAGAAGAAAATCGATTCCGTGCTCTTTTGGGGTAATTGGGTAATCAGCCGTGGCGTGAATGACCTGAGTGTTTGTGGCCGCAAGCTCATATCCGCCGACGCTGCGGGGTTCTGCCCGGACAACGCCTGTTATCATCAGCGACGATTCCTGACCAAGGTGTTCGAGCTTGTCGAATACGTCATCGGGGACCTTGCCTTTTTCGACGACGCACTGGCACAGGCCGGAGCCATCGCGCAAGATAATGAATTGCACCTTGCCGCTCGACCTCGCCTGATAAATCCATCCTGCGAGGGTTACCTCCTGCCCGACAAAATCTTTTAATTGCGAAATGTATGATTTATTGTTTTTCATCATCTTCCTTGACCTCTTGTTGTTTTAATGCGTTACTCTTGATTGGCCAAATCAGAAAGTCATCGCAGCCTTTATTCTGCACTTCTTTATCACCGAATGAAGATGTTTCACGCTTGCCGCCATCATCGATACCATTTTTGCCCTTGCTGTATAGCGTAAAGTTATCATCGGTGAGTTTATATATAAAGGAATCGTTGTTGAGCGGGTCAATGAATATTTCCGCCGGGGCCAGATTATTTACATCTTCCAGATGTAGCGGCCAGTGTCCGTTCGTGTTTTTGTATCTCCTCATCGCGATTATCAACAGTGCTCCCCTTTGCTCTGTCAAGTTTCGCAGATATGTTTTGTGAAGCCCAAGATAAAGTTTTTCGCTTGTTCGAGCCAGCAAATCGGTTTGTTGACGAAAATCGAACTTCCATTGAAAAAGCGATTGTATTGGCACTTCCGGCGGTTCTTTTGGCCAGTCGAAATCCGGTTTAGTCATTGCATAATTTGTTTCATAGCTCGAATTAATAATTTCGCCAAGCTTTTCAGGTGTTGACGGCGCATAGAACCAATAGTGTATTATGTATGCCCTGAAGAGTATTTTCCACCAGTAGCCGGACTTATCACCATTACACATCGCATTAATATCTGACATCTCTCTTATCGATGCATACGGATCGCGGCAGAATCTGACTTCGCCTTTGGAATTGACCTCGTAGTAAAGGCTGCCACACATGTTTTTGAGAATGAGTTTGTCGGATTCAATAAAACCAGGAAGGTCGGAACTTAAATCGTGTTTAATCTTTGATACTGTCTGTTCAGCTTTACTAAGAGCCGATTCGTCAACATCCGTCGATACCGCAAATCTGACTATCACTTGTAAGCCCATACCCTCACTTGCGATGCCGATTAAGGTATCCATGGCGGCCGGCTGTTGAGATAGATGACGCCCCATTTGGATTATTGCGCAGTATTTTTCTACGGCTTCATTCCTTTTACCTTCTGCCATATCATTATTGCCGGCGGCTTCCAATAAATAATCAAACTGTCGTGAAGCGGATATGCGGTCCATGTTGTTGCCAAAATCTTTGATATTGGCAACTATTGGGAATGCACATTTCTCAAATTTTGCCGCCTGCAACAGACCTTTGATTGTGTCGTAGCGATACTTTATATATGCTGCGATTTCCGGCTGGTCTTCAGTTAACCAATAATCATAATGCACGCGGTCGAACCATCGTTCAGGCAGGTTCGGCTCGTTGGGTTCTTTTTGTTTCCAGTCAGCGAGGATTTGGTTATAGATAACCGCGGCGTTTTCGGAATCGGGGATTGCATATTGAGCCTGCAGTTCGGCGAGTTCATTATCGAATGTGTATGGCTTCCAGCCCTTGTTGTCTTCTGGAAGGAAAATCCATATAACAAGGACTATTATCACAATCCCCACACAAGCCCAAAACCATTTGCGATATATTCTTGGCAGGATGGTCGCTGCGGCGAGAAATATTGCTATCAGCGAGATAGCTTTCCATGGTGCGGCGAAAAACAGGCCGAGAATTAATAATACGGAGAGCAGGACGACCCAAAGCCACCGGATAATGCGGCGCAGCAGGCCGGGTTTTTTCGTTTTTTCAGTTGTTTGTATCGGTTCGGTCATTTTTAATCCTCAGTATTATCGAGGATAATTGTAACCGTCGAGGGGGATTTCGCAAAGGGGATATTTTGCGGGGCGGGATGGATAGCGTTCCGCTTAATAAGGCCTGGATTGATATTGTTACGCAGCTCGAATCGGGTGATAAAAATATAAGCAGTTTCGTTTTCAAATATAAGGCGATGAATCACCCTCGCGTCGCCGAAGACCGGATACGGGCAGATGAATTGATTGCCTGGCTCAAACAGCAGGATTTTATGAAGGCATACAAGTAAGGGATTTATAATCGAATCTTAATCACAACCTTGCGGGTATTAGATGATTCGATAAGATGGCAGCCGGGGAGGTGGGCGTCATCTGGAAAGAGGATGCAGAACAGGCCGGGTTCGAGGTTTACTTTCGTGATTTCCTTTGGCGTCTCATAAAAGGCAATATCCTTTTCAGTGTTATATTCCTCTGCGACTGTCAGGTCCTTTAATGGGGCATAGCCAAGGAGTTCTACGCCCGATAGCAAAAACTGGATATCGATATATTTTCGATGGGCTTCGAGTTTGCCTTCACTTAGTGGTTTGGTCGTATATTTCTGAATTGAGTAATAAACATTATCGCCATCGATGGGGTATTTACCGTCTTGTTTTTGAGACAGGGATTTATCTTCGAGAATTTCAAACGTCCTTACGAAACGAGGGTGCAAACTGGCATATAAATGGGCGTTATTTATTTGGTCGAGAATCATGAGTTTGTTTTAACGACAGAATTTGAATACCCCCAGCAATCGATTGGGCATGCATTCGTATTTTCAGGTTTGGGTTAACCGACAAGAAAAGGTCAGTAAAGCTGCAAAAGATATCCATACGCTCAGCCATTGATAGCGACCGAAACCATAGTGTTTTGGCCTCTATCGATTCCTGCTGTGTATCGTGACTAATTGTAGGTTTCATTATTTTTGTTACTTGGTTAATTCGGCGGGGCAAGCCCCGCCCTACAATTAAAGAAGGCACATTATATATCCAACTTTTCGCGGAGATAGCTTTTTAGCTGGTCTGTGGAAAGGCGGATTTGCTCCATTGAGTCGCGCTGGCGGATGGTAACGGTGGAGTCCTGGGCGGTCTGGCCATCGACGGTTACGCAGAAGGGGGTGCCCGCCTCGTCCTGTCTGCGGTAGCGTCTGCCTACTGCGCCTTTGGCGTCGTAGGAGCATTTGAAATAACCTTTGAGGTCGTCGTATATTCTGCGGGCGGTTTCGGGCATACCGTCCTTGTTGACCAGCGGGAATATACCGACTTTTATCGGCGCGATGGCCGGTGAGAAACGCAAAAGATTTCGTGTCTCGCCGCGAACCTCTTCTTCATCATAAGCGTCAACTAAAAACGCAAGAGTGCTTCTGTCCATACCTGCGCTTGGCTCGATGACGTAGGGGATGAAGCGGGCCTTCTTTTCCTCGTCGAAATATGACAGCGGGCCTTTGAGATAATCCTCGGCTTCCTCTTTAAGCTTTATCTTCGACAGGTCGCCCTTGGTTTCGTACCAGGCGTTGAGCGTTCTCATTCCGCGCTGGTGCTGGCGAAGGTCGTAATCGGTGCGGTTGGCGATGCCTTCCAATTCCTGCCAGTCGCCTGAGCCGAAGGGGAATTTGTATTCGACATCGACGCAGCCCTTGGCATAATGGGCAAGCTCGTCTTTTTCGTGCTCGCGGAAACGCAGGTTCTCTTTTTTGATGCCCAAATCCAGATACCAGTTGAATCGCTGCTGTTTCCAGTGTTCGAACCATTTATCATCAGTTCCCGGCTCACAGAAAAATTCAAGCTCTGCCTGCTCGAACTCGCGGGTGCGGAAAATGAATGCTTTTGTCGTAACCTCGTTGCGGAAGCTTTTCCCGATTTGTGCGATGCCGAATGGGATTTTGACTCTCGTGGTATCGAGGACGTTTCTGAAATTGGCGAAGATACCCTGTGCGGTTTCGGGGCGAAGGAAAAGGGTCATCGAGTCATCGACATTTGCGCCCATCTGGGTCTCGAACATAAGCTTAAAAGGCATCGGCTGTGTGAAATTGCCGACGGCCCCGCAGGATGGGCAAACCTTTTTGCTCAAATCCTGTGCGGCTGCTGCCGCGGCTTCGAGTGCGATATGCTCGGTATGCTCCTCGGAACTGTCATTTTGCTTATCTTTCAAATGGTCAACCCGCGTTCGGGTATTGCATTTTTTGCACTCCGCGATGAGGTCGGCGAAATGGTCGGCGTGGCCCGAGGCCTTCCAGATAAGCGGGTGCATAAGGATAGAGCAATCGATACCGACGACGTCATCACGCATCTGGACGACCTGCTTCCACCACGCTTTTTTGACGTTGTTTTTAAGTTCGACGCCTAATGGGCCGTAGTCATAACAGCTCGCCAGCCCGCCGTATATTTCGCTTGATTGAAATATGAATCCGCGTCTTTTGCACAACGATACGATATCATCCAGTTTTGCCAGCTTTGCCATAAAATCCTCACTTAAAACCGCTATTGTTTTGTTTTTCGCTGCTCAAGGTTTCGCAAATAATCCTGAATTTTATCGGTGTCTTCTTTGCGGCCGGTGTCGGTAAAATATTGAATGGACAGCTTTGCCTTTTCTATCGCTTTATCGACAAGGCCTTGCGCAGCCAATGACCTAATCAGGTTGAAATGGTTGTCTATGTTATCAGGTTCCAGCTCTAAAGCTTTTTGAAGGTACTCTGAAGCATTTGCCATGTCGCCCGAACGCGCCAGGATATCGCCGAGCAGGGCGTTTGGATGAGCGGAATTGGGGTCTTTGGCCAATATTTCCCGGCAGGTGTTTGCCGTGATTTGCAGTTGAGATGCACCTTCAGGAAACTTGCCGGTTTTTTGCAGAAGCAGGCCCCATTCGTAGTGCAGGTCGGCTATGTCGTTTTTAAGCTCTGGCTGATCAAAGTTTTTCTTGTCCGCCGTTTCATAAATTTTCAAGGCATCCTCAATTTTATTAGTGCCTTCGAAAATTCGCGCCATAACGACGTAAGCCCTGACGGTCGAGGAGGATTCGGTCCTCGAAAGCTCCTCGATTTTTGCGAGTGTCCCGGGCAAATCGCCCGCCCAGGCGAGTTTTTCGGCCTGCTCGGCCAGTTTTCTGGCTTTAAGTTCGGCTATTGCCGCGTAACCTTCCGCCGCGCTTGTCAGCGCGACTGGAGCAAGGAGATTTTCCACGGGGGCATAGTCGTCAGTGAGTATTATGTTGCTTGACCTGGCGATAGTAGAGTTGACGTCTTCGGCGGTGAAATACCAGATTGTGCCGCTGCCCATCCCGTAATCTTTGCAGCAGTCAGCCAGTTCGAGCTGCTTTTTTGCAGCTACGACGATGTAGGTGTTCCTGCTTGCGGAGCCGGGGTTGGCTTCTGAAATCGCGGAGACAAAGGGAAAGGTTTCTTTGAGGGTTTTCATAAATGCGCCGAGAAAAAACACGCTGTCGGGCCGGTCAATCAGCTCTATCATATATATTCCGTCGTTTGTGAGCATCTGCGACAGTTTCCGGTTGAATTCGTAGGTTGTGAGCTGATAAGGCACGCAGTAATCATTAAGAGCGTCTTCATAGACAAAGTCATATTTAACGGCCTCTTTGCCGGCATCAGCCTGGTTGCAGACCTGGTCGATATAATTTCTGGCGTCGAGGGAAATGGTGTTGATTTTCGACGCCGGGTCAAGACCGAAAGCTCTTTGTGCCGCCAGTGTTACGCCTGGGTCAATCTCCGCCACATCGACCCTGCCGCCGGACCAGTGATGTTCGAGATAACGGGGCAGGACGTAACCGCCGCCGCCAAGAATCAGAAAGGCGGGTTTGTCTTTGCCTTTGGCGAAACGATGAGTTACAGCGGCCATTATGCTCTCGTATGAATATTGCAGCTTCGAGATATCACCCATAAGTATTTCGCTGTGTACGAGTGTATCCTGGACGAAGATTCGCCTTTCGGGATTGCCGCCGAATGACTTTACGGCGATGTAGCAATATTGGGTTTCGTCTTCGTAAATAATACTCGGGTCTATCGTTCTGTTGAGACCGGCTTTAGCAGCCAAACCTGAAAGCCGTGGCGACGAAGAATTGCCGATTAAGACAACAACAATAAAAACAACGGCCCAGGCCGGCACAAACCAGCGGCGATAACCATACAGCAACGCCAGAATAAGCATTACAGAGGCGACAATCCATATTAGCGCCTGTGTTCCGACGGCAACGATAAGAAAATAGCCGGAGGCGAAGGTTCCCGCGATGTAGCCGGCGGTGTGCCAGGCGTAAATAGAGCCGATGGTCCTGCCTGTCGCCAGGCCCTGCTCGAGGGCGGCCTTGGCGACTACCGGACTAATCAGGCCCAGAAGAGCGGAGGGTAAAAGGAAGACGAACAGCACGTGAAGGAAAACTCGTAAAGACCAGTTGAATTGCCAAAGCCAGGGACAAAGCATAATCAAATTTGCCGTGATTAAAGCAGCGACGCAGCCGGCCGATGCCAATACGAACAGGGCGGGAAGCGAGGAGGCGGTCCTGAACCGGTCGGCGATACGTCCGCCTGAGTAATTGCCCAGGGTTATCCCAAGCAGGATTACGCCTATAACCGATGTCCAGGTATAAATCGATGAGCCGAGCTGTTTTGAAACCATTCTGCCCGCGACCAGTTCCACCGCCATTATGCAAAAGCCGAGGATAAAGACCATTACGCAGGGCCAAAGCAGGGGCCAGCGCAGACGCTCATTTTTCGTATTTTCCAAATTCATCGTAGTCGTACGATTATAAACGAAACAGGGCCAAATTCAAAACCGAAATCTACTTCGGCTTCGGTAATTCGGCGTAGTCCTTGATTCTGGCAGCGTAATCGGGCATCGCGGGTAATGGAGCGCTTGGGACCGGCTCGTACCAGAAAGTTGAGCAGGACCAGTCGTCCTGGCGTTCGTATAAGCCGGTGCCTGTTTTGTCGTTTACCTTCTGACTCCAGCCGATTTGCTGAATCGTTACGCGGATGTCTTTTTTCCAGTAAATCGGGTCAGGGATATGCCAGCGGTAAAAGGTATTTAGCTTACCTTCCAGAAAGCTTGTGCCGCCATAAAGATACGCGACGTTCTGCAATCCCCAGGATTGGCCTATGTAGTCCTCCGTTCCCGTGCCGCAAATCGTAGGAAATTCCGTATCGCCGTCTAAGAATACCTTGACCTCACCCTCGCCCCACCAGTTTTCCTCCATTGCCCTGCAGCCGATGACGCAGCCGACGAATCGGCCTTTGCCGGTCCGCTTGGGGAGAATCTCGAAATCCTGCTGGAGCGTTGTCGGGTTCTCACGCCGGTATAAAACGTGCAGGCGACCGAATTTCGTGGGAAGCTTATCGCCCAAGGTGTAGTCGATGTAATAAAACAAAGGAGTCGAGGTCTTTGATTCGTTGGTTATGGTGATTTTGGCATTTTTGGCAAAGGGCATTTCAAGCCAGATATTCAAACCTGCTTCCGGATTGACCGAATGAGCTATGCTTTGATACGCCCCGATTTTGCCGTGCATAATCCCGAAAAAAGCTCCTAAGGGCGCCTCGATACTCGGAGTTTGCTGCCCATCCCAGTAGGCGCGGATAACGATACCCTGAAGGGTGTCAACGTCTTTACGGACTGTTACCCAGATATGGCGGATTGAGCCGGGGCCTTTGATATCGCAAAGGGTGAATGTTCTGCCGGGGGAGAATTCCTTTGCGGGCATTCCCTTACGACCGACGCCTAAATTTTTGCTGGGGGCTTTACCGCCCTTCGCCTTTTCGCCCGTCGGGTTCTCGAAACTAATCGTCCTCGAATCGAGAGGCACGTCAACCTGATAAAGTTTCGGTTCATCCGCAATCGCGATTGTTCCCATCAAAATTAAAACTACAGCCGACTTGAAATACGCCTTTACCATAATCAATCCTTTCTTATAAAAGAGTTTTAATAAGCCGGCGAATATTTTAACCACAGATTACACAGATTGACACCTCTTTTTGGTGTCATTGCGAGCGCAGCGAAGCAATCTCATTTTTTGAACCACGAAGGGCGAGAAGTTCCACGAAGATTTTGGCCAGGAATGTGTCCTCAACAAATCTTTCTCATAAAGCATGCTTTGTCGAAAGCTTTGTCTTCGACCACAAGATCGACTGCGTCGTTCTTAGGTTATTTAACCGATTCTGGCCAAAACGAAGCTTCCCTTGCGATTGCGGGAGTTCTATTGAAAATAAATAAGTATGGTGTCCCCCGATTTCCTCCTGTCACCATTTGCCCCCCCGATTTTCGATTTTCAGGAATTCCCCCCAATGAAAATGTTTAGCGAAAATGTTTCTTTGACGGATTCGTTATATTGGATTCTCTTTGTATATAATCCTGCATACCACTTAGAATTGCTTGTGGCCAACTACCTGAGGTTGTATCACCTAAATTTCCTACTAAAGAAAAATCCTTAGATGTTTGAACTATTACCTTTACTGCGATATCAGAACCAATTTCTTTAAGATATACGCCGGCAACTATATTCCAGTCATGAGGCGTAATATCGTGGTATCCAAAAAGTGTCCCATTATGGAAATTAGTTTTTTTAAGGACAAAATCTGAACTCATAAGCCCTTCTTTTGCGGCAAGAAAAGCTGTTCTTTTGTCAATGTCTGAAAATATCATATTATCCGCATAAGTGAATGCTCCTATTTTACCTGCTTCAATGGAATCAAAATTAACGTCAGAGGCTGATTGAGGTAATTCAGATATTGAAGCACATCCTGAAATACTAAGGGCAAACAGTAATAAAAAGTTAACTTTTATCATATTATTCTCCTTAAATGCCTTTTGCCCCCAGCCAAAGGCGATTAATATTATATCCTTTTTCAAGGGATAATCAAGGAGAAAATTATATTCCTATGAGTATTTCTTGGGTGAATCTTGCAAAAAGTGTGTTCGACCATAATTGAGTACAACTAAATCTCAGACTATTGGTCAAAACACTCTGGTTCAAGCAGCATAGCCGGACCGTCTTTGGAATATTTGGAATTGTTCAATTCTATACACTCGACTTCGGAAGATTCTAACCACGGTGAGTGAGGCGTTTCTTGGCAAGGTGATACTTTTCCTACTAAACTCCAAAGCTTCTGATTGGCAATATTTTTTGCTTCTTTTTCATCTTTAGCTCTGACGATAGCATCGCCTTTATAATAACTACCTATCCAAACCGCAGAATCTATATTAATTGGCGAAAGTTTCCATATTTTCATTTTAGCACCTCCAATAAAGAAATCCATAATTGGACAAATCCAGAAACATCTTGACTGCTTTAAAATAAATAAAAGTCAATCAGCATTAAGGAATAATTATATTAATTGAATGCTGAGAGAAATCAAGCTTTTTATGCTCCTCAACGAAAAATAGGCGACTGTCCCTAATTAAAACCACCTAATTCAGTTATAAAATTATCATTTTTTTTGTGAAAGTTCAAATCTCATCACATTTATCATATTTTGAAGAATACCTATTTGGTTTTGGAGTTCGGATATAGCTTCAGACAAACTTGCTAATCCATTATATAAATTATATTTCTCTGGATCTGTAATAGGGTTACCATATAATTTGATGTTTTCATCAAAACATTTAATAGCGGTTTCAATGCGTCTGTTCATCAGGAATCTCCTTAATAGGATTCTGTGTTTTATCTTTAGATAAACGGATTTTATTAAATTCTTCTGCAGTTAAACGCGGAAAATCTCCAGCACTTTTCATAAAATTTGCCTCATCTGTAAAATCGCTTGGCGCATAAAGTTTGCGATGATGAAAAATGACAAGATATGCAAAAACAATAAGAACCGCTATAGGAAAAAGAACCAAAAACCATATCATCGGTTTAAGTATATCTACATATGTAGAGCCAATATTAGCAGTCACATATCCAGCGATGCCATAAATAAGAACTTGAAAAAGAGCAATAATACCAAGAGGATTTTTTGCTAGTCTTATTGACGACTCAAAAAATTCTTTAAAACCAGACATAAGGACGACCTAATTTATCCTGAATCATTGATATTCTTTTGTATAGGTATTAATTCCCCCATTCCGGGGACATCTTGCTTAATTCCCTTATAAAATCATTTGCTAAATCCTCAAAGCTGCAAATCTCATCCGGCCTTAAAAAACATTATATTATTGAACGGCGACAGAAAACAAGCTTTTTTCATTTAAAGTCCGTGTCAATCTGTGTAAATCAGTGTCTTATCTTATTTCGCTTTTGCCTTGTATTCGATTTTTTCGTAAGGGATTTTGCCGCTTATTACTTCGCAGAAGGGCTTGCCATCTTTGACGCCTACTGAGCCGAAGCCGGTGGCGGTTGATAAGAACGCCTTGAAATCGCCTTTTATGGCGGGCTTGATGTATAAGACCTTTTCTAAGGCGTCGAATCTTACGCCGGAGAGGGCTTGGATAAGGGCGTAAGAGGACATAGCGCGGGCGTACCAGTGGCCGCATTCGTATTCGTCGAAGGGGTTGCGGACTACGCCGTCATACCGGTCGCGGGCGGTGCGGACGATTTGCAATCCCTCATCGATTTTACCATTCATAATCAGGTGCGAGGCGACCTGATATTCGATGCCGGTCCAGACCTCGTTGCTGTAGGGGAAGGGCAGTCCCGGCTCGCCGCCTTTGGGCCAGGAGCAAAGAAGCAGGCCGCCGTCGTCTGCCATCGCGTAACCGGGGCGCTGCGGATTGAAGTGCTCGGACAGGTCTTTTTTGAAGTTGTATTTGTAAACGCTTTGCAGGTGGCTTGAGACCATATTTTCATCGAGGATACCGTCAAGGCCGCTGATTTGGGCAAGCCAGACGCCGAGGACGCCATCTGAAAGACAACCCTTGCTATACTGGTATTTTGGTCCTTCTTTTTTCAAAAGTTCGAGGGCTTCCGGCGAATACTCGCCGCCTAAGTTCTGGACAGCCATCGGGTTTTTGGCTTTGAGGTTTTTCCACTGGACAAGCTGATAGTAAAATTCGCCGTTGTACAAACTCTCGTTGACGTATTTTTGGCCTTTTTCGAAAAGTTCTTTATAAAGCGGGGTATCATCGCCCGCGGCCCAGGCCATCGCCGATGCGGCCTTAAGTGCGCCGAGATAGAAAGATGTGCACATCGGGTCAGGGCCCCAGAATTCGATATCGTAGGTATTGTGATGCGGCTCTATGAGGACGCCGGTGTGGTTGGGGTCCCATGTTTCGATGCAGTAATTCAAACTGGTTTTGGCCTTTGGCCAAAGCGACTTCATCCAATCGGTATCGCCGCTGATTCTCCATTCGCGGTAGAGCTTGATGATGCCGCCCAACTGGCCGTCGGAAGCGGCGTGGAAACTATGTGCAGGCGGGCGAATGGGCAGGAAACATCGGAAGGTCTGATGGCCTTTATCGTCCTGGCAGACGCAGAATTCCGTTTCGCGAAGGGTGCGTTCGAGACCTGCAAAGAGGTTTGGCAGCGCCTGTGCGTAATTCCAGACGTGAGTGCAGGAGCCGGCGCAGCAGCCGGCGGTATCGTGGCAGCCCTCCCATGCCCAGAGCCGGCCGTCGGTTTGCCTCAGGACTGTGGGGGATTTAAGAATCGTAAGATTGGCAGCGACTGCCTCGACAACCTCATCTGGAAACGTAGTATCGTAAAAACAATCGCTGAACTGCTTTGATTTATCGCGAAGTTTGGCGTAATTAGTCCGCCAGTAAGCAGCGACTGCATCGATTCCGGAAAATTTGTCCGCATACCAGGGCTGGTAGGTCGGCGGCTTCTTGTCTTCACTTGTTTTGGTTGGCGCTGAGCCGTTTTGGACGTTGCTGATTGGGCAATACCAGCAAAGCAGAATCGTTACGGTTTTGGATTCCGCGGGCTTGAGGTTCACGGGGACGAAAATTGACCCGCCGGGGCTTGGTGCGCCGCTGGTAACGGGTGGTTTTTCAATACATTCGGCCTTTTCGATATCCTTCCATGCCATAGTCAGCGGGTCGAACCAGCCGCCTCGAAACCAGGCGCAATTGACGTTAGCGTCCGGATTGAGGGTTGTGGCAGCGAATGCACCTTCTTCCCACGGTTTGGATTTGGCTTTGCGGACGAGGATGAAGCCGTTTTCAGTCCTGGTAACCTGTCCGGATTTATCATCGGGGACGAGGAAGTTGCGGGAGTTGAAAGAATAGACCGCCTCGACGGGTTTGTCTGTTGGGTTTGTGAAGCGATATTCGAGAGCGACGGCGGGAAGGGATGAATCATTTGGTTCTGGGGGCGTGAAGGGACTCCAGCCGGTGATTTCGACTTTCAGGGGGATTTTGGGGTCTTCGAGCATAACGGTTGCGAAAGGGAATTTTGTTTTGAAAGATGCCTTTGCGAATCTCGGCAGGCCGTAGGTTCTGCCGGAAAGGCCGTTACCGGCGCCGTTGTACATATCGCTGGGCATCGGGTAAAAAATCTTCCATTTCGGGACCGGGCCTTCGAGGACTCTTGCGATATTTTTCTCGCCTTTGACGCAAATGGCTGAGAACACGGTCGGCTCAGTGAAGATTTCGGGATTACTTTTCAATGAAAAGCTGCTAAGTGCCCCTGTTCCTTCGAGGCAAATCATACCTGCGCCTGTGCCGCCTAATGGGAAGGCGATATGATTTAGCTGCTGGCCTGTGTAAACGTCGTTATATTTATGATGCTCAGCGGCAAAACAAGTAGTAGAAATGAAAATTGAGGCCATTATTATCAGCGATTTCATTTTTTGTTCTCCTTTTCTATTTTTATCGCGTCTTTACCCATTGGCAGGGTCAACGATTTACTCCAGTTCTGTTTACCCGCTTCAAGGGAGCGGGGGAAGCCATACTCGATATCGCCTGATTTAAAGAACAGTTTTTTACCCGCGTATTTGTCTTTGGGGGTATATTTACCAGAAACCGTCGCGGGATACCAGTAAAAAGGAAATCTGTGGTCCCTAATGCCGGGGGTGATATCGCCGATATCGACGTTATGCGCGTGAAGCAATCGGCAGTTGGTGACATTTAAGGTTATATCCTGCGTGAGGTAATGGTCGGCCCAGTAAACTCTGTTCGGTTCGATGGCAATGTTGCCAAGCTCGTTGCCGTCCCAGCCCAGCGGGACATAGGCATCGAGAAAGGTCAGGTGTATGCTTGCGTGTGTCTGTTTTGCAATTATTTTGGCCGCCTCACTGACTGCCCAACTGCCCGCGGAATGGCCGATGAGGTGCACGTGCTCCGGATTTTTCGATAATTTGAGAATCTGCCTGGCCAGAAGAGGGCCTGCTTTGTCGCGGGCGTATTGTGCGGCGTCTCTGGGATTGATGACCCTCGCTTCATCGTGCCAGTCGAACCAGCCGCAGAGCCATTCGTTGGGGTCGGTTTTCCCGCGTATGGCCAAGGCGAGGTCCGCAGGCCAGGGGCTTTGCTCAATCCAGCCGTGGGTTACGACGACGATTTTTGAACGCTGCGATTGTGATAGATTCGGGTCATCGGCGATAATATGCAGGGTTGGTTTGGTATCGGCAGCATAAGATGCTATCGATGTTAATATCGCGTATAATAATAATCCGGCACTTCGCATTAAGCACACCCTGAGTTTATAAGGCGTATTATTATATATGAAGTGAAGGATGACGAAAATGAGAAAGCTTTGTGTTATTCTTACTGGTTTACTTTTAACGGTAACAGGATGCGCCGAATCATATTCGGTTTACGTTAATGGTTTCGCTAAAGTCGCTGAGTCGATACCGTCCAATGCCCATATCTTTGTTTCTACCAATCCGGATTCCGACAACCCTCTTTTCGATAATGAAATCAAGGTCAAAATCGTCAAGCTGCTCGCGTCGAGAGGTTATCAGCCGACCGACAACCCGGCCAACGAATATCTCGTGACCTTCAGTTTCGGGGTTGTGCCGCGTCTGGATGAGGACGTCGAATTTATCAGCACCGGCTTCGGCTTTCACGGGAGACACCATTTTATCGGTTCCAGCGGTTATTACGCACCTTACGTCCGAACCACGTGGGACCAGTGGCTGCGGGTCAAAGTTTATCGGGGTGATGAAGTTGTCTGGGTAGGCGAGGCGGTAACGACAAAATACTATGCTGACATCAGGCGGGCCGTGGATTATCTCGTTGCTGCCGTCTTCCAGTACATGGGCAAGGATACCGGCAGGCAGCAGGTCATGACCATTAACGCAAAAGACCCGAGAATAACTGTTATCGGCGCATACGCTGAATAGGCATCAGACCTCCGGGTAAACCCAGGGCTGACGATAATCCCTGCGTAAAAGTTTGTTTGCCTGCTCGTCGGCGATGACTATTTCCTTATCGCCGTCCCATTTGACGCTCCTGCCGAGTTTCAACGAAAGCATCCCCAGCAAGCTCATATTTGTCGAGCGATGACCGATTTCGATATCGCATAGTGGTTTTCGTCTTGTCTTTACGGCATCCATAAAGTCGGCCCAAAGCTCAGGGATATTATGGGCATCGCGGGTATGCGTTTTCGGTTCCTCGTGCAAAATGGGAGCGGTCTCGCTGGTTTTATCGTGGTCGCGGCGTTCATCTTTGCCCGGGTAAAACGTCCAGCCGTCGCGCCAGCCGAGATGCAATGTTCCTTTTGTGCCGTAAAAGTAACAGCCGATGCTATGCTTTTCCGCCTCGTTGCCCGCGTAAAAACGATGCTCCCATGTACAGGTAAACGAATCGAACTCATAAGCGACAACCTGTGTATCCGGCGCATCGGTGATGCCTGCGAATAAGCGTTTGCTGCCGGTCGAATAAACGCTCTTCGGGTATTTCTCCTCGGTCCACCATAAAACCTGGTCTATCCAGTGGATTCCCCAGTCGGCCAATTGACCGTTGGCGTAATCGAGAAACTGCCGAAATCCTCGGGGATGTATTTTTTTATTATAAGGTCTCATTGGCGCAGGCCCGCACCAGAAATCCCAATCCAGTCCTTCGGGTGGGTTTTCATCGGGCCTGTCAGGCCATTGACCGTAATTGGAATGGACGAAAGTCCGCACCATACCAATCTTGCCTGCGTTGCCATCCTGTAGGAATTTATGAGCCGAGATACAATGTGGCGAGACCCGCCTGTGTGTGCCGACCTGCACAATCCGTTCAGTATCGCGGGCGGTCTTGACCATGGCCTTTCCTTCAAGAATTGTGTGACTGATTGGCTTTTCGACATAGACATCGGCCCCGGCCTTGCAGGCGGCGATTGTAATCAGGGCGTGCCAGTGGTCGGGCGTGGCGTTTATAACGATATCGGGTTTGACCTTGTCTAAAAGCTCGCGGTAGTCCTTGTATTTGTCGGGTTTATTGCCGGTGAGTTTTTCAATTTCGTCGCAGGCCGGGTCGAGGATGTTTTTATCAACGTCGCACATCGCGACGATTTTGCAGTCGAGATTTTTTATCGCCTCCCGAGCGATATTCATTCCCCACCAGCCGGACCCGATAAGGGCGACGCGGTATTTCTTGTCTTTTTCAGCGCCGAGGACATAGGGGAAGGCCATCGCAGCGCCTGCAGCTGCGCCAGCTTTGAGAAGAGTTCGACGTGAAAGCATAGTATAATCTCCACAGTAATAATTTTTCGTCATTTTATTGAAACTCTTCACAATTGCAAGGGCGGTCTTTGACAGGTCAAACCATCTCGGCTAAACTCATTCAGCTTATGGAAACGAAAGTGTGTATTATCGGTGCAGGGCCTGCGGGATTGATGTCGGCGATTTTCGCCGCTAAAGCAGGCGCGCAAACGGTCGTTATTGAGAAAAACGCGGCTGTGGGACGCAAATTGCTTATGACCGGAGGCGGAAGGTGCAACCTGACACATGCCGGCTCAATCGAAGATTTTGTTCGTGCTTATGGTAAAATGGGCAGGTTCCTGAGCTTCGCTCTTTATGAATTTTCACCGGATGCGACTCGCGCATTTTTCGATGAAATTGGTATCGCAACAGTCGCTGATGATGAGAGTTGTGTGTTCCCGATAAGTGAACGGGCGAGCGATGTTCGGGATGCTTTGATAAACAAGTGCCAGGAACTGGGAGTAACATTTATTTTCAGCAGGGGGGTTGAGAGTATTGAAAAACGTGGCAATGAATTTGCTGTTTCGACGGGCAAGGATATTTTGGCCGCTCAAAAAGTGATTATCGCGACTGGGGGTAAAAGTTATCCGGCTACCGGCTCAACAGGCGACGGCTACACGCTGGCAAAATCTCTCGGCCACACAATCATTGAACCAAGACCCGCACTTGTGCCGCTTGAAGCCAATGAACAATGGTGTTACGAATTAGCGGGGACTTCGCTTGATTACGTGAAAATATCTTCTGTCGTCGAAGGCAAAAAAGTAGTTGTAACAGGCCCTCTTGTTTTCACGCAGGATGGTATCGGTGGGCCGGCAGTCCTTGATTTAAGCTGGTATCTTGCCGGTTTTCTGCCCGCCGAAAAACCGATTGCGATTACCATTGATATTATTCCTTCGATGAATGAATCCCAGCTCGATGAATATCTTCTTGGCCAGCTTTCGCAATATTCCAAAAAAATCATCGTCAACGTTCTTTTCGACCTTGTCCCGAAGAAAATAGCTGGTTGTCTTTGCCGGCTGGCCGGCGTCGCTGAAACAACCGGCAACCAGTTGAAAAAAGAGCAGCGCAGAAAAATAATCCAGCTCTTGAAGAAACTGCCCATGTCAATCAAGGCGACAAGACCGATTGACGAGGCGACAGTAACCCGCGGCGGCGTCGCCAAAAACGAAATCGACTCAAAGACAATGCAATCCAAAATCTGTCCCGGTTTATATTTCGCAGGCGAGGTAATCGACACCGATGGCCTCTGCGGCGGCTATAACCTTCAAATCTGCTGGTCAACGGGGGCTTTAGCTGGCCGCAAGGCAGCGGAGGACTGAGGACGGAAGACAGAGGACGGAAATTTGATGGGCTGAAGCCCATCCTACATGATTAAAGCAATACAAATCCTAAGAAATATGAATTAGTTTCTTTACCACGCTGTACCTTTGTTTTTGTTCTCTTGCAGTTTTGCTTCTTTAAGAATTTTATACAGATATAGAACTAAAAACTCGACGGCCAAAACCACCATCGTTAGTGAAAATACGCCAATAAACAATTTTCTCGATGCGATTATATAATCTTCCGATGTCATTTTTGCTGTAAGCAGGGGGATCATTCCATATAACGAAAAAATGCAATTAACAATGCCATATAATACAAGCAGCCCTGTTGTTACTTTTAGCCAGAGTGGACCGATACCTTTCAGTGATTTATCGAAAAACCAGTCATTTCCTTTTCGTAATTCTTTGGTAATAACAATTCTGACGCCAATTACCATAAAAATTCCGATGTTAAATACAAGTGCTATTTTGCTTGAAGGAAGAGAAAAACCTAATGGCAAAAAAATGGTCATAAGAAAACTGACGAGAACACCCAAAAAATCTAAGCACAATAAAAATGACATAAAAATCCCCAGCAATGTTATTTATCAACCAGTTATGATGGTGTGCTAAGCACACCCTATGTAAAATAGAACAAAATTATCTGCATTGTGGTTTCGAAAGCTTTTGAGATTAGTGTTCATTTATTTAGTTCTTTGTCCTCTCTCATCTGTTCTTTTATCTTGTTTAGCAGATTGATTGCCTCAATTGGTGTCAGGTTGTTGACGTCAGCGGAGGCAAGTTTGTCTAAGACGCTCTTGTGTTTTTTGACGAAGAGCGTATCGGAATCAGGCTCTTTGGTTTTGTGATTGGCAAGATGGGAGGATGCGGCCTCTTTGGCAAAGGCGGTTTCAAGTTCTGCTAAAATATCCTTTGAGCGTTCAAGAATAGGTTTGGGGATACC
>Ga0105104_10001131_pt1 | contig 20217 bp, 21 predicted proteins | sample PPLLaktember2015_3_FD_87034 | JGI IMG/M metagenome (GOLD analysis project Ga0105104, IMG submission 87034) | Freshwater sediment microbial communities from Prairie Pothole Lake near Jamestown, North Dakota, USA - PPLs Lake P7 Core (6) Depth... | ecosystem: Environmental > Aquatic > Freshwater >... | reverse complement strand
TTGGTTGCTCCCGCTGCCGCGTATTCCGCGAATCCAAAGGTTGCCGTCAAGAGAACTACTGCTGCCGCCGCTGCGATGGTTCCTAATGTCTTTTTCATGATCTGTTACCTCCTTGAGGGTAGTTTGTTTATTTGCCTTATTACTAATGAAATTTGCGTGCCAGAATTGCAATTCATGCTAACATAATCATAACTATAAGAAATATATTACGATTTGGCGATAGCCTTCGCCGATGTTAAATGCACAGGAGAGCCTTTTTTGCATTTTCTTTCAACGGAATGTTTAAGCAGGTTAAACGAAATGTAAAAAAGGTAAAATATGCCATTGTTCAATTTCCATTGACAAGCATCCGGCGACAAGATTAGATACCTGACAAAATTTGTATATCATTCTAAATTTTATTTTCAGGAAAACGGCTAAAACATTGCCATGACGACACCATTAAAAGATGATTGCCCGCCCGCCTATCAGATTTCTTTTAAATGGGAAGATTTAAATCTTTTCATTTATCTGGCAGGTGAATTCGGTCTGAAAAATCTGAATGCATTCACTGACGATATCAAACGTGAGATTTCCAGGCAAAAAGCACAATCCGTAACCATTGATCTTTCAGAAATCTGTTATCTGGATAGCGCTGCTGCCCTGGCCCTGGTTCAAATTGAAAAGGGCTCTGTCTCCCGGAATATCCCCTGCCGGTTGATCAATTTAAATGATGAAGCCAAAGGAATATTCAGCGTCATTCACGAGGATGCGCTGACCCATTTACCTTTTCATTCGGAAAAGTCCAGCGATGGCGTTATCGGCCAAGTAGGACAAGCATCACTTTACCTGGCCCGTGATTTTGTCAATTTTGTGACGTTTATCGGTGAACTGCTGGTAGCTCTTGCCTATACCTTGAGAAATCCCAAAACGCTTCGCGGGAAAGATGTTCTTTTTTACATTCGACGGGCGGGCGTGGACGGCCTGCCCATCGTCGTCCTGATCGGCCTCCTGATGGGTTTGATCATGGCTTTCATGTCTTTTTTACAGTTCAAACAATTCGGTGCAAACATTTACGTCCCCGCCCTGGTCAGTTTTGCCATGGTCAAAGAGCTGGGACCTATCATGACGGCCATTTTAGTCGCGGGACGCTCCGGTTCGGCGTTTGCCGCGGAAATCGGCACCATGGTGGTTAACGAAGAAGTGGACGCGCTGCAGACAATGGGCTTTGATCCGGTCCGCTTTCTGGCTATCCCCAAAGTTTTAGCTACGGTTATCGTCGTGCCGATCCTGACCATTTATGCAGATCTTGCCGGCATTCTCGGCGGCATGATCATCGGCATCACCAGTCTGGATCTGACGGTAAAAACATACCTTACTCAGTCGATGAAAACGATCCAGGTGTTTGATGTTGTCACCAGCCTGATCAAGGCCTCTGTGTTTGCCGGGCTTATTTCCGCCATCGGTTGCCAGCGGGGATTCCAGGTGCGCTCCGGCGCTCAGGATGTAGGCAAATATACAACCTCCGCCGTTGTCGCGGCAATCTTTTTGATCGTGTTGACTGATTCTATTTTTGCCGTTATGCTGTATTACGTTAAACGATATAGTATTCTCTAGTGAAATTAGCCGAAGGAGTTCTGGTTTTGGATTCATCGAAGAACGTGCCCATCATCACAGTGAAAAACCTGACCGCCCGCTTCGGAAATAATGTTGTTTTTGAAGACGTCAGCTTTGAGGTATATAAAGGGGAAGTTCTGGTGATTGTCGGTGAATCAGGATGCGGCAAATCGACCCTGTTGAGAATCATGATCGGGCTGCAAAAACCTGCCGCCGGCCAAGTTTTGTATCAGGGAACTGATATTACGCATGCCCAGGAAAAAGATCTCAATCTTTACCGGCAGAATATCGGCGTCCTTTTTCAGTCCGGCGCTCTGTTCAGCTCAATGACGGTCAAAGAAAATATTGCGCTGCCGCTTTCGGAGTACACTAATCTCAGTGCCGACGCCATAGACCAGATTATCAAAATGAAACTAGGCATGGTCAACCTGGCGGGATACGAAAATCACAATCCATCGGAGCTTTCCGGCGGCATGAGAAAAAGGGCCGGCATCGCCCGGGCCATGGCGCTCGATCCCCGCGTGCTTTTCTTTGACGAATTATCCGCCGGCCTCGATCCGGTAACTGCGGTGGAACTGGACAATCTGATCATCAAGACCAATGAAGCCCTGGGGACAACAATGGTGATTGTAACCCACGAGCTGGAATCTATTTACAAAATAGCCCATAGAGTGTTAATGTTGGACAAAGAGGCAAAAGGAATGATTGCCGAAGGAACGCCCCAGGAGTTGAAGGAACAGGCAACAGACCCGCGGGTGAAAAGTTTCTTTTTACGTCAGCTGCCTTCCGCACCCGCTGAACAGAGGTTTTATGTCAACTAACAGCTCGAAATTTTTAATCGGCCTTTTTGTCATTATCGGCCTGATGCTTCTATCAGCCACAATCATCTGGGTCGGAGCATCCAGAATTCTGATGAAGGGATCGCTCTACGCGGTTTATTTTGATGAATCCGTCCAGGGATTACAGGTGGATTCAGCCATCAAATACCGGGGAGTGGAGATCGGCACGGTTCAGAGCATCGGCGTTGCGCCGGATTACCGCCTGATCGAAGTGATCATGAAGATTGATCTGGAGAGCAACATGGAACACCAGACCATCGCCTCGCTGAAAACGGCCGGCATCACCGGCATTGTCTTTATCGAACTTGACCGGATCGCCGAAGGCGAGTTATCAGGTTCACCCAAACTTAGTTTTAAATCTGGTTATCCGGTTATTCCATCACGCAAGTCTGAAATCAGCCGTTTTCTTTCGGATACCAGCATCATTATGCAAAACATCAAGGATATCGATTTCAAGGGTATTTCCAGTAACCTGAAAAATACCACCCAGGCCATTGAAGACTTTGTGGCTAGCAAACGGATCAACAATATCATGGTCCATCTGGAATCCACCTCCGCCAATCTGGATAAGACAATTGCCAGCATCAACAAAACGGTTGGCCAGGGCAAGGTGGATAAGGCCGTCACGGAAACCCTGGGTGTTTTATCGGATGCCCGCAAGCTGATCGGACAAACTAAAAAAGAAATCGAGGCGTTGAATCTACGCGAAAAATCAGACCGAACGGATGTCATTCTTACGGATATCGCAAAAAAATCAACGACCATCACAAACAGCCTGCAAGACACGTCGGAAAATTTGCGGATAGCCTCGGAAAACATGCAAAGGCTTTCCGACAGTTTAAACAGAGATCCTTCGCAGCTGATATTCTCAAAACCGGCGCCGCCGCGAAAACCCATGGAGTAATGAAAGGAACTACCTCATGCGATTTTTTTTATGTAAGCAGAAAGGTTTTCTGAAAAAATCAAAAGGCGCATTCTTCATGATGGTGTTTTTTTCTTTGCTTCTCGCCGGATGTTTCACGGGTGGGAAACCGCAGTACAATATAGAAAGCTACATTTTAAATTACCCGGCACTCTCCTGGAATCAACCCGGCAAACTTGAGGCTTCGATCAAGTTCAACCGTTTTTCCATTGCTGCCGCCTACAATTCCCCAAGAATGATCTTTCGCAACGACGATTACAAGATAGACTCCTTTAATTATTCCCGCTGGGCTGTCAATCCTGCGGACATGATCGCCGACCGGATTCTCGACGACATGACGGGAAGCGGTCTTTTCCAGACAGTTTTTTCCTATCAGGAAGTCCAGGAGGGACGCTTTATCGTTTCAGGCGGCATCGAAGAATTTCTGCTCAGCATCAATAAAAGCGGTAAGACCGCCATTATCAGGATGACCATCGCCCTGCAGGACTCCCGGGTGAATCGGGCTGGTAAAAGAACAATCTTTCAGAAAAAATATGTTCGGACGGAACCCCTGCAGGAATCTTCGCCACAAGGATATTGCGATGCTGCAAGCCGGGCCATGCAGAATCTCTCCCGGGAGATTATCAGCGATATTTACGCAGCAATCAAAAATGCTTCTCCATCAGCAGCGGATTCCCCATGAAAGAGATTTCTCTTCAGACCCGCGCACGCTTTGAGATGATCGACATCACCGCGGCTGTGCAGAAAGCGGCGCACGAAGCAAAAATTGATTCCGGCATCGGGCTGGTTTACACGCCCCACACCACCGCTGCGATAACGATCAACGAGAATGCCGACCCGGACGTGCCCCGTGACATTTTGGCGGCCCTTGACCGTGCTGTTCCGTTATCTTCGAATTATCGGCACGCGGAAGGCAATTCCGCTGCCCATGTCAAATCCTCGCTGGTGGGCACGTCAGAAATGGTCATTATTGAAAATGGACATGTGGTTTTAGGAACCTGGCAGTCGATATTCTTTTGTGAATTCGACGGACCGAGAACAAGAAGAGTATATATTCGTTTTCAGTGTTAAGCCTGAAAGCCCGTTGCCTAAATACCATTGACAAATATAAAGGTGAATTCCAGTTCAAAGTGCACCATGTTTAGATAGAAAAAGACCCGGAAGGAGAGTTCCCTCCGGGTCTTTTTGTAAATAATGCATGAAAGTAATGTTTAAGCGGCCAGCTAAAACCTTACACTGGCCAGAGACGTTTGCGGAAACCCTAACGATAGTTACATCTGTCAATACATTGGCGTTCTCGTTCTTTGGCTTGTCTCTCACAACGGCGCAGGTATCCGGGTCTCGAGTGTTGCCTGCATCCCGTCACAGTAGCCTGAAAATCGTCACGACAACGATCAACACATTGGCCAGGATCACCGGGAGGGCCGGGTTCCCGATAACCGGGATCAGGGAGTGGACGATGACCGGGATATTCTACTTTGAAACGACAACGGGCTGACACCAAGTATCCACCCGTTCTGTAATTATAATAGGCCCGTGCCTCGTATTTTCCCGGTCGTGGAGATCTAAAATTCAGCACACCCTGCCGTACCCCCCCGGGCATATATTGGTAGTCCCCGGCTTCAGTATCCGGTGCGCCTTCCGGTACGATACATATCCAATCACTTGCATAGCCAGGAGCATTGTAAAAACGCACCATGATATCTTCGCCCTGATAGATGCGTTTATCCGTTTCGAGCCACGGTTCGCCATTAGCAGCCAGTGCCGTCTGGCAGCAGAAAGCTAGAATGATCAAAATGATCATTGCAGGGATTAACCCCCTTTTGGGACTGGTTATCATCATCATTATGTTCCCTCCTTTTTTGAGACGTTTGATAAGAACTTATTATGCATTGTTCATCGACTCATTTCTATGGACTACCCGCACGCTTCCTTTGAAGAAGCGGATCACTTTTCACAAATAGAAATGCTTGAACCCATTTGTCACGGAAAGATCAGCTGTTGTTTATATTATAATACCGCGCCGGATATTTTCATAACATTTTCTTTTACCAAAATAATCATCGCAAAGTGATGTCTTATAAAACCGAGTATTATTTATTGCCTTTGTCCGTGACTATTGGTGAGGCGCTGAAATTCCGGGAAAGAAAAGAATGCACATTTCTTTTCAGATTATCATGATCACAAAAGAAAGTAAAATGCCCGCACGCGCTGTTCAGTTCGAGTATTTCCGAGTGAATGAGACAGGCAAACGTTCTTGCCTCCTTCATGCTCGTTATCTGATCCTGTTCGGCGGTAATTACAAGACATTTTGCCCGGACTGCCTCCGCCGCCTTTACCCGGGAACCGCCAAAGTTTTTCAGGATGTCATGATTCATAATAGCCCTGACCTGCGATGCCCAGTTAGCCGCGTCATACAGGGAAAACTTTTCCTGTTCGTTGGCCAGAAAAGCTGAAAAGCTGGAGGGACTGGTATTCTTCGTCCGGTAATCGCGCGTCCAGACTTGCATGACGTGAAGAGGGGTCAATGCCTTCATGGCTGCCTGGCTTCCTTCGCATTCCGCGATGTTCTCGAGTATGCCCAGCTGCGCTGACCAGAAAAGCATTTCATGGGAAGTGGTCCAGGGACCTCCGAGGATTGGAACACATCGATTCATAAAGGCCGGATAGGAAACCATCCACTCAAACGCCTGCATGCTCCCCATCGAAATTCCAACCACGGCATGGACATGGCGGATATTCAGCTTTTCGGTCAACAGAAGATACTGGGCGCGTACCATATCGCGGATACTGAATTGCGGAAAGTCTTTACCCGGCTGGTTCTGGCTGTTGGATGGCGATGATGAAACTCCATTTCCGAATGAATCCACTGCAATGATAAAATATTTTGAGCTGTCAAAAAGCTTACCCGGCCCGATGAATCCGAGATCGAACAGTTCCTTTGATGTTCCGGCAAGCCAGGTCGGGACTAGCACGATATTGGACTTTTCGGCGTTCATGGTTCCGACTGTAAGGTAACCCAGGCGGCAATCACGAATGACCTTCCCATTGTCCAGCTGGAAATCACCCAGGCTGACGTATTGGATGGGGCTGTTCGCCAGGGCACTTCCACCCGCAAAAAAACCAATCACTAAAAAAACAAAAACATAAAAGCGGATTTCTTTGGAATGATGTGGCATTTTAGGTTTGCCCCTCTTTACGAACGCTCTTCTTGAATGGACTCAGGGATTGCCTTTCCCGGAATTACGCAATATGGGCGCGATATCTTCTGCAATCAGTGGTTTATAGAAGTAGTAGCCCTGAATTTCACTGCATAAATTCTCTTTAAGGAAGGCCAGCTGCTGTTCGGTTTCTACTCCTTCAGCCACTACATTGAGACCAAGAGTTCTCCCAAGCTGTAAAATGATTTTGATAATGCCTTCGTCCTTGATGTTTTTTGCGATTCCCTGGATAAATTGCATGTCGATTTTAATCCGGTCAACCGGCAGGTCCTTTAAGCGGCCGAGCGAGGAATAATCGGTCCCAAAATCATCGATGGAGATAGACAACCCGAGTGCCTTCAGCTTGTTCATCGTATTAATCACATAATCCGTATCCTGTAAACCAAGACTTTCTGTTACTTCTAATTCCAGGTAGCACGGGTTCAATTTCGTTTCCTTCAACACCCTGTCAACAATATCGACGATATTTGGATTATAGAATTGTTTCACTGAAAGGTTTACGGAAACCCTCGCAGGCTTGAGTCCCTGATTCTGCCATTCCTCATTCTGGCGGCATGCTGTCATCAGGACCCACTCGCCGATGGAATGAATAAGACTTGTTTTTTCTGCAATGGGAATAAACTTCATTGGCGGTATGATTCCCTTGCGGGGATGCCGCCAGCGAATCAGGGCTTCCATTCCAATAATTTCGAGGGTCTCAGGATTAACCTGGGGCTGATACTGTAAAAAAAGTTCGTTTCTTTCAACAGCCCTGTACAGGCTGTTGGTCAGCTCCATGTTGTCCAGGACTTCCTGTTTCATTTCAACAGAACAAAATGAGAATCTGTTTTTGCCCTTGTTTTTGGCCGCATACATGGCCATGTCCGCATGTTTAATGAGTTCATCCGTATCTTCCCCGTCAAACGGGAAAACGGCAATCCCCGCGCTTGCGGTCACAAAGAACTCCTGATTTTTTATGATGATGGGCTGATCGAAGACGCTCATCATCTTTTGGGCCACTTTCTGGATGTTGTTTACATCAGAGATTTGCGGCAGCATAACAAGAAATTCGTCCCCACCGAAACGTGATACGGTATCATATTTCCGCACAAGTGCAGACAGTCTTTCTGCGATCTGCAAGAGCATCGCATCTCCCCCGTCATGTCCCATTGTATCATTGACGGACTTGAAGGAGTCAAGGTCGATAAACATCACGCTGATGAGCTTTTCGGTTCGCATGGACAGACTGATGGCCTGTTTAAGCCGGTCAGTCAGAAGTGCGCGGTTCGGCAGACCGGTCAAAGCATCATAGTAGGCCATATAGTTGATTGCTTTTTCGGACTCCACCTGGCGCAAGGCATCTGACAAAAGATTCCCCAATACCTGGATCATTTCCCGATGGTCCTGATCCCATTTACGGGGACTCTTTATTGCCTCAAATGAAATGTATCCGATAACATTATCTATGCCGGTCAGTTTCACGATGATTAAAGACTTGATCTGTTCTTTTTTCAGAGATTCCTTGTCCGGTATGGCACCGGGCTGCAATGTTTCTATATCATGAACATGAACATACCCTGTTTTATCAACCTGGTCTTTAACCCCGGGCAAATCCAGGATTGTTGGATGGTCTTTCCGGTCGAGCATAGAGGCAATCCCGGCATTACACCACTCATGGGAATGCGCCAGATTATTGTTGTCCCTGGAATACATGAAAAGACCGGCCCGGTCCGCCTGAAAATGACTGCCGCACTGACGCAGCATGTCGTTAATGATAATATCGATATTCTCCTGACGGGCATCAACAAACCGAGCGGAAATGCCGGCCAGCAATTTCTGGAGTTTGACCTGTTCTTCATTCTTTGCCAGTCGATCAAAGTAGATGCGATTGATATAGAAAGCAATCCAGATGAAGATGCCGAAAATGCCTATTCGGAAAACATGATTTGAGAGACCAATCTTTACGGTCTGCTCCGGTACCATTATCCATACCCAGAAAAGCGTTACGAACGTGGCAACACTGACCATGTACAATAGTCTTTTCTGGCGGAATAAAATGGATACCAGCACAAAAATAATGGGCAGCGCCCAGAAGGTTACGTTGTCGTCAATGAAACTCAGTACGATGAAAGGGATTGACAACGTCACCAGGATATTGAGCAATCCATCTTTGGCATTTTGTTTAATCTTGAACTTCTGAACAATCTGCAGCGCTGCTCCCAGAATGATAAGCAATAAAGTCTGCGGCAATGATGAAATAAAGGAACTTCTATGAATGAAATTTTCCATAGCAAAGAACAAAAATGCGCCCAGGACATAGGCCCTGCTTAAATACAGGTAAAGCTGGGATTGACTGGCCTCGCTCAGGATCTGACCTTCCTGCGGGACGGTGTTTTTTGTTTCCGGGGCCATTAAGCCGTATTTGATGATGCAATAATACATTACCGTAATCGGAATCAGGGTAATCAAGGGGGCCAGTTGGGGAAACTTGAACGGGAAGTAATAATTGATGACGAATTCAGTCAGGGTTCCAATGACTATGGCCAACACATAAGAAGCTACGATCATATACGCCTGCTTCTTGATCGCGCGTTCTTTTGATGACCAGCCCCAGTGAAAAAACAGGCCGATAACCATGAGGGAAAACACAATGTAATAGACATTGAACATCAAATCCCACGCGGAAGCAGGCCGGACATTCACCCAACCGGCATAGGTGTATTCCAGAACATATCTTTTTACCGCCAGGTCGCTGTAAAGGCTGAAAACAAAGACATTCACGGCGGCAGGTAGATAGATAAGCGCGTATATCCATTTCTTCCTGAATACGTTTTTCTTTCCGGTGAGACAAAGAGTGTAATGAAGAAGTATGCTGTATAAGGTGCCCCATCCTATCGCGGCAACCCTTCTCCAGATTAAACTCATTTCATAAGAAATTGCCGAGTTGGCGATGGAGAAGGAAAATGCCCATATGCACAGGGTTAAACAGATACAAAAAAAGAGTCGGTGTATAATGGAACCGGGGTTGAGCCTTATCACATAAAAGCCCAGCAAATAGTATATTACTACGGCGAGAAAAAACAGCAGCGAAATTAAGCCTGGTAAAGACATCGTCTATAGAATTCCTATGGCAATTAGTTTCGATCTGAAAAATACTGCTGTGCAAACAAACTCCATTATCCGCAGTTGCTGTTTGATACGTTCTTGGCAAGAATTCACTTTTTCATAGTGAAGTATAAAAAAAGGGGATTTGCATGTCAAGGGAATCTTGTCATCCTGGCCCCCCATTTTTCAAACAATGCATCCCGCCACGCATTGTTTAATCAAAACCCCTTTCTCCCGGTAATGTTGACAGATACGTTGCCTGATGTTATTTATTAAAAAATAAATTTGCTGCTTAAAAAACGAAAATGAAAAACGGCCGGTTGAACAAGACGGGAATCCGGGAGAAGATAGCCTATGCCTGTTGAAATCGAACGCAAGTTTCTTGTAAAAGACAAAGTGTGGCGGCAGGGCGACGGCATCCGCTTTTGTCAGGGATACTTGAATCGTGACAAAGAGAGAACCGTTCGTGTGCGTCTTGCCGGTGATAAGGCTTTCCTGACGATTAAGGGCCTGACAAAGGGTGCAAAGCGTGCCGAATATGAGTACGAAATTCCATTTGAACATGCCGAAGAGATGCTCAATCTTTGCGATGGACCGATTATCGAAAAGAACAGGTATACGGTTACATGCAGCGGTCTCCTCTGGGAGATCGATGAGTTCTGCGGAGAAAACAAAGGTCTCACTCTGGCGGAAGTGGAACTGGAAAGCCCCGACCAGGTGTTTGAACACCCGGACTGGCTGGGACAAGAAGTCACCGACGATCCGCGGTACTTTAATTCCAATCTGTGCGTTTGCCCTTATAAGACCTGGAAGCATCCTTAAAGCGGGCCGCGGAACTTCTTTCCCTTTTTCAATCATCCTGACTGCCGTCACGTTTTTTCATGCAGGCGATTTGCAGGTTGACAGCCGGGTCCTTTTAAAGCTAGAATATTGGATATTTATCACTTGAAGAAGTGACGGGAATCCTGGCACCCTCTTCTACATATTGTGTGGTCAACTGGAACCGTCCAATGTGCATTCGATTCCAGGACATTTGTACCAATATTTTTAACAAAGGAGTATACCCTTGAAAAATTTACTGATTGCTTTAGCCATAATTGTTTTATTGTTTCCGGGATGTGCATCATCACAAAAGTTGTCCAGCGAAGAGCAGTTCAAAAAAAGCTTCCCAAAAAACACTTATGAAACATTTTCCGAAACGTCCCTCAAAGGTATTTATGAAGTCTATAACGGAAAACAGGTTTATTATTATCTTTCCCAGGATGATGCTCTTTTGCTGGGCAGCATTGTTACAAAAGACGGGATAAATCTGACGCAGGAAAGCAACACAAAAAAAATGGCCGCTAAACTGGCCGCACTGCCCCTGGATAAAGCTCTAAAAATCGGAAACGGGAAAACGGCGGTTGTGGAATTCATTGATCCGAATTGCCATTATTGTAAATTGTCCTTCGATTTTTTCAATAAGCGGAAAAAAGAAGTTACGCTGTATGTTTTTTTCTTTCCTTTGTCCGAGGATTCGCAAAAGAAAATCCGCCATATTTTCTGTTCAAAAAACATGGAACAGACCTTTAACGACGTTTTAGGGGGCAAACTGGATGGAAACGCCCGGCTCAATTTATGCGGCGACAAAAACGCTGAAGACATGCTGAAAGCGCACCTCAATGCCGCATCAAAAATAGGCGTCCGGGGGACACCGCTGTTGTATATCAAAGGTCAGGTCGTACCCGGCTTTGATCAGCCGGTTATTGAAAAACTGTTAACCGAATAAAACTGGAAGGGGTTTTTTTGTGAAGAGAGCATTTGCGGTTTCGGGAAGCGGCATTTTTTTATTTACCTTGTGTGTTGGAACTGTTTTTGCCCAGCCTTCAGGCAAAGCGATTGTGGACAATGCCTGTTCCGCATGTCACAGCATTAAAAGAGTAAACGAAGCAAATAAAAATGCAGCAGAATGGGAAAGCACACTGGACCGGATGATTAAAAAGGGCGCAAAAGTAAAACCGGAAGAAAGAGCCGCTGTTCTGCAATATCTCAAAACATTGAACAAATAAATAAATGATAACGGCTGTCTTTCCGTGAAGAGAGACAGCCGTTTTTTTGTTTTCCGTACAGGAAATCGTCGGTGGTGTAATCTTTCAGAGCATGCGCTCCGGATCAAATATTTGCTGTAATTCGATGAGCCTTAACGGACCTTTGCACCCGTTTTAGGTTCCCGGTCAAAACCGATCAGCGTCAGTCCGGAAGCAGAATCCGTCGCCAGCAGCATGCCGTGCGATTCGACACCCATCAGTTTGGCCGGCTTTAAATTAGCCACAACAATAATAGATTTGCCCACAAGTTCTTCCGGTTGATAATCCTTCCCGATTCCCGCAACAATCGTCCGCTCTTCTCCGATATCTATGCGCAGCTTGACCAGTTTGCTGGATTTGGGAACGGCTTCTGCCGCCAGAATTTTTGCCACACGAAGATCCGCTTTGGTGAATTCATCATATTCAATTTCCGGCTTCAGGTCGATGGCCGGTTTTTTTGATGGAGGGGGCGCTTCTTTTTCAGCGCTCACGCGCGGAAAGAGCGACTCGCCGCGAACTAAAGCGCTGCCAACAGGCAGAGGGTCGTTTTTACGAATCACGTCCAGATTGAGTTTTTGCGACGGATCCAGACCGATTTGACGCAGGATTTTTTCTGACGCCTGCGGCATGAACGGGGATATTAAAATGGCGATGGCGCGCAGTGCTTCCAGCAGCCGGTACATGATCGCTACGAGCTTCTCCTGATTGGCCGGATCCTTAGCCAGCGACCAGGGTTCGTTTTCTACAATATATTTATTGGCGGCACTAATCAGTTCCCAAATTGCCATCAAGGCTTTATGCAGAGACATATCAGTAAAAGATGCCTCCACGTCCGCCACCACTTTCAGCGCTGCCACCTGCAGGCTTTTTTCCAGATCAGGCGCGGGCGGCGCGGGAATCTTCCCGTCGCAATATTTGATGGCCATGGTCACTGCCCGGCTCACCAGATTGCCGAGGTCATTGGCCAGGTCGGAATTGAGACGCGCAACAAAGGCTTCCTCGGAAAAATTGGAATCCAGTCCGAAGACCATATCCCTCAACAGGAAGTAGCGAAAAGCATCCAGGCCATACTTATCCTTCAAGTCCAGCGGCCGGACAACATTGCCGAGGCTTTTGGACATCTTGCTTTGGTTCGAATTCCAGTAACCGTGGACATTCAGGTGCTGATAAGGTTCTATGCCCGCGGCTTTCAGCATGGTCGGCCAGTAAATGCCGTGCGGTTTTAAAATATCCTTGGCAATCAGATGCTGGGCATAAGGCCAGAATGCCTTAAAATTTTCGCCGTCCGGATAACCAAGCGCGGTCACATAGTTGATTAGCGCATCAAACCAGACATAGGTGACGTATTTTTCATCAAATGGAAGTGTAATCCCCCACGTAAGGCGTGTCTTGGGGCGGGAAATGCAGAGGTCTTCCAGCGGATCGCGCAGAAAAGCCAACACTTCGTTGCGATACCTTTCCGGACGGATGAAATCAGGGTTTTCCTGGATGTGACGGATCAGCCATTCCTGATACTTGCTCATGCGGAAAAAGTAATTGCTTTCCTTGCGGTGTTCCGGTTCGGTCTGATGGTCGGGACACTTGCCGTCTGCAAGTTCTTTTTCCATGTAGAAGCGTTCGCAGCCGACGCAGTAAAACCCTTCATAAGAACCAAAATAAATATCTCCCGCGTCGTAGACTTTCTGTAAAATGGAACGAACCGTATCCATGTGATTTGCGTCGGTTGTACGGATAAAATAGTCGTTGGTGATGGCCAGTTCAGGCCATAGATTACGGAACTGCGAGCTGATCCCGTCTGCATACTGCTTGGGGCTGATCCCTGCCTTTTGTGCGGCCTCGGCGATTTTGTCGCCGTGTTCATCTGTGCCGGTAACAAAAAATGTCTCGCTCCCCGTCATGCGGGCGTACCGGGCCAGAACATCGGCTACGATGGTTGTGTAGGCGTGACCGATGTGCGGCGATGCGTTGACATAATAAATCGGCGTGGTGATATAAAATGGTTTGGACATAGTGGTTCCCGACTCCTCATGAATCCACGGTTTTCTGACTTATTTTCCGCGCGCTTGCTGCTTGATGCTTTTCCTGCGGCTGCTCCCCTGCATCCTGCGTGGTTGCGGTTTTCGCTCCCCGGGGGCATTTTTTTGTTCCGGCGTATCCTTCATGCTCAAAAGAAAGACAGCACATCAGCCTTCCGCATAAACCGGAGATTTTTTCCGGATTGAGCGACATGCTCTGCTCTTTGGCCATCTTTACGGTAACCCTGTCAAGATTCTGCAGAATTCCCGCGCAGCAGACCGTTCGGCCGCAAACCGCGAGGCCTTTGACGATTCTCGCTTCCTGCCGTGCGCCGATTTGCTTGAGTTCGATCCTGGTTTTGAATCTGGTAACCAGGTCTTTCACCAGTTCACGAAAATCCACCCGGGAATCCGCGGTGAAGTAAAAGATCATTTTGCTTCTGTCGAAAAGGCATTCTACCGTAATCAATTTCATGTTCAGGCCTTTTTCGGCAATCTTTTCCATGCAATATTTCCGGGCTTCTTCCTCGAGCATTTCAAGCTCTTCTCTGACCCGCAAATCATCCACGGTAACCTTGCGGACAACACTTTTCAGATTGGGAGGCACCTGTGAAGGCTCGCATCGATGAACATCTGTTACAACCGTTCCCATGGCAATGCCGTTATCCGTATTGACAAGTACCTGATCGCCTTTGTGCAGAATCAGATCAACCGCGTTGAAATTGTAGATTCTGCCTTCTTTTTTAAATTTTATACCGATGATGTTGGTCAACACTTTGAAATCCTGATTTGTATTTTCACAGGTGAAGCTTAAATGCCATTGCCTCTAATGTCAACGATTTGTTCACATTCAGTTCTATCATTTCCCCTGATTTCTCAACGATGGATATATTGTCCAGAATCTGCTCACCCCGCAGGCGGTTGGCAAGAGAGGATACAACAGAAAGATTATCGGCGTTAATGATCATGGCGGCGCTGACGGTTTCCTTATAAACCAGTGCATCACGGAAATACGAACTGAGAATCTTGAGCCCGTGTCTGACTTCCTTTTTATCCTGCCCCAGAAAAGACGCCAGAGAAAGCGGGATCATCGGATCACCGCCGCCCGCGGCGGACAGAAGTCGGCCCAGTTCGGACCGAAACGCCATCATGTCTTCGGTGTTTGACTCAAGCGCCCGTCCGATCGAACCGGCGGAAAGAAGAGAAAGCACTGCAGATCTGGATGGATCAATCTGCATCTTTTCGGTCAAAAAACGCGCAACCGTTTCAGCGGCAAGCGGACTAACGCGAACATGCTGGCAGCGCGAAAGGATGGTTTGAGGGAGCCAGTAGGGGCGTGCGGTCACCAGTATGATAATATTGGCATCCGATGGTTCCTCCAGTGTTTTTAAAAGGGCGTTGGCCGCCTGTTCATTCATTTTATCTGCATCGTCAATAATAACCAGTCGTCGTCGGCCTTCCAGAGGTTTGAACGTCATCATCTGCTGGATATTGCGGATGGCATCGATACGGATGAACTGTTCCCGCGTTTCCAGTACATGAACATCCGGATGGTTGCCGGAGATCATTTTTCGGCAGGATGAACAGACCCCGCAGGAATCATTGAGCCGGGCGGCGTTTTCACAGTTGAGCGCCCGTGCGAATTCCAGCGCCAGTTTTTTCTTGCCGACGGCATTTTGGCCGCTGAAAACATACGAATGCCCGACTCTCTTTTGAGCCATGGCTTTCTGCAGCATCCCGACCTGCTTTGTGTGACCGTATATATCCGTAAAAGACATAAGGAAATGAAACCGTTCTGAAGGCTAACTCTGTTGATTGATAAACGCCATGACACGCCGGCAGACATCGACGGCAATCTCGTCCACTGAACGCGCCGCATCAATAACCTGGAAACGCCCCGGATCCGACGAACAGATTTTCAGGTAACCCTGCCGCACGCGATTGTGAAAATCAATTTTTTCTTTTTCAAAGCGGTCGGCTGCCGACGGATCTTTGAGCTGGGCATCACGGCGGCCCGCCCTTTGCAGTCCCGTTTCCACCGGTAAATCAAAAAGCAGTGTCAAATCCGGCTTTAAATGCTTAGCACAATAATCATTAACGGTTTTGATGAAATTGAAATCAAGCCCCCTCCCTGCCGCTTGATAGGCAAATGTCGCGTCGGAAAAACGATCGCATAAGACATATTTCCCGTCACTCAGCGCGGGCAGGATAATTTCTCTCACGTGCTGCGCGCGCGCCGCGAAAAACAGAAACAGCTCCGCTTCCGGGCACATGGCCTGATGACCGCGGTCAAAAAGAATATCACCTATTTTGCGTCCGATAGGGGTTCCCGATGGTTCCTGCGTCAGGATCACGGGAATATTTTTACCGGTCAAGTATTCGCCAAGGCGTTTCAGCTGTGTTGATTTGCCGGAGCCTTCGACGCCTTCAAAAGTAATGAATTTATTCATGGACAGTTCTCCCAAAGTCATGGGGGGGGTATGGATCGGGATGAGACCTTTTCCTGCTTCCAGCCTCGTCTAAAAAAAGACTCCATCCTGAAATATGTACAGCATGAAAAAAACAAGGGAAAGATCCGCCGCGCAGAACGGATATTCCCCTTGAAATGATCTTCTGAATCGAATTATTTTTCTTCTCCGGGAACGATCGCTTCCACCGGACATTGATCGCAACAGGCGCCGCAGTCTGTGCACAACTTGGGGTCAATCACGAACTTGTCTTCACCTTCGGATATTGCTTCTACCGGGCATTCGTCCTCACACGAACCGCAAGCGATACATTCGTCTGTAATCACATATGCCATGTTTGATAAATCTCCTTCTATTTTAAAATTTTTCTCTTTTTCCTGACCGGGACGGCACTAGACAGACACGACTTCCTTTATGGAAGGCACTTCCTGTTTAATGACCTTCTCGATGCCCATTTTCAATGTCATCTGCGACATCGGGCAACCGTGGCAGGCACCGGTTAATTTAACCCTGACTACACCGTCTGCCGAAACATCAACCAGTTCCACATCGCCTCCGTCCGCCTGCAGACCCGGACGAATCTTGTCTATCGCCTTTTGTACCTGTTCTCTCATAATGCCTCCATTTTCAACTCTTTGTTTTCGATCTGCCCCTTACAAAATCAATGTGGCATTTTATTAATTAAATCAATAATAACCGAACGTGCAATTCTTAACATATTCGGTTTGACCAGCACATATCTTTCTGTTTTATTGTGGGCCGCCCTCCACATGATTTTTCCGGTTGCCGGATCAATCAACTTAAATCCAATGCTTGCTTTAGCATAATTTTTTTCTTTTTCCACCGTATAACGCCATTCCTCAAGCGTAATGAATAAAAAAGCATCCGCCCCAATCAGCTGACCGATTTTTTCGCTTAGCGCGGGATCGGAATAATTCAGCGTATTCAGCTTCGATATGTAGTCCGTAACGGCCTGACGCAATTCATCATTGGACTGCATTTGGCTGTTCAGGCTTGCCGTATCGATTACGTCACTGAACCATTTCTTTGCCGTAAGTTCAGCGGGGACGATCTGTTCAAGAGGATTACGGGCTTCTTCATAGGAGCCGACAGAGACCGGAAATACGGCGACCTTCCGGGGGTGGTAATCTATCGCATCCGAATCCAGCTGGGAAAAACGCAATCCTCCGCAAGAGACAACCAGCAGGACAGAAATGACCAGGACAAACCGGATACCGAATTTCTCCATTTTCAATGTTCACTCCTTTCATCTGCTTTGCAGCGTAAATTCATCCGAGAACCAGCCAGCAGAAAACAGCAAAACCAGCAATGATATAAATAGTTTCCAGAAGCCCTTCAATGGCCGCACCTGAAAGCCCCGACCTTCTATCACAAAGTCGGAAACAAATCCATATATATAATAACGGTATAATCAGGAAGAAACTTACGGTTGAACTCCATCCTGCCCAGTGGGAAATCAACAATATAAACAATAATATCAATAAAATAATTTTCAGCAGGGTCTGTGTTTTTTCCTTGCCGATGACGACGGGGATAGTTTCCCGGCCAATGAGTTTGTCGCTTTGAATATCCATAATATCCGACATGGCTGATCGAATAAAAACCAGGATGAATGTAAAAATAAAAGCAACCGCCATTTTGGCGTTGAAATTCTGGCTGTCGTTCAAGGCCGGCAGGACAGCTGTAACCATTCCCCATGCCAGCGCTGTGGATAAGTTTTTGGACCCGGGGATGTCTTTCAGCCTCTGAAATCGCCAGCCGCCAGGAAGAATTTTCATATTGTACAATCCGCCGGCGAGCGACATAAAAAACAAAACCCAGAAAGACAGCAGGCTGTCCGAAAGCGATAAGATCAGGGCAATAACGAGGGAAATCATGGCCGCAAGAAAGTATTTATTTTTGTGCCGCAGATAGGATTTTTCACGGAAAGAACCGATTAATCCATACTCTTTACTGCTCATCAATCGGTTCAGCACATGCATGGCGTACACAAACAGGGAAGCGAGGGCAATGGACGAAAAACGAACGGGAATCTGTTGCAGCAGTATACATGCCCAGGCAAGACACCCGGCACCAAGGGCGGAATAAAAATCCGTCCTGACAGCCCATAACCAAAATTTGAGGATCTTTGCCAATCCCGGATGTGGACTGACTTGGTTTTCTGCAATGCAGTCCATGACCTGATCAATAATCCAGTTTGGCGTGGATGCCCCGGCAGAGACACCGACGCTCCTGCAACCGGCCAGATCAACACTTTTTATCTCTTCCGCGGTTTCAATATGGAAAGCCGGCACATTCTGTTTTTGAGCCAGGGCAACCAGACGACAGGTATTGGCGCTGTTTTTACCGCCGACAACAAATAAAGCATCCATTTCCCTGGCCAGGGTTATGATTTCCTCCTGCCTTCTTTCCGTGGATGAACATATGGTATTGAAAACAACGACCTGCGGGTTTTTTTCTTTAATTTTCTGAACAATTCTGGCGTAATGATCCGCATCCTGGGTTGTTTGAGCCACAATGCACACCTTGTCCATGGAAGGTAATTTTTCCGCGTCCTCCAGGGTCGAAACGATGATCCCCCTGTTTTGCGTGTAGCCCCACAGGCCGTCCACTTCGGGATGTTCACGGTCCCCGGCAATGATGACTGTGTAGTTCAGCGCCGTGTGCTTCTTGATAATGGCCTGCACGTAACCGACCTTCGGACAGGTGGCGTCAATGATTCTGACGCCGCTTTCTTTGATTTTTTTTCTTTCATCAGGCGCAATGCCGTGTGCCCGGATGATCAAAATGGCATTTTCGCGGTTTTTAATTTCATCCAGACTGCTTATGGCGGTAATTCCCCGTTTTTTCAGCAGTTCAATCGTTTGCGGATTGTGGATCAGCGGCCCGTAAGTATAAATTTTCCTGGTCGTTTCGTGCTGGGCAACATCCAGAACTGTATCCACCGCCCGGCGCACCCCCATGCAAAACCCGGCTGTTTTGGCAAGCTTGATTTCCATTCAGTTCGCTTTCCGCGCCAAGATAAAAAATTCTTTGTTGCCTGCCGGTCCCAGCAGGGAGGACGCGCAGGTCCCTTCCACGTCCAGGCCCTTTGACCGGCAAAATATACGGATCTCCTCCAGGACACGTTCATGAACTACCGCGTCTTCCACCACGCCGTTTTTGCCGACTTCTTCCCGCTTGGCTTCAAACTGCGGTTTGATCAAGGCCAGTATGCTGGATCCGGGCGCGACGAGGGGCAGCACAGCTGGAATGACGGTTTTAAGCGAAATAAAAGAAACGTCAATGACGGCCAGCGTTGGTTTTTCATCCAGATGCATGCCGTCATAGTGACGGATATTGGTTCGTTCAATGACGACCACGCGCGGGTCCTCCCGTAGTTTCCATGCCAGCTGGCCATAGCCGACATCAACGGCAAACACTTTCCGCGCCCCCGCCTGCAGCAGGCAATCCGTGAAACCGCCCGTAGACGCACCGACATCCAGCACAACATGTCCCGTTACGTCGAGCGCGAAGTATTCCAGTGCGCCTTTTAATTTCAAGCCGCCGCGGCTGACGAAAGGGTGGTCTTCTCCTTTAACGGAAAGCTGCGCGTCCGGCAAGACCTGCGCACCGGCCTTATCCACACGGATGCCATCGACACTTACCGCTCCGGACATGATCAGGGCCCGGGCTTTTTCCAATGTGGGTGCGATGCCTCGCTCCACAAGCAGTGAGTCCAGACGGACTTTCTTGGTTTTGAGGGTTTTAGGGGACATAACACTTAATTCAGCCTTTTTTAGATCCCCGCCTTTGCGGGAATGACAATAATTGCTATCTACTGTTGCAAAGGTAATAATTATAAAGCGGCAGATTCCCGTGAAAAGACAATTTTCCCCCCGATAATCGTCTTGGATGCCTTTGCATCGCGGATTTCGCCGGTCGGTATGGTCAGAAAATTGCGATCCCATACGACCATATCGGCAAGCTTGCCCGCCTCCAGCGA
>Ga0105104_10001130_pt1 | contig 20220 bp, 24 predicted proteins | sample PPLLaktember2015_3_FD_87034 | JGI IMG/M metagenome (GOLD analysis project Ga0105104, IMG submission 87034) | Freshwater sediment microbial communities from Prairie Pothole Lake near Jamestown, North Dakota, USA - PPLs Lake P7 Core (6) Depth... | ecosystem: Environmental > Aquatic > Freshwater >... | reverse complement strand
TGCGGTGGCCTTGACACCGCTTTGTGTTCGCCGGCCTTGCCGGCGGCCGCAGAGAAAATCGAAAGTGCCGGGGCCGCCGGCAAGGCCGGCGAACACAAAGCGGTGTCAAGGCCACCGCACTCCGAAAGAGGGAACGCAAACGCCGGCGCTTCAGAGGCCCCTGTCACCTTGTCACCTTGTCACTCCTGTCACCTTGTCACCTTGTCACCTTGTCACTCCCTCTTGACCGGTTTCCGCACGACAGCTACCATTCCGTTAATCGCAGACGTGAATGAGCCAAGGTTTCCGAAGGAGGAACAGCATGAGAAGACTTTCAGTTTTCCTGCTGGTAATCGCGGAGGTGATGGTCCTGCTTCCTGCCGTCGCTTTAGCCGCCGATTTCCAGGTCCTGACAGGCAAGCCGTTCGATCAGTCCCTCGTTACCAATTTTTACCTGGAAGGCCAGGCGATCCCGGCGCAGAAGAGGAATGCCACGTTGATCAAGACTCCGTCCGGCGCCCGCGTGTTGATCGCACTGCTGGACACCAGCGGGTATGGTGCCGATATCACACAAAAGTACAACGGACTGCTGATCACCGAAGGGACATTGAACATCGGAGGAAAGGCGCTGCAACCGGGTAGCTATGGGTTTGGTCTGACGCCGTTGGCCGCCGGCGGCCCCCCCACCGGTTCGAAAATCTTCAGACTGTATAACCAAGCCGGCGCCAAGCTGCTCGAGACCAAAGCCGCACGCGACGAGGTGCTCAGCCGCGCCAAACCGCTCCAGGTCGTGACTAAGCCCGGAAAGCCCGCACGCCTGTACGTCGGGCGCGACTGGGTGGAACTGCAGTAACGTTGCAGGTTACAGGTTGCAGGTTACAGGTTGCAGGTTGCAGGTTGCAGGTTACGAGTTGCGAACGTGCAACATGCAACCTGCAACCCTCCTTCATCCTTTGCCCGCGAGCGCCTTTAGTATCTCGTTGGGCGCAAAGACGCCGTTTTGAGTGATGATTCCGGTGATGTACTTGGCCGGAGTGACATCGAAGGCGAGGTTTCGCGCCCTGGCTCCCGGAGGTGCGAGCCTGACTCGTCCGAACTCTCCGTTCTCCAGAAGACCGCCGCAATAAAGTACTTCATCCTCGGACCGTTCCTCAATGGGGATGGCCGAGCCGTCCGGGCAGTTGCGATCAATGGTTGAGGTCGGCGCTGCGACGTAGAACGGGATTCCAAGCTCGTGGGCGACGACGGCCTTCTCGAAAGTGCCTATCTTGTTCGCCACATCTCCGTTGGCGGCAATCCGATCCGCCCCGACGATGACGAGATCGACCTCGCCTCGCTGCATCAGAAAGCCCGATGCGTTGTCGGGGACGATCGAGTGGCTGATTCCCTCGTTCATCAACTCAAAAGATGTCAGTCGGGACCCCTGATTCCAAGGCCTGGTTTCGTCGGCGAAAACGAAAACGGACCTCCCTTCCCTGCTTGCCGTATAGACCGGCGCGAGAGCCGATCCCCAGTCGACGAAGGCAAGCCAACCCGCATTGCAGTGAGTGAGGACTCGCGCCCCGTCCCTCACGAGAGCAGCACCGTGACATCCGATCGAAGAACAACTCGACACGTCTTCTTCAGCAACCAGATTCGCCGCCTCGACGGCCTTCCGACGCGCCTCCTCCGTAGATCCGGCCCGGCGTGCCGCCGACAGCACCCGCTCTATCCCGTAGAAAAGGTTTTGAGCGGTGGGCCGAGTGCTCGCCAACGTCTGAGAGCCCTCGAGAACAACTTCCAGGAAACGGCTATTGTCCGGTGCTTCCAGGACCACTTGCGCCATCCCGTAAGCGGCAGTCGCCCCGATGGCGCCTGCGCCCCTGACGATCATGTCTTTGATTGCCCGCGCGGTGTCGCGGTGCGTCTTCAACTCCTCGATCCTGAAAAAGTGCGGGAGAATCGCCTGGTTGATCATCTTGACGACACTCTGTTCCATCCAAACCGTGCGGTAATGAATCCCGTTGATTTTCATGCGTGATCAGTTTGCCCCGGCAACCACAGGCAGGTCAACGGCCAGCCAAGGAGAAGGATGAAGGATGGATGAAGGATGAAGGAGGAAGAGGCCTTTCTTCATCCCTCATCCTTCATCCTTCTCCTTGGATTGCGTCACTTGGTCACCCGATCGAGATCCCCCTATCATGGAATTTAGACATGAGATATTACGCTTTGGCTACCGATTACGACGGCACGCTGGCGCACCACGGGCGCGTTGATGAGGCGACCCTCCAGGCCCTCGAACGGCTGCGATCGTCCAGCCGGCGCCTGATTTTGGTGACTGGTCGAGAATTGGACGACCTGTCCCGTGTTTTCTCGCGCTTGGACCTTTTCGACCAGGTAGTTGCCGAGAACGGGGCGCTGCTCTATACACCGCAAAGCCGGGAAGAACGACTTTTGGCCGAAAAGCCGCCGGAAGATTTCGTCGCGCGGCTTCGTCAACGGGGAGTCGGGCCGATCTCTGTCGGGCGCTCCGTCGTCGCGACCTGGCGGCCGCATGCAGTCACCGTCCTCCAGGCGATCAGCGAGCTTGGCCTCGAGCTTCAGGTCATCTTCAATAAGGACGCCGTGATGGTGCTTCCTACCGGTGTCAACAAGGCGACCGGGCTGGCGGTCGCACTCAACGAACTGGGGCTTTCCCGTCACAATGTGGCCGCGATCGGTGATGCGGAGAACGATCACGCTTTTCTGCGTTGCTGTGCCTGTTCGGCCGCCGTCGCCAATGCCCTGCCTACTCTAAAGGAGCGGGCGGACTTCGTCACCAAAGGCGACCACGGAGCCGGCGTCGTCGAACTGATCGACATGATGCTTCGCGATGATCTGCAGGAGTTGGAACCTCGTCTGACTCGCCACCATGTCCTTCTCGGCTGGACCGACGACGAGCGTCAGGTGGGGATCAAGCCTTACGGTGAGAGCATTCTGATCACGGGCACGTCCGGCGGCGGAAAGTCAACCATGGCCACCGGATTGCTGGAGCGTCTGGCGGAGCAAGGATACCAGTTCTGCATCGTCGATCCCGAAGGCGATTACACGACTTTCGAAAAAGTCATCGTACTGGGTGACCCCCAACGTCCGCCCAACGTGAATGAAATCGTGAAGGTGCTCGAACACCCTGAGCAGAACGTCGCGGTCAACATGATCGGACTCGCTATCGAGCATCGGGCGGCTTTTTTTGCCAGCCTGCTCCCGCATCTGGCTGAAATGCGGACACGGACAGGCCGCCCGCACTGGCTGGTGCTCGATGAGACCCACCACCTGCTGCCCGCTTCCGGGGAGGCCTCGGCGGCGACCCTCGGCCGCGATCTGAACGGCTTCATGTTTATCACCGTTCACCCTGAGCACGTGTCAAAAGCCATCCTTTCTTTCGTCGATCTGATCATCGCCATCGGGAAGTCGCCCGGCGAGTCAATCCGCCAGACGAGCAGGTGTCTGGATGAACCGCCGCCCCGCGTCCCTGAAGTGGAGTTGAGACCAGGCGAAGGGCTGATGTGGAGACGACGCGAGGGTCAGGACCCTGTGTGGTTCCGAAGCGAACCGCCTCGGACCGAGATGCGCCGCCATTTCAGGAAATACGCCGAGGGCGAGCTGGAGCCGGAGAAGAGCTTCTATTTTCGAGGGCCGGACCGCAAACTTAACCTACGCGCTCAGAACCTGAATCTGTTCCTCCAGATCGCCCAGGGTATCGATGATGAGACTTGGATGTATCACCTGAAACGCGGCGACTATTCGCGCTGGCTTAGGACGGCGCTCCAGGATGAAGCCCTGGCTGCCGAAGTGGAGGAGGTGGAGCGGCACCGCAAGATAAGCCCGAAAGAGAGCCGGGAACTGATCCGCGCCAGCATTGAGGAACGGTACACAGCGCCGGCGTGATAGGTTCGAGGGTGTTGAAAAAGGGTCGGAAAAGCCGATTACGAGCACGAGCACGAAAAGCCAAACCGTCCAATTATTGCAACCGATCCACTTGGCCGACTGAGCCCTTTTCGTGCTCGTGCTCGTTATCGGCTTTTCCGACCCTTTTTCAACACCCTCCGGTTCGTGTGATTCTGTGACGCGACTCCCGCACCAAACTGCCCCCTACCTTCCGATCAGCTCGGGCTCCGAAAGAAAACAAGTTTTGCGTTATGCTAGTAGGCCTATGCGGGGAACGCGGCTGCTGCCCGCCATTCTGATAGCCTGCCTCACGATCCTCCTCGCAAGGGCCGATATCGTCGACCAGATTGCAGCGGTGGTGGACGAGGAGGTAATCACCTTCTCGGACCTGCAGTGGCTGATCGAGTTTCGCGGATTTGAGGTTCCGAAGGACGCTCAGCAGCGGCGCGATTTCTACCTTTCGATCCTCGACCAGGTAATCGAACAGAAACTGATTGCGACGGAGGCCGAACAGACCCCGATCATCGCCATCACGAACGAGGATGTCGAAGGCCAGATTACCGCTTATAAGAAGCGTTTCCCGTCCGAGGAGCAGTTCCAGGCAAAGCTGACCGAGATGCAGATGTCCCCCTTCGAATTCCGCCAGCTGATCCGGCGGCAGCTGGCAGTCAATGAGTTCATCGAAAAGCGGTTCAAGCCCTTCATTATCGTGCTCCCGAATGATATCGAGCAGTATTATCAGGAGCAGTTTCTACCGAAGCTTAAGGAACTGAATCAGCCGATCCCGGCCCTGGACGTGGTGGAAGAGTCCATCCGGCAGATCCTGACCGAACAACGCACGAATGAAGAGCTGGAACGCTGGCTGAGAACCGCAAGGCGCCGCGCCCGGGTGGTTAACCTGCTCTTTCGACCGAACCCGTACGCGCCAAACCTCCCGCCTGGATTCAAAGCAGACAGGAAGCTTGAGAAAGTCCCGGACCGGGACTAAACACGGCTGATCTGTAAGCAACGATCAGAAAAATTCCTTCCTGGAATCGACAATGAGAGTGACCGGACCGTCATTGATGAGATGGACTTTCATCATTGCCTGGAACACACCCGATTCGACCGGGATGCCTTCGGCCCGGATCTCGCTGACTAACTGGTTGTACAGTTCTCTCGCCCGCTCGGCCGGTGCTGCGCGGGTGAAATCCGGACGGTTGCCGCGGCGGGTATCGCCATGAAGGGTAAATTGGGAGACGAGCAGGATGCTGCCACCGATCTCTCTCAGGGCCAGATTCATGCGGCCATCCGGATCATCAAAGACTCGGAGATTAACGATCTTCCTCTTCACGAAAGCCAGGTCGTCGCCCGTGTCGCTGTTTTCGACTCCGACCAGCACCATTAACCCACGGGAGATTCGAGCGACGACGCGACCATCAACCGAGACCGACGCTCCATCGACTCGTTGAATGACGGCTCGCATAACATGTTAGTGTACAAGACCGTTCATGCCGGCACCCCATCTTTCATGCAGAATACGCTCAAAGCGAGGGAGGAGGACCATATCAAAAGTCTGCTGCTTATCGGGGAACATTGTGAGTATGGCCTTCTCCATATTACGCACGACATTGCGCGCCTCTTCTAGCGTGAGCGTCTCGTCCTGATATAAGACACTCGTGGTCAGGTCCACGAGGAAGCGTAACCGCCTGATGTTCCTTTCTTCTTCCTTGATCAGTCTTTCTTTTTCCTGCTCATCCATCTGCCCACTCTAACACGTGAAACGCGCTGCGGTGCGAGGGGGCTTGAGCTGACGGCTGGCTCTCGATCGCCCTACGGAGCCGCGCACGGAGCGGGGGCTCGCGGAGCGTATTTTCGCGGAGCAGCCTGGAGCGAAGTAAGCGGCTCTGTAATGCCGTCAGCAGTCAGCAGTCAGCCGTCAGCAGTCAGCTGTCAGCTGTCAGCGATTTCTGCTTGACACTTCACCTTTTCTTCACCTACACTGCCAACAGGGAGGGAAACCAGATGTCGATGACGAGACGACAGCAGGAAATACTGGCGTTCGTGAAGGACTTCCTGAGCCAAAACGGGTACTCGCCGACCCTGGATGAGATCGCCCACCATTTCGGAATCAATTCGCTGAACGGCGTCTACAAGCATTTGAAGGCGCTCGAGCAGAGAGGGCTGATTCACCGGCTGAGCAACCAGGCCCGTTCCATCCAAGTGATCGAAAAAACGAACCCCGCCACTACTCTTCCCCTTTTGGGCCGGGTTGCAGCGGGCCGACCTCTCGAAGCGGTGAACACACCAGAAGAAATTTGCGTCCCCGCGAGCTTCCTGACGGGTAAAAGCAACTACGTTCTGCGCGTCAACGGTGATTCCATGATCGATGAGCAGATCCGGGATGGTGACTATGTCGTCATGGAGCAGCGCCAATATGCGAACAACGGGGAAATCGTGATAGCTCTCGTGGACGGCGAAAGCGCAACGCTGAAGAAGTACTACCGTGAAGGAAGTCAGATCAGGCTGCAGCCCGCAAACGAAGCCCTCGATCCGATCCTGCTCGACGAAAACCGAGTGCAGGTCCAGGGAGTCGTTGTCGGTCTGATGCGCAAGTACTAAAAGGAGGAGACATGCTCTACAGAGTTGAAGTGGCCGGCCGGATTTTCCAGGGGACCGACCCTCGGGCCCTGATCAGACTCGCGGTTCAGGTCAGCAAGGCGGTACGACACACTGCCAAGGAGCACAGAAGGTTACGAGAGGCCCGCCCGCCATCCCTAGAAAACTCCTCGACTTATGCGCAACCCGCTGCCAACAGGACACTTACGTTGCTGCACAAATCGTATGCAAAGTGCTGAAAAGACAGATTTCACGAACCGTTAGAAATCGTTGCCGGTAGTTTTCCACCGATTTTTCCACAAAAGCGTGGATCGGATTCAAACGGGGTCGACGAGATGGACGAACTGGACCGAATTCGGCTGTCCACTTCGTCCATCTCGTCCATACCGTCTACTTTTTCTGCCCAAGGGGTGTCTCGAAGCTTGCCCCCTACAGCCTCCTCGGCGCTGCATCACCGGTCGAGCGTTCCCTTCTCTGTTCCGGGATGGTCACCTGGATGTTCTGTTTTTTCTTATCGCGGATAATCTCGAGTTGCATGGTTCCTTCGTCGATGCGACCCGATAAATCCGAGAGGCTTTGGACGGGTTTTCCATCGACAGAGACAATGACGTCGCCCGCCTTCAGTCCGGTCTTCTCTGCAGGTGAATCCTTTTGCACTTCCAGGACGAGGATGCCTTCTTTCCCGGGCACGGCCAGGTGCTCCGCCATCTGATCGGTCAGATTCACGCCGTTGATGCCCAAGCGCGCCCGCCGTGGATTGACGATGATGCCTCGGCCGCGGCCGTCGCCTTGAAAATCAGGCATCTCGAAGCGGAAGTTTTCCCAGCCCCTTGGACCTTCGGGCACGCGGAAGCTGTACGAGCGTCCGAGCCGCCCGCTTTCGCGTTCCCCGAGTCGTGCGGTCTTGGTCGAAGTCTGTCCATTGCGGACAACAGTCAGAGCCACTTCACGATCGGGCGGGGTCTCGAGAATCAAGCGGCGGAACTGCCGAGAGCTGATGACCGGCGTGCCGGCGTACTCCGTGATCACGTCCTTGGCGGCCAGGCCGGCCTTCTCGGCGGGACTGCCTTCGTCCACCTCGCGAACATACACGCCCGCTTCTTTCTGAAGCTTCAACTCCTTGACGTCGTCCGCCGTCACGTCCCGGATGGTGACACCCAGATAGCCTCCTTCCTCGTCTCCGAGAATCCCGACTTGTGGAGCGGCGAAAGCGGCCGGGAAGACGAGAATCGAGGTAGCTACCAGCACGAGCAGCTTTTGTTTTATCATTTTCTTGACTCCTTCTATCGAATTACACGTCGAGCAGGTTCAGCAGTTCCCAAAAAAGGAAAACGAGGCACTTCTGACGAGCGATTTCATTTCTGATATCCTAAGGTTCTTTGAAGTGGAGGATATCTTTCAGGATGAATGGGTTCGTCTGTCTTTTGAGCGTTTTGCTGGTACTAACCCCGGCCGTTTCAGGCCAGGAAGAATCCACTGCCGCAAAGCAGCGGTCCGCTCCTGGGGTGCTGGCGGAGATGAACGGGTACAAGCTGACCGATCATGATTTCGAAGTGCTGCTCAAGATGCTCCCGAATGTCAACAAGCAGGCTCTGACTCCGGAGCAGAAACAGCAGATCATAAAGAACTGGATGCAGGTCGTCACGTTTTCAAAAGAGGCACAGGCAAAGGGCTTAGATCAGGATCCGATCGTGTCTGAACAGCTGGAGATGTTTAGGAAACGCCTCCTGTTTGACCTTTATCAAAAGAACCTGCAGGGCCAGGTGAAAATCTCGGAGGAAGAGACCCGCAAGTACTTCGAGGAACACAAGGGCCAGTTCCAGACACCGGGGCAGGCGAGAGTCAGCCGGATTCTGGTGCCGACCAGGGAAAAGGCGGACGAAATCAGGCGCGCTCTGGTTGAAGGGGTTCCGTTTGAGCAGCTCGCCAAAGAGCACTCCACGGAAGCGGCGAGCAAGCAACAGGGTGGCGACGTTGGCTGGGTAAAACCCGACCACAAAGAGCCTGATCTGGTGCGGGCAGTCGAGCCGCTGGAGACGAATCAGATCAGCGAGCCGTTCTCGAGCCCCCTCGGTTGGCAAATCGTGAAAGTCACCGATAAACAGTCGGTCGCGCAAAAGGACTACGAAGACGTCAAAGACACGATCTCGCACCAACTGCTCGCCAAAAAGCAGCGCGAGACGCTCGAAGCGACTGCCGATGAACTGTTCGTGAAGTACCAGGTAAAAATGTACGAAGCCGCCAAGTAGGCTTCGGAGGGGGATGCGAGAAGCGGGAAGCCTCTCGCGGCGTTCGAAAACATCAGTGTTCAGTGCAGCCGGATTTGCAACTTTTCCGGCCGCCTCCAATCAATAGTGAAAGATAAGGAACATAACGCAGCCAGTGATCGCAAGGCGGTTTCGGGTGTAGAACCGGAACAGCTCGATGCTCTGGTGAACTCCGCAAAGACCGGGAATATTGCGGCCTTTTCGGAACTCTATGGTTTGTATGGAAAAAAGATTCTCAACTACATATTCCGGCTGACAGGTTCCCGAGAAGAGGCGGAGGACTTGATGCAGGACACTTTCGTTTTAGCGTTCAAAAACCTCGATTCTTTGAAGGAGAATGCGAAGTTCCAAAGCTGGCTGTTTCGAATCGCCCAGAACAACGTGTATCAGAAGTATCGTGGAAAGACCCCGCAGATCGAGTCGATCGATGTGCATGACTCCAGCGGCGAGTCATCATCGGGGGTCACCGAATTACCCACGCCCACCAAAGGGCCAGAGGACAAACTCCTCTCCGCGGAATTGGAGAAGATCGTTCAGAGAGCCATCAACGAACTGCCCGAGAAGTACAGACAGGTCTTTGTGCTTTCGGCGGTTCAGCGCCTGTCTTACCAGGAAATCGCCGACATCGTCGGACGTTCTTTGGCCTCCGTCAAATCCGATATTCACCGGGCCCGCGTGGAAGTGAGGGACAAGATCAAGGAGTACCTCGGAGATAACTATGGAATGTCGAATTTACACTGAGTCCTTGACCGCCCTCATGGACGGGGAACTGCCCAACGAGGAAGCCAGTACCATTCGCGCTCACCTGCTCGTCTGCCGCAGCTGCGACGCCGAGTACCGCTCCCTGCTTTATACCTACGAACTGGTCGGCAAGGCGCAACTGATCGACTCCCAACCAGCCGCATGGTCACTGATCGAAAGGCGGATCCGCACGCCCAAGGAGAACCGCAGCTTTCTCCGATCTCTTCTCTTTCCGAACATCTGGCTGCCTGTTACCGCGATAGCGGCCTTGATCCTCTTCACTTCTTTCCTGTTCTTGCTTGTTCCGTCCGACAATCGCTCGGTGGCCCTGCAGCAGGTACTGAAGAACTATATCCAGGAAAGAGACCGGGAATTCAGCACCAAAGGAGTGCTGAACAACCAGGGGGTAGGCACCGTTCGCACCGTCCACTATAATCCGTTTCGGGACGCGAGCCCGGTGCCGAAAGACAATCCATTCAAGGCGGAGTAGTTCTACATGGCTAAATCGTTCACTGCTGCCCTCGTGATGACCTCATTCTTGCTCCCCTGGCTGATGGCTCAGGATGACTGGGAAAAAACCCGAAGCATAGCCGAGGCCCAACATGAAATTGTGATGCTGCTTATCAAGAACAAGCAGTACGACAAAGTCCTCCCGGCATCGAAGAAGATCTTCGCTTTGAATTTTCCTCCCGCCCGGGAATACCAGTTGGTTGACCATGCCCGGCTGGCCAGTGCCTCCCTTAGCGATCAGGCTAACTACACGTTGGCCCACCAACTCCTTGATGAGGCCCTGAAGTCCGTCCACACTAAGAAGTCCAAGGCGACTCTGTTCAAAGAGAAAGCGCTGATCTGCAGCAAGACGGGCCAGGATGGGCAGGCCATGAAGTTCCTTGAAGAGGCAGTCCGGCTGGAAGAGAATCCGTAGTATCCGCTGACAGCTGCCAGCTGACGGCTGACAAAAACAAACAGGACTTCTGTGGCTCTTGCTTTTGTCAGCCGTCAGCTGTCAGCTTCCTCAATCGACCTCATCCCCGTCCCGTCACGCCTTATCCGGTACAATAAGAACAGGTAACCTCCTATGAAGTTGACCGAAAAAGTGACCCGCCAGGGTCCTGCTCGCAAGAAGGAATTCAAGACAGTCTCCGGAAAACCGGTGCGCGAGTTGTATCGTCCCGAAGATCTAGAAGGCTTCGAGTACCAGGAAAAGCTGAACGACCCCGGCCATTTCCCGTTCACCCGGGGGATTTATCCCACGATGTACCGCGGCCGGCTCTGGACCATGAGGCAGTTCTCGGGCTTCGGAACTCCGGAAGAATCCAACCGTCGATTTAAGTTCCTGCTCGGCCAGGGACAGACCGGGCTTTCGGTCGCTTTCGATCTTCCCACCTTGATGGGCCTCGATTCCGACGATCCGCTGTCCGCAGGAGAGGTCGGCAAGTGCGGTGTGGCCGTTGACACATTGGAAGACATGCAAGTCCTGTTCGACGGGATCCGCCTGGACGACGTCAGCACATCCATGACTATCAATGCCCCGGCGGCTGTACTTCTCGCCATGTACGTCGCGCTCGCTGAGATCCAGGGCGTCGATCGTGCGCAACTGCGCGGCACTCTCCAGAACGACATTCTGAAGGAGTACATCGCTCAGAAAGAGTGGATTTACCCGCCCGAACCGTCGATGCGACTCGTGATCGACACGATCCAGTACTGTACCGAACACCTGCCTCAGTTCAACAGCATCTCGATCAGCGGATACCACATCCGAGAGGCGGGCTCGACAGCGGTACAAGAGCTGGCTTTTACTTTGAGAGACGGGATCGAGTATGTGGAGTGGTGCCGGCAGCGTGGCATGGACGTCGACGCTTTCGCCCCCCGGCTGTCATTTTTCTTTAACTGCCACAATGACTTCTTTGAAGAGGTGGCCAAGTTCCGAGCGGCGCGCCGGCTTTGGGCGCACGTAATGCAGGAGCGGTTCGGAGCCAGCGACCCGAGATCGATGATGTGCCGGTTTCATACTCAGACTGCCGGCTGCAGCCTGACCGCCCAACAGCCGTTCAACAACGTCATCAGGACGACGATACAGGCTCTCGCGGCCGTCTTGGGAGGCACCAATTCGCTTCACACTAATTCCCTGGATGAAGCGCTCGCGCTTCCAACCGAGCAGGCGGCACAGATCGCGCTCCGCACCCAACAGATTATCGCCCACGAAAGCGGGGTCACACACACGGTCGACCCGCTGGCTGGTTCGTACTTCGTCGAGAGCGTCACCGACGAAATGGAAGCCGACGCCCGTAGCTATTTCGCGGAAATCGACCGCATGGGCGGGATGATCGCCGCGATTCAAAAGGGTTTTCCCCAAAAGGAAATACAGGAAGCTGCCTTCCGGTTTCAGAAAGCAGTGGAATCCCAGGATCAGGTCGTGGTCGGCGTAAATGAGTTTGCCGCACCAGAGGAGGAACCGATCAGTCTTTTGAAGATAGGCCCGGAGGCTGAGCAGCAGCAGCGGGAACGGCTAACGCACGTAAAGTCCCGCCGAGACCGAGAGGCCGTCAGCCAGGCGCTCCGTTCTCTGAGGAAAGCGGCCGCCACAGATCAGAACTTGATGCCTTTTTTAATCGCGGCCGTCCGCGAGTACGCGACTTTGGGGGAGATTTGCTCATCCTTAAAAGACGTCTTCGGGGTCTACGTGGAGCCGGAGTTTTGAGGGGGGAAGGCAAACTGGAAAGGGACACGAGGGACAGAAGGGACAGAAGCGACATAAGGGACATAAGGGACATAAGGGACGGAGGGACCCAGATTGTCCCTCGTGTCCCTTATGTCCCTTCTGTCCCTTCTGTCCCTTCTGTCGCTTCTGTCCCTTAGCGTCAGCTAGTCAGTCGTCAATCGGTCTATGAACAACACCGTTCGCATTCTCATCGCCAAGCCGGGGCTGGACGGACACGACCGCGGAGCTAAAGTCGTGGCACGCGCCTTGCGCGACGCGGGCTTTGAGGTCATCTACTCGGGGCTGCGACAAACGCCCGCGCAGATCGTAAACGCGGCCATTCAGGAAGACGTGGAGGCGGTCGGTCTCTCTATCCTGTCCGGCGCTCACTTGCATCTTTTCGATCAGGTCGTCAAACTGCTTCGGTCTCAGGGGGCCTCGGATATCCTGGTTTTTGGCGGAGGCATCATTCCGGAACAGGATATCGGCCAACTGAAAGAGATGGGAGTGGCGCGGGTCTTCTTACCGGGAAGCGACACCCGCGAGATCGTAAAGTTCCTGTCTGAAAGGTTCTCGGGTGAGTGATCGGCGAAATCCGGAGCTGGAGAGGGCATTCATTGACTGCTACGCCAAGGTCAAAGGAAAACCCACTCCCCCCTTTTCCATACAGTTTTACCCCTACTCCAGCCTGCGTCACACGATCAGGCTGAGAAGCGGTCAGGTTCTGATCAGAATCAGCGACATCCTGTGTGAAGCTCCCGAGGAAGTGCTTGGCGCCCTGATCTCTATTTTGGTTCACCGGCTCTACCGTCGCCGGACACCAAGTGATCTCATCGACACGTACAGCCGCTACGCCAACAGCGACGAAATCCGCCGGAAATCCCGGGATGTACGGGGGCGGAGGGGCAAAAAACAGCTGGGACCTGCACGGGGCAAGAACTTCGACCTCGAGATTCTGTTCAGGGGCGTGAACCTCGAGTACTTCGGCAACCAGGTGCAAATCAGCCAGTTGGGTTGGAGTTTGATCCGTAGCAAGCGGGTCCTCGGGCATTACGATCCTGCACACCGAACGATCATCGTCAGCCGCCTGCTCGACCATCCACTGGTTCCGCAATACGTCGTCGAATACGTGCTTTACCACGAAATGCTGCATGTGATTTTTGACGACGAAAACAGAAACGGCCAGTCAAGGGTTCACCACAGGAGTTTTCGCGAGGCCGAGAGGCGTTTCAGCCGGTACGCGGCCGCTCAGGCCTTCATTCGGACAGAGCTGTGATAGTAGGCGTCATTTCCGACACTCATAATCTCTTACGGCCTCAGATCTTCGACGTCTTCGCCGGGGTTGATCGCATCATCCACGCGGGAGATATCGGTGCGGGCGATATTCTGGTTGAGCTCGAGACGATTGCGCCGGTTCATGCCGTCTACGGCAATACCGATCGCTTCCCCCTGATCGAGAGGCTAAAGGACAGAGAGCAGCTTAACTTCGGCGACGTCCGGGTCTTTGTCACACACATTGGCGGGAGGCCAAAAGAGATGCGCCGTTTCTTTCCGGAGGTGGCGCACTCAGATGTTGTCATCTTCGGTCACAGTCACCGTCCGCTGCACGTGGTTGACGACAACGTGATCTTCTTTAATCCCGGTTCGGCCGGCCCCCGCCGATTCTCGCTGCCCGTAACGGTTGGCAAAATCGAAATCAACGACGGTAAGATCGAGGCCCAGATTGTGGAGTTGAAGGTGTAAGGGTCCTCAACCCTCGTGATTCTCCAGGCTCGCCCGCAGTTCTTCGCCGGTCGCGGGGGCGGTGCCCACCTTCCCGACGACAATGCCGGCCGCGTGGTTGGCCAGGTCGGCCGCCTCGCGGACCGTGGCCCCGGCCGCCACCGCGAGTGTGAGAGTGGCAATGACCGTATCGCCTGCACCAGTCACATCGAACACTTCTCGAGCGAGGGTGGGGAGGTGGAAGTGGTCTCCCTTCTCGATCAAGGTCATCCCTTCTTCCCCTCGCGTGATCAGGATATGCTGGGCTCCGGTCTTCTCCAGGAGCTTGATACCTGCCCTGACAAGCGACTCGTCATCAATGATGTTCAGTCCCGAAGCTCGTTCTGCTTCCCGCTTGTTAGGAGTAATAATCGAAGCACCCCGGTAAATGCAGAAATCGTCCGCCTTGGGATCGACGGCCAGAAACATGTTGCGCTTGCGCGTGGTCTCGACCAGGCGATCGACCAGCGTCGCGACCAGGAGTCCCTTGAGATAATCGGACAAAATAACTGCCCCACACCGCGGAACCAGGTCGGCACTGACCTTCAGCAGCTTCATCAGCGTTTCTCCCACCACCGGAGTCCGGGTTTCCCGGTCGGCCCTGCATACCTGCTGATGGTGGGCAATGATGCGGGTCTTTACCGTCGTGACCCGCGATTCCTGGCTGACCACCCCGTGCACGTCGATTCCCAGGCGGGCGAACTCCTCCAGGAGAGCGCGGCCGGCTTCGTCCGTGCCGATCACCCCGATCGGCAGGGGCCGAGCGCCCAGAGAGACGAGATTGCTGGCCACATTTGCCGCGCCGCCCAGGTGAACCGTCTCGTTCATGATCTCAATGACCGGAACCGGAGCCTCCGGCGAGATACGCTCGACGCGGCCCCAGATGAACCGGTCCAGGATCATGTCACCCGCTACGGCGATGGGCAGGTCCTTGAAATTGGAGATGATTTCAATCAATCGCGACTTGCTGGTTGGTGGCATACATGGACCTCGCGGCCTCGAGGACCGCCTGCGGCGAGACCGACCGGATGCATAACGGCTTCTCGTAGTGGAGACAATGGTAACCGGGACACGGAACGCAAGGCAGGTCGTGCCTGATCATTCGATACTCGCTCTGCCACGGATACCAGGCCCGATAGTCCGAGGAGCCGAAGATCACGACAATGGGCCGGCCGAGCGCCGCAGCAATGTGCGTTGCCCCGGTATCGTTTCCGATATACAGGCGACACAAAGATGTGACGGCAGCGAACAATCGAAGCGGCAACGGAGGCAGAAAAAGAGCCGAGCCAGCACCCTGCGACCGGACTTTTTCGAGAACAGACTCTTCGCCGGGTCCGGCCGTTACAATCACCTTCGTTCGCTCCCTGCTCAACTCGCGGCTCACTTCAGCGAAATGCTCCGCCGGCCACTGTTTCGTGTCGAAAGCAGCTGCGGGATGGACGAGGGTGAACGGACCCTCTACCCCTGCCTCCTGTAGCTTTTGCCTGGCTTGGGCAATTTCAGTGGCGGTCAGATGTATTTCCGGTCGCGGCAACGGTTCAACCGGGAAATCCAGGTGCTTCAGGAAAGCCAGTTGATGCTCCACGGTGTGGAGTTCCTGCTTTCCCCATACCTGCTGGGAATTCGGTACCTTAAGGTTATACAGGTAGGAGTTGCGGCTGGAGGCGTACCCGACGCGTTGCCGCGCTTTCGAAAAGAAAGTCATCCAGGAACTGGTCGTTCCGCCGTGCAGGTCAATCGCCAGATCCGGCTGAAAGGCTCGAATTTCACGGATAGCCCGCCCGCGTGCAAGCAGTTTGTTCCCCTCTCGCGGGATGACGAAAAGCTGGTCCACGTTCGGGTTTCCAAGCAGGATCTCGTGGAAAGGAGCTTCAACTGACACCGCAACTTCGCAGCGCGTCCTCTTCGCAACCGCAAGTAGCGGCGTCATCAGGACAGTGTCGCCCAGAGACCGCAGTCTCAGGAAGACAATGCGAAGTTGTTTGTTCTTGCCGATCACAGTTGAAGCCGTCGTCATTTGGTACGCCGTGCCACTTGGCAGGTTACAGGGCCGCGCGGACCACCAAGACAGAACAACAGAATATCGTCGAATATCGAATATCGAATATCGAATGTCGAATGTCGAAGGAAGGAATTCCCGTGTCCATCCTTTCCTTCGACATTCGTTATTCGATATTCGATATTCGATATTCGTAATTCGATATTCGATATTCTGTATTGTTCTCTTTTGGTGGTCAGCGCGCCTTTATAACTGCCTTGCGGCTGTGCCCCCTTACTTCCCGCCCTTTTCCCCAGGCGGCTCGATCTTGGCCTCTTCTATTAGCATAACCGGGATATCATCGCGGATCGGATAGACCCGATGGCAGCTGATGCACTTCAGCCCGGTTCCATCCGCCGTGAGTTTCACGTCCGATTTGCACGCCGGACAGGCGAGAATGTCGAGAAGCTCCTGACTGATAGCCATCTACTGATCTCCTTTCAAGGGCGGCGGCGTTTCGATGCGGCTCGCCGCCCGACGCAAAAAACGCGTCACTTAACCGCCGCTGAACGTTAGCTTTCCTGAAGCTTGGCTGCGCGCAGCCTCGTGTACCGAGCCCCGTCGGGCCTCAAATCACTCCTGAACAAGACCACCTCTTCGACCGGGACCGTCCCCGCCGTAGCTACGGGTCCGACTTCCCTAAGATACGACTGAAGAGCCTTCAGGTTATCCCTTGATTTCAGCCGCACCAGGGTCAGGTGTGGTCGGAAAGCTCGTTCCTCGCGAGAGAAATCCAAGTCCGCAAGGGCCTGTTCTACGCGCTCCTGGAGCAACGAAAGAGGCTCGCTCTGTTCGAAACCGATCCAAACCACCCGGGCGCTCGACGGATTCGGGAAGGCCCCAAGTCCTCGTACCTCCAACCGAAAAGGCGTTATACCAGCAACCACGCGTTCCAGGGCGGCACCGATCGGATCGACTTTCTGCTCGGGAATATTGCCAAGGAACTTGAGCGTCAAGTGAAACGAGTCGGCCTTCGGATAACTCCCGTAAAGGCCCAACGATTTCAACTCTTTCCCGTGCTGCTCGAGCCGGGATCGTACTTCTTCCGGCAACCCGACGGCAACAAAGCTTCGAATCATAGGAGGTGCCTCCTGAGCCAATCGATCGCGATTCGAGCGCTGCGTAAACGGACGATTTCACGGTCGCCAGGCAATTGCAGCCGTTTGGCCTCATTGCCGATCGCATTGGCGATACCGATATAAACCAGCCCCACAGGTTTCTCGGCCGACCCTCCCCCAGGACCCGCTATTCCCGTCGTAGACAAACCGAAGTCCGCCCCCGCTAACACTCGCGCCCGATCCGCCATGGCCCGGGCGACTTCCGGACTCACGGCCCCGTGTTTCTCGATGAGGCCGCAATCGACTCCAAGCCACTCGGACTTAGCCTCATTGCTGTACGTGATCATTCCACCCAGGTAGTAATCTGAACTGCCGGCGACGTCGGTGATCATTTTTCCCAAGAACCCGCCCGTACACGATTCGGCCGTTGCGAGCGTTTTCCCTTTTTCGCGAAGCAGTGCCCCGGTCACCGCCTCAAGACTCTGTTCACCTTCTGTGTAGACGGACGCGCCAAGGACTTCCTTGACGCGTCGGGTCAGTTCCTCAAGGACCGGGCCGGAGCGATCGATGGCATCCGGCCGTGTCCAGTAGAAGAAGAGATCGACGATGCCGGCCGAGGCAAGGATGGTCGTCTCCACCTCGTCGTAGCTCGTGTAAATCGGAGAAACCAGGTGGTCCACCCGCGACTCGCCTTCGGACGCGATCTTCAGATGCCGGAAAATCAAGGCAGAAGCGGTGTAGTAGCGGGCGATCCAGCTCATCACCTGGTCGACAACCATGGCTTTAAGCTCGTGTGGAGGGCCCGGCAGCAAAAACACCAGTCGATCCTGGTGCCTGATCAACAACCCCGGGGCAGTTCCGTTCGGGTTCGGGATCACCTCGCCGCCCTCCGGTACCATGGCTTGTTGCAGATTATTAGGGGTCATCGGGACGCCTATGCGGGCATAGCGCTTCTCGAGCTGCTTCAAGGCTTCGTCGTTCATCTGGAGCTTGCGCTCCAGCACGGCAGCAACCACCTCCCGGGTGATGTCATCTTTCGTCGGACCGAGGCCTCCGATACAGAAGACGATGTCTGCCTGCCGGACTGCAGATGAGAAGACCTCTCTCAGGTCCTCAAAACGGTCACCGATCACGGTCTTGCGCCAGACGCGAATACCAGCCCGGTTCAAATGCTCGGTAATGAAAAGGGAGTTCGTGTCAAGGCGCCACGGCGAGAGCAGTTCTGACCCGATAGCAATAATCTCTGCCTGCATGGTTAGTTTTTTCCAAAGCTCCTTCTAGGCCGGCTGAACCAGGTAAAGACTCGCCAGTTTGAGGACTACCCCCGCATAGAGGCCGGCGACAATATCGTCAGCAATGATCCCCAGCCCTCCGGGGAGGTGTTCAGCCCGCCCCGCCGGAAACGGCTTACTGATGTCAAAGACCCGGAACAGGACAAACCCCGCAATCAGAGTCCAGGTGGTCACGGGAACCCAAAGAAAGCAGCTCATCTGGCCGACGATTTCATCGGCTACCACCTGCTGCGGATCCGGGTTGCGCAGGGACCGCGCGACCTGGTCGGAGGCCCAAATGGCAAGCGCTCCCAGGATCAGGCACAGAACGGCCAGGATCAGCGTGGATTGGGAAGGAAGATAGGTGTGGATGAGAAACACGACGGCCAGCCCTTCCAGCGCGCCCCACGTCCCGGGGGCCAACGGCATCCGGCCGGCGCCAAAACCTATCGCGAAAGCTCGAGCCAGGTAATCACTCGCGCCTTTCGTCGTCTCCATCTGGTTCCTGATTCTCTGATTCCTGTTTCTGCTCAACCTTCTCGCCTGCAACGTGGTAATCGCCGTCCAGCCAGCGCCCAAGGTCCAAAAGGCGGCAACGCTCACTGCAAAAAGGCAAGAACGGGTTATCTCTGGAGACTTCAATCTTACAGCTGGGGCAACGAGGATTTCTTCTCATCCGACGACGGCCCCGACCAGATCATAGTCAAAGGCCTCGGCAACGAGCACTTCGCGTATATCGCCGGGCCGAACGTTCTCATCGATGCCGTCATTAAGATAAACAACACCGTCGATTTCCGGGGCCTGCGTGGACAGCCTGCCTGCCCATACCAAGTCGCTCTCGCGCGATGGACCTTCAATCAACACCGGCCGCCTCTGGCCGACGAGCTTTGTATTGCGACGACGGGAAATGCGCTTCTGAAGCTGCATCAACCGTTTCTTCCGCTGCTGCTTGACCGGCTCAGTCACCTTCCCTGCCAGGTCGTAAGCAGGTGTCTGCTCCTCGTCCGAGTAGGAAAAGACTCCCAAACGGTCGAACTCCGCCGTCTTCACGAAGTCGTAAAGTTCACGGAAATCGGCTTCCGTCTCCCCCGGAAAACCGACGATCATAGTAGTACGAATTGCAACGCCAGGTACAGTTTTCCGTATCCTCTCGAGCAGCTTCTGAAGGGAGTGGCGGTTCCCGCCCCGCTTCATTCGCTTCAAGACCTGTCCAGACACGTGCTGCAACGGAACGTCGATGTACTTGCAGGCATTCTCGGTGTCCGCGATCGCCTGGAGCAACTCCGGGTAAATGTTATTCGGGTACGCGTACAGGAACCTGACCCATTGGAGGCCTTCGATCTTCCCCAGCTCACGAAGCAGGTGCGCGAGACCAGTCTTACAATCCCAGTCCCAGCCATACATGGTGGTATCCTGCCCCACCAGGTTGATTTCCTTGACGCCTCTTGCGGCCAGATCGCGCGCCTCCATCAGGATCGAGTCCAGGGGCCGGCTGCGGAACAAGCCTCTCATTTTCGGGATCGCACAAAACGAACAAGGGTGGTCGCAGCCTTCGGCAATCTTTACGTAGGCCGTGTATCGGGGGGTGGTCAGGATTCGCGGGTCGGTGTGGCTGTAAAGAAAGACGGGCAAGCCGGGCGCGGCCAGAGCTTGCCCATTGCCGTTGGAACAGACCTGCAGAATTCTTGGAATCTCGTTAGTGCCGATGACGGCGTCCACTTCGGGGATCTGAGACTGTATTTCGCTTCGATAACGTTCAACCAGGCAGCCGGCGACAATCAGACGACGGCATTTGCCCTTCCACTTTTGCTGGGCCATTTCCAGAATCGTGTCGATCGACTCCTGCTTGGCGCTTTCAATGAACGCGCAGGTGTTGACCACGATAATTTCAGCCTGTTCC
>Ga0105104_10001129_pt1 | contig 20229 bp, 18 predicted proteins | sample PPLLaktember2015_3_FD_87034 | JGI IMG/M metagenome (GOLD analysis project Ga0105104, IMG submission 87034) | Freshwater sediment microbial communities from Prairie Pothole Lake near Jamestown, North Dakota, USA - PPLs Lake P7 Core (6) Depth... | ecosystem: Environmental > Aquatic > Freshwater >... | reverse complement strand
TGCGGAAGACGCCTTTCTGCGATGTTGAGATTCGACAGTATCTTAATCCTGGTCAGCACCGCTCCCTGCATATTTCTGGCGGGAGGCACCATATCTCGCAGCAATCCGTCGATTCTCATCCGGACCATCATCGTTTTATCCTGCGGCTCGATGTGAATATCGCTTGCCCTGCTTTTGACCGCCTGGCTTAGAAGCAAATCCACAAACCGGATAACCGGCGCCTTGGTCGCCGCCGCCTCGCTGTTGCTCTCTGTGTCCGAGGCGTCCTCTAATATGGATTCGACTCTCTCGTCTTCTTCGTCCTGCCTGATTACCTCGCCGGCGACCAGCTCCCTGAGCCGCTGCTCCTCCATATCGGAACCGTGATAAATTATTTCTATGGTCCTGCGGATTTCCTGGGCAGAGCCGATAACGACCTTGATTGGCCGCTTGATTTTGAGAGTTATAGTATCTATTGCGATAACGTTAAGCGGGTCTGCCATCGCCACGACCATTTTATTGTCCTGCTCGCCTATACCGACCAGGCAAAAACGCTTGGCGATTGATTCATCGAGGGTCCTGGCGACGTTGAGGTCTATCTTCGATATGTCATCGAAATGGAAATACTCCATTGACAGATGCTCGGCCAGCGACTGGGTTACCTGCTCCTCGGTCATCATACCAAGCCGCAGAAGCGCCTCACCCAGCCGGCCCCCGTATCTGCGCTGCTCGTCGAGCGCCTTGCTCAACTGCATACGCGTAAGCAATCCCTTCGAAACCAAAAACTCGCCGAAAAGGTGGGTTGTTTTCAGCTTCGGGATATCAGAGGTTTCTTGAGCGGTTCTCATCACCATATTTCAACCATCACGCTCCTCACAGGAAAATTAAAGTTTCTTCCGAACGCTAATAAAAGCGGCTCAGAAAGGGCTTTTCTCGCTGAATATTGAATCTTCCCTCTCATCGGCAACACCTGTTTGGAGCATAATGCTCATCATACAAAGTATAATTTACAATTTCTTTTCGCCAAAAAGCCCGTTGACCGTAAAAACACATTTTATTCGGAAATTCCTTCAAATTTATGGCCCATTTCGCGCCAGGACAGCTTTATAGGACCAAATCGACGCTTTTTCTCAAACTTTTTCCTTTTTTTTAGTCAGTGATTGAAGATTCGCCAGCGCCGCAAACTTGTCTTCGGCGAACTCGAATACCTCGTCGAGACCGACGACGCCAAAGACGCCCCTTGTCGCAGCCGGCACGTTGCAGAATATCAATCGATGTGCGCAATCGGCCAGAAGTTTCCTCAGCCGCAAAAGCCCGGAAATACTCGTGGAGGTCATTATATCGACGCTTGCAAAATCCATTACCACGTCGCAGTCGCCCCGGTCGCGAACTATTTCAACCAGCGTCTTCAGCTCGCTCCTCATCCGCGGCTCACGCGGCAAATCGACAAGTATCACGTCATCCGACCAGTTTTGAAAACCCATCGTACCACTCCTAACGGCGGGAATTTACCCGATTACCTCGAAACCTATTGTTGTGATATCATCTACTTCCGCCGGGTCAATGTTCTGATTCTGTGCAATTGTGTTAAACTTGTCCATCATCTCGACGATACTCAGGCCCTTAAGCTCGCTGAATTCATTGGTGAAATGAAAACCCGTCAAATCGTCGAAATTCCCGATAAACGGCTCGGCTCCGTCGGAATAAAGCACTATCTTATCCCCCGGCTCGAGCTGAATCTTGTCCTCGGAGTAATCGGCGTCTTTGAAAACGCCCAATAGCGACCCGCGGACCTCTAACTGCTTGGGCTCCTGGCCTTTCCTTATAAACACAGGATAAGGATGGCCGGCCCTTGCGTAAACAAGCTCCAGCGTTTCGGTATTCAGCAGGCAATAACAGCAGGTAGCGAACTGATAACCCGAAAGCTTCTGCGACGCCATCCTGTTGTTAAGATTTCTCATCACCTCGGCAGGCGAAAAGATACGATAAGAGTTATCCACGGTCTCACGCATAACAAGGGCCTGCTTTAGAAAGATTGTCAAAAGGGCCGCCGGCATTCCGTGACCGACCACGTCGGCAACGTAAAAACCGATGTGCTTTTCGTCGATGCGGACAATGTGATAAATGTCGCCTGAAACCCATTCCGCGGGCAAAAACACCGTCGCCCATTTTATATTATCCGTATTGGGCATCTGTGTCGGCAAAAAGTCCTGCTGCACAAGGCCGGCCAGGCGAAGCTGTTCGGTGAGATTATCCACAAGCGCGCCTGTCATGCTCAACTGCTCGGCCAGCTTGTTCTTGTAAATCGTCTGAATCTGCTTGGGCGGTATCGCCGGCTTCACAGCCATTCCATCGCTTTTCTTGCGATACGCCAGATTTACGCTTACACGCGTCCACAGCTCATCGACCGATACCGCCTCGGTCGTTCCGCTCATCGTGAAGCTGCTCTTTACCGGCGCGAGCGAAAAACTCTTTACCGGCACTTTCACCCGGTCGGTTATCAGGATGACCCCGATATTTTCCATCTCGAGGGTCTCTATTATACGCGCAAGCTTCTGCTGCTGGTGAGCATCGGAATCGTGGGCGTCGATTATTACCGTCCCCACAAGGGCAAGTTTGTCTCTTATTCCGCTGAACTTGTCAACCCGGAGAATCTGATGGTTAAGATTTCTTTCCTTCAGCAGCCGTTTTATCTCCGCGGGCATCTGCTTGTCGTTGGTCAGATACAACACGTCGATAAAACTTTTCTGAAGCTCGATAGCGCTTAACAACTCTGTCTTTAGCATTTTATTTCCCCTTTTCTAAGCCCCACAGGGTCATCTAAACTGTCTCTTAAACAATACCAATACATTTATCCAAAACAAACACATACAAATTGCAAATCTAATTTCGGTATGTTCGGCGGGGCACTTTGCCTGTTTTTTCCTTATTTTTTGATTCGTCCGTTTTTTACCTCTGTGTCTTCTGCCTGCCCTGCGTAGCCGCTTCGGCGAAGAAGGGTGGCTAAAAATCTCTGTGGCTAAACCGGAATAGTCCGGTAAATATGGCATTTTCAGTATGGCATGCTGATTATAGAAGTGAATGCTGCTGTAAAATTATGAGCCGGAAAAAATCGCTGAACCAATCCGAAGTATCGTCGCCCCCTCTTCGATTGCTATCTCGTAATCTGAGCTCATTCCCATACTAAGCTCCGTGAAATCACGCCCTGCCGCCCACTCACCCTTCATTTCAATGAAAAGCTCCCTGGCCCTGACGAAACATTTGCGAATTTCGTCTTTTTTATGAGTCAGGGGCGCCATTGTCATCAGGCCTGCGAGTTTTAAATTGGGCAAGGTCCCAATTTGTTCCGCCAGATGCGGGGCTGCTCCTACCGAAACCCCGAATTTCTGCGGCTCCTCGGAAGTATTGACCTGAAGTAAAACCTTCGGGCAAAGCCCCATCTTGGCCGCCGCGGCATTTATCTCTTCGGCCAGACGCAGCGTATCCACTGAATGTATCAGCGTTATCATCGATAATATCTGCCTGACTTTGTTCCGCTGCAAATGACCAATCATATGCCAGCGAATAGAAGGTATATCTCCCAGGCCGGGGGTTGCCTTGTAATATTCTCCTATCTGGTCTTCGACTTTTTTAAGCTGCTGGACGCGGTTTTCTCCAAGGTCCGTAAATCCGAGTCCTATCACCTCCATAATCTGCTCCAACGTTGCCGACTTGGTAACGATGACCAATCGCACCTCGCCCGGGTCCCTGCCCGCCCGTGCGCAGGCCGAGTTTATCGTCTCCCTGACTCGCTCGATACGTTCGGCAATCTTTGTCATCTTTTGACAATACCCCAACAAAAGATTATTCGCAGCTTATCTTTGTGTAATTTAAGCCAATATCGTTTCGTTTTCAAGCGCTTTCGGCGGATTCTGAAACCGCCCTTTTAACGCCAAATATTTCAATATTTTTTACTTGCTTTTTAATCCTGCTATGGTTATACTGTCGATAATCGGAATGACTTGAAAAAGCCCCTTGAGAAGTTTAAAAGGAACGGGGTAGCTTTGTATTTGACGGTCTTTATGGGGCGGCTTATATTGTGATTTTGTCCTTGTATTTAACATAAGCGATATTTCTCCGGTTTGCCGGAGTTCCCGATCCTCGGCGAGGCAGTGTGGCTCACCGGTTTCCCCCCCAGCCGGGTCCCGCCTCCTCGCCTTTTTTATTTATTCCCGCCCGGCTCCTGCATTATAAAAAACTTCCGTAATGCCATAAATACCGCTACCGCCAAAATCGCCGCCGACGCTCCGAAAATAAATGTCGCCGTTGACGAAACGTTTTCCCACAGATACCCCGCTATGAAACTTGCCGGAAACGCCGCAAGACCCGTAACGGTATGATATGTTCCCAAAGCCGTCGCCTTCAAATTAGCCCCCGCCAAATCCGCCACAAGAGCCCTTTCCGTGCCATCGACCGCCGCGAACACCACGCCGTAAAGCGCAAATAGAACTACAAAAAGCCACAGCGTATTACAGAAGGCAAAACCCAGGGTTACGACCGCATATAAGCCGAACCCGAAAACCAGCACGGGCTGCCTTCCGACTTTATCCGATAACGAACCCATCGGCACTGAAAACGCGCTGTAAAAAATGTTGAATAAAATATACAAAAGAACAGGAACGACTATCGACGCCTGGCCTGAAAATAAATGCTGCGACCTCAATACAAAAAACATATAGCTGAAATTACCGAGGGCAAAAATACCCGCTACCAGAATAAACAATCGCAATGGCTTTGGTAATAATGACAACCCTATTTTTAATTTTACATCCTGCCTGTGAACTTCGGGCTCTTTAACAAACCATAGCGGGATAAGCGACGCAAGCCCCATCACGCCTGCTATTATTATGATAGTCCTGAAATTCAAACCCGCAAACCACAACAGGATAAAAGCCAGCCCCGCCCCCAGAACCGCCCCGGCGCTATCCATCGCGCGGTGAATCCCGAAACCCTTCCCTCGCTGCTCGGGCGTTACCGATTCGGCCAAAATCGCGTCTCTGGCAGCCGTACGCAAGCCCTTTCCCGTCCGCTCAAGAGCCGTAAAGGCAACCGCGCTTCCCGCAGTCCTCGAAAATCCCAAAAGCAGTTTAAAGACCGTCGAAACACCATATCCCCAGTAAACAAATATCTTTCGTTTACCCGTCTTGTGGGAACAGTATCCGCAAAGTATCTTCAAAAGACTGGCTACGCCGTCCCGGAATCCCGCCGCGATTCCGATAAGCTGCCCCGACGCCCCCAGCGCCTGTAAAAACATCGGCAATATAGGCATTATCATCTCGCTGCTTACATCGTTGAGGAAACTGACAAAGCTAAGCAAAATGACGTTGCGAAATCCCGGTTTTTGATTTTTGGCCTCCATCGCCTTACTCTCCTCGTACCTGCACTACAAACGACCTGCTCCGCGGGCCGTCAAACTCGCAAAAAAATATCCCCTGCCACGTCCCAAGAACCAATCGCCCTTCCCGAATCATAAATTGCTTGCTGCATCCGACAAGCGAGCTTTTACAGTGTGAATCCGAATTGCCCTCGTCGTGCCGATACCCCGCCCGAAGATGAGGAATCAATTCTTCCAATGTCAAAAGTATATCGTGAATGACCGACGGGTCCGCGTTTTCGTTGACGGTAATCCCCGCGGTTGTATGCGGGCAATAAACTATCGCGTCTCCTTCCTTCACCCCTGCCTTATCGACAACCGCCCCCACCTGCCCCGTGATATCCACAAACTCATTCCTGTTCCTCGTGCTTATATGAAAATCTTTTGTGATAATCTTCATTTTGCTTGTTCCTGAATAATGTCATTCCCGCGAAAGCGGGAATCCAGTTTTTGTAGGGTGGGGTTTACCCCACCGGCGGGGCAAGCCCCGCCCTACTATTATTACATCTGCTCGATGACTTCAATACCCAGCAGGTCCTTCAGGCCGTGCTCGATTGTCCTCGCGGTCAAATCGCAAAGTAACAACCTCGTCGGCCGCTTATCAGGCCCCGCGTCCAAAACGGGGCAATCGTTGTAAAAGGTACTGAATTTCTGTGCCAAGTCGTAAAGATAAGATGTCAGATAATTCGGCCTGTAATCCCCCGCCGCCGCGTTTACCGCCTCGCCATAGCGAATCAAATGCCTCGCAAGGTCAAATTCCGCCGCCTCAGACAAGTTCAACGACTTCACCTCAGCAAGTTCGGTTTCGATATCAACGTTCCTGCTCTGTGCCTTGCGCTCGATAGACCTGATTCTCGCGTATGCGTATTGCATATAAGGCGCGGTGTTGCCCTCCATCGCTAACATCTTGTCAAAGCTGAAGATATAGTCGCTCGTCCGGTTATTAGTAAAATCGGCATACTTTACCGCCCCGATACCGACTGCTTGTGCGATTTCGCTTCTCCTGGTCTCGGATAATTCAGGATTCTTCTCATCTACGATTTTCCGCGCCCGTGCTACCGCCTCATCTAAAAGCTCTTTAAGTTTGACGTTCTCCCCCGACCGCGTCTTCAATGGCTTCTCGTCCTCACCCAAAACACTGCCGAAAGTTACATGATGCAGCATTTCTCGCTTCGCCCACCCTGCCATCTCCGCAACTGCGAAAAGCATCTGAAAATGTTGTTGTTGCCTTGCGTCAGTAACGTAAATAATCGTTTCGGCCTTTAACTTTTCGATTCGATATTTAATTGCCGCCAAATCTGTAGTTGCATAAAGGTGCGCCTCATCAGACTTTTGAATAATAAAAGGCATTGGTTCACCATCTTTTGTTTTAAACCCATCTGGAAAAATACAGATTGCACCCTTCGACATAATTGCAATATTATGCTCAAGCAACTCTTTAACGGTTGATGATAAATCTTTCCTATAATCACTCTCTCCCCTAACATGTTCCTTAGACAATTTAACATTTAGTATCCTATAAATTTCATGACAATATTCTAAAGAAATTTCTCTAATATATTCCCAAGCAATTTTTTCCTGTTCGTTGTCTTTGTCATCAATATTTTGCAACATAGCTGTTGCATGACGCGACAGGTTCTCAAATGGTATTGTGATATAATCAAAAGGCTCTTCATCTTTTTTGCAATATTTTTTCTTCCTACGCGTTGGAGTCGTTAACTCCAATCCAACTAAAGACTCTTCCAATAGGTTCACATACTGATAAAGAACTGTTATTTTCTCCCATAGCTCACTTTTTTCCCTGTTCTTGAGATTATCAAGAAATGGCCTAAAGTGTTTTTTCCCGTCGCCCTTTTTCTCTATATAATCTTCCTCCCAATCTTCTTCATCTCGTATAAGTATTCGGTTACAAAGATTTTCCAATTCTTGTTTGTTATTTTTGTTTGCTTTCAAATCTTCTATATCATTTTCATAATATGGCTTACCACCTCGTTTTTCAGCCATGCACATATGCCATAGACCAAGAATTACTTTACCCAATGCTGTTCCCCAGTCGCCGATGTGGTTTTGAGGAATTACTTTGTGGCCCTCAAAATCCAATAGTCGGCAGATACAGTCGCCGATGATTGTGCTTCGCAAATGCCCAACGTGCATTTGCTTGGCGATATTAGGGCCTGAGAAATCTACGACAACCGTTTTCGGTGCGGGCTCTTTTTCTATCCCCAGCCGGGCAGTATCGCTTTTGATCTCCAGCATCCGCTTTGCGACAAAATCCGGTTTAAGCCGCAGATTTATAAAACCGGGGCCGGCTATTTCCGGCTGTTCGCAAATATCGCTCAAATCCATCTTTGCGACAACCTGCTCGGCCAATTTTCGAGGATTGCCCTTAAGCCGCTTGGCCAGAGCCATCACCCCATTAACCTGGTAATCTCCGAACCTTGGGTCGGTAGCTGATTTTACAATCGCAGAACATCCCCCCTGCCCAGTAACCAGCTCCATTACTTCGCTTATTCTTCTTTCGAGTATGTTAAGAACTGACTGCATCCCCGCCAACCTGCAAAATTCTTAATTCTAAATTCTAAATTTTCAATTTCTTAGCGTCGCCCCAGAGCATTTCCAGGTCGTAATACTGCCTCGCGTGGCTGTCAAAAACGTGGACGACAACGTCAACAAAATCCAGCAGCACCCAGTGACCCTGCTCGTAGCCGGCCCTTCCGAAAAGGGGATACCCGTGCTTTTTGCCGTACTCGGCTATATCGTCGGCCACGCTTCGCATCTGCCTGTCGCTTGTGCCAGTGAGGATTACGAAATAGTCCGTCAACTCCGTGACCTTTCGCAGGTCCAGCACGACTGTATCAGTGCAGTGCCTCTCGCCCGCCAGCTTGGCGGCGGCGACCGCGAACGCCTTGGCTTTTCTATTTAATTTTTTAACCAATGTGCCTTTCTTTTTGTCATTCCCGCGCAGGCGGGAATCCAGCTTTAAACATAAAAACAACAGGGGTGGTCCCTGTCAGACCACCCCGATAATACAATCGCTGACGTTGTAAGTCAATGCGATGTTGTTGCCTGTGTCCTTTGTTAATCTTCGTCCTTAATCCGCATCCCGTAGAACGACCTGCCGACGAAAAACGCTGAGATGATAAAAAATACTATCGCCAGCGTGATATTGACCTTCCTGCTCAAAACAAGGGCAAGCTCGATTGCCAGAACGCCGAACAGCGTGCTGAACTTGATAATCGGGTTCATCGAAACAGATGACGTGTCTTTGAACGGGTCGCCAACAGTATCGCCCACAACAGTCGCCGCGTGCAATTCTGTGCCCTTTTCCCTGAGGTCAACTTCGACGTATTTCTTGGCGTTGTCCCATGCGCCGCCGGCGTTGGCCATAAATATCGCCTGGTACAGGCCGAATATGGCGATTGAAATCAGGTAACCGATGAAGAAATACGGGTCAAGGCACGCAAAGGCAAGCGTGCTGAAGAATATCACCAAAAACAGGTTTATCATACCCTTCTGGGCGAACTTGGTGCAAATCTCGACGACTTTGTTGCTGTCCTCGCTGGACGCCTTTTCCACGCCTTCGAGTTTGATATTGTCTTTGATGAACTTCACCGCGTGATACGCTCCCGTCGATACCGCCTGGGTCGATGCGGCCGTAAACCAGTATATTACCGCGCCGCCGGCAATCAGGCCTAACAAAAACGGCGGGTGCAGAATCGAAAGTTTTTCCATAAGCTCCGGCTTAAGGCCTTCGGTGAGAATTATGATGATTGAGAAAATCATCGTCGTCGCGCCTACTACGGCCGTACCAATCAGCACCGGCTTGGCCGTCGCCTTGAAAGTATTGCCCGCGCCGTCTGCTTCTTCGAGATACCTCTTTGCCTTATCGAAATTCGGCTCGAATCCGAACTCCTTTTTGATTTCCGCCTTGATATTCGGAATTTTTTCAATCAGCGAAAGCTCGTAAACGGACTGTGCGTTATCCGCCACCGGCCCGAATGAATCAACGGCGATTGTTACAGGCCCCATACTCAGGAAGCCGAACGCCACAAGACCGAACGCGAATACCGACGGAGCAATCATCATTACGTCTAAGCCGGCCGTGCTTACGCCAAAGGCGATTGCCATCAGACCCATAATGGCCAGGCCCATCCAGTATGCGCTGAAATTGCCCGCGCAGAAACCCGCCAGAATCGTCAAAGGAGCCCCGCCCTTGCGTGACGCGTTGACAATATTCTGCACGTATGCCGACTTGACGGCTGTAAACATATTGACCATTTCAGGAATCACTGCCCCGGCGATTGTGCCGCAGGTGATAATCGACGCGAATTTCCACCACATTGACCCGTCGCCTAAGGTCGGTATGACTAACCACGAAACCAGGTACGTCAGCCCTATCGAGAACATCGAAGTCAGCCAAACCAATGACAACAGCGGTTTCTCGAAATCCATCTTGTCAACGTTTGCGAATCGGGCTTTAGCAATAGCGGCATTAATCCAGTATGAACCGCTGCTTGCAAAAATCATTACAAGACGCATTACGAAAATCCATACCAGCAACTGGACCTGTGTAGCCGGCTCTTTGACCGCAAGCAGAATGAACGATATCAACGCGACGCCTGTAACACCGTATGTCTCGAATCCGTCGGCCGTCGGCCCTACCGAGTCGCCCGCGTTATCGCCCGTGCAGTCGGCTATGACGCCGGGGTTTCTCGCGTCGTCTTCCTTGATATTGAAAACAATCTTCATCAAATCCGAACCAATATCGGCTATCTTTGTAAATACGCCGCCGGCGATTCTCAACACCGACGCGCCTAACGATTCGCCTATCGCAAAACCGATAAAACAAGGCCCCGCGTATTCTTTGGGGATGAACAATAAAATGCACAGCATAACGAACAGCTCGATACTAATCAGCAGCATACCGATACTCATACCGGATTTGAGCGGTATTTCATAAACCGGAAACGGTTTTCCTCCCAAGCTTGCGAACGCCGAGCGTGAATTGGCAAAGGTATTGATTCTCATCCCGAACCACGCCACCGTGTAACTTCCCATAATACCAACTAAGCTGCACGCCAGAATAATCATCACCGTGGCGTTGGGCATATGTTGCAGCCGGTTGTAGTAAACCCAGACAATAGCCGCGACCAGCGCCCACAGGACCAGGATGAACTTGCCCTGCGTCAGCAGATATGTTTTGCAGGTGCCATAGATAAGCTCCGAGATTTCGAGCATCGACTTATGCACCTTCATATTTTTAATACGGAAATACTGCACCACTCCAAAGACCATGCCGAAAGCACAAATCACCAGCCCCCCTATCAATAGCGACCATCCGTTAATCCGGTCGCCGAAAAACTTTACTGACGTAAGATCAGGCAAAATCAACTCCGCCTCGCTGGCCAAAGCCGTCGATGCGCTGCACAACATAGCAATCGCCATCGCCCAAAAAGACCTCATTGGTGTCAATAAACCTCGTCCATTCCGCGTTTCCACTCTTTTCTCCTTAAAATTTACAAGTAATAAGACATACCGCCATTGCAAAACTTAAAGCCCAATAGTTTATCACCCATTTTCATATTTGCAAGCATTTCCTTAATGTGGCAAACACTTTTCTTGACCTCATCCCCCCCGCCGCTTACAATCCCTCGCGTATCCCGAAATCGACCTTTTTTCTATGTCATTCCCGCGAAAGCGGGAATCCATTGAATTATGAATGAACCGATTGCCCCATTTAACGTGGCCGTCATAACAATAACGGCGTTTGTCTCATATCGAGGGTTCGTAAACCCCTCGATTATTCACCGCTACCTCTTCGGCACCCGGGAAATTTTAGAGGATAAACAGTATTACCGCCTCATTACACCCGGCGTCCTTCACGCCGACTGGGTCCATCTGCTCTTTAATATGTTCAGCTTATACTCCTTCGGCAGCGCAATCGAGTTTGTCGTCGGCCCCGTAACATTCCTGGCCACCTATCTTGTCGCTATCCTCGGCGGCAATATCCTCGCCCTTATCCTTCATCGAAAAGAGCAATACCACGCCCTCGGCGCCTCAGGCGGCGTCTGCGGCGTCATCTTCGCCTGCATTTTCCTTATCCCCGGCTCATCCGTTCAGATTTTCCTTATCCCCGTCGATATCCCCGCTCACGTATATGCCTTCCTTTTTATGCTAATCTCATACTTCGGCATACAGCAGCAGCGCGACAACATCGGCCACGACGCCCACCTCGGCGGCGCAATCATCGGCCTGCTCACAACTACCGCACTTCATCCTTATATCATCGCCCAAAACCCCGTTCTCTATCCGGCCGTTATGGTCATAGCGGTTTGCCTTATGCTGCTTTTATACATCAACCCCATCAACCCCCGCCCGTCTCGACGCTTTAGAAGAAACGACAACGATGACCAATAAGCCCCGCCCCTTTCATATAATTTTACTGATTTTTAATATCGCCATTGCGCTTGTCTTCGGCTCGATCTTTTTGCTTCACAAAAATTATGAATTCGCCATTTACGTCGGCGCCATAATCGCCTGCCTGGCCATTATTTGCGTATCGTTTTTCAAAGTACCCTATTCCAACGCCACCCTTATAGCTTTAACCTTCTGGACCTTTTTGCACGTCTCAGGCGGCGCGATTTACTTAAACGGCTCACGACTTTACGACATTATCCTGTTGCCCCTCTCGCAGACACTCCCCATTTTGCGATACGACCAGCTCGTTCACGTCTGGGGTTTCGGCGCCGCGACTTTGACAATTTTCGATATGCTAAAGCCCTTGCTCAAAGAAAACCTCAACCGCTTTGTAGCGTTATCGACGGTTGTTATTATGGCAGGCCTCGGCGCAGGCGCTCTCAACGAAATCATCGAGGCAATCGTTACCGCCGTCATCCCCTCTTCCGGCGTAGGCGGCTACCTCAACACCGCCCTCGACCTCATCGCCGACCTCATCGGCGCCATCCTCGCGATGCTCTTCATCCACCGGCGATACTTAAAAATTTAATCCCTCTGCCTGCTTTAAAATTCGCGAAAATTGTTCCGATAATAATCAATGCAATTACCCCAAAGCGGTTTTGTCATATTGAAACCACAGACAAAAGCGATAATGGGTAAAACTGCTTAACTTGGGAGGACGGATTTCCGTATTGTATAATATATTTATGGTTTTAACGGGATGCGGCTGATTTTCGTGACTTTTATTAGGGGTGCGACAATGAATAACGGGGGCTTGATAAATCGTTTATTCGCGGCCATCGCGATTATTTACTTTATAAACCTGCTTTGCGTAATCCCGGCTTTTGGCGCTGAGCCGACAATCGCCGAAAACGACGCCCTGCAGCGTCAGGCCATCGAGGATTATTATCAAAAACTCATCTCGGAAATTCAATTCCGCGCCGACCTGGCAGTCAGGGAAATCAACGACACAGGCCATATCGAAAGGTCAAACGCCGAAACCGTCAGAAGAACCCGCCTGGCAGATGATTTTCACCAGGAACGCTCGGACCAGCTTCTTTCCGACGATGAGTTAAATGAAATGGAACAGCAGCGCGCTCAAAGCGAAAAGGATATCAGGGCAAGGACGCAAAGCGAAATTGACTATCTCAAGCAGCGTAAGGCACGCGAGCTGGAAAATATCGGCAAACCCTTCGACCCCCGCTCTCTCGTCTCAATCCAGACCCGCGGAACCTTGAACGGCATCGTCTTCTACGAAAACAAAGGCGCAGCCCTGATTCTCGGCCAAATCGTGTATGAAAATGACGAGATTGAAAACGCCAGGGTCGTCAAAATCTGGCCCGATTACGTCGAATTCGAAAAGCAGGGTAAAAAGTGGAAACAAGAGGTAGGCCAGACCCCGCCCGCGATGGTATGGGAAAAACCCCAGCCAAAATCACCCGCGCATAATCCTAAAACCAGCCGATAAAAATCCTGCATCCCGCCAGGCCGGGACGCGCCTGTCGGGGTTTTGTTTTGACAAATCCGCGCCGATTTTGTATCCTGTATTGTATCGCAGAGGAAAACCTTTGCCAAAAATGTGTGCAGGATGTCTATGGATGATTCAATGGTCGATTATGAAATCCTCGAGCTGGCTATCGCACGGGAGATAGACGCCAACAGGTTTTACCTTTCCCTGGCCGCACGCACGCAAAAACCCCATATCCGCAGGATTTTCGAGGAGCTCGCCGCCGAGGAGATGGAACACAAGGAAAAGCTCGAGCTGGAGCTTATGAAGGCAGGCCGAGTCGTCGATACCGCCGAAGAAATTCCTCCCATACACGACGAACAGGCCCCTAATACCCCTCTCGATTTCGACCTCGAATTCAAGGATATCCTCCTTATCGGCATGCAGAAGGAAGAGGCCTCCATTCGCCTTTATACCGATATGGCCGGTATGGTCGCCGACGACGAATCCAGAGAAGTCCTGCTTGCCCTTGCCGATGAGGAAGTTCGCCACAAAGAACGTTTCCAGGCCGGCCTCAACCGCCTCTTCAAAGAAGGTTAATTGAATTTACCTCGTTTTTTTCAAAAATATTCCTTTTAACCCTTGACTCGGTAGCACTATTATCGTATTATTATGCGCTGAAGCGATGATACCAGTTTAAAGGATTATTTATGAACGACAACTTAAACGCCCTTATAATTACCGCCGCCTCGATAGGGTTTTTCCATACCCTCCTCGGCCCCGACCATTACCTGCCCTTCGTTATGATTTCCTGGGCAAGAAAATGGTCAGGCCTCAAGACAATGCTCATCACCTTCCTTTGCGGCATAGGCCACGTCGGCAGCTCCGTCGCAATCGGTCTCGTCGGCGTAGCGATGGGAATCGTCGTCGGTAAGCTCGAATTTCTCGAATCCGTCCGCAGCCAGCTCGCCGCCTGGCTATTGATTGGTTTTGGCCTGGCGTATCTCGCCTGGGGCCTCCGTCAGGCATACAGAAACAGGCCTCATAAGCATCTCCATTTTCATAACCACCAAACCAAACACGAACACGACCACAACCATCACAAAGAGCATCTGCACATTCACGGCCGGGCAGGCGACCCGAATGTTACCCCCTGGGTCCTTTTCATCATTTTCGTCTTCGGCCCCTGCGAGCCGCTGATACCCATCCTTATGTATCCCGCCGCGCAAAACAGCGTCTCCGGCATGCTCATCGTAACCGCCGTTTTCGCCGCGACCACAATCGCCACTATGCTTGCCGTCGTCGCCATGGCCCGCCGCGGCTTTCACCTCATCGAATTACCCCGCCTGCAGCGATTCTCCCACGCTATCGCCGGCGCAACAATTCTCCTCTGCGGCCTGGCCATCCAATTCCTCGGAATTTAAATTCGGGGATGATTTGTTGAGCGCTTAAAACGTAATCTTGAATTCCTTGAGCTGCGGATCAACAGCCGCGTCCTCGACCTCAACATCCCTGACGCAGCCGGCAAACGAATCACGTATATCGCTTATACTGTTATTTATTATGTCTTCCGGACCCTGCGCAAGCATCTCAACTGCCCCGCCAGGCAGGTTCTTCACGTAACCCGTCAAATGATAACGGTTGGCGATATTCAGCGCGGTAAACCGGAATCCCACGCCCTGAACCCGCCCTGAAAATACAATATGTTTTGCGACTATATTCATTCGATACTCTTATCCGAAAATTAACCTTAAGGAAACTAAATACTAATGATTGTTTTTATGATATGCAAGTGTCGTCTGTGTTAATTTGATGTTCACGTTTTTGCCGGTTTAGGGTATAATCCCCCGGTGTTTATTGCGGGAATTATTTATATGCCATTATTAAGCGAACCAGTTGTTAGTATGCCCGAAAGAACAAAAGAACAAATCGAAAGAGACGAGCAGATATACCAGATAACCACCCTGGTTGCCGGCCGTTTTACGCTCCAGGAGGTGCTCGACAAGCTCGCCGAGATGGCCGTCAAAATCACCGGCGTCAAGGCCTGCTCCATTCGCCTCGTCGATGAAGAGGCAGCCGACCTCAAAATGCGAAGCACCTTCGGCCTAAGCGAACAATACCGCAACAAAGGCGTCGTTACAAAAGACGACCCCGTTATCAAAGCCGCATTTGACGGGGAAGCTGTAATCCTCGACGATATGACCGACGACGACCGCGTCCTCTTCAAGCAGGCCACAAGAGACGAAGGCCTCGTCAGCCAGCTCACCGTCGCGATGAAATTCCGCGAGAAACCTATCGGCGTCCTGCGACTCTATAGCGGAAAACCAAAACAGTTTAACGACGATGATATCGAGCTGGCACGGGTCATCGGCTCCCAGTGCGCTATTGCCATCACCAACGCCCGCCTGTATGCCGAGGCCATCGAGGCCGCGCGACTCACCGAACAGATGCGGCTGGCAGGCCATATCCAGAGACGGATGATTCCGGAAAACGCCCCCGTTCTCCCAGGCCTCGATATCGCCGCCACATATATCCCCTGTTTCGACGTGGGAGGTGATTTCTATGACTTCATCAAGCTCGACGGCAACAAAATCGGTATCGCCATCGCCGACGTCATAGGTAAAGGTATCCCCGCCGCCATTATGACAAGCTCATTCCGCGGCGCACTCCGCGCCTATTCCGAATCCGGCGTCTGGCCCGACGCCCTCTTCGAAATCGTCCGCCGCCTCAACAAAATGGCCTGCCGTGAATGCCGCGGAGGCGAATTTATTTCCCTGTTTTTCGCCGTCCTCGACGCCGACAATAAAACCATCACCTACTGCAACTGCGGCCACGAACCCCCCGCGCTTCTCCGCAACAAACACGTTCACGACCTCAACAAAGGAGGCCTCGTCCTCGGCGTCCTGCCCGATGCCGAATACCTCTTCGAAACCGTCCAGTTGCGTCCCGGCGACGCGCTGCTTTTCTATACCGACGGCCTCATCGACGCCGTCAATTTCGACGGCGATATCTGGGGCAGAGACCGCCTCCTCGATACCTTCCTTAAATGCGCCGCCGTCTCCGCTGACCAGATGATTAAAAATATCCTCGCCTACAGAAGACGCTTCGTAGGCCTCGCTCACCAGGTCGATGATACAAGTATGGTCGTCGTCAAATTGATTAAAACAAGCGTTACCGAACGATGATATGGCACGACTGATTGTTACTATCGATGGCCCCGCAGGCAGCGGCAAAAGCTCCGTAGCCCGCCTCGTTGCCCAAAAACTCGACGCCGCCTTCCTCGATACAGGCGCCATGTACCGCGCCGTCACCCTCTCAGTGATGATTAGCCCCCACCCCTGTGGTGGGGGTCATGAAGGCCGAAGCAATCTCTTTTCCGAGCGCCAAATTCTCGATACCCTCGATAAAACCGCCTTCGAATTCTCATCCTCGCCCAAAGGTATGCTCGTCAGGATTAATGGTATCGACGTTACAGAAAAAATCCGCGACCCCGAAGTTACCGCAAACGCGCATTTCGTCGCAAGCTGTGCCCCCGCCCGCGCACGCCTCGTCGAAATGCAAAGACAATTCGCTCAAGCGCATACCTTCGTTGTTACTGAAGGCAGAGACCAGGGAACGGTAGCGTTTCCAGACGCCCTCGTTAAGTTTTACGTTACCGCCTCCCTCGATGAACGGGCAAAAAGGAGGCAAGCCGAGCAAAAGGCCGGAGCCGGAGGCGGAGGTATCGACCAGTCAATCGACCAGGTCCGTCAGGATATTTTGAAAAGAGACCAAAGCGACCAGAACCGCTCCGTCGGCCCCCTCAAGCCCGCCCCCGACGCCCTAATCATCGATACCACAAATTTAACCCTCGACCAGGTCGTCGATAAGCTCGTTAACATCGTGAAAGAAAAATGCTCCTGCTTGTGACTCTACGTATGATACTCCGCGTTTATCGTAACGTACGCCTTGCTCAAATCACAGCCGTAACAAAAATCGCTGAATTTACCGGCTCCCAAATCAACAGTTATCGTGTGGCTTTTCTGCGAAACGATTTTACTTGCCTTATGCCGGTCAAAATCCGTCGGCGCTCCGTTTTTGAATACTGCCAGGCCATCGAGTTTACAGGACATCTTCTGTAAGTTCAGCTCCACGCCCGATGAGCCGACGGCGCATATAATTCTCCCCCAGTTCGGGTCGCCTCCGTTAACCGCGCATTTGACAAGGTCATAATTGGCAACCGCTCGCGCCGCCATCGCCGCCTCTGCCTGACTAACCGCCCCTTTAACAACCACCTTGAACATCCGCGTCGCCCCCTCGGCGTCCAAAGCCATCTGCTTCGCCAAATCCTGGCATAAATCGATAAGCGTATCGGCAAACTTTTTATAATTCGAATCCTCCCGCGCTATCGGCTTATTGCCCGCTAAGCACGACGCTAAAATTATCGCCGTATCATTTGTGCTCTGATAACCATCGACAGTAAGCTTATTGAGCGAATCCCCTATCGCGGCCCTCAACGCCTTTGCCAGAAGCGCCTTGGTGATTACGGCGTCGGTCGTAATAAAGCAAAGCGTCGTCGCCATATTGGGCCCTATCATCCCCGCGCCCTTTGTCGTCCCGGCTATCGTGATATTTTTGCCCGATATCCCAATTTGCCGATAAGCCGTCTTGGGTTTGGTGTCGGTTGTCATTATCGCCTTTGTAAATTTCATCCCCGCCGAAGCCGATTCCGACAACTCCCCCGCCGCCTCTTTAATCCCCGTGATAACCTTATCCATCGGCATCTGCTCGCCTATAATTCCCGTCGAGGCCGCAAGCACCTGGTGAGGGTCAACCACAAGATACCCCGCCGTCTCCGCGCACATTCTCACCGCATTATCGATTCCCTTTTGACCCGTGCACGCGTTGGCGTTGCCCGAATTGACAACCACCCCGAAAATCGCGTCGCTTTTGACGTGTTTCTTGCTAATCTGCACCGCCGCCGACGTGATTTTATTCGTCGTAAACACCCCCGACGCCCTGGCCCCGCCCGGACATACAATCATCCCCAAATCCAGATTCCCCGATTTCTTTATCCCGCACCTCACCCCCCCCGCCAAAAACCCCTTAGGCGATGTTACTGTAACGTTAGCTCTCATCATTTATACCCTTTATATTATCCATTAGTAAGTTTGCCGCCGATGGCGATTTCTCGAAAGCCCGCCATAGGGTCATAGAATTTCTTGCTCAAATCGACGGTATTGACCATAACCCCGGCTTTATTCTGTTTGAGTTGCTGCGCAATCACCCCATCAGGCCGTATAAAACACGACGGATACGGCGAATAATATCCCGACGCGTTGGACATACTCACCCACAAATAATTCGTCGCCGCATGCCCCTGCATCGTTTGGCGCATTATATGAGTATGAACGCTTGGGCCTTTTTGGCGGGCGTTGTAAAAGGATTGAAAAACGCAGTTGACCTTCTGCTTGTATAACGCCCGGTATAACTCCGGGAAACGCAAATCGAAGCAAATCAAAAACGAGCACTTCACGCCGTTTATTGTGAAAAAGACAAACCTGTCGCCGGGGGTAAAGCGGCGCAATTCCCCTGACGTGCAAAATCGTTTATCGTAGCGGTCAACTATTCCCCCGTCGGGGCTTATCAGATAAAGGCAGTTATATGGTTTATCAGGAGCGGCCAATTGATGCACGCTGCCTAATACAACCCATAATTTCAATTCGCCCGCCAGGGCCGCTATCTTGAGCGTCTCCTTTGTGAGAAGTTCCCAGTCAAACCCGTCGAAATTCGGAAAATCTATCCCGACGTAGCCGGTAATCGCGCATTCGGGAAAATGAGCAATTTCCGCCCCCGTCCTTTTGGCCTTTTTCATCTGGAGACATATCTGCCGCGAGTTTCGAGCTATCGACCCGCTAACCGCAAACTGACACGTCGCGACTTTCAAAATCCCTGCTGCCATCGGTTTTCCTATTTCAGACCCAGCGTTTCGTCGAGGCCGAAAATGATATTCATATTCTGAATCGCCTGCCCGGCCGCGCCTTTGATAAGGTTATCGATTGCCGAGAAGCACACAATCGAATCCTTCACCGCCGCGGCAAAAACGTGGCAGTAATTGGTCCCCGCCACGTCCTTGACGTTGGGACTTGTATTGCACAACTGCACGAACGGCTCCTTGTCATAAAAATCATGATAGAGCTTTGCCAACTGGTCATTACTCACCGCCGCCGTCGGCCTGCAATAAACCGTCGAAAGAATCCCGAAATCGAAAGGCCCCGCGTGCGGCTGGAACAGAACCTTCGCGGCCTTACCCGCCACCTCGCCCATTATCTGCTCAATCTCAGGCATATGCCGGTGCGTCCCGATTCCGTACGCGAACACGTTTTCGTTCATATTCGGATAATGGAATTTCACAGACGGGTTTTTCCCCGCCCCCGAAATCCCTGTTACGGCGTTGACGATTATCCCCTGCGTCTCAACCAGCCCCTCTTTCAATAAAGGCGCAATCGCCAATGACGCCCCCGTCGGAAAACAACCCGGATTGGCGACAAGATTGGCCCCCTTTATCGTTTCCCGGAACAACTCCGGCAGCCCGAATGCTGCCTTGGCCAAATTGCCCGTATCGGTATGCTTTACCCCGTAAAACTTCTCATACACCGCCACGTCCTTAATCCGGTAATCCGCGCTGAAATCAATAACCTTCAGCCCTGCCTTTAGAATCTTAGGCACAAACCCCATCGACACCTTATGAGGCAAACAGCAAAGCGCCACATCCGCGGAACTGGCCAGCTTTTCCAAATCCAATGGCACTACTTCCATATCGCATCTGCCCTTGAATCGCCCGAACATATCGCTGACCTTGCCGCATTCATCCGGCAGCGCGCTCAAATAAACAAGCTTCGCCTCCGGATGCCGCAAAAGTATCTCTATCGACTCGGCCCCCGTATAGCCGCTT
>Ga0105104_10001127_pt1 | contig 20236 bp, 15 predicted proteins | sample PPLLaktember2015_3_FD_87034 | JGI IMG/M metagenome (GOLD analysis project Ga0105104, IMG submission 87034) | Freshwater sediment microbial communities from Prairie Pothole Lake near Jamestown, North Dakota, USA - PPLs Lake P7 Core (6) Depth... | ecosystem: Environmental > Aquatic > Freshwater >... | reverse complement strand
CACGCAGCTGCAGCGCCTGGACGACGAGTTGATGGGACAGGCACGGGAGGCTGCGGATCCTGCAGCCCTCGCCACGCTTCGCGCCGAGGCGGAGGGTGAGCTGGCGGCTTTCCGCAGCCGGATGCCGGAGGACGCCTACCGGCGTGCGGTCGAGGCCGCGACGACCGCGCTGCTGCGGGAACGGCTCAAACTGCCGACGTTGGCTTACGGGCAGTAGTGGACAGTGGACGGTGGACAGTGTTCAGCGGATCACGCGTGTCCACGCTGACCACCGGCAACTGGCCACCGGCCACTGATCACTGACGAAGAAGATGCTCACTCCCGGGATGGTCATCGAACTCGTGATCGACAAGCCCGCTGCGGGCGGGCGGATGATCGCTCGTCATGAGGGTATGGTCGTGCTCGTCAGCGCGGCGATCCCCGGGGAGCGCGTACGGGGGCTCGTCGAGCGGACAGGGCAGGGTGTCGCGTACGCCACGACCGTGGAGGTGCTGGAAGCCAGCCCCGACCGTCGGACGGGCGTCGCGGACTGGGCCTGCGGCGGGAACGTGTACGCCCACGTGGCCTATCCGAGGCAACTGCTCCTCAAGGGCGACGTGATCGGGGACGCGCTGACGAGGATCGGGCGGGTCACACGGGAGGAGCGGATCGCGGTGGCCCCTTCCCCCGAGCGGGGATATCGCATGCGCGCCCGCTTCCACGTGCGCGGCTACCGCGTGGGTTTCTTTCGGGAGGGGACCCACCACCTTTGCGACCCGGCGAGCACGGGACAGTTGCTACCCGAAACCGGCTCGATGCTGGAGGCAATCGGGGAGCTGCTGCGCGAGGGCGCGCTGCGCGGGGTCACGGAGATCGAGCTCGCCGAGAACATCCCGGGAACCGAACGCGCCTTGCACCTGGAGCTGGACCGGCCGGCGGCGCCCTCCGGCCTGGCAAGACTTGCCGCCCTGCCCACCGTCGTCGGCGTCGGGGCGTCGTTCAACGCACCGCAGCCCGCCGAGCGGCGCCGCCCCGAGCGGGGCAAGCGGGGCGGCCGGGCTCCGGGACGGGGCGACGCGCCGGGCAACCCTGCCCCGGCGCCAGGCGATCGTTCCCCCGCGTGGCGCCGCACCGTAACCGCCGGGGGCCCTCCCTGTGTGCTCGACACTCTCGAGGTGCCCGCCGACGACCGAGTCTCTCCACCAGTGACCGCCCGCCTGCAGCATCATGCCGAGGCGTTCTTCCAGGGCAACCGCTTCCTGCTCCCGCAGCTGGCGGCGCGTGTGCGTTCGCTGGTGCGGCCGGGTCCGGTCGTGGATCTTTACGCGGGCGTGGGGCTCTTCGCCGTGGCGCTCGCGGCGTCAGGGTGGGGTTCGGTGGTGGCGGTGGAGAGCGACCGCGCGGCTGCCGCTGATCTGCGCGCCAACGCGGCGCCCTTCGGCGAGGCTCTTCAACCAGCCGAGATGGCAGTGGAGCGCTACCTGGCCTCGCGCCCGGCCGGCCCCGACGTGACCATTGTCGTGGACCCGCCAAGGACCGGCATGTCCAAGGAGGCGGCTGCGGCCATCGCCGGGCAGGAAGCCGGGCAGCTCGTCTACGTCTCGTGCGACGTCGCCACCTTCGCACGCGACACGAGGCGGCTCCTCGACGCCGGCTACAACCTCGATCACCTCGAGGCGTTCGATCTGTTTCCGAACACGGCGCACGTGGAATGCGTCGCGCGCTTCGCGCGCTCCCAGTAGGCGGTGGGCGGTATACGCGGCCGCTGCGTGATCTCCCCGCCCTCCGCCCTACGCCTTCCCCCTGAGCCCGAGAGCTACTTCCGGCACGCCTCGATGAACCCCTCGAACAGCGGGCGGAACTCGCCCGTGCGCCAGAAGTTCTCGGGGTGCCACTGAACCCCCAGGCAGAAGGTGGAGGCGCCGCATTCGATCGCTTCGACGACACCGTCCGGGGCGGTGGCCGTGACCTCGAAGCCCGGCGCCACCTGCTTGATCGCCTGGTGGTGGCGGCTGTTCACCGAGCAGCCGTCGGCGCCGGCCATCTTCTCCTGCATCAGAGTCCAGAGACGGCTGCCGCGGCTCACCCAGATCTCATGGGCGATCGCGCAGGGAGGGCTAGGGATCGTGTGCTCGAGGCTGCCGGGTGTCTGGCTCGGGATATCCTGCACGAGCGTCCCGCCCAGCCCCACGTTCATGACCTGCAGCCCGCGGCAAATGCCGAACACCGGCAGTCGCCCCTCGCGGGCGTGAGCCAGCAGGGCGAACTCGAAGGCATCCCGCTCCGGCTCGACGCTGACAGTCGGGTGCCGCTCCTCGCCGTAGCGCGCCGGGTCCACGTCCACCCCTCCGGTCAGCAGCAGCCCGTCGATCCCGGCCGCCGCTTGTTCGGGGTCGTCCTTGAGGGGATCGAGCACCCGGGGCTCTCCCCCCGCCCGGCGGACGGATTCCACGTAGTCCGGTAGACTGCGGCACGGAGCGATGCCGATGATGGGCGACATAGGTCCCTCTGTCGGGTGAAACGCCGAGTGCCCGCTACATGCGCGGCGGGACCGGGATGCCCATCAGGTCAAGGGCTCCGGTCAGCTGGTTCCTGAAGTAGCGCAGGGCCGCAGCCCGCCAGCGCCGGGCGTCGTCGCGCTCCTCGTTCAGGATCGGGTACCGGTGATAGAACGCGTTGAACATCTGGGCCAGCCCGAACGCCCACTTGGCCAGCACCGAGAACTCGAGGGTTCGGACTGCCTGCTCGGCGACCTCGTCCAGCCTGGCCGCTTCGAGCACCATGGCCCACAGGTCGTGCCCGTGCGCTTCGCCCGTCAACTCAACCACCGAGACTGCGGGGAGGGTCGCAAGGAACTCCGCTTCGCTCACGCCCTCGCGATCCTTGAGCTTCCGGAAGATATTGTTCGCGCGGACGACAGCATACTGTAAGTACGGACCCGTTTCACCTTGGAAGTTCAGCGCTTCGTCGATGTCGAAGGCGATGACCTTGCCGCGCGAAAACCGGACCATGAAGTACCGCACCGCGGCAATGGCGATGGTCTCGGCAATGCCCCGGACGCCCGCCTCGTCGAGATCCGCGTTCTCCGGGCGGCGCGCGATCTCCTCGCCCGCCTTCCGGGTGACGATGTCCAGCAGGTCGTCGGCTTTCACCCCGAGGCCCTTGCGGCCCGACACCTCGACGAACGGCCGGGCGGCGTCTTCGGGCGACAGTTCGTACCCCAGCTGCCGCGCCGTGTTGTGCGTCAGCGCCACCATCTCGTACGAGAAGTGTGAGGACCGCTCCGCTTCCCCGGGGTGACCGATGGCGGCCAGGGCCTGCTTGAGCAGCTTCTGCAGGTAGGATTGCCGGACGTCGATGACGTTGAACACCGCCCCCGCCCCGCCGAACCGGGGACGCCCCGTCTCGTCGGCGCCGCCGTCGGTGGACGTCGCCCAGACTTGGTGCCCATCCGCTGCCGTCTCGAACGGACGGTAGTGGAAGTCACGACCGAGCAGGCCGAACTTCCAGAACTGGTAGGCCATGTCCTTGCCGACGTAGGTGACGGTCCCGTTCGAGCGGACGATGACCTTCTCGCGTTCCTCGTCCTCCTCCGCCCCCGCCTCAGCTGCCGGCTCGGCTGCTACGGTGCCGTCGGCCGCTTCCGGCCGTTCGTCGTCCTGGATCCGCATCACCCAGCAGCCCGCCAGGCGGCCTTGTGTCTGGAGGTAGACCGCGCCCTGCTCCTTCAGCACCTCGAAGGCCCGGGCCCAGAAATGCAGCCGGAGAATGTCGCCCTCCCAGGCCAGCAGGTCGTAGCCGACGTTCATCCGGGCCATCGTGCGCAAGTGGCAGCGGACGATACGGTCGGCGACGAAGGCGGCAATCGCAGCTGCCTCGTTGCCGCCGTGTTCGATGTCGTGCAGGGCCTGGCCCCGCGCCGCCAGCCGCCCCTTGTCCTCGGCGTACCAGTCCGACACCCGGGCGTAGAGGTCCCAGCAGTAGTAGTCGAAGCGGGTGGTGTCCGCCGCGTGCCGGACGGCGTCGAGGTCCATCCGTTCGAGTTCGCGGAAGCCCACCACCACGTCCGCCACCTGGACACCCGTATCGTCGATGTAGTTCTGCACTTCGACCGGCGTCCCTCGGAAACGCAGCGTGCGGACGAGCGTGTCGCCGAGCGCGGCGTTGCGGAGGTGGCCGATGTGCGCCGCCTTGTTCGGGTTGATCGCCGTGTGCTCGACGATGGTTTTCACCGCGGCGGCGTCCGGCCCCGGTGCGGCTGGTGCGTCGAGGCGCTCGAGGACGAAGGCCTGACGGTCGAGAAAGAAATTGAGGTAACCCTTGGTCGCCTCGATCCGGGAGAAGCCTGGCAGGCCGCCGAGAGCCTCGGCGATCTCCTCGGCGATGGCCTTCGGGGCCTTGCGCAGCCGGCGCGCCAGCTCGAAGGCGACGGGGACCGCGAGGTCGCCGAGCTCCCGCCCGGGCGGGTAGTTGGTGACGATCGCGGGAACGTCGGCCGGGGCGAGGCCGTAGCGCTGCTGGAGGACGTCGGCGATCCGACTTTGAACGAGTGCGTGTACTGGGAGAATCATCGGGGTGTTCCGCGCTTGCTGGTTCGACGGCCCGGCGGCGTGCAATAATTCAGAGGCGCGTTCGAGGTCGCCCGGGGTGTTGACGTTGAGGAACAGATGCTCGCCGCCGCCCGCCGCGTCGATCTCCTGCGGGCCGACCTCGCGGACCCGCCACGCGGCCAGCGCGTCGAGGAGTTTCAGGCGGCCGGCCCCGATGCGGGATCTCAGGTCCGACGCCACGTGCCGGGCGTACACAGCGCACAGCGGCTGCCAGCCATCCGCCGATCGCGGCACGACGGCGTCGTGACCGGGGTCCGCGAGCGACGCCAGGTATCGCAGGAACCCGGCGCTCACGAACGGCAGGTCGCAGGCCAGCACGAGGACGAACGGGCTACGGGCGGCCTCGAGCGCGGTATAGAGGCCCCCGGCGGCGCCGGCGCCGGGCACGAGGTCCTCGACGATCTCGATGTCGCGCCGGCCGAAGCCTTCGCGTGAAGCCGTGACCACGAACACGCGGCCGGCGGCCTCGCGCACCGCGGAAAGCTGTCGATCGAGAATCGAGGCGGCCCCGATGCGCAACGCGCTCTTGTCACGTCCGCCGAAGCGGCGCGCCTGGCCACCCGCGAGGATTGCCGCATCCACTGGCATTCTTACCTTAACAGAAAATGACCGAAGCGGGAATTGGCCGGGTCCTCGTCGCGAGCCTGCACCAGGCCATCGCCGATGTGCTGCCGAACAGGCTCGACTTCTACGAAAACTGGCTCAATCCGTGGGGCCTGCTGCATGGCACGATCGGCCTGGCGCCGCTCAACGCCGTGCTCAGCTTCCTGCGCCTGGAGGGTGACGTCTACCAGGAGGTGACGCAGCGGGCCGGGCGCTACGCGGCCGAGTGGACCGTCGCCTCCCAGGCGCCCACCACGCGGATGGCGATTCGCGCGCTGCCGCGGCCGTTGCGCGTGCGCGCCGTCCTGCGCGTCGCAAGGCGGACGGTGCGCGCGTCGTACGTCGGCAGCCGCGCCCTGGTGAAGCAACGGCAGGGAGAGTGGCGTGTGGACATCCGCGGCTCGATCTTCTGCGGGACCCGGGACTCCGCCCCGCAGCCACTCTGCCGCTTCTACGCCGCGGCGCTCTCGCGGTTCCTGGAGTTGTACGGCCTGGCCGGCGCCGCCCGGCCGCGCGAGTGCCGCGCGATGGGCGACGCGTCCTGCGTGATGACGCTCACGCTCGAGTGACCACGAAGGTCACGAAGGCCACGAAGGGCTAATCTCGGCTCCGACCGGTGCCCGGCTAGGCCGCGCCACCAGCCGACCGCGCACCTCCGCCGGGCGGAGGCGCCCCGGTCGGAGCGGTCAGGGCCGTCGCTGGCAGCCGTCACGCGTGACGATCTTCGTGTGCTTCGTGTTCATCGTGGTTGAAAAAGAGGACCTCGTCATGCAACTGCGCCTCATGGTCGGGATGGCGGTGGGGATGACGCTGGCGGGGGCGGTGACGGGTGTCGAGGCCCAGGAGCCGGCGGGGACGGGCGCGGTCCTCGTGGTTCCGTTCGAGAACGTCAGCCGCGAAGCGCGCTACCACTGGCTCACCGAGGCGTCGGCCGTCCTGCTCACGCGCCATCTGGCCGCCATCGGCGCCGCCGCCATCCCGCGCGACGACCGGAAAGAGGCCTTCGAGCAGCTCCAACTGCCCTCCACCGCGTCGCTGACGCAGGCCACCCTGATCAGGGTGGGCGAACTGGTGGGCGCGGTGTACCTCGTCGCCGGGAGCTTCACCGTCGCCGATGACCGCCTCTCGGTGCGCGGGCACACCATCCGCCTCGACTCGGGCCTGCGAACGGGGGAAGCGGTCGAAGAAGGGGCGTTGCCCGACCTGCTGGCCATCTACGAGCGGCTGGCGCGCCGGCTCGTCCCCGGCGTGGGCAGGTCCGCGACGGCAGCCCGGCTCCCCGACGTCGGGCCTCTCCCGGCCTTCGAGGCGTACATCAATGGGCTGGTCGCCGAAAGCCCGTCGGCCCGCGAGCGCTTTCTGCAGACCGCCCTGGCCGCGGCGCCAGGCTACGACGAGGCCCGCATCGCCCTGTGGCAGACCTACACAGAGCAGGGAGAGCACCAGCGAGCGCTCGCGATCGTGGAGCGGGTGGCGCCCTCGTCGCCTCTGTCCAGGCGAGCCCGCTTCCGGGCGGGCCTGTCGCGCATCGATCTGAAGGACTACGCCGCGGCGTTCGATCAGCTGAAGCTCCTCCTCGACGAGGCGCCGGCCGCGGCGCTGCACAACAACCTGGGCGTCATCCAGATCCGGCGTGGCGGGACGCCCCAGACCGGCCGGCCGACCTATCACCTGACCAAGGCGGTCGAAGCAGCCCCGGGCGACCCGGACTACCACTTCAACCTCGGCTACGCCTACTGGCTCGAGCACGATCCGCAGGCCGCCATCTACTGGCTGAAGGAAACCGTCAGGCGCAGCCCCGGCGACGGCGAGGCGCACTACGTGCTCGGCGCGGCGTTGCAGGCGGCGGGCGCGACGGCGGAAGCGTCGCGTGAGAAGGAGCTCGCCCGGCAGCTGTCGTCCACCTTCGCGGAGTGGGAGCGCCGGGCGGCGGGCTCGGTCGAGCCGGTGCCCCGCGGCCTGGAGCGGCTGCGCCGGGACCTCGAAGGGCCGGCGGGATCGCTGCTGGAGCGCGCCGCGGCACCGGTCGAGCAGAAAGACCAGCGCGATCTGGCCGCGTTCCACCTCGACCACGCCCGGCGGCTGGCGGACCAGGCGCGGGACGTCGAAGCGCTCGACGAACTCCGCCGATCGCTCTACATCGCGCCCTACCAGGCCGACGCCCATCTCCTGGCCGGCCGGATCCATGCCCGCGCCGGACGGCTGGCCGAAGCGGCACGCGACCTCCGCATCTCGCTCTGGTGCCAGGAGAGCGTGGCCGCGCACGTGGCCCTCGGCTACGTGCTGCTCGAGCAGAAGGACCTCCTCGGGGCGCAGACCGAGGCGAACCGGGCGCTAGTGATGGACATCGACAATGCCGAGGCGCGGGCGCTGCTCGAGAAGGCGAGCGTCAAGCGCTAGTCTCCAGTCACGAACGCCGCGCGTTGATGAACCTAGTGTGTATAATCGGCCCACCATGTTCCTTCACGAGCAGCGTGGCGTCGTGCACCGCGCGGGGTGCCGGAAGGGATGGGCGAGAGTCATCCTGGGGGCAATCCTGGCGGCGACGATTGGAAGCCTCGCGCCGCTGGGCCAGCCCGCCAGCGAACGGCCGCTGGTCTATTCGGCTGTCGTGGACGCGATGATCCACCCCGTGTCGGCCGGGTTCATGGTGGACTCCATGGACCGCGCCGACGCCGACCGGGCGGCGTTGATCGTCTTCACCCTCCGCACCCCGGGCGGCCTCCTCGATTCCACCCGCACGATCGTCTCGCGCATGCTGGCAGCTCGCACGCCGGTCGCCGTCTTCGTCGGCCCCTCGGGCAACCGCGCCGCCTCGGCAGGCTTCCTCGTGACCATCGCGGCCGACGTTGCAGCCATGGCGCCGGGCACGCACATCGGCGCCGCCCACCCCGTGCAGGGCGGCGGCGAGAAGGTGGACGAGACGATGGCCAAGAAGATGGCCTCCGACGTCGCCGCCGATGCCCGGACCTGGGCGACAGGCCGCGGCCGGAATGCCCAGCTGGCCGACGAGGCCGTGCGGGAAAGCCGGTCGTTCACCGAGGAGGAGGCCGCGAAGGCGACGCCACCGTTGATCGACCTCGTCGTGCCGGACGTGCCGGCCCTGCTCAAAGCGCTCGACGGCCGCACGGTGAAGCGGTTCGACGGAAGCGAGGTGGTGCTCCACACCGCCTCGGCGCGCGTCGTCCCCCTCGAGATGAACTGGCGCCAGCGGCTGCTGAGCACCATCGCTCACCCGAACATCGCCTACCTGTTACTGAGCCTCGGCGTGCTGGGGTTGACGATCGAGCTCTGGAACCCGGGCGCGATCCTGCCCGGCGTGGCGGGCGGGATCTGCCTCCTGCTCGCGTTCTTCACGTTCCAGGTCCTTCCCATCAACTACGCCGGCCTGCTCCTGCTCCTCTTCGGGATCGTCCTGCTGCTGCTGGAGATCAAGGTGACGAGCCACGGCGTACTGGGAATCGGGGGCATCGCCAGCCTGCTGTTCGGGTCGCTGATGTTGATCAATTCCGACGCGCCGGAGATGCGGGTCAGCCTGTCGCTGGTGCTGCCCGTCGTCGCGGGCCTCACGGTCGTGCTCGCCGGTCTCGTCCGGCTTGGCCTCGCCGCCCAGCGCAGCCGTCCGGCCACGGGCGAGGAAGGGATGGTGGGCGAGCCGGGCCGCGTGGTGGTGGCGCTCGGCCCGGGAGTGACTGGGCAGGTCCAGACGCATGGCGAGATCTGGAACGCCAGGGCTCTAGAAGCGCTGCCCGTCGGGACCGAGGTCGTCGTGACTCGTGTCGAGGGATTGACGGTCGAGGTGACGAGGAAATGAAAGATTCGCGAGGTGAGTGATGTTTGACTTCGCTCCGCCGCTCCTCCTGTTCGCGCTGGTCGTGGTGCTGTACCTCTTCAGTTCCATCAAGATCCTTGCCGAGTACGAGCGGGGCGTGATCTTCCGCCTCGGCAAGCTCTTGCCCGAGCCGAAGGGGCCCGGACTCATCTTCGTCTTCGCGCCCCTCGACCGTATCGTCCGCGTCAGCCTGCGGACGATCGTCATGGACGTCCCGCCGCAGGACGTGATCACCCGCGACAACGTCTCGGTGAAGGTCAACGCCGTGGTGTATTTTCGCGTGGTTCAGCCGCGGCGCGCGATCGTCGAGGTGGAGAACTACCACTACGCCACCTCGCAGCTCGCCCAGACCACGCTGCGGAGCGTGCTGGGGCAGGTGGAACTCGACGACCTGCTTTCCGAGCGGGAGCGCCTGAACCAGCGGCTCCAGCAGATCCTGGACCTGCACACGGACCCGTGGGGGATCAAGGTGTCAGCCGTGGAGGTCAAGCACGTGGATCTGCCGCCGGACATGCAGCGGGCGATGGCCCGGCAGGCGGAAGCCGAGCGCGAGAAGCGTGCTAAGATCATCCACGCCGAGGGCGAGTTGCAGGCCTCCGAGAAGCTCGCCGCGGCGGCGACGGTCATCGCCGTCGAGCCTGTGACCATCACGCTCCGCTATCTGCAAACGCTCACGGAGATCGCGTCGGAGAAGAACTCGACCATCGTGTTCCCTCTGCCGATCGAGATCCTGCACCTGCTCGGCTCGACCGGCAAGCGGGCGGGGCGGAACGCACCTGACGCCGACACCACCGCCTGAGGACTCATGGCCGACGACGGATTCCACGAGATTCAACTGAATCGGAAGCAGCTCATCTTCCTGTTCATGAGCGCCGCCGTGGTGCTCGTGGTGGCATTTCTCTGCGGCGTCCTGGTGGGCCGCGGCGTTAAAGACCAGGCTGCGGCAGAGGGGACCGAAGCCGCGGTCACGCTTCCCGCGGGCGAGCCGGCGCCCGAAGAGTCGGCATCCGGAGGCTCCGGCGCGGCACCCCCGCCGGCTGTCACGCCGCCGCCACCGGTGGACGAGGACCTGAGCTACCAGGCACGGCTCGAGGGCAAGGCGCCGGCCGTCGAGCCGCCCAAGCCCGCGCCAGCCGCGAAGCCGGCGTCGGGAACGCCGCCCGCACCTCCTCCCGCCCAACCGCCAGCCAAGGCGAGCGCAGCGGTTGCCGAGCCCGGGACGGGCGCCGGGTGGCTGGTGCAGGTCGCGGCGCTAGGCGGACGGTCGAAGGCCGACGCGGTGGCCAAGCGGCTGGTGGGGAAGGGCTATAGAGCCTTCGTCATGGCGCCGGGACCGAAGGGCAACCGGACGTACCGGGTGGTCGTCGGCCGCTTCAAGACCCGGCCGGAGGCGGAGGAGGCCAAGCGCCGCCTCGAGAAGGAAGAGCAGTTCAAGCCCTGGATTATCAGCTAGCCGTTCTCTCCGGCGTCCTGCTGGCCCTCAGCTTTCCGCGGTTCGGGCATCCCGCGTTCGCGTGGATCGCGCTCGTGCCCCTGCTGGTCGGCCTGCTGTCGGGCGGCGCCACGCCGGCGCAGCCCGGCCGGGCGTCGCTCCGCGCGCTCGGGCTTGGTTTCAGCACCGGCCTGGTGTACTTCGTCGGGACCGTGTACTGGACGTCCTCGGTGATGAGCCAGTTCGGCGACCTACCCGCGGCGGTCGCCGTGCTGTTGATGCTCCTGCTCGCCGCCTACCTGGCGCTGTACCCCGCAGTCTTCGCGCTCCTGGTGCACCGCGTCACGTCCCGGTTCGGCGCCGCCGGCCTGCTCGTCGCGCCCGCCGCCTGGGTCACCACGGAATTGGGCCGGACGTACTTGTTCACGGGCTTTCCTTGGGTGCTCTTGGGCTACAGCCAGGTTACCGTCCTGCCCATCGCGCAGCTCGCGAGCCTCTTCGGCGTCTACGGCATCTCACTGCTGCTCGCCTCGGTGAACGCCGCGCTCGCGTACGCCGCGCTCCCCCGCCACGGCGGCGCCAGGTGGCGGCCGCTGGCCGCTGTGCTCATCGTCGTTGTGGCAACAGCGGTGTGGGGAGGCCTGCGCCTGCGGGACAGCCGGCTCACGCGCGAGGGGACGCCGTTCCCGGTGGCGCTGGTGCAGGGGAACATCGCGCAGGAACAGAAGTGGGACCCGTCGCGCGCGCCGATGATCCTGCGGCGTTACCTCGACATGAGCCGGAACGCGGCGGCCGGCGGCGCCAAGTTGATCATCTGGCCAGAGTCGTCGCTGCCGTTCTACCTCCAGGAAGACGCGGTCGGGGGCGCCGCCGTGCGGCGGCTCGCCTTCGAGTCTCGGGCCCACCTCCTGGTTGGCAGCGACCAGATCGAGCGCACGACACCGCCGCGGTACTTCAACTCGGCGTTCCTCATCACGCCCGACGGGACGATCGACGCCGTCTACCGGAAGATGCACCTCGTGCCCTTCGGCGAGTACGTCCCGCTGAAGCCGCTGCTGTTCTTCGCCGGCCCGCTGGTCGAGGCCGTCGCCGACTTCTCGGCCGGGGACGCGCCCGTCATGATGCCGGTGGGAGGGCACAACGTCACCACGGCCATCTGCTACGAGGTGGTGTATCCCGACCTCGCGCGGCACGCCGTCGCGATGGGCAGCCACCTGCTGACCACCATCACGAACGACGCGTGGTACGGCCGGTCGTCGGCCCCCTGGCAGCACTTCGAGCAGGCGTCGATGCGGGCCGTGGAGCAGGGCCGCTACCTGGCGCGCTCGGCGAACACGGGGGTGAGCGGGATCGTAGACCCCTATGGGCGCGTGCTCGCGCGCTCTTCGATCTTCGAGCAGACCACGCTGCTGGGCGAGATTCGCTTCCTCGAGGGACGCACGGTCTACGCCCGGATCGGGGACGTGCTCGCTTACGGCTGCGCGATGCTCACGCTCGCCGCCCTGCTGCTCGCCCGCCGCCGGCCGTAAGCAACCACGAAGCACACGAAGGACACGAAGAGGATCACGCCGCGGCGGACCTTCGGGGCGCGAAGCGCGGCGCAGCGCGACCCGGGTACCCACCGACAAGCAAGCCTGATGGCCGCGCTTGTTTGTCGGTGGGTACCCGGGTCGCGCTGCCGGGCGGCGACACGGTCGCCGCCGGCCCGAAGGCCCGCCCTTGTTCCGCAGTGGAATCCGCCTTCGTGCTCTTCGTGACCTTCGTGGTTTCCTTCGTCTTCGTCGGTGAAGTCCACTCTGTTGTAGGATCAGAAGAGTGCCGGCTGACTCCGGCTTTCCCCTCGAGGTGATGCGATGGCGGTGATGCTCGACGAACTGGTCAAGCGATACGACGAGCTGATGAATCGGTCGGCCGAGCTGCGGAGCTATCTTTGACCGGGCCTCACCTCGCGATGAACTGACCCGCCTCGAGACGCAGATCGCGCAGCCCGAATTCTGGAAGGACCAGGCCGAGGCCCAGAAGGTGCTGCAGCGCCGTCACCGGTTGGAGCAGGAGGTCCAGCTGGTGGAGTTGCTGAGGAAGCGCGAGGGCGACCTCGGCGTGCTGGTGGAGTGGGCCGAGCAGGGCGAAGACGTGGGGCGCGAGCTGTCGCAGGGCCTCGACGAGCTGGCCCGCGAGGTGGACGCGGCCGAGACCCGCAAGATCCTCGGCGGCGAGCACGACCAGAAGAGCGCCATCGTCACGATCCACCCCGGCGCCGGCGGGACCGAGTCGCAGGACTGGGCGGAGATGCTGCTCCGCATGTATCTCCGCTGGGCCGAACGTCGCGGCTTCCGGCGCGAGGTGATGGAGGCGACGGACGGCGACGAGGCCGGGCTCAAGAGCGCCACCGTCACCATCTCGGGCGACTACGCGTACGGCCTGATGTCCGCCGAGGCGGGCGTCCACCGCCTCGTCCGCATCTCGCCGTTCGACCAGGCAGCGCGCCGCCACACCTCCTTTGCGTCCGTCTACGTCTGGCCGGAGCTGCCCGACGACGTGGAGGTGGAGATCGACGAGAAGGATCTGAGGATCGACACCTACCGGTCGAGCGGGTGCGGGGGCCAGCACCTCAACGTCACGGACTCGGCAATCCGGATCACGCACCTGCCGACGAACATCGTGGTCACGTGCCAGAATGAGCGTTCCCAGGGCCGCAACCGCGACTCCGCGATGCGGGTGCTGCGGGCACGCCTCTACGACCTGAAGATGAAGGAGCAGCAGGCGAAGCTGGACCAGCTTGGGGGCGAGAAGAAGGACATCGCCTTCGGCAGCCAGATCCGCAGCTACGTCCTGCATCCGTACCAGCTGGTCAAGGACCACCGGACGAAGGAAGAAGTCGGGGACGTGAACCGCGTGCTGGACGGGGACATCGACGTCTTCATCAAGACCTTCCTGAAGCGGAAGGCGGCCGGCACGCTCGGGCGGCCGGCGGCCGACGAGGATTAGCGAGGCCTCCCCAACCACGCCGATGAGACCCATCGCTGCGACACTGTGCCTGCTGCTGGCCGTCGCGGCAGCGCCGTCCGGGTGGCCTGCGTCGCCCGGGCAGGCCGCGGCGCCAGCCGCGACCCTGCTCAACGTCTCCTACGATCCCACGCGCGAGTTCTACCAGGACGTCAACGCCGCATTCACCCGCTGGTGGAAGGCGAAGACCGGCCAGGCCCTGACCATCAACCAGTCGCACGGCGGCTCGGGAAAGCAGGCGCGGTCCGTCATCGACGGTCTCGAGGCCGACGTCGTCACGCTCGCCCTCGCCTACGACATCGACGCCATCCAGCGCAACGGCGGCGCGGTCACGGCAGGGTGGCAGGCGCGGCTGCCGCACAACAGCACGCCGTACACGTCCGTGATCGTCTTCCTCGTGCGGAAGGGCAACCCAAAAGGCATCCGGGACTGGGACGACCTCGTGAAGCCGGGCACGGTGGTGATCACGCCGAACCCCAAGACGTCGGGGGGCGCCCGCTGGAACTACCTGGCCGCGTGGGGACACGCGCTGCGGAAGAACGGCGGAGACGAAGCGAAGGCGCGCGACTTCGTCACGCGCCTGTTCCGGAACGTGCCCGTCCTCGACTCCGGCGCCCGTGGGGCAACGACCACCTTCGTCCAACGGGGGATTGGCGACGTGCTGCTCGCCTGGGAGAACGAGGCGCTGCTGGCGATCGAGAAGATGGGTCGCGACCGCGTGTCCATCGTCGTCCCGTCGCTGAGCATCCTGGCCGAGCCGCCCGTCGCCCTCGTGGACCGAGTGGTGGACCGCCGCGGCACACGGCGCGTCGCGCAGGCTTACCTGGAGTTCCTGTACTCGCCAGAAGCCCAGGAACTGGCGGCCAGGCATCACTACCGGCCCCGCCTCCCGGAGGTGCTCGCGCGCCACCGCGCCACGTTCCCGGAGGTGCCCACGCTGAGCATCGACCGCGATTTCGGTGGCTGGGCGAAGGCGCAGCGCACGCACTTCGACGAGGGGGGCGTGTTCGACCAGATATACCTGAGACGATAGTGTCGTGGTCAGTTGCTGGTGGCTTGTGGCTAGTCGTCGGGCGTGATGGCCGTGACGACAAGCCACCAGCCATTTGCCACTCGCGACAACAGCAGACAGTTCCGTGAAGCGCCCCACCCCCCGCCGTCGCCACGTCCTGCCCGGTTTCGGCCTGGCCCTCGGGGTCACGCTGACCTACGTGTGCCTGGTGGTGCTGCTGCCGCTGTCGGGACTGGCCTGGCGCGCGAGGAGTCTCACCCTCGAGCAGTTCGGCGGGGCCGTGTTGAGCGAGCGGACGCTGGCTGCCGCGGGCCTGACCTTCGGGGCTTCCGCGATAGCGGCGGGGATCAACGCCGTGTTCGGGTTGCTCGTCGCCTGGGTCCTGGTACGTTACCGCTTCCCGGGCAGGCGGCTGGTGGACGCGTGCGTGGACCTGCCCTTCGCGCTGCCGACCTCGGTGGCCGGCATCGCGCTCACCGCGGTGTACTCGCCAAACGCGTGGCTGGGCCGCCACCTGGCCGGGATGGGCGCGCAGGTCGCCTTCACCCGGCTGGGCGTCGTCGTCGCGCTCACGTTCATCGGCCTGCCCTTCGTCGTGCGGGCGGTGCAGCCGGTGCTGGAGGACCTCGACCCCGAGGTCGAGGACGCGGCCGCCAGCCTCGGCGCGAACCGCTGGGAGACGTTCCGCCGAGTGATGGTGCCGTCGATCCTGCCGGCACTCCTGACCGGGGCCACGCTGGCCTTTGCCCGGGCCCTTGGCGAGTACGGGTCTGTGATCTTCATCTCGGGCAACCTGCCGCTGCAAACCGAGGTCGTGCCCCTGCTGATCGTCGCCAGGCTGGAGCAGTTCGACTACGCGGGGGCGACCGCCATCGCCGCGGTGATGCTCGCGGCTGCGTTCGTCCTGCTGCTGACCGTCAACGCCCTGCAGGGGTGGAGCCGGCGGCGCGGAGCCCTCGCATGAAGGTGGCTGCGCACCCGACCGAGGGCGGCCTCGCTCGCCTCGCGCTGACGGCCGTCGCGCTGTTGTTCCTGGCAGGCTTTCTCTTCGTTCCGCTGGCAGCGGTGTTCGGCGAGGCGCTGGGCGCCGGCGTCCGTGCCTATTGGGCGGCGCTGGTGGACGCCGACGCCGTGGCAGCCCTGCGGCTGACAGCGCTTGCCGCCCTCATCGCGGTGCCCCTCAACACGGCGTTCGGCGTGGCAGCGGCCTGGGCCATCGCCCGGTTCGAGTTCCCGGGCCGCGGCGTGCTGATCACCCTGATCGACCTGCCGTTCGCGGTGTCACCCGTCGTCTCGGGCCTGGTCCTCGTACTCGTGTTCGGGGCACAAGGGTTCGTCGGACCTTGGCTCGCGGAACGCGGGATCAGGATCATCTTCGCGGTGCCGGGCATCATCCTGGCGACCCTGTTCGTCACCGTGCCGTTCGTGGCGCGCGAGTTGATCCCCGTCATGCAGGAGCAGGGCTCCGAGGAAGAGCAGGCGGCGCTGGCGCTCGGGGCAAGCGGCTGGCAGATGTTCCGCCGGGTGACGCTCCCCAATATCCGCTGGGGCCTGCTCTACGGCGTCGTGCTGCTGAACGCGAGAGCCATCGGCGAGTTCGGGGCGGTGTCCATCGTATCCGGGCACATCCGCGGCCAAACGAACACGGCCCCGCTGCACGTCGAGATCCTGTACAACGAGTACAACTTCCCCGCGGCCTTCGCCGTGGCGTCCGTGCTGGCGCTCATGGCGCTGGTCACGCTGGCCGCCAAGGCGTTTCTCGGCAGGCAGAGAAGGGGATGAATGCAGAATGCAAAATGCAGAATGCAAAATGCAGAATGCAAAATGCAGATCTCTGAGGGGTCCCGATGAGCATCGAAGTGCAGGGCGTCACGAAGCGGTTCGGCGCCTTCGTCGCCGTAGCCGACGTCCACCTGCACGTCGAGACCGGCGAACTGGTGGCCCTGCTCGGCCCCTCGGGCTGCGGGAAGACCACCTTGCTCCGCGTGATCGCGGGCCTGGAAATCCCGGACGCCGGGACCGTGCTCTTCGACGGCCAAGACAGCACGAACGCGCGGGCCGCCGACCGCCGCGTCGGCTTCGTGTTTCAGCACTACGCCCTGTTCCGGCACATGAGCGTGTTCGAGAACATCGCGTTCGGGCTCCGGGTGCGGCCGCGCGAGACAAGGCCGGCCGACGCGGAGATCCGCGCGCGGGTGGAGCGTTTGCTCGAGCTCGTGCAGCTCGAGGCGATGGCGGGGAGCCTGCCCTCGCAGCTGTCGGGCGGGCAGCGGCAGCGCGTCGCCCTGGCCCGCGCCCTCGCCGTCGAGCCTCGCGTTCTGCTGCTCGACGAGCCGTTTGGCGCCCTCGACGCCAAGGTGCGAAAGGAACTGCGCCGCTGGCTGCGCCGCCTGCATGACGAACTGCACGTCACGAGCATCTTCGTAACGCACGACCAGGAGGAGGCGCTCGAGGCTGCCGACCGCGTCGTGGTCATGCACCAGGGCCGGGTGGAACAGGTGGGGACGCCCGCGGAGGTCTATGCACACCCGGCCACGCCCTTCGTCTACGACTTCCTCGGCGACGTGAATTTGTTTCAGGGCCGGATCGAGCACGGCAAGGCGTACGTGGGGACGATGGCTCTCGATGCGCCGCCGCAGGAGGGCCGAGAAGCGCGGCTGGCCACGCTCTTCATCCGCCCCCACCAGCTGGAGATCAACCTCGAGGCGAGCGGCGCGAACGCCTTCCGCGCGCGAGTGGAACACGTGAACCCGGCGGGGCCGTTGGTGAAGGTGGACCTGGTGGCCGAGTGGGGCGACCCGGTGCGCGTGGAGATGTCGCAGGAGCGGTTCCGGGCGCTGTCGCTCAACCGCGGCGATTCGGTCTTCGTCAGCCCGGTCGACATGCGATTGTTTCCTGAATGACGACACTGGTTGATTCGGTGATCTGCTGATTTCTTGATTGATTGGACGGATTGAGGACGGACTGACGAGGATTGGGGACGGACGACGACTCATTGGGACGGGGAGAGCGGCGCCAATCAACGAGTCAACAAATCGACAAATCAATCAACCAATCGAAAGATCAAGAAATCAACAAATCGAGATCTATCGAATGCCCCCCGGCTGCGTTCCGGCGATGAAGGCTTCGCTGATGGCGCCCGGCGTGTCTCCCCCCAACGGGCTGCCCGTCGTGCGATCGACGCTCACGAAGACGATGTTGCCGGGCGCCTGGAAGGCCGGCGGGTTCTGCCGGTCGCCGCGCCGCTCGATGTAGGCCTTCATGAACCGGATCCAGATCGGCAGCGCCGCCTGGGTGCCGGTCTCCGAGGGCCCGAGCGGCTTCTTGTCGTCGTGGCCCACCCACACGCCAACCGTGATGTTGGGGTCGAAGCCGGTGAACCACGCGTCCGTGTAGTCGTTGGTCGTGCCCGTCTTGCCCGCCAGCGGCCACCCGAGCGACGCCGCGCTCGCGGCCGTGCCCCGCTGCACCACCCCCCGCAACAGGCTCGTGAGGACGTAGGCGGTGTCCGCCCGGATCGCGTCCTTCGACTGCGGTCGATTCTCCTCGAGGACGTTGCCGTCGCGATCCACCACGCGCAGGATCTGGAACGGCCGCATCAGCACGCCCTGGTTGGGGAAGACCGAGTAGGCGGCGACTGTCTCCATGAGGCTGGCCTCGGCCGCGCCGAGCGCCAGCGAGAGGTACGGCTCCATCGGCCCGTGGAACCCGAACCGACGCGCGTACTCCACCACGTGCTTCGGCCCCACCAGGTCCATCGTCCGCACTGCCGGCACGTTGCGGGACTGCTCCAGGGCGCGCCGGAGGGTGATCACCCCCTCGAACTTCCGGTCGTAGTTGCTCGGCGAGTAGGGAGGCTGCCCCGGGCCGGACGGGAAGGACACGGGCGCGTCGAGCACGGGCGAGGCCGGCGTGAGGCCGCGGTCGATCGCGGCCGTGTAGAGGAACGGCTTGAAGCCCGATCCCATCTGGCGGTACGCCTGGGTGGCGCGGTTGAACTTGCTCCGGGAGAAGCTGCGACCGCCCACCATGGCGAGGATCTGGCCCGTGCGGTTTTCGATGGCGAGCAGCGCGCCGTCCAACAACGGCTCCTGCTCGAGGGAGACCGTCGCCGTCCGTGACTTTTCGTCGAGCGCCAGGAGCCGGACCTCGATGAGGTCGCCGGCCTTCAGCAGCTCCGCGGCGCCCTTCCTCCGGGTCCACGCGACCGCCTCGCGTCCGAGGTCCGCATGCCAGGCGCCCATGCGAACCCGCACCGCCCCGGCGGCCAGCGGCCGCGACGCGGCGGCGTCCGCGGCGCGCGCAGCGGGCGCGACAGCCGGGCGACCGGCAACGGTCACGACGAGGGCCGGCACGACCTGGCCCACCTCGAACGGGCGGGTCCACTTCTCGTGCTGGTACTGGTCGAGCGCTCGCCCTTCCGCCAGGATGTTCCGCTGCGGGCGCCGGAACCCGCGCCGCTTGTCGATCGTGCGGAGGCCGCGATCGAGCGCATCGTTGGCCGCGCGCTGCAACTCGACGTCGAGCGACGTGTAGACCGAGAGGCCTTTCTCGTACAGGTGCTTGGCGCCGTAGGTCCGCTCGAGGTGCTTCCGCACCTCCTCGACGAAGTACGGCGCGATCGACTCGTCCTGCGCCGGCTGGCCGGTCGCCAGCACCGGCTTCTGCATGGCCGCCTCCGCCTCCTCGCGCGTGATGTACTTCTCCTCGGCCATGCGGCCGAGCACGTAGTTGCGGCGGCGGGTGGCGCGGCGGACGTCCACGAACGGGCTCTGTCGCTCGGGCGTCTGGATGATGCCGGCAATCATCGCGGCTTCCTCGAGGGTCAGGTCCTTCGAGCGCTTGCCGAAATACAGCCGCGAGGCGGCCTCGACGCCGTACGCGCCGTGGCCGAAGTAGATCTGGTTGCAGTAGAACGTGAAGATCTCGGGCTTGGTGTAGCGCTTTTCAATCTGGATGGCGAGCAGCGCCTCCTTGATCTTCCGCTCCCACGTCTTCTCGTCGGTGAGGAACAGCTTCCGCGCAAGCTGCTGCGTCAGCGTGCTGGCCCCCGCCATGCGGCCCTTGACCACGTCCTCCACGGCGGTGATGAAGATACGCGAGATGCTGACGCCGACGTGGCGGTCGAAGCCGGCGTCCTCGGCCGAGAGGATCGCCTCCCGCAGTCGCGGCGACATGTCTTCGTACTTGACCACCACGCGCCGCTCGGTGGCGAACTCCGCCACGACCTGGCCGCTGGAGGCCAGGACGCGCGTGATGGTGTTGGGCGAGTAGTCGTCCAGCGCCGAGATGCGCGGGAGGTCGCCGGCGTACGCGAACAGGATTCCCGTCACGATGCCGAGCGCCCCGGCGAGCAGGAACAGGGCCACGAGGCCGGCGTGACGGGCGATGCGGAGGACGATGTGAGCCACGGGTTCACTCTAAATGCAAAATGCAGAATGCAAAATGCAAAATGTCAAGGCAGGTTCCCGAAAGGTGACGCCCCGACCGGACCCTCGGCATTCGGCATTCTGCATCCTGCATTGTGCATTCGCCGCCGCGTCAGCGGCGGCCCGCGCCGCCGGACGGGCGAGCGCCGCCGGAACTCCTCACCGCGCCGCCCGACGGCCGGGCGCCGCCGCCCCGGCTTCGCATGCCACCACCGCCGCTGACTCGCGGGCCAGCGCTGCTTGACGGTGCCCGCGACGGGGCGGGCGAGGACGAGCGTGAGAGACCGGCCCCGGAGAACCCCCTCGGCATCTGGCGTTCTGCACCCTGCATTG
>Ga0105104_10001126_pt1 | contig 20237 bp, 19 predicted proteins | sample PPLLaktember2015_3_FD_87034 | JGI IMG/M metagenome (GOLD analysis project Ga0105104, IMG submission 87034) | Freshwater sediment microbial communities from Prairie Pothole Lake near Jamestown, North Dakota, USA - PPLs Lake P7 Core (6) Depth... | ecosystem: Environmental > Aquatic > Freshwater >... | reverse complement strand
GGCTTTATACGGCGATAAGGAATCGAAGGCGAATCTCATCAGCTCGATTTACATGAGCGCGGGCGGACTCGAAGAGCAGAACAATAAGCTGGTAAAGAAATATGCCACCATGGAAGCCAACGAAGTCCGGTTCCAGGAAGTGAACACGGATGACGCGGAGCTGGTTCTGGTCGGCTACGGCATCGTCTCGCGCCTGCTGCTGTCGGTGGTTCAGCAATTCCGCAAGGAAGGCAAGAAGGTCGGCATGATGCGCCCCATTACTCTCTTCCCCTTCCCGTCCAAGAAACTCGCCGAATACGCCGCCCAGGGCAAGCAATTTCTCGTTGTCGAACTATCCGATGGCCAAATGCTGAAAGATGTGAAGCTGGCCACGAAAGAAGTCACCCCGGTGCATTTCTATAACCGCATGGGCGGAGCCGTACCGTCGGTGGAAGAACTCGCGAACGTCGCGCGTAAGTATGTGAAGTAGGAGTCAACCATGGCAACCAACGTCCTTAAAAAAGCGGATTCTTTCTACGATCACTTCGAACGCTGGCGCGACACGCAAAACCAGACCACGCACTATTGCCCCGGCTGCGGCCACGGCAACGTGCACAAGCTCATGGCGGAAGCCATTGACGAACTGGGTCTCGCAGATCGTTCGATTTTAATCTCTCCGGTAGGCTGCTCCGTATTCGCCTACTACTATTTCGATATCGGCAACGTGCAGGCCGCTCACGGCCGCGCACCGGCCGTTGCTACGGGTTTGAAGCGCTCGCTTCCCCATTCGATCGTCATGACCTATCAGGGTGACGGCGATTTGGCGTCCATTGGCGGTTTGGAAATTCTGCATGCGGCCAATCGCGGCGAGAACATGACTGTGTTCTTCATCAACAACGCGATTTACGGCATGACCGGCGGCCAGATGGCGGCCACCAGCCTCATCGGCATGAAGACTACCACCAGTCCCTATGGCCGCACCGTGGAAAATGAAGGCTGGCCGATGCGCATGTGCGAGCTTTTAGCCACGCTGCCCGCGCCCGTGTATATCGAGCGCTGCCACCTCGCCGACGCGAAGGGCATTATGTCTTGCCGCAAGGCCGTGAAAAAAGCCATTAAAAATCAGGCTGACGGCAAAGGCTTTTCGTTCGTGGAAATTCTTGCGCCGTGTCCCACGGGCTGGAAGATGACTCCGGTGGAAGCCGAAAAGTGGGTGAAGGAAAAGATGATTCCTTACTACCCCATTCAGGTCTACAAGGACGAATCCGCCACGCGTGAAAGCCGCATGTTTACGCATAAGGATTTGAACGAAGACGAGCTTTACACGACTCTCGATCTCGGACTCTTCGGTGAAACGCATCCCCGCAACGCAACTTTCATCAAGAACTTCCCCACGACGCATTTCAAGTTCGCCGGATTCGGCGGGCAGGGCGTTTTGACGGCGGGAATTATGCTTGCCGCCGCCGGGATGCAGGAAAATCTTGAAGTCTCGTGGATTCCTTCTTATGGTCCGGAGATGCGCGGCGGCACGGCCAATGCGTCCGTCGTTCTCTCGAAGGATCCCATCGGCTCGCCGCTGGTGGTGGATCCCGACATACTCGTAGCGATGAACGATCCTTCGCTGGATTCGTTCGAAGATGCGGTCAAGCCGGGCGGCTTGATTATCGTGAACAGCTCCATTATTGCCCGCAAGGTTCGCCGCACGGACGTAGACGTCATCTACATTCCGCTGACGGACATTGCGTCCGAGCAGGGTATCACCGCCGCCGCCAACATGGTTCTATTGGGCGCGCTGCTCGAGTACACGAAGCTCCTGTCGCCGGAAGCCATCAAGGAAATTATTCCTGTCGGTTTGAAGCGCAAGGCTCTCATCGAGCAGAATCTGCGTATTGTGGATGCCGGTGTGGAATGGGTTAAGAACAACCTCGCCGATCACAAGCGTCCCGCTCTCGCGAAAGCGTAATTTTTTCGCCGAGCAGGGTCGCTGACCTTGCCGGAATCTGTAACATGAACTGCGAGGGGCACAGCGCGCTGTGCCCCTTTTCTCTTTGCTAAAAAAATGACACAGCAAGCTGTGTCACTACGGATGCCGGTAACTCATCCTTTCTGCCTCATCCCTCATCCCTTCTTCAAGAGCCACTCCACCCACTTCTCAATCCCCTCTCCCGTTTTTGACGACACCGGGAAAATGTCCATGTTGCCGTTGGTCTTACGGATATTCTCTTTAAAGGATTCGATGTTCACATCGAGATGCGGCGCAAGATCCATTTTACTGAGCACGCAGGCTTTGCATTCACGGAACATAAGCGGATATTTCAGCGGCTTGTCTTCGCCTTCGGTAATGGATAGAACCACAGCCTTGCGGTCTTCTCCCAGATAGAATTCCGCCGGACAAACCAGATTGCCGATGTTTTCGATAAACAGAACATCTATCGCGGCTAAATCGAAATGCTTGAGTGCCGCCTGCACCAAATGCGATCCCACGTGGCAGTCGCCGCCGAATGGCTCCGTGTTGGCCTGCACGACGGGAATTCCCAGCGGCCTTAGCCTTTCGCTGTCCAAAGTGGATGTGATGTCGCCCTCGATCACCGCGCACTTCAAGCCGCGTTTCTGCAGCAGCGGAATGGTTTTCGAAAGCAGCGTGGTCTTGCCCGAACCGGGCGAACTCATAATGTTCACCACGAACACGCCGTGCTTATCGAACAGCTCGCGATTTTCCGCTGCGCGGGCGTTGGTTTCTTCGAGTACGTCGCGAATGACCGGTATGTCCATTGTCTTAGTCCTCTTCTACGTCTGCTTTGATTCCCGTCAGCCGGATTCCCCGCCCCTGTAAAAGATCCACGTCGCCGGATCCGCATTGGGGACAAAGGAAAATCGGTAGATCTAAAGTGAATTCATGCGCGCAAGCCTTACAGCGGCAGCGCACGGGGATGATTTCCACCGTTAATGTGGCGGCGGATAATCCACTCTCGGCTTTAATCGCATCGAATAAAAAGATCAATGTTTCGTCCACCACCGCATCGAGCTGCCCCGCTTCCACGCGAACATGCGTGACCTGATCCGCCGTCACATTGTTCGGCAGAGACTTTTTTACCGAACTGATGATGGATTGTGCGATGTAAAGTTCGTGCATTTATGTTTCCCTCCGTTTACGGGGGGATGAAAGGGGGGTGGATTAGCAGATTCTCGGCAGCAATTCACCTGCGGGTCGCTGCAAACGCCGCACGCCGCCGACTTCGGTTTCCACGCGGACAAGTTCCGTTCCGATAGCGGCCACATGCCCGATGATTGCCGCTTCCTTTCCCAATTCGTGCGCGCGCATTGTTTTTAACACTTTCTCAGCTTCGGCGGATTCCACTACAGCAACAACTTTGCCTTCATTCGCCAAGTGCATCGGATCGAATCCTAAAAGCTCGCAGACCGCCCGCACGTTTTCCCGAACAGGAAGATCCTTTTCGCGCACGAGTAAATCAAGCTTGAATTCTTCGGCCAATTCGGTCAGCACGGCGGCGATTCCGCCGCGGGTGGGATCGCGCATCCATTTCACACCGGATGAATGAATGAGAATATCCGCTATCAAACCGTTCAGCGGCGCGCAATCGCTTCGGATGCTGGTCTTGAAGGACAAATTTCCGCGCGCGCCTAAAATCGCGATGCCGTGATCTCCGACCGTGCCGGAAACAAGAAGGGCATCCCCGGCAACGACTGGCTTTTCACGCAGATCATAGAGAAGCGGATACACTCCCACGCCCGATGTGTTGATAAAAATTCCGTCCGCCTCGCCCCGCGCCACGACTTTGGTATCGCCGGTTACGATTTGAACACCGGCAGCTCTCGCCGTCTCCGCCATTGCCAATACAATCCGCTCTAAAGCGGCGATGTTAAAACCTTCTTCAATAATAAAGCCTGTGGAAAGCGCCAACGGCTTGGCTCCCATCACGGCTAAATCGTTGACGGTTCCGCACACGGCCAACTTGCCGATGTTCCCGCCGGGAAATTCGAGCGGCTTGACCACATATGAATCCGTAGTGAAGGCCAACTGCTTTCCGGAGAATTCCAACAGCGCGGCATCGGCCATTGAATTGAGCGCAGCATTGGAAAAATTCTCCACAAAGAGTTTCTTGATGAAGCTCCGCATGGTTTCGCCGCCCGCGCCGTGATTTAAGGTGATGATTTTATCGTTCACGTTGGACCGGGGAAAAGTGATAGACGGCCGCGCAAGCTCCTTCCGTACTCACCATGCACGCGCCGCGCGGATTTTCCGGTGAACAGGCTTTTCCGAACAGCGGACACTCCGTGGGGTGAAGAATTCCGCGTAAAACATCTCCGCAGCGGCAGCCGGGATATTCGCGCATCGGCTCAACGTCCACGGAAATATTGGCGGCGTTCCAATCCGAGAATTGTGTGCGAATCGCTAAACCGCTCTGCGGAATCCTTCCGAATCCCCGCCAAAGCATGTCGGCGGGCTCAAACATTTCCGCCATGACCGCTTTGGCGCGCGCGTTGCCTTCCCAATGCACGACGCGGCGATACTGATTCTCGACTTTCGCTTCGCCATCTTTAATTTGGCGGCACAGTATCAGAATGGATTCCATCAGATCGCTCGGCTCGAATCCTGAAACCGCGCAGGGTATATGGAACTCGCGCGGAATAAAATCGAATTCATTGCTGCCCGTCACCGCGCACACGTGTCCCGGCAGAATCAAACCGTCCACCTGTACGCCCGGCGCGCCCAGCAGCGCGCGCAGCGCTTCGGGCATGGTTTTTAGCGACGACAACACGCGGAAGTTGCGAACGTTTGTTCGCACCGCTTCGGCAAGCGTGGCCGCAACTGTGCACGCGGTCGTCTCGAAACCGATTCCCAGAAAAACCACGATTCGTTCAGAATTCTGCCGCGCCCAATCCAATGCGTCCGCCGAAGAATAAAAGACGCGAATGTCTCCCCCCTGCGCGCGCGCATCCGCTAAACTGCGCGTGGAACCCGGCACGCGAATTAAATCTCCAAATGTCGCGATTGTTATTCCGGAGATCTCACTCAATGCAATCGCGCGGTCCACAAAATCGTTGGCGGTCACGCATACGGGACAACCCGGCCCCGAGAGCAGCTTCACATTTGCCGGCAGAAGATCGGGGAGGGCAAACCGATAGATGGCCGCCGTGTGTCCGCCGCAGACTTCCATCAAGCGTACAGGCTGTTTTAGATCGAGCCTCGCGATTTTTTCAGCCACGCGCTTCACAACATCCGCGCTGCGAAAATCGTCGAAGACTTTCACGCGCCGCTCTCGCCGATCTGTTTCAGCAAAGCCAATGTGAGCGCCGCTTCCTGCTCATCCAGAACCTCCAGCGCGTATCCCGCGTGCACAATCAGCCAGTCTCCGACTTTTGCCTCCGGCAATAGTGAAAGCATGATCTTGCTGCGCGCGCCGCCGACTTCTACGGTTCCACGGTCGCCGTCGCGTTCCAAAAGCTGCATCGGAATGGCAAGACACATTTATAAATCCTCTTGTGCGTTGGCGATGACCGCCTGACCGAGCGAAACACCGCCGTCATTAGGCGGCACTTCGCGGTGTGTAATGACGTCAAATCCTAATTGTTGAAGCCGCTCCGCAAGGGACTCATGAAGAAAAGTATTATGAAAACACCCGCCGCTTAAAGCCGCAAGTGTAATTCCCGATTTATCCCGAATAGCTTCCGCCGCTCGCGACAGCACGTCCGTCAATCCCTCATGAAACCGCTTAGAAATAACCGATGGCGAAACCCTTTTTGAAATATCTTCGATGAGCGCGCGAATCATCGGCACGGGCGAAATTACGAGACCATCAGATATGGAACGAAGCTCGAAGGGATACGGTTCCTGCCTCTCGTTGGACATCATCCCTTCGAAGAGCATAGCCGCCTGTCCTTCGTGCTGTTTCTTCATTCCGAAAAATGTCAGCGAAGCCGCCGCATCGAACAACCTGCCCATACTCGTGGTACGCGGAAAAGCTTTTAATTGCAGTGCGGAATTGAGCAAATCGTCAATTCCATTTTTACTCAGCTCCTTTTGAAGAGATAACTGCCACGCGGTTTCCGGCCAGTTTCGCGGCTCGCCGAAGGCTTCATACATCCAGGCCAGCGCCATCCGCCACGGCTGTTTAGCAGCGAGTTCTCCACCCGGCATGAACGTTTCCTGCAAATGTGCGGCTCGCTCAAACGAGCGGAAATCTCCCACTAAAATTTCGCCGCCCCAAATGGAACCGTCCGCTCCGAAGCCCGTACCGTCCAGCGTAATGCCAATGGCTCGTTCTTTCTGTCCGTTTTCGGCAAGACAGGCCGCCAAATGCGCGTGGTGATGCTGCACGCGAACGAGCGGCACTCCACTTCTTTCGGTCCACGCTTCCGCCAAATGCGTGGTTGTGTAATCCGGATGCAAATCGCAGGCGAGAAGTTCGATCCGCGCATCAAACAATTTCAGAAAATGATCGAGCGCCTTTTGCTGCGCGCGGATCGCATGTTCGCTGTCTAAATCCCCCAAATGCTGAGATAGCAGTGCGAAATCCTGTTTGCCAAGGCAGAACGTGTTTTTCATCTGCGGGCCGAAAGCCAGCGTCTGCTTGCCAAACGGTATCGGCACATGCACAGATTCCGGCACATACCCGCGCGATCTGCGCCACACTCTGGCCGCACCGCCGATCACTTTCACCACGGAATCGTCGGCAAACATCTCGATCGCGCGATCATGCACTAACGCTCCGTCCGCAATTCCCGCCATCCGCGTCAGTGCGTCATCATTGCAAAAGGCAATCGGCTCATCGCTGAGATTTGCGCTCGTCATCACCAATGGCTTGCCGAATTCTATAAGCAGCAGAACGTGCAGCGGTGAATACGGCAGCATGGCTCCCACATACGGATTTTTCGGCGCAACGGCTTCACTCAACAAAGAAGTCCCCTGCCGTTTCAGTAAAAGAATTGGCGCGCGCGGCGAATTCAAGAAACGCCATTCCACGTCCGAGACCGCGCATGCTTGCTTCAGCGATTCCACGTCCGGAAACATAACGGCAAACGGTTTTTCATCGCGTCGCTTCCGCGTGCGGAGTTCGTTGACAGCATTGTCATCGCAAGCGTCGCATGCCAAATGAAATCCCCCGATTCCCTTTAGCAGCAGTATGTGTTTGTCCCGCAGCAGCTTTACCGCTTGCGCGATAGCTGAATGGTTGGCCGCTGTGTCTATCCATGAACCAGCACGGCAATTCAACAGGCGAAGCTTCGGGCCGCATTGTTCGCAAGCCACCGGCTGTGCGTGAAAACGCCGGTTCTCGGGATTCTCGTATTCGCTCCGGCAATCGCCGCACAGCGCGAACTCGCGCATTGTAGTTTGCGGCCTGTCGTACGGCAGCGCGCGAATAATCGAGAATCGCGGCCCGCAGTTCGTGCAGTTGATGAACGGATACGCGTATCGCCGGTCGCGCGCATCCTCCAATTCGCGGCGGCAATCCGTGCATATCGCCAAATCCGGAGAAACATGCGTGAAAGCATTGGCTGTCGTTTCGCTGGCCAGAATCCGAAAGCCCGCAAATACTTCCAGCGCGTGTTCGGAAATCAGAAGTTCGTCAATCCGCGCCGCCGCCGGAGCTTCGTCCCGAATTGCGGCAATGAATGCGGTCACAACTTCCCGCGTCCCTTGCGCGTGGATCTCCACGCCGCGGCTGTCGTTTAAAACCGTGCCGGCAAGTCCGTGCCGCTTGGCAAGATTATAGATAAACGGCCGGAAACCGACTCCCTGTACTACTCCCGAAACGCGAATTAAGACGTGAACGACAGGCTCCAATACGGAAATCGGCCCGTTTCCGGGCCCGACTTCGTGGAGATTCATTTGAGTTGGACCGTTCACCGGCGCGCCGATCTCATCATCATAATCCTAAAAACTGCATGCCGACGCCGCACAGCAGAACAATGAAGCCCGCCAAAGCGTGCGAATATCTTTCCAGTCCGCGCAGCGGCAGCCATTGCATGCCGCGCAGCGTCACGTAAACCATGGTTGCCATCGTTCCGATGGTAAAAACGCTGAACACCATCGCCACGGCAAACACGCTGAACGCATCCGCGCTGGCCGCCGGATACATCAGCACCGGAATCAGCGGCTCGCAAGGCCCGAACACGAAGATCGTGAACAGAATCCACGGCGTGATATTCGCCTTCTCCGGATGCACATGCGTGTGCAACCCGTGTTCGTGATGATCGTGCGAATGATCCGCTTCCGTTGCCGATTCGTGCGCGTGTATAAGTGCATGAGCCTTTTTCTTATACGCTCGCCGCAACCCCCACAGCATATACGCCAGACCGAAACCCAACAGCAGCCAGCCGGCTATTTCGCCGCGCAGCGATTCCAACTCGGTCAGCTTCAAAACTTCAATGCCGAAAGCCAAGCCGACCAAGCCGATAATCACGGAGCTGGACACATGGCCGATGCCGCTCAGAAAAGTGATCGTCAGAGCCTTGCGCGTGCTCCACTGCCGGGCTTTTGCCATCGCGATGAACGGCACGTAATGATCCGGCCCAAGCAGAGTATGAATAAAACCCAGCGTGGCCGCCGTACCCAATAAAAGAAAAAATTCAGTATTCATAATTCCATTCTGCCGTGGTCTGTCTCCCGACTGATAATGACGTCATTGCAACTCCGGAGAATCACAACGGCGTAATGATATCAGCGCCGTCCCGGATTGAACGCGAATTCGCGCGCCGTCATGGATTCCGGAACGGGATAAATTCCGGCTCCGCCACAGAGCGGACACGGATTCTTGTCTTCCTTGCGAACTTCCAGAAGACCCGTGCCGTGACACGCGTAGCAATCGCGGCCGCCCACATCCGTGCCGCGTCCGTCGCAATGCGGACAGCGGTGGGCATGATCCGGAGTCAGACAGCGATGATCCACCCAGCCGCGCCCTTGGCACTCCGGACAGGTTTTCGGCGGGCCCTTGGGATCGGGTTTCGGTATGGATTCAGTCTTCATGAGGTTTCTCCTCCTCAGAGTGTTTCGCAATCCAGCCCCGCACGGCTTGCAGCGCTCCGGGAAGCGCGGCCTGCACCGGGGGAGTCAATGCTTCGGCTAACGTTTCTAAATCCAAAGCTTCCACGGCCACGATGTCAATGTCGTTCGGCATATCGTAGCCCAGCCGCCGACCAAGTTCCAAAGCCGTGGGCAGATTGATCTGATGACTGGTCGTTAAATGATACGACGGAGTTAAAATCCCCGCGGGAAAGCTATGCAGCGTTCCCGGCTCGGTCTTCCCCGTCCGGATCGTATCCACAATCAAGACACTCCTCCGGCCCGATAAAAGATCCAGAAGAAAAAAACCGGCGACCGGTGCAAAAACTACATCGGCACACCGGCTCGATTCCAGTTCTTTCTTCAACCGTCGGGCTATCTCCGGGCCAAAACCGTCATCGCTGATGATTTCGTTGCCCAAACAGAGAATCAACAGCGGTTTCAACAATTCCTTTGCGCGATGTCCGTCACTTCGCCCGTCTGCGCATCGTGCACCACCACTTCCAGCGGCATTTCGCCGGGCAGAGAGTGCGTCGCGCAGCCGAAACACGGATCGTAGGCGCGGAAAGCCATTTCGATGCGGTTCAAAATGCCGTTCGTGATCGGCGTGCCTTTTTTAATCAACCCTTCCGCCGCGCGCTTAATGGACATCGTGATCGGCGCGTTGTTGTTGGTCGTGCCCACGATCAGATTGGCTTCGGTAACGATGCCGTTCTGATCGGTCTTATAATGATGCGTGAGCGTGCCGCGCGGCGCTTCCACAATGCCCACGCCTTCACCCACAATACCCTGCGGCGGATTATGGATCTTGTCCGAAATAATTTCCGGATCCTTCGCCAGCATCAACGTGGTTTCGCACGCCTGCATCAATTCCACGATGCGCGCCCAATGCGTGGCCAGCGTGTGGTGCACCATCGTCTTGCCGCTCTTGTCCTTCGTCAGTGTCTCGTAGAAACGCTCGTACTCGGCTTGCGCTAAAGGTGTAGCCATGCCGTCCGATGCGTTCAAACGCGACAGCGGCGACGCTTTATAGATTCCCGAGTCCGGGCCGTCTACAAAACCCTTCCAGCCGACCTTCTTCAGGAACGGATATTTCAGGTAGCTGTAAGATTCCACGTGCTCGGCCACGTACTGCAAATAGTCTTTGGGTTCGTATTTACAGTGCTCTTTTCCGTCCGGCCCGACCACGCGCACCTTGCCGTCATAGAAATTCACCTTATTGTTCGCGTCCACTAAACCCATGTTGTAGGTCTTGTGCGTGAACATATCCGAAACGATCAGATCCACGTAGACCTTGTTGGCCAGCACGATGTCGTCCACGATTTTTAGGGAGAACTTGGCGAATTCCACCATCTGCTCGCCAAGCTTGATCATCTCGGCTTGCTCTTCCTTCGTCACACGTTTGGACATGCCGCCCGGAATCGCCGTCACCGGATGCACTTTCTTGCCGCCGATGATCTCGATGATCCGCTGACCCGCCGCGCGCTGCGCAATTACTTTTTTTCCGGCATCGAGGCCGACTTTAGCGATAACGCCGAGAATATTCCGTTCCGCGGGCGGAGCATCCGGGCCGCATACGAAGTCCGGACCGCCCAAAGCAAAGAAGTGCGTGGTATGATCGCCTGCGAAAAACGCATTGTAAACCAAATTGCGCAGCTTCACCGCCGCCGAAGGCAATTGCGCGCCGTACACCGCGTCCGCCGCCTTGGCCGCCGCCATATGGTGAGCGTCGGGACATACCCCGCAGATACGGGTTGTGATGCGCGCCATTTCTTCCACCGGACGGCCCTTCGCAAACATTTCGAATCCGCGCAACTCCGGAACCTGAAAATAGCAGTTCGCCAGTGAACCGTCATCGTTCACGAAGAGGTGAATCTTGCCGTGGCCTTCCAAACGGGTAATCGGATCAATCACGATACTCTTCATACCTGCGCCCTCCTCAGAAGCGAATCCGCCAGCGTAAAGCGATAGAACGTTCCCAGTGGATCGGGAATCGTAGCGATGATCCGGTCAATCTCCTCCGGATCGGTGGAGTCAATCACGCTGGCCAGAGCGGACACCATTTTCGCACCCGCATCCCGGACTCCGGCGGGCGATCCGTAGCAGCCGCGGCAGGGAACGCCTGCCGAAACGCACTTCGCTCCGCAGCCGCCGCGCGTCGCGGGACCCGTGCACACGATCCCCTGTTCCATCAAACACAAATCGGGATCGGGAATGATCTCAAACGGCCGTATAAATTTCTTGATCTTCTTGATGTTTCTCTGACGCTTGCACTCGTCGCAGCAGGTGGTTTCGGTCGCGCCCAACACCGTGCCCTTGGGAGGCAGCGGCTTGCCGTTCTTGAGAATATCAATCACCGCGTCAATCACCGCCGCGATCTGGTTCGATTGCGGCGGGCAGCCGGGAATAACGTAATCCACGTCCACGACCTGCGTCAGGGGTCGCACCGTGTTCCATAGCGTCGGAATCGTAATGTCGCCTTCCGGAACCTTCGTTTTCGGCTGCGGAATCACTTTCTCCGGATTATCCGTGGACGGCGACTTCAAGTACGCGTAATCCAGAATAGACTGCAAGTTGGTGAAGTTCGCGAGGCCCGGAATGCAGCCGTCGGACGCGCAGCTTCCGAAAGCGCACAACACCACGGATTTCTGCCGCAGCAGTTTAGCCAGATGGAAGTTCTCGTCACTGCGAATCGCGCCGTTGAACAGCGTCAGCGTAATGGACTTGTCCGGCATGGCTTCCACGTCGGCATACTTGAAATCCATTGCGCACGGCCAGAACACTAAATCGAAAAAGTCGGCCACTTCCAGAATCTTGCCTTCAATGTCGAGGATCGCGATATCGCATCCGCCGCACGAAGCCGCCCAGTAGATGGCCAATTTGGGTTTTGCCATTGTTCCTCCTTACCTCGCCGCCGGCTGGCCGGCTGTTGCGTGAGATCCCGTTGTCCCGTTCGCTTCCGCAGTCGCCGCGTCAAAAGTGCGCTCCTGAAGCTGCAACGGCCCCAGCGCGCGGATCTGTTCGGTAAAATCGGTGATCACCTTCTGAAAGCGGGCGCCTTCCGAAGCCGATACCCATTCCAAATGCAAACGCTTCGGATCAATGCCCATGCCTTGCAACAGGACCTTGGTCAACGGGATGCGACGCAGGCACTTGTAGTTGCCTTCCACATAATGGCAATCTCCGGGATGGCAGCCGCACACCAAAACGCCGTCCGTTCCGTGTGCAAACGCGTCCAAAATAAAACCCGGATCCACCCGGCCGCTGCACATCACGCGGACACTCGTTACATTGGGCGGATACTTCATGCGAGCCGTTCCGGCCAGATCCGCGCCCGTGTAGCTGCACCAGTTGCAGAGAATACCGATGATTTTGGGTTCGAAACTCATGCCAGAATCCCCTCAATTTGGGCGTAAATCTGATCGTCGGTGAAATGGCGTCCTTGAATGGCACCCGAAGGACAGGCCGCCACGCAGGTTCCGCACGCCTTGCACAGAGCCGCGTTTACGACGCTCACTTTCTTGGTTTCATCGAACGAAATCGCGGTGTACGGACACAAACCGTTGCAGATCTTGCAGCCGCTGCACAACTCTTCGGTGATCACCGCATAGGCCCCGTCCAGCATCACTTCACCCATGCTCAAAAGCCGGAGGGCCTGACAAGCCGCCGCCGAACCCTGCGCCACCGAATCGGGAATATCTTTGGGCCCCTGACACGCGCCCGCCAGAAAAACTCCGTCCGTGGTCGTCGAGACGGGAGCCAGTTTGGGATGGGCCTCTATGAACCACCCGTCCGCTCCCTTCGAGATGCTCAACTTGCGGGCCAGGTCCGCCGCGTCCGCGCGGGCTTCCAGAGCCGTGCACAGAACCACCATGTCCACCGGAATCTGGCGATACTTGCCGATCAGCGTGTCTTCACAACAGACTAAAAGTCCGCCTTCTTCGCTGCGGTTGCTCTGAGCCGGAACCACTTCCGCCCCCTTGCCGCGAATCACGTTCACGCCTTCATCGAGAATCCGGTGATAGAATTCTTCATAGCCCTTGCCGAAGGCCCGCATGTCAATGTAAAGCTGGTAGACTTCGGCGCTGGTTTTTTCCTTGACCAGATGGGCGAACTTGAGCGCATACATACAGCAGACGCGGCTGCAATACTTGTGTTGATTCTCGTCGCGGCTGCCGATGCAGTGCAGGATCGCGATGCTGCGCGGCTCGCTGCCGTCTTCCAACACGATCTTCCCGCTTGTAGGACTGGCCGCATTGTTCATCTGCTCGAATTCAAGGGCGGAAATGACGTTCGGATATTTCCCGTAGCCGTATTGCTTCATGGGAGTCGGATCAAAATCCGCGAATCCCGTAGCGACGACCACGGCTCCCACTTCGATTTCCTCGATTTGATCGCGGTCGTTGAAGTCAATACACTCTTTGGGACAGACCTTGGCGCACAACATACAGCCGCCGGTCTTCATATGAATGCACTGGTTGCCGTAGATGCGGGGCACGTTCGGAATCGCCTGCCGGAAGGGAATGCGGATGGCGGCGTTCGGCCCGAGCATCAGTTCGGAATGTAAAATGCGATCCTCAATATCGGTCATCTGGATATGACCGGTCGGACAATACCGGGCGCAAGCGCCGCACAGAATACAATCCTGACTTTCCAGTTTGAACGGCGTGGAAATCTCGCGGTTAATGCCGCGATCCGCGAACGCGAGGGCGTGGGCTCCGACGACTTCGTCGCAAATGCGGACGCAAAGACCGCATTTGATGCAGGTATCGTCACCCTGTCCCCAGCGCGGTTCGGTAATCCCGAACTCCTCGGCGAGCCGCGCGAGCACGGGAACCTTCGCGCATCGGCTTAGCAGCATTTCCAGATTCACCCGGCGGGCGTTCAGTACGCGCGGGGTATCCGTTACCACGTGCAGGCCGTCCCAGACCGGATAATTGCAGGCCGTCACGATTTTCGTCCAACCCTTATTGTCCCGCGCCTCAACGGCGCAAATCCGGCAGGCGGCATAGGGAGCCATGTGCGGATAATAACACAGCGTCGGAATCTTGATGCCCAGTTGCTCCGCCGCTTGAAGAATATACATTCCTTCTTCGACTTCGATGCGCTGTCCGTCAATAGTAACGGTCACGTTTGCCATGTCTTTTTTCTCCTACACCGTTGCTGCGGATGCTTCTTTGCGGGCACGCGGTTTCCAGAGCTCCTTGGCCCGACTCTGAACCGCATCTCCCTCGCCGCGCTTGACGCGCTTGATACTGTCGAAGCGGCAAACCTGGAAGCACGCGCCGCACTGAATACACTTCTGCTGGTCAATCACATGCAGCTCTTTGGTCTTGCCGATAATCGCATTCGTCGGACACGGTTCAAAGCACACGTGGCAGCCGTTGCAGGTTTCATCAATCGCGTGCGAAACCAGCTCTTTGCAGACTCCCGCCGGACACCGCTTGTCCACGATGTGAGCCAAATATTCGTGACGGAAGTAGCGCAGCGTGGACAGCACCGGATTCGGCGCGCTGCCGCCGAGCTGGCACAGACTCGTGTCAATCATCACCTGCGACACTTCTTCGAGAGTGTCCAAATCCTTCAGCGTGCCCTTGCCCTCGGTGATGCGCGTGAGAATTTCCAGCATGATGCGCAATCCTTCACGGCACGGCAAGCACTTGCCGCAGCTTTCTTCCTGAAGGAAATGAATGAAATACTTCGCCACGTCCACCATGCAGGAATCCTGATCCATAACAATCATCCCGCCCGAACCCATCATCGAACCGGCTTTAGTCAAGGCGTCGAAATCCACCGGCAGATCGAGCAGACTGAGCGCCTCGTCTTCGTCCCGAATGTCGCCGTGCGCGACCAGGCTCTCGTGAATCATCGGCTCGGCCGTTTCCACGATCAAAGTGCCGCCGGACGGACCGCCGGTCTGCACAGCCTTAAACCGCTTATTGCGCGGACAGCCGCCGCCGATATCATAGATGATCTCGCGGAGCGAAATCCCCATCGGCACTTCCACCAAGCCGGTGTTGTTCACTTTCCCGGTCAGCGCGAAAACCTTCGTGCCTTTCGAATTGTCCGTGCCGATGCTCGCGTACCATTCGCCGCCTTTCTCGATGACCAACGGTACGTTTGCCCACGTTTCCACATTATTCAGATTGGAGGGTTTGTCCCACAATCCCTGTTCCACCGTGTGAATGTATTTCGCGCGCGGTTCGCCGATCTTTCCTTCCAGCGAAGCCATGAGCGCGGTGGATTCTCCGCACACGAACGCGCCGCCGCCGCGGGAGATTTCGATGTCGAAATCGAATCCGCTCCCTAAAATATTCTTGCCCAACAAACCGTATTCCTGAGCGTGCTCGATGGCGATATTCAGATTCTTGACCGCCAGCGGATATTCATTGCGGACATAGATGAATCCTTCATGACTGCCGATGGCATACGCTCCGATGAGCATGCCCTCCAGCACGGCGTGGGGATTGCCTTCGCATAAGGAACGATCCATGAATGCGCCGGGATCGCCCTCGTCGGCGTTGCAGATGATGTATTTGGGTTCCCCGGGGGCTTTCCGGCATGTCGCCCATTTTTTACCCGTGAGGAAACCGCCGCCGCCGCGTCCGCGCAGACCGGATTTCTTGACTTCCTCGATCACGTCCTCCGGCTTCATCTTGAGAAGCGTCTTCGCTGCCGCCGCGTAGCCGCCCAGCGCAATGTAATCATGAATCGAGGTCGGATCCATGTACCCGTTTTTGCCGAAAATGAGCCGCATCTGCTTCTTATAGAACGGGATTTCATGTTCCTTCGAGATGACGACCTTCGTCTGCGGATCCCGATAAAGCAGCTTGTTGACCAACTGGCCGTGCTTGATCGTTTGATCCACGATCAACTTGACGTCGGTCGCTTTGACCTTCTGGTAGAAAATGCCTTCCGGCTGAATCACCACCAACGGACCGCGTTCACAAAAACCGTGGCAGCCGGTCGTCTTGATTTCCACGTCCGCTTCCAGACGGCTTTCGGCCAGCTCCCTGCGAAACGCCTGCGCCACGCTTTCACAACCACAGGCGAGACAGCCCGTGCCCGCGCAAATGGTGATGATCGTGCGGTCGCCTTGGCGCTGCTTCTGAAGTTGATCTCGAAGCTGGGTGAGATCGGCGGAAGAAGTGAGCTTGCGAGGAGTCATTTTACCTCCTCGGTTGTTTTCGCCATCTTGCCTGTGCGCAGTTCGTTCAACAGCTTATTGAGAATCGTCACCGTCATGTTCCCGTGATACTCGTCATCCACGGTCACGAGCGGCCCCAGCGCGCAAGCGCCGAGGCAATTGACCGTTTCGAAACTGATCTCGCCGTCCTGGGTCGTTTCGCCCGGCTGAATATTCAGGGAGCGCGACAGGTTGTCCACAATGACCGCCGCTTGCCGCACGTGGCAGGCCGTGCCCGTGCAGACACAGACGTGGTGTTTGCCTTTCGGAGTCAGACTGAACGCCTTATAGAAGGTGGCTACACTGTAGATTTGGGCGATGGGCAGATTCATTTTCTTCGCCACCGCTTTCAGCGCCTCCATCGGCAAATAACGGTAGTGCTTCTGTACGTCCTGCAACACCATAATGAGAGCTGTGGACTTGGAGCCGTAACGGTTCACGATGTGGGTAATGGCCTCGTCCAGATCGTAACCGTTGTCGTGAAGATTCATAATTACTTTGCTCCTTCCGGCTTGCGCTTCTGCTCCGGCATTGGCTGAGCGCCGGTCAGCACCGTCAAATCGTGCTCCGGTCCCAGAGACGGCGGCCGCTTCGGCTTGAGACGCCGTCCTTCTTTAAATACCTTTCCGCCCAAGATCAAAGCGCGGTCGAGCGGGTAGGGCTGACTCGGGCAAGCTTCGTAGCAAGTGCCGCAGCTGTTGCACACGGCCGGATCCACGAAGCGCGCCTTTTTCCGAACCTTGATCTTGAAATTCCCGATATAGCCGCTTACGTCTTCCACTTCCGCGAAGGTCATCAGCCGGATGTTCGGATGCTTGCCGACAGATACCATTTTCGGAGTCAGAATACAGGCGGCGCAATCCAGAGTGGGAAACGTCTTGTCGAACTTGGCCATGTGGCCGCCGATAGATTCTTCCTTTTCCACTAAAATGACTTCATAGCCCGCGTCCGCAATCTGCAGGGCGGCTTCAATCCCGGCGATGCCGCCTCCCACGATCATCACCCGGCGGGTGATGGAAATGCGCCGCATTTCCAGCGGCTCGTGCAATTTCACACGAGCCAGCGCGCCGCGAATGAGCATGCGGGCTTTATTGGTAGCGGCCTGATAATCCGTGGTCACCCAACTCACTTGCTCGCGAATGTTCACCATCTCGAAAAAGTAGCGGTTCATTCCCCCGCGTTCCACCGCCGTGCGGAACGTGGGTTCATGCATGAGTGGGCTGCACGCCGCGACCACCACGCGATCCAGATTATTCTCTTTGATCTCCTTGATGATCAGTTCCTGGCCGGGTTCCGAACACATGAATTTGTATTCTTTGGAAACCACCACATCGGGATGCTTCTTGAATTCTTCGGCGAGTCCCACCACGTCTACCATCTTGGAAATATTGGTTCCGCAGTGGCAGATGAACAGCCCGATGCGGCATTTGGAACTGCCGTTGCCCTTCGTGCTCATACGGCCACCTCCGCGGCTTTCGCTTTCAATTTCGGATTCGTCAATCGCACCAGCAGCGAATCCAAACCCAGTTTGGCCGGTTCAACTCCCAAAGCCAGACCTAAAAGCTGCGTGAAAAACACGACCGGCATGTGGTGGTGGGTGTTGAACCGCTTGTTGATCTTCGGCTGATAGCTTTCCAGATTCATCTGGCACAGCGGGCACAGCGTGGCAATCACCTCCGCGCCGTTCTCCTCCGCCGAACGCAGCAAGTCATGATTCAGATTCTGCGCCACTTCTTCATAGGTGGTCATCAGCATCCCGCCGCAGCAGCGGACCTTGTCGGGATACGGAACGATTTCCGCGCCTAACGCGGCCAGCAGCTTGTCCATCGTCTGCGGATCGTCCGGATCGTCGAATTCCGCCTGCGGCCGGACGATTTGGCAGCCGTAGTAGGGAGCCACCCGCAAGCCGTCCAGACGGTAGCGGGTTTTCGCAACGATGGCATTCAGTCCGACATCGTTGATTAAAATATCCAGCGGATGCCGCACCTTAACCTGTCCTTCATACGAAAGCTTCGCGGCGCTCAGTGCTTCATTGATTTTATCCCGCGCATGCGGATCCCATTGCACATACTGATTCGTTTTGCGTAAAATCGTGTAGCAGCTGCTGCACGGAGCGCAAATATCGCAGCCCATATTCTGGGCAATCGCTAAATTGCGCGCGCTGACCGAATACGCCACCAGTTTATTGATGGACATATACATGGTCGCACCGCAGCAATTCCAGTCCTCCACTTCCCGCAGCCCGATGCCCAGAGCCTTGAACACTTCCCGTGTGGATTGGTCGTAGGGCTTGGCCGTGTATTCCAGGCTGCAGCCCGGATAGTACGCGAATTCCATCAGACACCTTCCAGTTGATTGGCACGGTCAATGATCGCCCGGACCTCGTTGACCTTTTTTATACTGTGAGGAATGAGAGACATTCTCCCCCGCGACATCATCGCCATCCCGAATCCCGCACTCGATATGGCTTTCAGCGGCGCGGTTTTCAGAAGATATGTGGCTCCCAATCCCAGCTCGAAATTGCGCCCGTACTTGTACAGGTTCGCGATAAAGGCTTTAGACAGAGCGTGCACCGGATAATTGTCCGGATAGATCTTCTTACTCATCGCCAGCCGCTTCAGCGCGTACAGCGTATCGGTCACGCGGATGCCGACCGGACAGCGCACCGTGCAGGAATAGCAGGATGCGCAGATCCAGATCGTGCGGCTGTGGAGTATCTCTTCAATGAGGCCTGCCCGGAATAGCGCGACCGTCTCCCGTGGAGTGATATCCATCGTATAGGAGACCGGACACGTTCCCGTGCAGGTTCCGCACTGCAGACACTCCTTGATCTTCTGCCCGTCCGGGAAGCTGCGGACCTGATCCCAAAACGCGGCGCGCAGTTCGGCCTCGCGTTTGGGAACGGGTTCAAAGGGTTTCGGCATGAATCCTCCGGAGTGAAAAAAAAGAGAGGGGGAATGAATGGCTTGGACATCAGCCCGGCTTCATGGTGGGACGGTTTGCCGGACTATCTCGCGAAACAATTCACAATCCACTCGAAACGTAAGTACTTATTCTCACAAAGAAGTCGCGACAAGTCCCTTAAGTTACCTAAAATTGTCAACTTTCTTGATAAGCTGACAAACTTGTCGCCAATGCAAATATAGCGAAACTTCCTCAGAAATGCAAGCAATACGTACCCTTATCAATAGCGTAAGGCCCCCGCGCCCCTTACACCAAGGAGGGTCATCAGACCCTCCCGGAATTTTACCCTTTTCATCTTTTTACTTTATCCTTAATCCTTTCTGCTTCATGCCTCCTTCCCGGCAGCAGAAGGACTTTCGCCGGGTCAGCGTCATCCGTATCAACCTACATTCGGGCGGATAACACATTTCTCAATCTTTGCGGATTTCCCGTTCACCCTTGACAACGCGTTAATGCGCCCTATCTTGATAATATGGATTTAATCAGGAAGGGGTCAAGCCATGCGACTCTCTGTGATACTTTTCGCAATTCTCATCTTGACAGCCGCGGCTTTCGCTCATCAACCGCCGGACAGCATGTGGAGTGTCTGGATGGACTACGGACATATTGACGAACTCATGCAGGTTATTCAAACATCGGACTGCGGCTATCTCGCGATCGGGTGTTCCAACGTTAATACGTATCCGATCTACGGCACGCTGTTTCTGATGAAAACAAATAATTCGGGGACCGTCCAATGGACTAAAAGATACGCGAAGGACGCAGCAGGGTGCGCTATCAGTCCGACTTTGGATGGCGGCTATCTTGCGGTCGGCTACCTGAATACGAACAACTATAACGCGTTTGTCCTGAAGATCAACAGCAGCGGAGACAGCCTGTGGAGCCGGCAGTATGGCGGTGCAAACCTGGATTTAACCGTTACGATGCAAGCGACACCGGATGGAAATTTCACGCTCGGTGGAAGCACGGAATCTTACGGTCACGGCACTCCCGGCGCGTCGGATTATTGGCTCTTGCGCATCAACAGCAGCGGCGACAGTCTGTGGAGCAAGACCTACGGCGGAAGCGGTGTTGAATACTGCC